>Ga0207416_1000739_pt1 | contig 50598 bp, 50 predicted proteins | sample PaiPotPPM11metaG_FD_184107 | JGI IMG/M metagenome (GOLD analysis project Ga0207416, IMG submission 184107) | Iron sulfur acid spring bacterial and archeal communities from Banff, Canada, to study Microbial Dark Matter (Phase II) - Paint Pots PPM... ... | reverse complement strand
GTGGAGGAGTTGGCGGAGAGATTGCGGCGGGGGGCGGCGGGGGGCGTCTACTGAGTCCCGCCTGATATTGCGAAGTAGCGATTTGGAGTGCGGCAGCCCTGCTGCCGCTTTTCTCAGTGACTCGCGCGACTCTATATTTGGCGAGGCTCAATAAGAGGAGAGAAGAAGAGAGAATAAGAGGGAAAAAGAGCGGGTCTGAAGACCCGCCACTACAGATTCCTGGCGGGAATTTTCGTGTGGTATTGTTGGATTTAGGCGGGGTCGAGGAAGGATTGCGAATATGAGTGCGGGAAAAACATCGAGTGCGGTGCGATTGGCGATTGTTGCGGTGGTGCTGATTTCGGGAGCCTATTGGGCGGGAGGACGTTGGGGGCAACGGCAGCCGAGAAAGGTGCAGGCGCTGCCTTTGGGAGCGGTGGCGGCGGAAGTTGCTGCGCGCGACGCGGGGCTGACCGACGAAGAGTCCATCAATGTGCGGGTTTACCGCGAGGTGTCGCCGGCGGTGGCCAACGTTCTGACGAAGGCGACGGAATATGATTTTTTCATGGACCCGGTGCCGGTAGAGGGAGCGGGCTCGGGGTTTGTGATTGATCCGCGCGGATATATTCTGACGAATTTTCACGTGGTGCAGGAAGCGCAATCGATTGAGGTGGTGCTTGGGGACCGGTCGCGGTATCCGGCGAAATTTATCGGGGCGGACCAGCGGAATGACGTGGCGCTGATCAAAATCGAGCCGAAGGACAAGAAACTGGTGGCGCTGACGCTGGGGGATTCGTCAAAGCTGCAAGTGGGACAAAAAGTATTGGCGATCGGAAACCCGTTCGGGTTTGAAAGCACGCTGACGACTGGAGTGGTGAGCGCGTTGGGGCGAACCGTGCAGACGAGCCAATCGACCTTTATTGATGAGGCGATCCAGACGGACGCGGCGATCAACCGGGGAAATTCGGGCGGGCCGCTGATCAATTCCCATGGCGAGGTGATCGGGATCAATTCCGCGATTTATACGCCGAGCGGAACCACGGCGGGGATCGGGTTTGCGATTCCGGTGAACACGGCAAGAAGAATTGCGCACGATTTGATGACGGAAGGGCGGGTGCGGCAAGCATTTCTTGGCGTGCAGACTTTGTCCGTGGGAGGGTGGCTTTCGGGGGCGCTCGATCTGCCCGTGCAGGAGGGACTGCTGATAGAAGCAGTGACGCCGGGCGGGCCTGCGGCGGCGGCAGGGTTGCACGGCGGAAACCAGCAAGCCTTGGCGGGCATGCAACGAATCACGATTGGCGGGGATGTGATCGTAGCGATCGACGGGCAGAGCACTGCAAATCAATCGGACATGAATTTGGTTTTGAACCGCAAGAGGCCGGGGGATACGGTGAAGGTGACCGTATATCGGGGCGGGAAGAAAATGGATGTGCCAGTGAAGCTTGGGGAGCGGGCTGGGAATTGAGCCTGAATTGCAAAGTCGGCGGAAGAAGGCGCAAAGTCACTGGTGACTCGTGACTGGTGGCTCGTGCAAACGCAGCCAGGTGCGCGGCTCATACTCCGGCGCGACGAGCAGCGTATCTACGAAGCCAGACGGGGTGACACGGGGAGTCCAACTCCGGTGAAGTGAGATTCAGGATGGGAAACCGGATGTTCGGGAAGGACATCGTGTCTCCCGAAGCGGTCAATTTCGGAATTCAGGTTGAGTCGTCGTGAGAAGGCCGGAGACAGACAAGAATGTCTGTCCCACTATTTTGAAAATTCGGCGCGGAAGTTTTGACGGTCTGCTTCGCTAAGAGAAAACCAGGATTCGGCAATGTCGCGGACGCGTTCCAGTTCGCGTTGCATTTCGGCGTGTTTGGACTCGAGGACTTCGGCGTTGGCGTCCGGCGGGACGTAGATGGGCGGCGCGAAGAGGATTACGGCGCGGGCGAACGGCGCTGGGAGTAGAAAATGATCCCAGGTTTTCTCGAAAGTTTTTCCGCGGTCGACGCCGATGTGGAAGACGAGGACGGGACATCCGGTTTTTCTGGCTAGCATTACCGGGCCGGGCTTGGCGATGTAACGAGGGCCGCGGGGGCCGTCGATGGTGAAAGCGCAATCGACGCCTTCTTCCAGGCGGCGAGCCATGACCGCGAGACCGCGGAGGCCTCCGCGCGAAGAACTTCCCTGCGCGGTGCCGAAGCCGAGCCATTCGATGACTTTGCGAGTCCACTGGCCGTCGAAGGCCGTGGTGTTCATGACGACGACGCCGTGATTGCGGTGCCACCAGACAATGGGAATGATGACGCGGTGCCAGAAGGCCCAGATGCAGCGTTTGCCTGCGGCGTGGACGCGCTCGGCATTTTGCCAGCCGAGGACTTCGTAGCGCAACGTGGGGCCGAGAACGCGAATCACGCTGTAGACCGCGGCGGCGATGAAGGGGATTTGGATGCGGCGAGACCAGGGAAGGTCGGGGAGACGCGTGTCGTAATGAGCGCTCATTGATTCTGCATCGGGAGCAGGGGCGATTTTTTTAGCGGGATCCTGGAGGGGATCGGGCAACGCGGCGCCGGTTGATCCGGGTGTGGTCATAGTTATCGGATGCGCCTGAGAAAAGGCGGCGTGACATATAGTATAGGCGAGAGTTTCTTGGCGGGGTTGCGGGAGACAAATTAAGAGTGCTGATTCGACTGCATGGGCGTAAATTGCCGCCGCGCGCGCGACTACTGGGCGGGGTATGCGTGATGGTCTGCGTAGCCGTATTTGTTGCGACTGCGCGGACGCCGGACCAGCCGGCGGACGATGCCGTCGGCGTAATCGAAGGTGAAGACATCTCCGTGACGGGGCCGATGAGCGTGGAAGTTGTTGGCGGACAGACGAAAACAATTCTGCGGAGCGGGAGCGACGTGCGGGTGAATTCCGGGCAGGCGCGGATCAGTCTTGTGGAAGGCGGACAGATTTCGATTTGCGGGCCGGCGCATCTTTCGGTGCTGAAATCGGGGGGCGCGCTGACGGTGGCGCTGGAGAGCGGAGCGATTCATGCGCGATTGGAGGGGGACCTGGCGCTGAGCGTATATACGGCGCAGATTCAGGCGCAGACAGTGGCGATTGGCGATGACCCAAGAGAGATTCTTGTGGGATTCGAGAATCCCGGATTGATGTGCATTCGAACGTATCGTGGGGCGATGCGCTTGGAGCAGCAGCTCAGCGGACAGAGCGTGATGGTGCCGCAGGGCGAAGACGTGATGCTTGCGAACGGGCAAATCGAAACGCTGGGCAACGGCGTGGGGCATTGCAAATGTGAATTGCAGATTGCGAAGGCTCCCGTGGTGCCGGCCGTTGCGCCCGCAGTGAATGCCGCACCTGCCACGAACAAGGACACCACAAGCAGCGAAGTTGTTGCGAATCCCGGCGAGGAAGCTACAGCGAGTGAAAAACCTGTACAAAAAACAGAGCCAATTTATACGGTGGATATGCCGCCGTTGCGATTTGATGCGAGTGCGAAAGTGCAGCCGGAACCAGACGCTCGGTTGATGGTGATTGTGAGGCGTGTGCGGGTGCGGCCGACGCTTATATTTCAGGGGCGCGTGGAGGGCGAGGTTGTGGCTGCAGCGGCCGCGGCTCCGCAGCAGGCGCCGGCGGCTAGTGCTCCGGCGGCCGCACCGGTAAGTCCGCCGCAGGGCTCGGTGATCGATCGCGTGCGGTCGTTCTTCCGGAAATTGTGGACGCGCGGCGGGTGAACTGAGACGTTGTTCAACGACGATGAAGTTGCGAGGAACCAGGAAGCACGAAGGCTTTCACATCCCTTCGTAGTTGGGGCCGCCGCCGCCTTCGGGGACTTCCCAATTGATGATTTGGTAGGGATCGGCGATGTCGCAGGTTTTGCAGTGGACACAGTTGGCGGCGTTGATTTTTAGTTTTTGCGAGCCATCGGGTTGTTTTGACATTTCGTAGACGGCGGCGGGGCAGAAATACTGGCAGGGGTTGCCGTATTCCACTACACATTTTGTTGCGCAGACATTTAAATCGCTGACTACCAGATGGCAGGGTTGATCTTCTTCGTGGCGCGTGCCGGAGTGGTAGACGTCGGTTAGGCGGTCGAAGGTGAGTTTGCCGTCGCCTTTGAAGCGGTCGGGGGCGGCGCGGCCATTGATTTTTTTGTAGTGCTTGTAGCCGGCTTCGGCGTGCATGGGATCGATCAGACCGCGACCGCCGGTGATTTGTTGGAGCGCAGTGTGGAAGAAGCCGCGGAGCATGCCGTGTTGAAAGGATTGGTGGAAATTGCGGACTTGCCAGAGTTCTTTTTTGATGTAACTTTGCTCGATTTTTTGCGGGAAAGCGCTCAGCGTTTTTGCGGAGGCGTCGCCGGTTTTCAGGGCTTCGAAAATTGTTTCAGCGGCGAGCATGCCGCTTTTCATCGCCATGTGAATGCCCTTGAGTCGCTGCGAATCGAGGAAGCTGCCGGAATCGCCGATGATGAGGGCGCCATCAACGTAATTTCGGGGAATGGCGTACCAGCCGCCATAGGGGAGGGATTTTGCGCCGTAGCGAACGAGTTTGCCGCCTTCGAGGATTTTTTTGAGGAACGGGTGCGTTTTCCAGGTTTGGAATGCGGCGTGGGGATCGAATTGCGGATCGGCGTATTCGAGAGCGACGACGAGGCCGATGGAGAGGCGATTGTTGGAGAGGCCGTAAATCCAGCCGCCGCCGTACATGTCGGTGGAGATGGGCCAGCCTAGCGTGTGAGCGACGTAGCCGGGCTGGATGCGGCCTGGTTGGATATCCCAGAGTTCTTTGATGCCGATGCCATAGCTTTGCGGATTGATGTTGTCGAGTTTTTTTGCGGCGACTAGATTTTTTGTGAGCGAGCCGCGGGGGCCTTCGGCGAGGACGGTGACTTTGGCGCGAAGTTCGTAGCCGGGAGTGAAGTTGGCTTTGGGCTTGCCGTTTTTGTCGAGGCCTTTGTCTTCGGTGATGACACCGGCGATGCCTTCGCCATCGTCGGCCGCTTCGCGGCCGCCCTTAGAAAAGATGAGTTGCGCGCCGCCAAATTCCTTGAAGACGTTGACGCCGGCGGCTTCGACGAGACCGCCTAGCCACTTGGTGAGTTTGTTGAGAGAGATGACGTAGTTGCCTTTGTTTTGGAATGGCGGCGGAGTGATGGGAAAGCGGAAGGAGGAGTTTTTGGTGAAGAAGAGAGCGGCGGAATCGGTGACGGGCGTGTCGAGCGGAGCGGATTTTTCGAAGTCGGGGACTAGCTCGGCTAAGGCTTTGGGATTCATGATGGCGCCGGAAAGTTGGTGGGCGCCGATTTCGCGGCCTTTTTCTAGGACGTAGATATTTTCGGCGGAGAGTTGGGGTTTGGCGCCGGAGTCGTTGTGTTTCTTGATGAGATTAGCGAGATGCAGAGCGCAGGAGAGGCCTGCGGGGCCTGCGCCGACGATCAGGACGTCGGCTTCGAGTTGTTCGCGTTGGACTGTCATGCATTTTTCTGCTCGCTGCGCTCTTCCATAATCATATCGAAAACGAGCCTTAGCTCAGCCTTGGCTTCCTCAGGAGTCTTCATCAGAGCGTAGCAGCCTTCCAGTGCGGGGACCTCAGCAACCCATCCCGAGCCATCGTCCTGCTGGTAGAGAATTTGTTCGTAGTCATCGAAATTCATGTCGGTCCAAATAGTATAGGACAAGTGGAATCATTCGATGCAGGCAAGTGTTTTGAACAGCAGATTCCTCGCTCCGCTCGGAATGACAACGCGCTATAGGGGCTCTCCGGTACGCACTGGAGCTTCTGAAATTCGTCCTGCGTTATGTACATGGCTAGACTGTGGTTAACCATAACTACCCCTCCCCCTGGGGTTTTCTCACAAGTGTTCATTCTAAAGGGATTCAAGCTGCTTGTTTTGCGTGAGTTACGGAAGTGTTCATTCCAAAGAGCTTAGGTGGGCGAATTTGCCCTAAAATTGTGCAAGCTGTGTAAGTGTTGCGAACAATGGACTTAGGCGACAAATTGGCGCAAAAGCAAAAACGCCAACCGAAGAGGCGTTGGCGTTCCAAAACCGATGCGTGGTATTACTCAGAAAACATAATACATCAAGCTCAACCTCTTGTCAAGGAAAAACAAGAGGGGGCACTGCAGCGTTGGACGTACACTCTGTTCATGGTGTTCACCAAACGGCTTCGCGAGGGGATACGGCGGGGAGAAATCACTTGCAGTGTGCGGATCTGGATGAGTCCCCGGGTCAGAGTAGGCGCGCGATACCGCATGGAGGAAGGCGAGATTGAAGTCGATTCGATTGAACCGATCGGGTTTCCGGATATTACTCCTGAATTGGCGCGCGAGTCTGGATTCCTTGGCGTTCTGGACCTGCTGAAGGTCGCGAAACATGGTCGAGGCGAGAATATTTATTTGATTCGGTTCCACTACGTGCGACCGCGCGCCAAGCGAATGGGGCGGCGTAAGTCTGGTTAGAACCTTGAATGGTTTTTGCATGGTTCTTTCTTGGTTGAAACGTGGCGCCGGTACGAATATGTCCGCACGCCTGGTCAGGCACGCAGACTACGCCAAGTCCGAAAACTATCACCAGAAGGTCAGACGAATACGAGAGAATGTCTCCATGTCTTCTCTAGCCCGTTGGATCGGCCTCAGCTTGCTCGTTCTAAGTGCAAGTCTGCCTGCTCAAACTGATAGAAAAGTTCGGGAGATTGTGATTCACTCCGGCTGGGGAGGTCTTGGAACTCCTCAGCGCCTTACGGTGACAATACTAGGAACTTCCGATGGCTTCCAACGGGACGACAAATCGGTGAAGCCAGCCCTAGTGCAGGCACTGGTGGCCGCCGCTGAAGCGGCACCGATCGTGAAACCCGATCCCGCCAACTTGGGAATAGACCAGAGTTGGCTTCGATCCCAATTGGCGCTTGTCGAAGATCGAATGCCCGGGAAGATGCCCAATGCTACTGCGCGCCAGAAGGCATTGTTCGAGTCCACGTTTACGAACCCCGAGAAGATCAGCGGCGTTCTTCCAAGCCTTTTTACTTACAGCAGCTTTGATGACTATCCGAATGTTGAGGTCAAGATTAAGTTCTCTGACGATTCCCAGCTCAGCTTGACTTCGCACTCTTCCTACGAGTTCATGCTTCCTTGGACAATACGTGGACCCAATAGCGGGGACACCTACAACGCGGAAATCTCGCGGGCGATTTCGGCACTCCTTCCTCCAAAGGGTACAAATAAAGAGAGACTTGTTGGCCCTGGGTTCGGTTTTCGCCTAGCGGAAGCCGTGATGAACAGCATTGAAAAACAATGGAAGGAAATCGGCGCCGAAGACCGCGCCGGCGATTCGCTCGCGAAGTTTCGCAGCCAGTACATAATCACCGCCAGTGACATCAACCCTTATCACAGCGCAGAGTATGGCCTTTCGTGGAGTCCTAAGGGCCCACACGAAACGAACCTCCACGTCACTCTATCTAAGCCCAACTTTCCCCCGAACCTGGCGGTTGAGGGTATTTTCCTTTCGGAGGGAAACAGAATCCAAGGAGTCGATGAGTTCCTCAAGACAGGATCACGGTATGAGGATCTTACGCTCTCTATCACATGGTTGATGGATTGGCTTCGCGACCATCCCGATAGGCATGCGTATCTGTTCAATGTGCATGGACTCTCTTTCGGCGAACACGCCATGCAGACCTTTGCCAAAGACATGAAGCTTCGGGAGCGAGATGATCTGGTTGAAAAGGTGCGCGCACAACAGTCACAGATCGCTCTGTTGAAGATTGATGGAGCGGACTGGCTCATCTTTCCGGACCGGCATCTTCTTCTTTGGCGATACGAATGGTTTCGTGGTCTGTTGAAATGGACACCTAACGACTTCGGTGAAGGCGAATGCGCCAGCTATCGCGTGAACAATGGCGGGTGCTCTGGGCGTGAGATATCGCCGGAAGGGATGCTGATCGCCGCTGGAACACCGAAAGACGTGGAGTGCTTGAAGAGCTGGCGCAGCAGGCATTCCTTCAGTTCCTCGCAGACCGATGCGCTCTTTGAGGTGGAAGAGCATGGACGCGAAGGGTTCATTGACCGTACCGGCCGGATTGTCATTCCTCTCTGTTTTGACGCAGTCGGAGAGTTCTCCGAGGGACTTGCGAGATTCGAGAGGGATGGACGTTGGGGATACATCAATCCGACCGGAAACGTAGTCATCGAGCCTACGTTGCCATGGGCCGAGGAGTTCCATGAGGGGTTGGCCCACGTACAGGTCACGGGCACAGTGCTGGGCTACGACGGCCGCTGGGGCTACGTCGATCAAACCGGCAAGATCGTCATCCCCCCGAATTCTGGCCGCATGATCAGCGATAGTAGTGGTGAAGAATCGGCCTTCCACGACGGCTTAGCGATGATCGAAGTCGAGGGCAAGGCTATTCCGCCGCGCAAAGGTTTCATCGACAATGACGGTAGGCTTGTCGTACCGGCGCGGTTCACCTATGCGTACCCTTTCTCTGAGGGCTTGGCAGCGGCCACGGAGTCTGAATCCGGCGACACGGGATGGGGCTACATTGACAAGTCTGGGATTTGGGTGATTCCACCGCGCTTCGATTGGGCCAGTAGCTTCGAGTTCGGGCTCGCGCCTGTGAACCGAAAAAAGAATTGTGGCTATATCGACAAAAAGGGAAACGAAGTTCTCCGTCTGCCTGCACCTGGCGGACAGCAAGACTGCGCGGCGGCTTGGGGCGATTTCACGGACGGTCTGTCCCGGTGGCTATTCGGGAAGAAGTACGGCTTCATCGACCGTAACGGAAGAACCGTGATCCCGCCACAGTTTGACCTCACCTATGGCTTCTCTGAAGGGCTCGCTGCAGTTCAGATCGACAAAAAGTGGGGCTACATCGATACAACCGAGAAGATGATGATCGCACCTCAGGAATTCTGGAGCGTCAAGCCGTTCCATAACGGATTGGCCGAAGTGCAGACCAAGGACGGGAGCGTCGGCTACATTAATCGTTCAGGCAAATATGTCTGGGGACCCCATAAGCGTGATGACGCTGCGACGGAATGACGATTCGTCTCAACTCCGAATTCCTTCAACGCGTCGCATAGTGGGGATCGAGCGGCGGGGCATCGACCCGTTCAAGGGGTGCGGCCGAAGGCTTGATCGGAACGATACACGACAACATTAGGTAGCTAGCCGTTTTCGACGCGGGCTTTTATGTCGGAGAAGGCGGCGTCGATGAGGCTGCTTAACGCTGCGGCGTTTGTGGGCGTGCCCGGTTTCAGCTTTACGTGGCGCATGAACTTGCCGGCGCCTTGCAGGAGGTGGGCGGGATCGGGCAGGGATGCACCTTGAAAGAAGCCCACGTTTACGTGCGAGGTGAAGACATTCACGTAGGCGAAGGGCACATCTCCCAAGCAGGCGACCGGGCAGCCGTCATGCAAAAGCTCCCGGACTTCGTCTCCGCACTTTCGCATCACTTCAAACCAGCGATGGGCGATGGCTCCCAATTCGCCTTTATGCTCTTTCATCCAGGCATCGATGGCGGGATCGCGCTCGACAGCGCCGTTGAATCGCAGCAAGTCCGTTTTCATCGTTGGCCGCCTTGAACGGGAAAGAGAAACATTTTACACAGAGAACACAGAGAGCGCAGAAGGCACAGAGAAGAAAAAGCAGATTCCTCGCTTCGCTCGGAATGACAGTTGTTGGGAGTGCGACGCGGTGTTTGGAATGACAGCTGTTGGGAGTGCGAGGCGAGGTTCGGGATGGCATTTGTGGGCGCAAGTGCGAGTGTTGGCGTAAATGCGAGTGCTGGCGCAAGGGTGAGGCGTGGTTAGGAGGATTTGGATTTTTCGAGGGCTTCGGTTAGGGCGGGCATGATTTCGAAGATGTCCGCGACTGCGCCGTAGTCGGCGATTTCGAAGATGGGGGCGTTGGCGTCTTTGTTGATGGCGACGATGGTGCGGGCGCCTTTCATGCCGACGACGTGCTGGATGGCGCCGCTGATGCCTAGCGCTAGATAGAGTTTGGGGGCGACGGTTTGGCCGGAGCTGCCGATTTGGCGCTCCATGGGGAGCCAGCCTTCGTCGCAGATGGGTCGGGAGGCGGCGAGTTCGCCGCCGATGGCTTTGGCGAGCGCTTCGGCTTGCGGAATATTTTCGGGGGCTTTGATGCCGCGGCCGATGGAGACGATGATGGATGCTTGCGTGAGGTCTACGGCGGATTTGGCTTCTTTGAAGAGATCGAGGGGCTTGGTGCGGATTTGGTCGAGGCTTAACGTGACGGCGATTGTGTTTATTGGGGCTTTGCCGGACGGATGCGCGGCGAGGAGGTCGGCGCGGAAGGCTCCGGATTGGAACGAGGCGAACCACGGGGCGGGGCCCTGAAAGGTGACGTCGGCGGCGGTTTTGCCCTGAAACATTTGGCGGACGAAGATTAGTTTGCCGGATTCGTGGCGATAGCCGATGCAGTCGCCGATCATGCCTTTGCCGAGAGAGGCGGCGAGTTTGGGAGCGAAATCGCGGACCTGGTAGGTGTGGGGGAACAAAACCAGATCGGGTTTGGCGGCGTTGATCACTTGGGAGAGCGCGAGGCAATAGGCATCGGGCGTGTAGGCTTCGAGGAGGTCGTGCTCGACCAGGAGGACTTCGGCAACGTTTTTTGTGGCCAGCTCGGCGGCGAAGGGGGCGACGGCTTTGCCGATGACTGCGGCGCTGATCGAGCTCGAAGTGTCCGCGGCGATTTTTTGGGCAGCGGCTAGAGCTTCGAAGCTGGCGTTGTTCCACTTGCCTTGGCGGAGTTCGGTGATGACGAGAATTTTCATGTCAGATCACCCTCGCTTCGAATTTCAATTTTTCGACTAGCTTGGTTGCAACTTCATTGGGAGTCCCGGTGAGGAATTCTGTTTTTTTGGTTTTCGTGGGTATGTAGATTTTTTCAATTTTTTGGGTGGATTCGTGCTGGATGCCAAGAGATTCGCGGGTGATGGTGGCGAGGTCTTTTTTCTTGGCGGCCATGATGCCTTTTAACGTGGCGTAACGGACCTTGTTGATGCCGGACTGGATGGAAAGAACCGCGGGGAGCGGGCACTCGATGTGTTGGAACCAGCCGGCTTCGAGTTCGCGCTTGAGCTTCATTTTGTCACCGGCGACCTCGATGGCCATGATGAGGGTGGCGTGGGGAAGATCCAAGAGCGCGGCGAGGAGAACGCCGGTCTGGCCGAAACCGTGGTCGTCGCTTTGGAGGCCGGTGAGGACCAGGTCTACCTTTTCATTTTTGATGGCGGCGGCTAAGGCTTTGGCGGAGCCTAGCGGATCGAGTTGCGCGAAGTTATCGTCAAGGATGTGAACGGCGCGGTCGGCGCCTTTGGCGAGAGCTTCTTTGATGGTTTGTTTCACGCGCTCGGGGCCCATGGAGAGCGCGATAACTTCGCCGCCGTGTTTTTCTTTGAGGCGGAGAGCTTCTTCGAGGGCGTAGCTGTCCGGTTCGTTCATTTCGAAGCCGATGTCGGATTCTTTGATCCAGTTTCCGGCGATGGCTAGCGGGGCGTCTTTGGCCGGAACTTGCTTGATGCAAACGATGATGTTCACGGATTTAGTCCTTACTTGGAAGTGCGGAAACCAAACTGATTCTAGAATCGACAACGCACGCTCGAAAAAAATGCCGGTGCTCGTCTCATCAAAAGCTGGCGGGCTAAAGCCCGCCGCTACGTTCTTAGTGGCCGGACCAGCGTTTGAAAATCAGGGCGGCGTTGGTGCCGCCGAAACCGAACGAATTTGAGAGTGCGTATTCGACAGAGGCTTTGCGGGCTACGTTTGGCACGTAGTCCAAGTCGCACTCGGGATCGGGCGTTTCGAGATTGATCGTCGGCGGGAGAATCTGATCGCGCAGCGCTAGGACGCTGATGCCGGCTTCCAAACCTCCCGCGCCGCCGAGAAGATGACCGGTCATCGATTTTGTGGAGCTCACTGGGACATTTTTCGCGTTGTCGCCAAAAACCCTTTTTAGGGCACGAGTTTCAATCAAGTCACCGAGCGGGGTGGAAGTTCCGTGGGCATTTACGTAGCCGATGTCTTCCGGAGCGAGCTTGGCATCCTTGATGGCTGCGCGCATGACGCGGTAGGCACCGTCGCCGTCGGCTGCGGGCTGGGTGATGTGATAGGCGTCGCCGGACATGCCGTAGCCGACGATTTCGGCGAGGATACGAGCGTTACGTTTTTGCGCGTGCTCGAGGGACTCGAGAATGAGAATGCCTGTGCCTTCACCGACAACGAAGCCGTCTCGGCCGGAGTCGAAGGGCCTGCTGGCGTGAGCGGGATCTTCGTTGCGAGTGGAAAGCGCCTTCATGGCAGCAAAGCCGCCGATGCCCATGGGAGTGACGGTGGCTTCGGTGCCGCCGCAGATCATCATCTCCGCAGCGCCGCGCTCGATGATTTTGAAAGAATCGCCGATGGCGTGGGCGGAAGCGGAGCAAGCGGTGGCGGTGGCGGAATTGGGGCCCTTGGCTCCATAACGAATGGAAATGTGTCCGGAAGCGAGATTGACGATAGCGGAAGGAATGAAGAAGGGAGAGACCTTGCCCGGTCCGCCCTGAAGTAATTTCCGGTGCTCGCGTTCGATGATGTCGAAACCGCCGATGCCAGAGGAAACGTAAACGCCGACTTCGTCGAGGTCAGAATCTTCGGGCTTCCAGCTGGCGGATTTAACGGCGAAGTCCGCACCGGCCAGAGCGACCTGGATGAAGCGGCCCATTTTTTTCAGTTCTTTTTTCTCAATCCACAGGAAAGGATCGAAGTTCTTGATTTCGCCGGCGATTTTGCAGTCAAAGTCGGTGGTATCAAATTGCGTGATAGGTCCAACGCCGCTTTGGCCGGCGAGGAGGTTTTTCCAGGATTCCTCCGTGCCGATGCCCAGCGCGCAGACAAGTCCAACACCCGTAACGACTACCCGGCGAGTCAACTCTGTAATGCTCCCTGTTGAGGTGATAATTTCGTGGCTTACTTTCCCTTGGCGTGCTTGTCGATGTACTCGACGGCGTCCTTCACCGTGGTCATCTTTTCGGCGTCTTCGTCGGGAACTTCGATTCCGAAAGCTTCCTCGAACGCCATGACTAACTCGACCTGGTCTAGGGAATCCGCACCGAGGTCGTCCACGAAGGACGCTGTCGGCGTCACTTCGGCTTCATCGACGCCGAGCTGCTCGACGATAATTTGTTTTACGCGCTCTTCCACACTGGCCATTCCGGTGTCCTCCGCGATTTGCTATCGCTTATTGTGTATCGACGTACACTAACATTTAATGGGCCCAAACGCCGCCCTATGGACTTGAATTCCCTCTATCAGGCAACCTGCCCATTCTAGTCATGCGCTTGGGCAAGGTCAACTTTGACAAGCTTTTTGCCGGGCTATAGGAGCTTATGCCAAATATAGGCCCCCGTTGACGTCGAGGACGTGGCCGGTGATGTAGGCGGCTTCGTCGCTCGCTAAGAAGACGATTGCGGAGGCTACGTCGCGGGCTGAGCCCATGCGCCCCAGGGGAATGCGATTCTTTAATTCATCTTTCACTTTGTCTGAGAGGACGTCGGTCATGGGCGTGGCGATGAAGCCGGGGGCTACGGCATTCACGGTGATGTTGCGCGAGGCGATTTCTATGGCGATGGCTTTGGTTAGGCCGACGAGGCCGGCTTTGGCGGCGACATAGTTGGCCTGGCCTGCGTTGCCCATTTGGGCGACGATGCTGGCGATGTTGATGATGCGGCCTGCGCGGGCTCGCATCATTGTGGAGAGAGCTTGCTGGATGCAGAGGTGGGCGCCTGTCAGGTTTGTGCGGATGACAGCGTCCCAGTCTTCCTGCTTCATGCGGAGGGCCAGGCCGTCGCGGGTGATGGCGGCGTTGTTGACGAGGATATCGAGGCGGCCAAATTTTTCGAGAGCTTGCTTGAAGCCGGACTTGATTTGTTCCGCGTCGGCAACATCCATCTTGATGGCGATGGCTTCCCCACCGGCGGCGATGATTTCGTTTACGAGTGCGGCAAGCTTTTCTTCGTTGCGCGCGGCTGCGACGACCTTCGCTCCGGCTTCGGCTAGAGCGAGCGCGGTTTCGCGGCCGATGCCTTGGGAGGCGCCGGTGACCATGGCAACTTTGTCTTTTAGACTAAACATCGAAATTTTCCTGGCTCACGATTCGAGGAAGCGACAGTTTGGCGATAAAGATTTAACCTGCCCGCGCTCTGGAATAGCCTCGGGGCTTTGCCTCGAGCTACATCTGATTACGTCGTGCAAACTCTTAGAGTGGGCACAGACTGAGTTCTGTGTTACCTCAGGCCGCATCGGAACGAGCGCCAGCGATTTTTTCTACCGTGGCGGCTAAGCTTTTTTCGTCCTCTACGTTGAGCGTGGCTACCGAGCGCTCAATCTGGCGCAGCAGTCCCGACAGGACGCGGCCCGGGCCGACTTCGACAAACGTGTTGACGCCCTCGTCGATCAGCACGCGGACGGATTCTTCCCAACGCACCGGCATGGTGACTTGGCGGATTAGGGCTTCGCGGGCTTCGTCGCCGGTAGTGATGGTGTCGGCGTCGACGTTGGTCACCAGAGGCACGGACAAATTTGCGAAAGCTATACTCTTCAAATCCCGAGAAAGGCGCTCCTGAGCGGGCGTCATTAGCGCGGAGTGGAACGGGGCGGAGACAGGGAGGATGACGGCGCGCTTCGCTCCGAGCTGCGAGGCGATCTCGACGGCGCGCTTGACGGCCGCGGCGTGGCCGGAGATTACGGTTTGATCAGGCGAATTGAGGTTGGCGGCGGAGCAAATTTCGCCATTCGTGGCGCGCTTGCAGGCATCGGCGACGACCGCGGGGGAAAGGCCCATTATTGCTGCCATTGCACCCACGCCTGGCGGGACGGCTTCCTGCATGTAGGTGCCGCGCTTGCGAACTAACTGGACGGCATCGGAAAACTTCAGCGCACCGGCAGCTACGAGAGCGGAATATTCGCCGAGGCTGTGGCCAGCCACAAAATCGGGCGTGAGGCCCTTTTCCGCGAGGACGCGATAGACCGCCACGGAACAGGTGAGGATGGCGGGTTGAGTGTTGGCAGTGAGCTTCAGTTCGTCTTCGGTGCCCTCAAAGCAGATTTTGGAAATGGAGAAACCGAGGGCCTTGTCGGCTTCTTCGAAAACGGCCCGAGCTGCCGGATACTTTTCCGAAAGCTCCTTGCCCATGCCGGAGTACTGCGACGCTTGACCCGGAAATACAAATGCGACTTTGCCCATCGTCAATTCCTCTCCTGAGCCGTCATGCGAGAACGCTCGCGGCCGAGAGCTCCTGTTCGATTTTTTCGTTGATGCGTGCGCGGGCCAGACCCGCGGCGACACGAATGGCGTTTTTGATGGCCTTGGCATTGGAACGTCCATGGCCGATCACGCAAACACCGCGAACGCCCAAAAGCGGTGCGCCGCCGTACTCCGTGTAATCGATCGTCTTCTTCAAACCCTTCAAGGCACCGCGCGAAAAAAGAAAGCCAACTTGCGAGGCCAGTGAACTTTGGATCGACTTTTTCAGCAGGCCGAAAATCTGGACGGCAAGCCCTTCGCAGATTTTCAGCGCGATATTGCCGACAAAACCATCGCTCACGATCACGTCCACGTTTCCGGAGAAAAGATCCCCGCCTTCGACATTACCGACGAAATGGACCGGACTCTTTTTCAAACGAGTATAGACCTCACGAGTGAGTTCATTGCCCTTCATCTCTTCCTCGCCGACGGAAAGCAAGCCGACGCGGGGACGACGGTTGCCAAAGGTCGCCCGGTAATAGATTTCGCCCATCACCGCGAATTGCACCAAATGCTCGGGCTTGGAATCCACGTTGGCGCCGACGTCCAGGAGCACGGAAACACCGCCCTTGGCATTCGGGAAGGGCGCAGCGAGCGCCACCCGATCGACGGATTCCAGAGTACCGAGCAAAAACCTCGCCACAGTCATCACGGCGCCAGTGTTGCCTGCGCTAACCAGACCATCGGCCTTGGCTTCCCGCACCAAGCGAGCCGCGACGTGAACGGAACTGTCTTTCTTCCGGCGAAACGCCTGAGCCGGGTGATCTTCCATAGCGATCACTTCGCTTGCCGGGACAATCTCAATGGGCAAGCTGGGCGCCGCGTGCTTGGCCAGTTCCGCGCGCACCAGATGGGGTTGCCCGACGAGCAAAACCCGTACGCCCAACTCGCGTGCGGCCAGGACACTGCCTTCAACCTCGGGGCGGGGCGCATTGTCACCGCCCATGGCGTCAACAGCGATAGTGATCATCGGATTTATCTGACCGCCAGTTCCTGGATGGGACCCGCGAGAAAAAGAGCAGCTTTAGGCCGACTTGTCTTGCACGGCGCGGCCTTTATAGTAGCCGCAATGGGGACAGGCCTGGTGCGGCTGCTTGGTTTCGTGGCAATTTGGGCACTCACCGAGGGCCGGCTTCTCCAGGAAGTCGTGGGCTCGCCGGGTGCTCGTCCGTCTCTTCGAATGCCGTCTTTTTGGGTTAGGCATAGCAATGCTCCTCGTTGCCGCCTCAGTGGGCGGATGGTATGGGCTTTCGGCCCTGGAAACTATTGTTTTTTCAGCCAGTCCTGCTTTAGGCGCGCTAGGGGAGCCAGCCGCGGGTCCGTCGAGTGGGTCTCGCAGCGGCACTCCTCGTGGTTCAGGTTAGCACCACAGTTTGGGCACAAGCCCCGGCAGTCACTTTGGCAAATGACCTTCAGGGGCAAAGCTAGCAACACCTGTTCTCTGAGTACATCCGCCAGAAAGAGGCCATCTCCTTGGTAGAAGCCAATCTCCGTATCGTCATCCAAGAGCCGGTCTTCTTTGGGCTTGGCACCCGTTGGCAAAGGAGCATAAAAAAGATCGAAAGAGCGGTTCACGTCTTCGATAACCGGTTCGAGGCAACGCGCACAGACCATCTCAATCTTAGTTTCGAGTTGCCCCTCGATGCGAATCTGGCCTTCGAGCAGCTCTGCCGTTGCGGTGACTTCGAGAGGGGCAACTTGCTTGATCTCCGACGAATGGTAATCAATGCTTGCCGGGGCGTAGCTCTTCCGGACGCGCAATTTCCGAACCGCGAGTTCTTTAACATCCAGGAACACGTCTTGAACGCCTCCGGCGCTAACGCTCATGCTTTATCATTATTCCGTCGCGGGAGCAGCAAGTCAAGGAACGGGCCCGGATTCTGAACTCTTTTGCTCCCTGGTTGGCACGGGGGCGCTCTAGTACCTGAAGGGGGTGGCCGGGATTCTTTTCTTGGCTCTAAGCAAAAGGGCTGTTCCCGCTCCTCCTCCGACTTGGCGGTCTGCCGGCTTTTTCGTGACGAACCATCCAAGCCGGTTTGATTCCATGCATCGGCACAAAACTACGAGAGTGAGGATAGCGTGGCGAAATCGAGAGGGTGAGAAAGTCGCGTGAGGAGATCCAGAGTAGTTTTGCGAGTGCTATAATCATAAAGCGTTTTAGAGTCCGACCCGCCCCCGACTCCTTTAGGCCCGCCCTGCTCCTACGGAGGACCGCAAATGCGCACGACGACAAAAATGGCATTGCCGCTGGCCCTCAGCGTGGCCGCGATTTCGCTGCTCTTTGCGGGGTACCAGGTCCGCACGGAGAAGAGAAATCTGGACCACGATCTCGTGCACAGGGCGGAAAATCTAGGCGAGAGCCTGAAGGAAACCGTAGAACATCTGCTGGAGCAGAACTCGAGCCGATCGCTGCAACGCTTCGTGGAAAGATACGGGCAGCGCGAGCATTTGAAAGGATTAGCGGTTTATGCTGAGGACGGCAAAGCGCTGGCAATCACCGCGGGCCTCCCGCCGCAGCTGAAGTCCGACCCCCGAGCCGTTTCAAAAATCACGACGAATGCAGCCGGAGCTGGCGAATTCTTTCAGGAAGCCGGCTTGCAGCTTTACGTCTACGAGCTTCCCCTGGAGCGGAATGGAAAAGCAGCGGGAACGATCGCAATTTATTACGACACCAGCTATATCGATTCGCGGATAACTTACACGCTGCGCGATTCACTCCTGAATGCCCTGGTGCAAACAGTGTTGATTACCGGGCTGGCGCTGCTGCTTGTCCGGTGGAATTTGACGGGGCCGCTGAATCGCACCGCGAAGTGGCTGCGCACGCTGCGCACCGGCTCACAAACTATTCCGCTGGTGCCTCCGCAAGGAGAAATCTTCGATCAATTACACAGGGAAGTGACGCACCTTGCGCAGGACCTGAACGCGGCGCGGGCCACCGCCGAACAGGAAGCACGCCTGCGGGATACGCACTCCTCGCTTTGGACCGCCGAGCGCCTGCGGGTCAGTTTGCGAAGCAAGTTGCAAGACAAGCCGCTCTTTGTGGTGTCTAACCGCGAGCCCTGCATGCATGTTTACAACGAAAAGGATCATTCGATTGGCTACATCGTCCCAGCCAGCGGGCTGGTCACCGCGTTGCAACCGGTTTTGATCGCCTGCGACGGCACGTGGGTCGCGCACGGATCGGGAAACGCCGATCGCGAGGCTGTGGATGAACACGATCACTTGCGCGTTCCGCCGGATCACCCGAGTTACACGTTGCGGAGAGTGTGGTTAACCGAGGAAGAAGAAAAGGGCTACTACGAAGGGTTTTCGAACGAGGGACTCTGGCCGCTCTGCCACATTGCGCACACGCGTCCAACGTTTCGTCCGGAAGATTGGCTGCGTTACCAGCAAGTGAATCGCAAGTTCGCGGATGCCATCCTGGAGGAAATGGAAGGAACGGATTCGCCGATACTGCTGGCGCAGGACTATCACTTTGCGCTGTTGCCGCGGATGGTTAAGGAAGCGCGGCCAGACGCGCGGGTGGCCATCTTCTGGCATATCCCGTGGCCGAATCGTGAAGTGTTTGGCATTTGCCCGTGGCAGCGAGACCTGCTCGACGGGTTGCTGGGCGCCGATCTTATCGGCTTTCACGTGCAATCGCACTGTAATAATTTTCTCGAGACGGTTGACAGCGGCGTGGAAGCGCTGACGGAGTGGGACCACTTTGCCGTCAACCGGCAAGGTCACGTCACGCGCGTGCGACCGTATCCGATCAGCGTGGCGTTTTCTGATCCGGCCCCGGCTTTCCCGGAAGGGAGCAGCGTCGGGAAGGAGCGCGCCGGACTCTTTGCGGAACTGGGTGTTGAAGCCAGCCTGCTCGGCGTCGGAGTGGACCGCGTGGACTACACGAAAGGGATCATCGAACGGTTCCGCGGCATCGAGCTTTTTCTCGAACAACATCCGGCTTATCTGCGCCGTTTTACTTTCGTTGAGATGGGCGCGCCCAGCCGGACGGACATCGATCGATACAGACGATTCCTCGAGGAAGTCAGCGCGGAAGCCGATCGCATCAACGCACGCTTTCAAGCGGGGCACTGGAAGCCAATCGTTTTTCTGAAGAAGCATCATTCGCACGAGGAAATCTCGCGTTATTACCGCGCGGCGTCCCTTTGCATGGTCACTTCGCTCCACGACGGGATGAATCTGGTGGCCAAGGAGTTCGTGGCCTCGCGCGATGACGAGCGCGGAGTGCTTATTTTGAGCACCTTTGCGGGGGCGGCCCACGAACTCTCTGACGCGCTGCTGGTCAATCCCTACGATGTTGAACAGGTCGCCGATGCGATCCATCGAGCCATCGAGATGCCCGAGGATCAACAGTCTCTCCGAATGCAGCGGATGCGTCAGATTGTGCGGGAACACAACATCTATCGTTGGGCCGCCAATCTGCTGTCCGACCTGACGGAAATACGCATCGACGCGCCGGAGCGCAGCGACGTGCCGCAAATGCCGTGACCAGAGCGGCCTGCGGTTGTACTTGTAAGCTTTCCGATTGGGCTCACGTAGCCATGCCGCTTATTTGACAGGAGAGAGGATTCGCGGTCATGCGGATGTACGGCGCGAATGTTCGATGCGATCGGGAAAGGCGAAAAGCGTGAGAGAAGGCGTTCAGTAGGTCAACGACCATCCGACGACAGTTAATGTCAGCACGAGCAACAGCATCCCGGTGCTGACAACACTGAGAGTTCTTCCATGCCCGAGGAGATAGTCCCTGGACTCCGCGTCAATACACAGAAGAACGGAAACTACCAGGACGACGCCCCAGGCAAGAATCGCCGGCAAGCCGGGATATCTGCCGATCATCGACAGAAATTGGCCAGGCGGCTGGCCTGCAGGAATCCACCAGGGAATCATAGGAGCGACGCCCGCGGCGAGAGACAGCGTGAGCAGCTTGCGTGTGAACCAACCTTTGACTTTTGGCCGGGCTTCTTTCCAAACGAAGTAGTCCCAGGCCAATAAGGCGACGGCGAAAAGCACCCAGCCGTAGAGCGCGGCTTTCTGGTCGAACCACCACCAGGCGCGGAACACGAAGTGCGCGTTGTGTGACATGACGTAGCGGGGGAGAAGAAATACGCCTACGAGACCATTGCCCGCCACGGCGACGAGCAGCGTGACCAGGCTCATCAGCTGAAACCAGTAGCGTGTGGGAACGCGCCGACACCGGGTGCAAATGGATTGTTTCGGCAGGAAATTTAGTCCACAGCGGTCGCAGAACACGGCTGGTCTCCCAATTCGCGGGAATCGAATCCTGTGATCGGAACCAGAGTATCTGATTGGAATCTAAAAAAACTACTGGTCTGAGGACCAGTTGAAAGGGCAGGCAGTATTGGTAGTATGGAGGCATCCAGCCAGATCCCTTTCCCGGGCGAAGTGCCTAAAGAAGCGCCTAGACTTGAAAAATTCCACAGTCAGGCGGGGGTGCAAAATGACTGAGGATTCAAAACAGTGGGAAGGCCAGATGGTCGAGGGGATATTTCCCTTGCGGCAATATCTTGGCGGTTCGGACCACAGCGCAGTGTTCCTAACAGAATATGGCGAAGGCGAGCCGCAAAAAGCGGCCATCAAACTTGTTCCGGCAGATGTGGCGACGGCGGATTTGGAGCTCTCGAACTGGAACCTTGCGGGGCGACTGTCTCACCCCAATTTGCTGCGATTGTTCCGTGTAGGACGGTGTCACCTTGGCGGCAATGATCTGCTGTATCTGGTGATGGAGTACGCCGAAGAAAACCTGGCGGAGATTCTTCCCCAACGCGCGCTGACGCCGGAAGAAACGCGCGATATGCTCTGCCCAGTTCTGGACGCGCTCGAATACCTGCACGGCAAGGGCTTTGTGCATGCCGATTTGAAGCCTGCAAATATATTGGCCAGCGGGGATCACCTGAAACTCTCGAGCGACACGATTTCCCGGATCGGAGAGTCGCAGGTCACTTCGAGAAAAGCTGGCGCCTACGATCCACCCGAAGCGATTAGCGGAATGTTGACACCCGCCGCCGACGTTTGGTCGCTTGGCACGACGCTGGTTGAAGTGATGACGCAACGTTTGCCAGATTGGCAACCGGGGCCACCTCGCGAGCCATTGGTTCCGGCCAATCTACCTGCACCATTCCAGGAAATCGCGCGGCAATGTTTGCGGCTGGAACCGCAGCGGCGGATCAGTATCGCCGACATTGCGGCACGGCTGAATTTGCGAGCGGCAGTGGCGTCTGCTTCTGTCTCGGCTTCTATTTCAGCGCCTGCAACTGCTTCCGCCCTGGCGTCGGGACCGAGTTTGAACGCTGCAGCCGGACAGAAGTCTCCGGGAATAACTAAACCCGTGGCCTCCCTATCCGTGCCGCCCCGATCCGCTGCCAGACTGCAAAGCAGCCCGCATCGGCCGCCGCAGTACAGAGGATCGGGGACGAGGTCGCGCTTTATCGTTCCGCTTGCTGTGGGTGCGGTGATCTTTGCGGCGATACTTACGGTACCGAGACTGCTGACGCACCGGCCGGAAGCTCGTTCCACCGCGGCGGTGACGTCGCAAAAACCGGCTAACCAGACTGTCGCTGGGAAACCGGCCGAGACTGCGGTTTCGTCAAAGCCGAAGGCCAAACCCGAGCGTGAATCAGCAGCTTCCAAAACGGCAGAGTCCGCAGCACCGGCAATACAACAAGCAGGCCGGCAGAGCGGGCAGCCGGTCGCGCAGAACTCTTTGAAAACAACCAGCGAAAAAGAGCAGCCTGATGCCGCGGTTTCGCCGAGCCCAGTTTCTGGCTCCGGGGGAACTGCGCACGCCGCTGCCGCTGAAATAGTTTCCGCCAAGGGTGACGTCCTGGATCAGGTCTTGCCCGAGGTGCCGCAGAAGGCGCGCGATACGATCCGTGGAAGGGTGCGCGTAGGAATTAAAGTTCACGTGGACGCGGCAGGCGCGGTATCGGATGCAGAGCTGGATTCTCCCGGGCCGAGCAAGTTTTTCGCTAATCTAGCACTCCAAGCGGCGAGAAAGTGGGTCTTCACGCCGCCGGAAATGAATGGAAAGAGCTTTGAGAGTGAATGGAGCTTGCGGTTTGTGTTCACACAAAGCGGCACTAAAGTCACTCCGACGCAGACAGTTCCTTAAGTGCCGTTCGAAATGTGCAGCCGGTTCCGGAGCATTGGGACTTCGGGCTGGGCATTCTTATGCGGGAAATAAACGGCCCCGATGCACCTGTACCATGGGACGGAGCGTCACCTTCCAGCGCCTATCAGTAACTACCCGAACTATTTGAAAGCACGTAAGTTAGAGAGCCAATACGGGCACTCTGAACTGCCGTACCATAGCCGCATTCCATCCCACCTTTTACTTTCGCCTGGAGCAACGGGCGCGCCTCGCGCGCCGAAACTTGCCGGAGCCACAGCGAATGAGCGAGCAGCACAATCCATTTCTCTCGGGGCGCGAGCCTGGAACGCGCGCAAAAGCGGAGCGCTTGCGTCGCGCGACTCGGTACGCGGGATTTCTCGTGCTTCTCGGCAGCTTTTCGCTCATGGCGGGATTTGAAACTGCGCGAACGACGCTGCCCTCGCCCAATTCGGATGGCACCCTTATGGCGCAGAGTTCATCTCGCGCCGTTTCGCCGGTGAGCGTGCCGGCGCGTGAGAAAAAAAGCGATGCGGAATTCAGCCGGCTCGCGCCGCAAGAGCAGGTGGAACACTTGCTGGAACGAGCGATGCAAGCCGACGCGGCCTCTTTGGACCTTTTGCAGGAGAAGGTGGATGGCTGGCGGGGACACTTAAAAAACACCGACCGGCTTTTTGACCTGGTGCTGGCGGCACTGAACTCGCATGATCTGCGCGTGCGGACGGCGGCAGTGGACGTTGACCTTGCGGCGAACAACCTGAGTAAATCGCCGGAAAGCGTCACACGGTTGATCCGGCAGTTGCGACGCGACCCTGCAAGCCGGGGAATGGCCCTGTGGCGGCTCGGCTCGTTGGGAAATCGCGGGGTTGAACCGGAACTTGTGTTGAGCAGCTTGCTGAACTACGCGCACAACCCGAGCGAGCACACACGCTATTGGGCGGTGGAAGGATTGGCGATGCTGGGCAACGACGCCACGATTGACCCGCTCCTCGACCTGCTGGCGCACGACCCTTCATCAAAGGTTCGAGAACGCGCGGCGAGCAGCCTGGGGCAATCCGGCTTGCTGACGCGCGAAGAGCGGCTGGCGGCCGTACCGCATCTGCTGAATTTTGCCGACGATGATTCGCTGAACACGAGGACGCGGGAATTGGTGTACGGAACGCTTCGTGTGATCACAGGCGCCGAGCTCGGCAACGATGCCAGCGCGTGGCGTGAATGGTGGGCGCATAATGACCCGGCGCAAGCGCGTCCGCGCGAACGATCGCACATGCTGCGCGCTTAGACTTGGCGTACGAAAAATTCCCCTGTAAAAGCTAAAAGTGGCTGAAGAAATGGCAGATTGGCGAGTCCGTGCGCCTCATCTGGCTGCAACGGGCATGCGAAAGAACCAGCCGAGCAACAAGTGCGTGGGCCAATAAATCAAAGCCACGAGTGGAATGAAAATCATCGCAAGGTGCGCTGGAGCGGGTCCCCAGGTGCGGTGGAATACGGGATCGCTGTAGGCGTAGTTCATGTTAAGTTCGGCGGACAAGAAGCGCGAAATTATCAGGAGAACAGCAGCAATCGCGGCTTGCAAAGCGAGCGCGCGCCGGTCGTAGCCGACTCGGCGCAGAGTCCAGAGAAGAACCAGCGGCAGCCCGACGTGAAATGTTGAGAGCAGGCGGACCCACAGCGGGTAGCGGGCGTCCCACATATAATCCGTGCCGCCTATAAGAAAGCGCCCGGTTACCAACCGCCAGCCAACATCCAAGATCCAAAATAGACCCGCGGCCAGCGAACTAAGTGCCTGACTTGAAAGCAGGAGAGGATTCGCCCAGCAAATCCCGACGAAGGTCAGGATCACCGCGACGTCGCACAAGTGCAGAAGATTCGCCCAGCCAAAGACGCGGAAATAAGCGGGAAGCCAGACAGCCATCCAGAACAAGCTAAACCATCGGAGCACAGGAAAAGTGGGTGGGCCCGGCGACATGCGATTTTTCACCGTTTCGCTGCTCGAGGACGGCTAAGGCTATCACAATCGCAGGCGGAGATTGCGCGGATTAGGTCGGTACATAATCGGTACAGTCTCGTGCGTCGCGACGAGTGTTTCAGAATACGTGCGACCGGCCTATCGAAGTTGGATACGCCGCCGGATCCAAGAAGATTAGGAAGTTTGGCCCGCGGCAGATGAAGCTGGCGCACCGAAATGCTCCTGGTGCTTGCGAAGCAGGAACTGGTCTGTCATCCCAGCGATGTAATCGCAGACGACGACGTGCCGCGGTTCCGTGCGGGCAGAATCTTCGTGAGTGACGGGCATGGAGCCCGGTGAATCGAGGTAGTACACAAAAAGCTCTTCGAGGCAGCGGACGGAGCGATCGCGATCCTCCGTGATGGCAGGATGATTATAGATATGCTTAAAGAGGAAGCGTTTCATCTCTGCGTTGCGCTTCACGAGCGTGTCGCTAAAGCCGGCGAGCCTATGCGGAGCGCGGCGAAGATCGTCCACTGAGGCGGCTCCGGAAGAGAGCACGCGCCGCTGCGTGGCATCGATCAGATCGGTGGCGAGGTGATCGAGTACGCTCTTGAGCGCGGCGTTGAATTTGAGCTTCTCCCGCCCGGCAGGGTAAGCGGCATCGATCTGGGCAGAGGCCTGGGCGAAAATCGGGACTTCTTTTCGCAGGGCGTCGAGATCGAGAAGGTCGGCTTCGCGCGCGTCGTCGAGGTCCCCCGTGTTGTAAGCGATTTCATCGACCCAATCGATGAGTTGGGCCTCAAGCGGCGGGAGAAGATCGAGCAGATATTCGGCGAGATGGGGGAACTCCGCGGCAATGTAATCGTGAGAGTGCTTGACGATGCCCTCGCGGACCTCGAAGGTGAGATTCAAGCCGGGAAAATCCAGATAAGGACTCTCAAATTGTTCAACGATGCGGAGCGCCTGGAGATTGTGATTGAAACGCGAGCCGTGAAAGCGCATCAGCTCGTCGAGCTTGTGTTCTCCCGCGTGGCCGAAGGGCGGATGGCCGATGTCGTGAACGAGTGCGAGAGCCTCGGCAAGCTCAGTATTGAGGCCGAGAGCGGCGGCAACCGTGCGGGCAATTTGCGAGACTTCGAGCGTATGGGTGAGCCGATTGCGAAAATGGTCGGAGTAGCGGATGGTGAAGACCTGCGTCTTGGCTTCGAGGCGGCGGAAAGCGCGAGAGTGGATGATGCGGTCGCGATCGCGTGCGTACGCGCTGCGGTAGGGATGCGGAGATTCAGGATAACGGCGGCCGCGTGAGAGTTCCACGCGCATCGCCCACGGCGCACTTGTGGAGAGTGGTTCGATGAGCGGCTCCGGCAATCGACTCTACTGCCCGATTGCGTTCCTAAGGGCCTTCAAACCTTGTCAAAAGGCACGAATTTGCGACACAACTTGTTTCGCGGAAAAGCCAAGGTTAGGACTTGGGCGCAAGAGTTTCCAGGCCGCGATCCGCTTCATCCGAGACCGCCGTGTTGGGAAATTCTTTTTTGAGCTGTTCATACACGCTGGCAGCTGCCTTTGGATCGGTCTGGCGCAAGACTTCTGCTAACTCGAGAAGAGCCACCGGGCGCGGTACAAAGACCGAAGAGTGGTCCGCCAGATTGCGCAAAATTTTGGCGGCCTCGGCGGGCTTTCCTGTGCGCTCGTAAATGACGCCCATTTGATACTGCGCCATGGCCACGAGTTCTTTGTCTTTGCCGGAGCTGATTTTCTTCAATTCCTCGAGAGCCTGATTTTGGCGATCGAGATCTTCGTAGCAAAGCGCCGCGTAGTACCGTGCCAGCCTGCCCGGATTCGTGCTCGGGTATTTTTCAGCAACGGCGGAAAATTTCTGCGCGGCGTCTGCCGAGCGGGCCTGCTCCGTGGGATAGAGCGTTTCGCCGGGATCGGATGGATCGGGGGTCGTGCCGACTCGCGCGGAGTAGGCCTTCATGGCCACGTCCAGCGCGGCGGAAGCCTGCACCGTCTTGCGGTCCGTATAGAAGCGCCAGCCGGCGTAGCTGACAGCGACGATCGCGGCAACCAAGATGGCCGCGGCGATAAGCGTGGTGTGCGAAAAAACCGCTTCTGCGCCATGCTCGATCGCGTCGTGGATCTTGTCCTGCTTCAGTTCCTTGCGCGAAATATGTTCCGCCACAAACGCTCTCCTGGTTGGATTGGAATACTTAATGCTAGCACAAGACGCTGGTAAGCTGCGCCCCTGCTTTGCGGCGCATTTTCGCGCCGGCCGCTAATTTACCCTTGCAACATGGCGAGGAAGAGACCGCAACTCTGCGGCGGCGCAGGTGTTAAATTAGAGAGATGCAAGCTGCGTGTGTCCATTGCGGAACAGAGCACAAACTGAAGGATGCCAATTCGAGCGTCCATCCAAAGGTGCAGTTTAAGTGCTCGAAATGCGGGAAAACCACGGTTGTGGAGGTTAAGCGGCGCCCGGACCAGACGGTGGTGATCAGCCCGCTGCCTTCGTTTGCCCGCGCGGACGCTTCCAGCTCCAACTTGCGGCTCCCGCCCGCGGATGACGGATTGAAACTTCCCGCGGACGGCGTATTTGTGCTTGCGATCACGTCGGGGCCTGCTAGCGGCGAGCTCTTTAGGCTGGCGAAACCGCGCGTTGTGATCGGGCGAAAAGGAGCCGATATCCCTCTGAATGACGCCGAGATTTCCCGGCATCATTGCTTGCTGGAAGTCCGGGACAAATTCATAGATCTGAAAGATCTTAATTCCACCAACGGCACTTTCTATGATGAGGAGCGCGTACGGGCGGCCATGCTGCAAGATGGCTCGGAGTTCCGCATCGGCGAAAGCCGGATTCGCGTCAGCCTCCAGAAAAAATGACGCCGCCTTGCTGACTTGAACTTCCGAAAATTACAGCCTGGACCCGGCGCATCGTGAGTGTAAGATACTGACGACGGCATTTCACTTCCGACGCACCCGATGATTCGCCTCTCCGTTTGCCTAATCACTCTCAACGAAGAACACAATCTGCCGCGCGCCCTGGCGTCGCTGCGCGAAATCGCGGATGAAATCGTAGTTGTGGACTCCGGGAGCACGGACCGGACTGAGGCGATCGCTCGCGAACATGGGGCGGCATACTTTGAACGCGCGTGGACAAATTACTCGGAGCAAAAGAACTTCGCGGCGGAACGCGCGCGGAACGACTGGATTTTGTCATTGGACGCGGATGAAGAATTGAGCAGCGTATTGCAGACTTCGCTGCTCGATTGGAAAAAACGCGAGCCCAAATTCAGTGTGTATGAAGTGGCCCGAAAAACGTGGTATTTGGGAGCCTGGATCAAGCATTCGGGCTGGTATCCGGATTTTCAGCGGCGGTTGTACCGGCGGAAGACGGCGCAATTCTCGGGAATCGTCCACGAGGCCCTGCGATTTGAGGGCCGGGCGGGGCGGCTTCCTGGCGACTTGCTGCACTATACGGTGCGGTCGTTCGCGGAACACGAAGCGAACGTCGAGCAGTACACCACGCTCGCCGCACAACAAATGTTTGATGCCGGGAAACAAAACTGGAAGGGCGCCATGTGGCTGGCGACCCCGTGGAGCTGGTTTCAGAACTATTTACTGCGCGGCGGATTTCTGGATGGATACCGCGGCGCGCTGATTTCGCAAATGGCGGCGCGGTCTGTGCGGCTCAAATATGCCAAGCTCGGAAAGCTGGTGAAAAATGCCGGGCCGGCGGATGCGGAATGAGGGTTCTTTATGCCGATCTGGACCGCGAATGGCGTGGCGGGCAAAGCCAAGCGTTATTAACGTTGCGCGGGCTCATGCAAGCGGGCTACCGAGTCGATCTAGTGGCGGCAGAACAATCCCCCCTCGGGCAGCGGGCCGCCGCAATTGGAATAGAAGTCCATTTGTCGCCTCGCTTCGCCTTGCGTGCGTGGGCGGCAAAATCCATGCACCGACTTGCAGCGAAGGAAAAATTTGTAGTCACGCATCTCAACGAGCCGCATGCATTGACAGCCGCCTGGCTTGCTGGATTGCACCGCCGCATGCCGCTGCTCTTGTCACGGCGAATCGGCTTTCCGCTGCAGAAAAATTGGGTCTCAAAAGCGAGATTCCGTGCCGTCGAACGATTCGTGGCCAACAGCGAGAATGTCGCCAAGAGCTTGATTGATTCAGGCATCCCGGCGGAGCGAATTTCCATTGTGAACGAAGGCGTTGATATTCCAGCACTGCCCGACGCCGAGATGCGGGCACGGGCGCGAAAGCGCTGGGGGATTGGAGAATCTAAATTCTTATTCGGCTGTGTGAGCGTGCTTGTGCCGGAAAAAGGTCAGCGGCACGTCATCGAAGCGCTTTCGCTGGTGCGCCGAAAATACCCTCACGCAAGGCTCCTTCTGGCGGGGGACGGAGCGTGCCGCAAGGAACTAGAATCGCTGGCCGTCCGACTCGAGCAACGGGATGCGGTTCTTTTCCCGGGTTTTGTCAGGAACGTGGATGAGGTATATGCCGCGCTGGACGCCTTCGTGTTCCCGTCTGAGTTCGAAGGGCTGGGAACTGCGCTGCAAACCGCTATGGCGGCGGCACTGCCGTGCATTTCCACGGCGCGCGGCGCTTTAAGTGAGGTTGTGAACGACCAACGCACCGCGCTCGTCGTCGAGCCAAACGCGCAGGAATTTGCTGAGGCGATGTTGCTGCTGATGGATGCTTCCGAACTGCGAACCAGATTGGGCCAGGCTGCGAGGAAAGAGGTCATTGAGAGATTTTCCGCAGACCGCATGGTGGCGAATACGATCCACGTATACGAAGACGTGCTGAGCCGAGGAATAACGGCGTAGAGGTGTTTCTCCTCGAGGCTGTAAAGGAAAGGCGCGCGGACGCGGAGCGAGCCTTCCGCGAAGATTGGATGCAAAATTACACTTAGGAAACGGGCAGAAAAAAGATGAAGCGCCGGGCGGCTCCTTCTCGATCCGAACGGCGCTTCACATTTTTTTAAAATTTGCGCAAGTTTTCTGACTTCTCTTGTTCCAGGCGTTCCCTCCTATCCGCTTGCCGATTTACGTCAAGCTATCTTGGGGATTAAACAACCCATCGCCCTTTCGGTTCGAGGAACTCCACGCCAACCGCAAAGCAGTCGCCTTGCAAAGGATGGCAGTAAGCTACCCGGGCCGAGGAGCGAAACTCTCCGGTGCGCAATACGAACGTCAGCCGTTCGCCCTGTTCCCAGCGGCGGGTGCTCACCACCCGCGCGCCTCGCGCACTCACATTTTCCGTAAAAGTCGATTCCGTGCCGGGCATCCGGCGATGGCCGTCGAGAACGACGGGAATCTCCATGGGGATGCGGCGCTCGACGCGGTTGAAAGGGAAAGCATGCCTGTTGGATTTGACGGGCATTCATCCTCACAGGCACGCGGCGATCCGCGTGAGATTTTTTACATTGCTGCCGCCAATGCGACGCTTCATTCCATAGAGCGCGCGGTCGGCAGCACCCAGGAGCTTTTCCGGCGTATCGCCATCTTCGGGAAACGCGGCGACCCCGGCGCTGACGGAAAGCGCGGGAGCCTCGGCTTCCGCCGAGAGCCTTTCCCGAATGCGCGAAACCACGCGCCCGGCAATGTCCGGAGTGGCTTCAGGCAGCACAAGAGCAAATTCGTCGCCGCCATAGCGCGCGGCTGTATCGATGGCGCGGGAATGGGTGCGAAGAATCTTCGAGAGGCGAACGATGGCGCGGCTGCCGATGAGATGGCCGTATTGGTCGTTGATGCTCTTGAGGCCGTCCATATCAAGAAGCACGACGCTGAAAGGGCGTTGCGTGCGGCGAGAGCGGTCCAGCTCCGCTTCCAACACGCTGATAAGGCGGCGATAGTTAGCGAGGCCCGTAAGCGGATCGGTGACGGCCATCGAGCGAACCTGGTCAAAAAGGCGCGCCTGATCTAGCAGAGCCCCGGAAAGCATGACGACATAACTGGCGGTCTTGCTCAACTCCGCGAGGAAGAACGGGCCGTCAAAGAGATGGCGGGAAAACGCAGCGGAGACGTGGCAAACGACGTTGAGCGATGCCACGACGAAGAGCGTGTAGTCATAAAGACTCGCGGCGTTCTGATTGTTCTTACTGTTTCGGAGACGCTGCCCGAAGCAGATGGCAGCAATCAAAAATAGTGAACCAGGAAGCAAATCCCAAGGACGGGAGATTAAGCTGGCTGCGTGAGCGACAGGCGCCGAGGGCGCGGCGAGAAAAGAAAGGCTCGTGAGATAGGCGGCAATGACGACCACCAGCACGGCGCCGGCAGTTTCCTTGCTGGGTTGCCGCGCAGTCGGAATATAGCGTTCAACGGCGATGGCGGAGAGCAAGAGAACGGCGAGAATTGTGCGGCCGACCATCCAGCCCATTGGAATTCTCGTCAGAGCGGCAGGCCCGGCGTGGAGCACGTCGTTTAGTCCGAAATAGCCGACCGTCTCAATGATTCCCGAGAGCACAAATCCGAACGCCAGGATCAATGCGGTGCGATCGTGTGTGCCGCGGAACCTGACCAGCGCATTTGCCGCATAGCAAAAGCTGACCAAGGTACCGCCGACTTCCAGGTAGAGGTAAATCTCAGGGGAGCCGGAAATAGCGGCTTGCCGCAAATAGAAAATAAGGCCGAAGAACAGGCAGGTGAGGGCAGCAGCAGAAGCGATCAGGACGTGTGACCGCTCCTTCCGAAGAAACCCGACGATTTGGCCCCAACCACCCACGAAACCCCCCAAATACCGAAGAAACAACTACAACACCGTGAGAATGCAAGTTTGTGCCCTTTCTGGCGGGAAAATCTCAGCTTGTAAATAACTGAATTGGAAGGAGTTGCAGAGGCGATGTTCCGTGAATCTTCAAGGCGTGCGCCAGCGAGACGGGAGAGAGAACTGAGAAAATCGCATCTAAGAGAACTATCATCTTTGTTCCCTTAGAGTTACCGAAGATTTGGCCAGTATCAGCGAAAATACGGGGTCGTCTCAGTGTGAGACTGTCTCACCAGGTAAAATGTCTCGCTAAAGCGACTTTCTGCAGGCTACAGTTTGGGTTTGGGTGCGGGAAGCTCGCGGGCAACGACAGGGTCGTTAAAGCCTGAAGTCTTGTGTGAGCCATCGCAGAACGGCTTGTTGGCGGAATGGCCGCAGCGGCAGAGACCGATGGTGGTGCGTCCTGCCAGGCCGAAGGCGTGGCCCTCGGGATCGACGATCTCGAAATCCCCTTCCACGCGAATCGAACCATTATTGTTGATGGTGATTTTGGCAGCAGCCATGCAGGCCTCCGAAAATTTAAATGCGCGTTCGACGCCTATCGCCGAACGCAACTTCTAGACTACGCACAGATTCCTGGGAACTCAAGGAAATGGCTCAATACTTGGGCACTCTGGGATCGACCTCGTCGGACCACGCGAGGATTCCGCCCTTGAGATTGAGAATTTTGCGGAAGCCGGCCTTGCGCAAGAAATCGACGGCCTCCGCTGAGCGTTTTCCGCTGCGGCAGTGCGCGACGATTTCGCGCGAAGAGTCCAGTTCGTGAACGCGGCGCGGCAACTCGCCGAGCGGGATCAAGTGTCCGTTCAGATTGCAGATTTGAAACTCGTGCGGCTCGCGCACATCCAGGATGAAGAGATCATCTCCGCGATCGAGACGCGATTTCAGCTCGCGCGGAGTAATCTCTGGGACTTGCACAACCGGACCTGGAGCTTCTTCGCCGCGCACGCCGCAGAATTCGTAGTAGTCGATGAGCTTGTTGATGGTGCGATGCTCGCCGCACATGGGGCAGTTGGGATTTTTGCGCAGTTTCAGTTCGCGGAATTTCATTCCGAGCGCATCGAAAAGCAGCAAACGGCCGACTAGATTCTCGCCAGTGCCGAGAATCAATTTGATCGTTTCCATGGCCTGGATAGAGCCGACAATGCCGGGCAGAACTCCCAACACGCCACCCTCAGCGCAGGACGGCACGAGCCCCGGCGGAGGCGGTTCGGGGTACAAACAGCGGTAGCACGGTCCTTCCGGCATTCCGAACACGGTGGCTTGGCCTTCAAAGCGGAAAATCGAACCGTAAACGTTTGGCTTGCCAAGAAGTATGCAAGCGTCGTTGACCAGATAACGCGTAGGAAAATTATCGGTGCCATCGACGATGACGTCGAAGTCCTTGAAAAGCTCGAGCGCGTTATCGCTGGTGAGTTTTGTTTCGAAAGTATCGATCTGAATGTCAGGGTTGAGGCTGGAAAGCCGCGAGCGGGCAGCTTCTGTTTTGGGCTTGCCGACATCGCTCGAACCAAAAGTGACTTGCCGCTGAAGATTCGTGAAGTCCACGACGTCGAAGTCGACGAGCCCCAACCGTCCAACGCCAGCAGCGGCGAGATAGAGTCCGAGCGGAGCGCCAAGCCCTCCGGTGCCGATCAACAATACTTTTGCGTTCTTAAGCTTGAGCTGACCTTCCATGCCCACTTCGGGCATGATCAGGTGGCGGCTGTAGCGAAGAATTTCTTCATTGGAAAGGCTTGTAGCCGGCTTCGCTCCGGTTTGCGGCTGAAGTGTGGTTGCCATTGCAAAAACTCCCCTGTCAATTAAAGATCAATCAGCGTTTTTCGAACAACCGCCGGCGATGGACGGGATGATGCTGATGGTGTCCCCGTCTTTTGTAGGCGTGTTTTCCTTCGCCAGATAACGAATATCCTCGTCGTTCAGATAAACGTTCACAAACGCGCGCAGCTTGCCCTCTTCCGTGAAGAGATGCTTGCGCAGCTCGGCGAATTGGCTGGTGAGCCCGCTAAGCGCCTCGCCGACCGTCACGGCGCTGAACTCCGCGGAATCGCGCTTGCCCGCGTAAACTCGCAGCGGCGTCGGAATCATAATTTTGACTGCCATTTTCTCGCTCCTCTGAATCCTTGCGGGACCATTCCGGCTGGAAGACCGTCACTACGTTGAGGCCCGCCAACTCTAAATCGCCGCGTGTTGCCGGATCTCGATTCCTTCCGGCGAAAATTCCTGGCGGTCGTCGTTCAGACGCCACGAAGTCATGTCCTCGGCCGCGCCGTGATGCACGCTGACGATGATATAGCTGTACCACGGCCAGGCGTGGTCGCGATCGTACTCGCTCGGGCGCGCCGGATGATCGGGATGCGAGTGATACCAGCCGATGATCTCCAAACCTTGGTTTTGCGCGGCTAGTTCCGCCGTGCGGACATCCTCTGCCGTAACCATAAAGCGATTGCGCGGCGAATCTCCATTGCGATTGGCCAGTGGAAAAAGTCCAAGCACTTCGCGCGAGGCCTGGAACTTGTGTTCAGCGTCAGCCTGATTCCTCGTTAGTTCCGAATCGTGCCCCAATAGTGCGCCGCAGCATTCGTGCGGATAGGTTTCCGCGCCATGCACGCGAATCTTTTCCGCGAGGTGGCTGCTGATCCAGAGTGCGGTCGCATTCGGCATTGTCAGTCTTCATCCCAGAAGCGTTCGGTCAAATACTTTGACGCGGAATCAGCAAAAACGGTGACAATCACGGCGCGTTCGTTCGGCGCAATACCTTTTGCGACCTGGAAGCAGCCGAGCAATGCAGCAGCGGCACTGGGACTGACCAGCAGGCCCTCTTCCCGCGCGATGCGCTTCACCATCCGGTAGGAATCCTCGGTGCCGATCTCCAGATCCTCGTCCGCGAGCTTGTCGTCATAAATCGCTGGGCGCAGGGCAGTCTCCATGTGTTTCCAACCTTCCAAGCCGTGAAAAGCCGCGTCCGGCTGAAGACTGATGCACCGGATCGATGGATTCAACTCCTTCAACCGGCGCGCCGTGCCGACAAACGTCCCGCTTGTCCCTAGAGCCGCGACAAAATGAGTGATGCTCCCGCTGGTCTGCTCCCAGATTTCTTTGGCGGTGGTGCGATAATGCGCCTGCCAATTCGCCGGATTGCTGTATTGATCCGGGTAAAAATATTTTTCCGGCTCGGCCGCAACAATCTCCTGGACGCGCCGAATCGCGCCGTCCGTGCCTTCGTCGCCGGACGTGATGACGAGCTCCGCGCCCAGAGCGCCAAGTATGCGTTTGCGCTCGTGCGAGGCGCTGTTTGGCAAGCAGAGCTTCACGGGATAGCCCAGCGCTGCGCCAATCATTGCGTACGCAATCCCCGTATTCCCGCTGGTGGCATCGATGATGGTCTTGCCGGGCCGCAGCGCGCCTGTGGCCAACCCCGTCTGGATCATGCTCAACGCCGGCCGGTCCTTGACGGAGCCTGCGGGATTGAACCACTCTGCTTTTGCATAGAATTCCACATTGGGAAATTGGCTGCCGATTCGCGAAAGTCGCAAGAGCGGCGTGTTGCCGATCAGTTCGAGCACAGACTGTCCTGCCACGCCAAGCAGCCCTTTCGCCTGGGTGGTGGGCGCGTGGTCTGTAGCAACGATGGGATTCAAAGTGGCCATGCTCTTAAGTCGCTTGCTAGCCTCCTGGATATGCGACCAGTTTACTCCGAATTAGATGCCCCACGCCAGTTCCCCGGTATAGTCTGATTTAAGCGAGAGTTAGCCGGAATCACCCTGCGAGCACTAGAGAATAGTTCCGGCTCCCTTGCAAGCAGCAAACACGTGGAACTTGAGCCCAAATAGCACATGCTCAGACCCTCGCGTCATGTACACCAGGTTGATTTCAGGAGTCGGCAGTTTATTCGCAGGACGTCCAGCTGACCCGCGCTTTACGCGAGGGAATGCTCCTGGTCTCAGGACAAAACCTGCGGAAAGCTGGACTCCTCCCCGCATGATTTCCGATAGTCCGCCTCTCAACGTCGCTGGAAGCAGTTCGCTTTACAGAAGGTTCGGCATTTACTACGCTAGGAGTCCTATGTGGAATGTCGAAGAGCGGTTCTCACCAAAGCAAATCGAAAGCCTTGCGGCGCTCGGCTTTGCCGTCGGCAGCACACGCGGCGTCGTGCGCGTGGAAAAATACGGCAGCGGGGCGGAGTTCCGCAAAGGGACCGACAACCTGTATCAAATGACCATTGTGCCGACGATTATGCTCAAAGGGCGGTTTACCCGGCTGTGGGACGCAGGCTACCAGAAATTCCTGCTGACCGACGATGGCTTGAAGTTGCCAGCACTGGCTACGCATCTCGAGAATTTGCGAAGGTTCAACGAAGAATTGCGCACGGCGCTGGGCGTCCCAACTTTCTACAACGAAGCGCTCGGCTCAGTGAGCCAGATCAGTGTCTACGACCGCGTAAAAGGCCGGAAAGGCGACGTGCCGGACAAAACAGTCGGCGCACACGAGCCGGCAGGCGGGCATTAGGCAAGCCGTATTATCCCTCAATACTTCCTAATCCAATTTGCTCTGCAGAAGCTGACGCCGGAATTGTTCCACCTCGACGCGATGCTTGGCCGCTTTGCGCCCACCAACAAAAATCACCGGAATGTCTTGCCCGAAACGTTCTTCTAGAACGGCGTCCTTTTCGATATTTACTTCCCGAAGCACGGCGCCGAATTCGCGCAAGACCGGTGCGATCGCTGTCTTGGCTTCTTCGCAGAGATGGCAGTCCGGCCGCGTGTAGAGAGTCACCTCACGCGGGCCTGCGGCGGCCAAACGTGTGTCCTCCGGATGCTCTTTCACGGCTTGGGATTGGAATACTTTTGGAAAGGACCGGCATATGGATGAAACACCCGCGCGCGGTAAAGTTCCGCAATCTGCCGGAGATGTCCCAGATCGTGCGAAGCCCACTCGCTGAGCATTTGATGGAGCGTGATGTTGCCGAGTTCAGAGTGCATCGCCTCGCGTTCACCGGCGTCCGCCGGAATGCTCCTAAGCAAAATCACAGTGGAGCGCCGCGTCCTGGTGAAAAACGCCAGATTCTCGCTGGCTGACCCTCGCGCATAGTCGCCGATCACAACCGTGCGCGCCGCATCATATTTCTCCAGCATCGGAATGTCTTCCGTGACAATCCGTCGCGTCCGGTCGGCGTAGACCGCCTCCAAGTCCGCGAGATGTCCGAGAACTTCCGCAATCGACCAGCGTTCCGGCGCGGGTTTCCAGCGCATGAGTTCTTCCGGCAAATCGCGAAGCATCGTTTCCAGCAGAATTGGCGTCTTTTCAAGGAGCGCCAGGGCAGGCTGGATGGATCGAGTGTCGGCCGGCTCGGTGGTTCGGGCTACACCTTGTTGCATGCGGCGCCTCCCAAGCGATGAAAGAATCTTACTCGAAAAGACAACGAAAAGTTGAAGTAGCGCATAATGATTAACACGGGCAGAGGAGCGGCTGGCATGGGAAGAGTCGTGGCACTGATGGACGATCTGTTTTTTCAAATGAAAGTCGCGGAAACGGCGAAGCATCTCGGCCTGGAATTAAAAGTAGCCGCTAACGGCGACGCCCTCATGGGCTTGCTGGAACCCGCGCCAAACCTCGTCATCGTGGACTTGAACGCACGGAGCCAGCCGCTCGCGGCCATCGAGCGCGTGCGCGCGGCGCAAAAAGATTTGCGGGTCATCGGGTTTCTCTCTCACGTACAGCGCGATCTGGCGGCGCAAGCGGAAGCGGCAGGCTGCAACGAAGTAATGCCCCGCTCGGCCTTTACGCAAAACCTGGCCGCCATCCTCAGCGCCGCAAAGGACTGAAGTGAAATTTCCAAAATATACTTCAACCGCACCACCGCTGATTTTGACCGTATTGCTTCTGTCGCTCGCCAGTGCTATCCCCGCGCAGGAATCCAGTTCAATTGCCGCGGCGCCAGCCGCTTCGCCGGACGGCCCCACTGCCGCGCTTCGCGATGTCTTGACAGCAGCGTGCTCGCAGAGCCAGCGTGAGTTCGAGCGTTTTCTGACGGTGCGCAACAAAGAATCGTTTACTCGCATGACGCCCGCCGCGCGCGTCGCCTTCATGAAGCGATTCGTGCTGCTCAACGAGTCAGGCAAGCCCTCGGTGACCACTAATCCATCTGGCCGCCCCATCGTGCGCTGCGATACCCCTGCCGGAGCCGCGGAGATCCAGATTGGCGGCGCCGACACCCTTGACAACGTGTCGTTTCTCCCGGTGAAGCTACGCGACGCGACGGATTCATCCGGCGCAGACGCCATTCAGGTGAACATGGGAATGGTGCGCGAGAACAGCGAGTGGAAAATCCTCTCGCTAGGCTTGGTGCTGCTTGACCTGCCTTCCTTGGAATTCGAATGGGACTCCGCCGAATCGGACAAGAATGAGCAAGCCGCAATCGCATCGCTGAAGAATATTGCCGAAGCAGTCGAAATTTATCGCCGCAAATACCTGCGGCTGCCCGATTCTCTATCGAATCTGGGGCCTCCGCTGCATGGTTCAGCTAACGCGGAATCCGCGGGGCTTGTGGATTCAGACCTGTCCACCGGCATGAAAAACGGCTACTCGTTTCGCTACGTCATTGTGGGCGCAAGTACTTTGGGCGCGCCTGCCAAGTATGAGCTCGCCGCAACCCCGCTGGTCTATGGCCGCACGGGACACCGCTCTTTTTTCCGCGATGAAACGGGAACGCTTCGCGGCGCGGACCGGAAAGGCGCGGTGGGCTCCGAATCCGATCCGAAGTTGCCGTAGCGCCGAGGCTGCTGCGCCCGAGCAGCTCGAGACAGTTAACGCATAAGAGCCAAGCTAATCTTGACGCTTGCCCAACCGGACGGTGTTCCGAGTGAAGCCGCAACTAGCTTGCGACGCGGGCCGTTCAATACTAGGGCTGCGTCTTCACGGTTGGGTATTGAATCCCCAGTTGCTCCAGATAAGTCTTATAGCGCGCGGGATCGTAGTAGTATTTCTTCAATTGTGGCGCGAACTTCTCCATTTTTTCCTTGTTCATCTCGATGGCCGGTTTATCGTCGGGGCCAAGGAACGTCTGGTAATGAACATCCTTCGTTTGAACGTTCCGAAAATAATCCCATGCTTGTTGCACGAGTTGCGGCTGCAGAAGAAAGTCGAGAGCGGTCATGGCCTGCACTTTGGCGCCCGCCGTCGAGCCTTTGTGGGCGATGGGCGTGGCCATGGCCACGCCGTTTGCCCAGCTATGGCCCGGCAAATTCGGAATGTTTGCCGGATACATGAGGTATACCATGGGCACATTCCAGGAAATGTCGCCGATATCATCGGATCCGCCACCGGTGGGGTTTTTCACGGGTTCCGTGAGCGGATCGACTTTTTCCTTGAGGCCTTCCACCTTGGCGCCGATTTCTTTTTGCAGAGCTTTCGCGAGGGTCTGATCCGCATCGCTCCACTTCGGCATGCCAACGGCTTCGATATTTTTCTGCTGTGTTTCCGCGATCACCTTATTCAGAAAAGGCGGCCACGCCGATCCCACCAGCTTGTGATCGACCGTGGTTCCCGTCATTTTCGATGCGGACTCCGCGATGGTATTTCCCAGCGCGTAGAGATCCTTGATGTGCGCATAGTCCAGCTCGCGAAAGTAATACCAGACCGCCGCTTCCGGCGGAACGACATTAGGCTGATCACCGCCGTTGATGATGACGCGATGCGATCGCTGGGCGGGACGCAGATGTTCCCGTCGAAAATCCCAGCCCGTGTCCATCAGCTCGACGGCATCCAGCGCGCTGCGGCCCTCCCACGGCGCTGCGGCTGCGTGGGCGGCTTTGCCATGGAAAAAGTACTGCACGGACACGAGCCCGCTCCATTCCCCGTTTCCCGTGCCATACGACGTCGAAAATTCCGATTCCACATGCGCGCCCAGCACTATATCCACATCCTTGAACACGCCCGCTCTGACGTAGAACGCCTTCGTGCCCAGCAACTCTTCCGCGACCCCCGGAACAATCTTGATCGTGCCGGCGATGTGGTGTTCTTTCATCATTTTCTTAAGGACCAAAGCGGCTGTCACGTTCACCGCCATCCCGGAGTTGTGTCCCTCGCCGTGGCCCGGCGCTCCTTCGACAATCGGGTCGTGATAGGCGACGCCCGGCTTCTGCGAAGCACGGGGAATACAGTCTAAGTCGGTGATGAACGCGATGACCGGCTTGCCGCTCCCATAGGTGGCCACCCAGGCGGTGGGAATCCCGGCGATGCCGTGCTCGACCTGAAATCCATTTTTATCGAGGATGCCGGTAACGTAGCGCGACGTCTCGTATTCCTGAAAGCCCAGTTCGCTATAGCTGAAAATCTCGTCCACCATCTGCTGAGTAAGCGTCTGCAGCTTGTCTACTTCCGCAGCGGCTTCCTGTTTTAGGACAGGAAGCTGCGGCGACTGCCGCGCGAACAGTCCGCACGGCGCGCATAAAGCTACCACAAGACTGCACTGTAAATAAAATTTCCTCATTAGATTCTCCCGTCCGTAAAATGAGCGGGCATATTACATCGGGTATTGCGAAATAGGGGAAAGAAAGTATCCCGAGTTTGTGCGGCGGAGAAGTTGGCGCTACTATCGTGCGATTCAACATGCGCCCGGCACCTGCCCGAATCCTTTTGTCGCTCTTGGCCTTCGCTCTCTTGAGGCCCTCAGCGGCAATGGCCCAAGAGTTCAGTTCTACCTATGGGCCACTTCCCGTTTTCGAGTTCCACAGCGGATTCTGGATCAACCTTCACCACACCCTCTACTACGAGGCCAAGCAGCGTGTAACTCCGTCCACTGCCGCTCCAAGGAGCAACGCAGGGCCGCAATTAAAATTGAAAACCATGAAAGACGCTGCCACGGTCCTCACTCCAGCGGAGAAAATCGCATGGAGCACCGCCGTGGCCTATTACGCGGAAAACTACGCGAATAAAGACTTGCTCTTCAGCACCGACCTTATGCTGCTAAAGAACCAGCTCGAAGATTTTGAAGATTGCGACGACCTCTCCGGCACGCACAAGAAAACTTGCGATGCGGGTCTGCCTCCAAATGTGACCCGCGTTCTGGACGCCGCAGCGCCCGTCTATCGCGCCCACTTGTGGTCCGGCCAGGACCGCGACAACCGCCGGTGGATCGCTCGCGTCGCCCCGCTCGTGATCGAACAAGGGGTTGGCGTTTCCCAGCGGCTTGCAGACATCTATCAGACCAAATGGCCCACGGAGAAAATTCGCGTCGACGTTTCCGCTTTTGCGAATTCGGCGGGAGCTTACACCACGCTCGATCCGCTGCGTGTCACCATTTCCAGCACCGATCCGCGCAACCAGGGCGACGAAGCGTTTGAAGTGCTCTTTCACGAAGCTTCGCACGGGATCGCGGAACCGGTGCAAGAGGCGATTATTCGCGAATGCCGCCAGCGTGGCAAAGCCATTCCACGCGACCTCTGGCCCGCGCTCATCCTTTACACCACTGGCGAGGTGATCCAACCCCTGCTGACAACGCCCAGCGACGAACCGAAGGACAAACAGGGCGCCGGCAATTCCGGCTTGAATCGCGCTCCTGGCGCTCCCCGCGAGACTCACATGCCCTACACCGTTCGCGAGAGCCTTTCTCAGCGCGGTTGGAACAATTACTACGAACTTCTCATCCGTTTCTGGCAGCCCTATCTCGACAGCAGATCCACGTTCGACGACGCCATCGCGCGCATGGTCTCCGCACTGTAACGTCCGCGAACACGAGTTAATGAGCGCTCGGCGGTAGCGTTTGTCGAGGAGCCACGGTTGTGCTAGGCTTTCCGGTGCGGAAATAAGCTTGGCCATGCGCCGCGCGATTCCCAGCGTCGCCTTCGTCCTCTCCTTGCTTTTCCTAAGCAGAGCTTCCCGAAAGGGAAAGCTCCCTTCGGAGAAGCCAAACGGACGGCTCGGGCGAATCGATAACCAGCTCCCTGGGAGCCAGGCAGTCAGAAAGAACTGGATAAGCCCATGTCCGGTACACAGGCAGCTTCAAAACCCGAAAAAGAGACGGTAGAAATCAAGCTCGCGCATTCGCCGGATTCCGACGATGCCTTTATGTTCTACGCGCTGGCAACTCACAAGCTCGCCACCCCCGGTTACAAATATACCCACGTGCTCTCCGACATCCAATCCCTCAACGACGCGGCTCTGACCGAAACCTACGACGTCACCGCTCTGAGCTTCGCTGCCTACCCGACCTTGCGCGACAAGTACGTTCTGCTCGACTGCGGCGCCAGTTTTGGTGAGAACTACGGCCCGATCGTCGTTGCTCTCAAGTCCATGAAACGCGAGGAATTGGCCGGCAAACGGATTGGCGTCCCGGGCCTGAAGACCACCGCTTATTTAACCTTGAAGTTGTTTGAACCAAACTTTGAACCCGTGGTGATGGCCTTCGACAAAATTCTGGACGCGGTCAAGAACGAAGTCGTCGAAGCTGGCCTCCTGATTCACGAGGGGCAGCTGCTCTTCCCCCAGCTCGGCATGCACCGCGTTGTGGATTTGGGAGTCTGGTGGCACGAACAAACCGGACTTCCCCTCCCCCTGGGCGGAAATGCCGTTCGCCGCGCGCTCGGCCCCGCGCTGGGTCTGCAAATCGCTAAGACGATTAAGGATAGCGTCGAGTACGGCCTCGAACACCGTGAAGAAGCCCTGAACTACGCCATGCAGTTTGCTCGCGACATGGAAACCGAAATCGCCGACAAGTTTGTGGGCATGTACGTCAACCGCTGGACGCTTGGGTACGGCGAGCGCGGCAAGCAAGCCGTCAGAGCTCTGATCGAGCGGGGCACCGCGGCCGGCCTGCTGCCCGGCCCACCAGACGTTGAGTTTCTCAGCGAACAGTAACATAACAAAAGACTTAGCGTAATCCACAAGCCCCGCAAAAGCTTTCGTCCTTCCTGCCGATGCGCATTCTCTAAGGTTCCCGGCCTCATGTGGCTGATTGCGGAAGTGAACCGCACGCTCCTAAGTGGCAACGGTCAAGCCCCGCAAATTCACGCAAGCGCCCAAACAGCAGATACGCGCTGCGAAGCAAATCAAGCAGCTCCAAGCTCCAAAAAGCAAACTGCAGGCGATTGATTCGTGCACAAGCCCAGCGTAATCACCCGCCGTCGAAATACAGCATCTCTCGTCCTGTGCCACCCGCGACAGCCGCACCAGACCCAGGTCCGCCTTGACGCTTTCCCTGTAATCACTTAGTGTCTTTTGTCTGCGAGGGAGTTCCACATGATCAGGTCTGCGCGAATTCTTTTCACGACAGTTGCGCTTCTCGCGCTGCTTGCGCCTGTTTCGCGCGGACAAGCTGCCGCCGGGTATCATCTTTACAATGACTCCACTGCCGCTTGGCCTCAGCAAGCGGTTCGCGGGCCGCACGGCATGGTCGCCACGGATGAAGAGTTCGGCTCGCAGGCCGGCGTCGAAATTCTCAAACGTGGTGGCAATGCCGTCGATGCCGGGGTAGCTGTGGCTTTTGCCTTGGCCGTCGTCGAACCGGCTGCGGGAAACATTGGCGGCGGCGGGTTCATGCTTGTGCGGCTGGCGGATGGGCGCAGCACTTTCTTTGACTACCGCGAGGTCGCTCCCGGCAAAGCCACGCGCGACATGTACATCGGAGCCGACGGCAAGCTTGTCAAAGACCTCTCCGTGATCGGCTATAAGTCTGTCGCCGTCCCTGGCACGGTAGCGGGGCTGGAGCTGGCGCTAAAGACTTACGGCAAGCTGAAACTTGCCGATGTTATGGCCCCGGCCATTCATCTAGCGGAAGACGGTTTCCCCATCAGTGAAAAAATGGCCAAGCAATTGGTAGATCAGCACGACTATCTGCAGGAGTTTGCCGTAAGCCGCCGGATCTTCCTCAACGATGGAAAAATGTTCAAGGCCGGGGACACGTTCAAGCAGCCGGAGTTGGCTGCGACTCTCAAGCGCATCGCGAAAAACGGTGCGGCCGAATTCTACCGCGGCGAAACGGCCCACATGATCGCCGATGATATGCAGCGCATGGGCGGCCTTATCACTCTCGAGGATCTCGCGCAATACCAGCCGAAAATGCGCCAGCCCGTGCAAGCCGATTACGAACTCGACGGCCACAAGTGGCAGGTTATTTCCTCGCCGCCGCCGAGTTCCGGCGGCGTCGCCATCATCGAGGCAATGAATATGTTGCAGGGCGTTCCGCTGAAGGGTTGGGACGATTTGGAAAGCGTGCACATGGTGGTAGAAACGATGCGGCGAGTCTTTGCCGACCGCGCGGCCTATTTGGCGGACCCCGATTTTTCCAAAGTGCCCGTGAACGGCCTCACCAGCGAGTGCTATGCCAAGGAACTCGTGGCCACCATTGATCCCCAGCACGCCTCATCCAGCAAGACCGTAAAAGCCGGCACTCCGCACGTCTGCGGCGTTTCCGCTGTCAATGCCCCGCCTCAAGCGGTTAGCGGCCTCGGCGAGGGACAACACACCACGCACTTTTCGGTGGTCGATGCTGCCGGCAATGCCGTTGCCAGCACCTACACGCTGAACGACAGCTACGGCTCGCACGTTACTTCTACGGCCGGCTTTCTGCTCAACGACGAAATGGACGATTTCACCACGCAGCCCGGTGTCCCCAACGCTCTCTTCGGCCTGATCCAATCCGACGCCAACGCCATCGCTCCTGGCCACCGCCCTCTCAGTTCCATGACGCCCACGATTCTCGTCCGTGACGGCAAACTAAGCTTCGTAACTGGTTCGCCCGGCGGCCCCACGATTATTTCGGCCACTCTGCTGAGCGTTCTAAACTGGATGCGTCTGGGAATGAACGCTCAGGCGGCTATCAATGCGCCTCGTTTTCATCACCAGTGGCTGCCGGACGTGATCCTGATGGAAAAGGATTTTCCCGCAAGCATGGAAGCTGCTCTTAATGCGCAGGGCTACCAGACGCGGCGGCGCGGGCACATTGGCTTGGTCAACGCCATCGGGATTGATCCGAAAACGGGCGAACGCCTCGGCGCGGCCGACCCGCGCGATCATGGCGCGGCCGTCGGCTACTGAACGGTTTTTTGTACCGCCGCTCGGGATCTGTTCTGGGTGGCCCGGAACGAAACGTCTGGCTTTTCTTAGATCTGGGCAGGTCACGGGGCTATGCAAAGAATCCTATCCACTTATATGTTCGTGTCACGAAGGTTGACTCCGGAGCTTCTCGGCCAAATCGCCGAAGCTGGATTCGAGGCCGTCGAAATTTTCTGCACGCGCGGCCATTTCGACTACACCACCAAGCAAGAAATGCAAGTCATGGCCAGCGCGCTCTCGCAGCACGGTTTGGCGCTCACCTCGCTCCATGCGCCTACCAGCCGGGACCTCAGCGCCACGCGCGAAGGTGGCACCCCCCTCTCCATCTGCGAAGTGGAACGTGTGCGGCGCGTCGAAGCCATGGACGAGTTGAAGCGCGTCATCGACGTCGCCGAGGATTTGCCGTATTCCCGGCTGATTCTGCACATGGGCGGCCCCCGCGAAACGGCGGACCCGCGAAAGCGCGATGCGGCCTTCAGCTCGCTCGAGCATCTCGTTCTGCATGCTCACCACCGCGGAGTGTCCATCGCTGTCGAGAACACGACGAGCGAGATGGGCGATCCCGCTTACCTTCGCACTTTCGTGGACGAAACGCGCCTTACTGGTCTGCGCTTCAACTTCGACATCGGCCACGCGCACCTCGCCGATGGCCCGGAAGACGAACGGATCGAAAAGGCCTTTGCTCCGTTACGAGAGCTGGTGGTTTCCGCGCACATCCACGACAATCACGGCGAAAAAGATGAGCACCTGCCGCCCTACGACGGCTCGATCGACTGGGAATCCGCGGTCATAATCCTGAAGTCCGCGCCCGAACAAGACCTCGCCCTCACCCTCGAACTAAAAGAAAAGACCGGCCACGACGCCCCATCCGCCGCCGACCAACTAGCCTCCGCCAGCGAGTCCCTCGACCGCTTCGAGCGTGAGTGGAATTAGCTCCCGGTACGCACACGAATTGACCATTTTTCTGACTATGGTCTATAATATGGTCAGGTGAAGCCAATGCAAGAGGTCCCCATCTCCATCTTCAAAGCCAAGTGCCTCGCTATTCTTGAGCAAGTTGAGAAGACCAAATCGCCCATCCGCATCACTCGGCACGGCAAGCCCGTTGCCGATGTAGTTCCGGCGGTTCAGACTGTCGACCGCGCCAGCTTGATGGGCTCTATGCGAAACTCCATCAAAATTCTTGGCGACATCGTCTCGCCAGTAATCGACCTCGACGACATTGAGGCTCTTCGCGATTGAAACTTCTACTGGACACTCACATCTGGATCTGGCTCCTGCAGAGCCCCGAACGGCTTGGCCCCCGCACGCAGCAGGAGCTGGCCGATACGGCGAATGAACTTTGGGTTTCGCCGATAAGCACTTGGGAAGCTTTAATGTTGCACCGCAAGAATCGGATTGAATTGAGTCCGGATTTTTTGGCCTGGCTGAAGCAATCAACTCCGGGATTCCATCTGGCGCCGTTCACACATGAAATCGTGCTCGCAGCGGAGAATCTCGATCTTCACGCCGATCCAGCGGACCGCTTTCTCGCCGCCACAGCGCAAGTCCTCGACCTAACTCTGGTGACAGCAGACCAGCGGTTGTTGGGCCTCGGAATCATTCGCACCATGGCCAATCGCTGAAATTTTTGTGGGCTTTCGGATTGGGCGAATGTCTTCCCTTCTCTGATAAACTACCTTTTCGCATACCCACTGAAATAACGGACTATGACGATCATCACTATCGAGCAGGCAGGTAAGTACGACGGGCAGGAAATCACGATTCGCGGCTGGCTCTACAACCTGCGCGAATCCGGCAAGTTGATGTTCCCGATTTTTCGCGATGGCACTGGAATTATCCAGGGGGTCTGCGCGCTCAAAGAAAATCCCGAAGCCTTCGAGGCCCTGAAAGGACTGACGCAGGAATCCAGCGTCATCGTCACGGGGAAAATTCGCGCCGAGCAGCGCGCCCCGGGCGGCTTCGAAATGGGCGTCGCCAAAATCCAAATCGTTCAAAAAGTTCCTGATGCCACGCCCTTCCCCATTCAGCTCAAAGAACACGGCGTCGATTTTCTGCTCGATCAGCGCCACCTTTGGATTCGCACGCCCCGCCAGACGGCCATTCTCCGCATTCGCGCGGAAGCCATCCGCGCGGCGCGGGAATTCATGGACGGCCAAGGCTACACCATCGCTGACGCGCCGATGTTCACGCCCGCCGCTTGTGAAGGCACCTCCACGCTTTTCGAAGTCAATTACATCGACGACCAGAAAGCCTACCTGACGCAGAGCGGCCAGCTCTATGCCGAAGCTATCGCTATGGCCTTGGGCAAGGTCTATACCTTTGGCCCCACGTTTCGCGCCGAAAAATCCAAAACGCGCCGCCATCTCACCGAATTTTGGATGCTCGAACCCGAAGCGGCTTACGTTGAGTTTGACGAAGTTATGGAGCTGGCCGAAGGCCTCGTCAGCGCGATCGTGCAAGGAGTTGTAAAAAACAAATCGCGCGAACTCGAAACGCTTAAGCGCGACGTGAGCAAACTTGAGAACATCAAGCCTCCATTCCCGCGCATCAGCTACGAAGACGCTGTAGCCGTCTTAAACAAAGGCGGCAACCCTGCCAAGTTCGGCGACGATTTCGGCGGCGACGAAGAAACCATCATCTCGAAAGAATTCGATCGACCCGTCCTTATCCACCACTATCCCACTGCGATCAAGGCGTTCTACATGCAGCCCGACGCGCAGCGCCCCGAACTTGCCCTCGCCTTTGACATGATTGCTACCGAAGGCTACGGCGAAATCATCGGCGGCAGCCAGCGCATCCATGACTACGATTTGCTGTTGAAACGCTTGCGCGAACACAACTTGCCCGAGGAATCTTTCCAGTGGTATCTCGACCTGCGCCGCTACGGCAGCGTGCCCCACTCCGGCTTTGGCCTCGGCCTCGAGCGCACCGTCGCATGGATTTGCGGAACCGAGCACATCCGCGAAGTCATCCCCTTCCCCCGCATGATTTACCGCGTGTATCCTTAGTGCGGGGTAGTTCGCGGTACCTGTACTGTATTTTCGCATTCCTGAGTTGAAGAGAAGATTGGGGCGCACTTCGCGTCTTGCATCCGTGCGGAGTTCCGCGCGTTATTGCGAGTCGTGAATCGTCTGCCGCCTCACGGAGAAGCCTCTTGGCGCAAAAAGTTCGCATCATCGGCGTACCAATGGACCTGGGCCAGAGTCGCCGCGGCGTCGATATGGGCCCGTCTGCCCTTCGTGGCGCCGGCCTGCAAGCGCGCATCAAGCAGCTCGGCAACACGGTCGAGGACATCGGCAACCTCGAAGTTAAACAGCCCGAAGAAATGCAAGTCGGCGAAAAGCGTGCGAAGTATCTTCAGGAAATCGCCGAAACCTGCCAGGATCTCGCCACCACAGTCGACAAGTCTCTTGTCGAAGGCTTTCTCCCGCTCGTTCTTGGCGGCGACCACTCCATCGCTGTCGGCGTCGCCTCGGGTGTTTCCTCCTTTTTCCGCAAAGAAAAAAAACAGATTGGCTACCTCTGGCTCGACGCCCACGGCGACATGAACACGCCCGAATCCTCTCCTTCAGGCAACATCCATGGCATGCCGCTCGCCGCGATCATGGGCTACGGCGCGCCAGAGCTCGTCGATCTTCTCGGCTTCAAGCCCAAAGCCGAGCCTGGCAACATCGTCATCGTCGGCGCGCGCGATCTCGACGCCCAGGAACGCAAAATCGTAAAAAAATCCGGCATTCACGTCTTCACCATGCGCGACATCGATGAGCGCGGCATGCGCGAAGTCATGGCCGACGCGCTCAAGTACGCCATGGACGACACCGCAGGCATCGCCATCAGTCTGGACATGGACTTCGTCGATCCCAGCGACGCGCCCGGCGTAGGCACGCCCGTTCGCGGGGGCGTCACCTATCGCGAAGCCCATCTCGCCATGGAAATGATCGCCGACTCGGAAGCCATGGCCTCCCTCGAAGTCGTCGAAATAAATCCCATCATCGACGAACACAACCGCACCGCGCTCCTCGGCGTCGAGCTGGTCCTCTCCGCCCTCGGCAAAAAAATCCTCTAGTTGTGGTTTGCTGTTGTAGGGACCGCCTTCCGAGGCGGTCCGCTCTTCGCGCTAACACCAGTACTGAGGCGTTCTCCAACGATTCGTCTTCGCTATCAACTCATCCGCAACGACGCCATCGGATCGATCCGCGAGGCCTCCGCGCGGCAAATATCCGCGCCGAGAAATCGCCGCCCAATCTCCGTTGTCACTCCAGCACGCAACCGCCACTTCCCCCGCGACAACTCCTCTCCTTTGCCCTATAACTAAGAACTGGCACCCGAAGACCAAATACCGCCTATTTCCATGACCCCTGACAAAAAGCGATTGCGCATCGGCGTACTCTTTGGCGGCCGCTCCGGCGAACACGAAGTCTCTCTCGCTTCCGCGGCCTCCGTAATTCGCGGCCTGGACCCGGACAAATACGAAATTGTTCCCATCGGCATCACCAAAGAAGGCCACTGGCTCATCGGCAGTGGCGCACAAAAAATGCCCCCCGAAATCCTTCGCATCGGCCAGCGCGTTACGATGAGCGCCGATCCCACCGACGCCGCCTTGGTTCGCCTCGACGGCAGCGGGGGTGGCCAGCGCATCGATGTGGTCTTCCCCGTCATGCACGGCACCTTCGGCGAAGACGGCACCATTCAAGGCCTGCTCGATCTCGCCGGGCTACCCTTCGTCGGCGCAGGCGTCCTCGGCTCCGCCATCGCCATGGATAAGGACGTCGCGAAAAAATTGCTGCAAGCCGCGAAAATTCCCGTCGTTCCCTGGCTCTGCATTCGCCGCGACGAATGGGAACGCAACGAAAACATCATCGCGCATCAAATCGAAAAAGAATTCCCGTATCCGTTGTTCGTGAAGCCCGCAACGCTCGGCTCGAGCGTCGGCATGAGCAAAGTCCACTCGCGCCAGGAACTTGCTCCCGCGTTAAATCTCGCCTCCGAATTCGCCATGAAAATTCTCGTCGAGCGCGCCGTCAACGCCCGCGAAATCGAAGTCTCCGTCCTCGGCAATCACGATCCGCAAGCTTCCATCCCCGGCGAAATCGTCCCCCACCGCGAGTTCTACGATTACGCCGCCAAATATCTCGAAGAAGGCACAAAACTCCTGATTCCCGCGAATCTCAAGCCCGCGCAAGTAAAAAAATTCCAACACTTCGCGGTCCAGGCGTTTCGCGCCCTCGAACTAAGCGGCATGGCCCGCGTCGATTTTTTCCTGGAAAAAGTCAGCGGAAAAATCTATCTCAACGAAGTGAACACCATCCCCGGCTTCACGTCCATCAGCATGTACCCCAAACTCTGGGAAGCCACCGGCATCCCCTTCCCTCAACTCATCGACAAACTGATCGAGCTAGCCCTCGAACAACACGCCGAAAAAGCCCGCACCAAATACGCCATCGAACTCCCCGAAGGCTCCGCCGGCGCCCTCGAAGGCTAACTGCGAAGCCGCAGCGGTTTCCGTTTCAAGCAAGAAGTTCCGTGAAATTTGGGGACTTCATCTGTGCTAAATGGCCGAACGGGAACCTTGTCCGCTATTATGCGAGGAACGAGATTGGCGCAGAGTTCGGCTGTAACAAGCAGATTCAAGGAGATTATCCGATGGACTCGACAGTTCATCTTTCATTTCGCTACTCAGAACAAGATTACGTCCGAGCGATGCGTGCGCACCTCAAGTCACGTCTCCGACTCAAGCTCGACATCGTTGTAATCGTGCTAGCGGGTGCGCTGGGCCTCTACGAGTGGCGTTCGTTAGATTCACCTTGGTGGGGTATGGGCCTGGTTTTCCTTTCAGCCGTTTTAGTCATTGTTCTAATTGTGGCCTTCGGCATCGTGCCTAGGATGGTTTTCCGCGGTGAGCCAAAGTTTCGCGACGAATATTCGCTTACATTTTCTGGGAGCGGCATCCACTTTCAGACCGCCCATATTAACTCTCAGCTCGAATGGAGTATGTATAATCGCGCCCTCGTTGACATTCACTCGTTCGTTCTCTATCACGGTAGCCGTTCCTTTACAGTGATCCCAAAACGTGTCTTCGAAACTCCAGAACATCTAACGACCTTCGAGCGGCTTGTCTCTGAAAAGATTCCGGAGATAATCAGGCAAGATCTATAACCGCATGAATCGGAAACTAGTAGGGGCATCCTTCCGAGGCGGTCCGCTCTTCACCGTTTCCACGGGACACTGATCGCGGAACACAAATCACCAATCACCATTACAAGCGTTTTTCTACTCACTACTCACTAGAACTCATTTCAAAACCCTGCGTAACGTGATCATGAAACAAGCGATATGAAAGAAAGCTTCGTAGACGACGTCCGAGCGATCGTAGCGAACGACCAAGCGACGAAAGTTGCCGAGCCAGGCGAA
>Ga0207416_1000738_pt1 | contig 50633 bp, 48 predicted proteins | sample PaiPotPPM11metaG_FD_184107 | JGI IMG/M metagenome (GOLD analysis project Ga0207416, IMG submission 184107) | Iron sulfur acid spring bacterial and archeal communities from Banff, Canada, to study Microbial Dark Matter (Phase II) - Paint Pots PPM... ... | reverse complement strand
AGAGAAGCAAGTCCCCTTCTCATGTGCTTTCTGTCATGAGAGAAAAGTATGGCATTTGGTTATGGCATCGTAAAAGATAGTACCCCTATCAAAGATACTATCAAGTATAGTATTATTGCTGAGAATAGCTGGTCATCGCGTATTGCAAGACGATACAAGGTGAGCAGATGCAATCTCGACCAGGGGAACTCACCGTCGTTTCTCAAAATCCGGCCTGTCATGACACCATCCTCAAAATGGGCTGATATGCTGAAACAGTAGAGTTCTCAGGTCCTTTTGGCCTTTCCTTTAGGTTAGGCATGAGCTATTTTCGAAGAAAACTTCAACGATAGAGGTCTGCTCTTATGAAATTAAAACGTGCATTCATGCTTGGATCTGTTCTTCTCGCACTGATTGTCCTTGCTTCTGTGTTCATAGTATATATTACACAAATACGAACAAGTACTCCTCGACCTGCAGGTTCTTCGAGCACACCTCCTGCAGTTCCGAGCACATCCTTTGATGGATATGGTATGTATGAAAATTGTCGTCCAAAGGATGTCGCCACTTGTCTTTCTCATTTAGATACGATGGCATCGGCAGGATTTCAATTGGTGATAAATTATGCTCAGCTCTATGGCGACGCACAGTTTCAAAAAGCCTATCTTGATCATGCACAGTCAGTAGGCATGAAGGTCATTGTAGCGCTGAATAAACCGGAACTCTATAATGGAGCAGATTTAAGCTCCGTGTTTCCTGATTTGGTGCAAACATGCAGTTGTAGTAACAATCATGATTTCATTGAGTATGTGGTGAACTTAGTGAAAAATCATCCCGCACTGTGGGGCTATTATATTGGTGACGAAGTAGACCCAGCCGATCATGACCAGATGAAAAGGGCACTTGCCGATGTGGTGCACCAAACAGATCCCAAGCATCCCCGACTCTTTATAGATACTGCAGGACATGCAATAGCCGTATGGCATGGAAATAGTCCTTTTTCTGATACTGCAGAAGTTCTCGGCAGTGATTTTTACCCGGTCAGAGACAATTCACCTAGTTATCCCACGATTGATCAGACAGCCCAGGTTGCATCTGGCATACAAGCATACACTGATGCACATAGAGAAACTAGTGCCATTGTTTTGCAAGCATTTAGTTATAGTAATTATGACATACCAGGTACGCCCTATCCTACTGCTGACCAAATGGAGTCTTTGCTTTCCCAAACCTTGGCACATTCACACCCGAGAATGATTCTTTGGTATAGCTACTATGATACCATGGCATCCGGTAACCCCACACAGCATTGGAATGATTTAAAGTCAATCATTGCTCGCCATGTACCAAATTATATTAAACAGGAATAATGTCTCGTTCTCATCAACGATTGTGCTTCTCAAGGAAGCCATGAAACCAGTTCTAACGCAATCACTCACGAATAGTGTTGAGCATCCTCATGGTGAGAGTACTTCTAAAGGCTACAAGTACCAGGCTTGAGAACCCGAGCAGAACATGATGCACGATGCTTCCTCCTTCTTTCGGCAACGATTGAGTTTGTCCGGCAGTTGACAGATATGCTCAGTTGTCTTGGAATCTGCATGGGCAACAGGAGCCTCTTTGGATTCGTTTCCTCTTTCAACTTTCTGTTCCTCATTCTACACAAACTCTTCCACCCCTCTTTTAGTTGAGATCATGCTGCGAGATCAGCAGCATATCTCCAGATAAGTCCTCAAGAAACGTCAACGATCTTCTGCATACTATTGACAATAGTACTCTGATGTATCATACTAAATCCCATGATTCAAAGAATCTCTCTGGCGTATTACCAACGATCTCAAAGCCAGTTAAATATCTCTTATGTAAGGAGAAGCTCCCGTGACAGCAGACCAAAGGTTTGATGGAGTCGCAGGACACCCGTCTTTGCGCATTGTCGAACTTGACCCTCAGACTGATCCCCGCTGGGAAACCTTGATGACCCGTCTGCCAACAAGCGTGATTTATCAGCATCCAGCCTGGCTACGTGTACTGGAAGAGGCATATGGGTATAAGCCACTCCATTTGGGCTGCGAGGATGCCGCAGGGCAGTTGCGCGGCATCCTGCCGCTCTTCTACCGGCGGGGATTACGTACTGGATGTACCTGCGCCTCTTTATTTGACTCGCCAATGGCTGGTCCGCTTGCCTACGACGACCAGGCAAGGACTACTCTCATCCAAGCAGCCATTGAACGTACTCGAGCTGAGCTTGGCGTCCAGTTCCAAATCAAGGTAGGATCCACGAGTCTGGATAGGCTGGTGGACAACGTTGTCGGCGTGCCTCTGTTCGAGACGTATGAGCTAGCATTGCCAGAGCGACCTGATCTCTTGCGCTTGGACTCATCGATTAGGCGAGCAGTCAACAAAGCAGTGAGGTCAGGTATGCGCATCAGACAGGCGGAGACCGAAGACGAACTGCGGGCGTGGTATAGACTGTATCTGCAGACCATACGTCGCCTTATTACTGTGCCAAAGCCGTACTGCTTCTTTGAGCTGGCCTGGCGACGACTGCGCCCACAAGGGTTGCTGCGATTGCTGCTCGCCGAGCATGTCGAGGCAGGAAAAAGCAGGCTGGTGGCTGGTTTCCTTTATCTGCAATGGGGCCAAACTCTTTCTCATCTCGTCACTGGATGGCGACGGGAGGATCAAGCCTTGCGGCCCAACGATTTGCTTCACTGGCAAGCGCTTCAGGATGCATGTACTGAGGGTTTTCGCTGGTATGACTTTGGAAATGTCCCGGTGGGAAATCAAGGTCAGGCCCAGTTTAAAAGCAAGTGGGGAGCTGAAGCGAAGATGATTTACTGCTATTCCTACCCAGTCTCTGATGCAATAAGAACGGTCAGTACCCCTAGTCAGTCAAGCAGTGCCGCACGCCAGCTCCTACGTCCTATCAGGAGGGTAATCTGGCAGCGCCTGCCAATCAAAGCGATTGAGCTGTTGGGTGATTGGGAGCGTGAGCTCCACTACTACTAGTAGCATCGTGGGATTTTACGACTGACCTTGCCCCGCTTGAGTGAATGGGAGCATATGCGGGAACAACCCCCGGTAGTGGTCAAGTGAAGGCTGATTAGTGAGAGTGGACAGATCTATCTGTGAGGTCCTCTTATTTGCAGGCAAAGCGATTGTGTTTTCCTCTCTCTCAGTCTCTAGTTGACCACTACCGAGTCTGACAAACGCATAACAAGGGTCGGACGATTCTTGCGTTCCACGCATTTAGATGAGCTACCACAAGTGTTCAACATTTTGCGCGGGGATATGAGCCTGATTGGTCCGAGGCCAGAGCGAGCAGAATTCATCAAGGAACTGGAAAAAACCGTTCCTTTTTACCGCAACCGTCAGGCTGTCAAACCTGGATTGACAGGTTGGGCTCAGGTGAAGTACCCCTATAGTAGGTCAGACAATGATGCATTGATAAAGTTGCAATACGATCTTTACTACATGAAACGGCAGTCGTTCATACTTGATCTGTTTATCATCTTGAAGACAAAGTAGCCGAGGTGCTATACTCCGTGGAGCATAGGAATATTTGCTCCACGGAGCATAGCATATTTGCATTAATGCCTTATTAAGAGCAAGGAAGCATAGATGGTATTTTTTCCTGGTTGCTGTTTTAAAGGCTGTATCAAGGAGAAGCAAGGTGACTTTTGAACAATTCTTTAGAATATTAATAAAACGATGGAGTCTCGTCGTAATCTGCTTTTTATTCGTAGGCTTAGGAGCCTATTTGGGTATCAGCAAGCTTATAAAACCGCTCTACCAGTCGACAGCTGTGGTAGAGGTTGCTGTTAGTTCTGGAGGTACTCCATTAAGCAATGACAATATACTTGCAAGTCAACAACTCGCTGGGATGGAGGCACAATTAGCAATCACCTATCCGATACTTAGTCAAGTTGCCCTACACTATCGGGGACTCTCGGCCGATGACCTAACAAAAGAAGTGACGGTAGCCACCGTGGCCGATACGCCACTTTTTCAAGTGAATGTCCTGGACCCAAGTCCGAAGCAGGCAGCAAGTCTTGCAAATAATGTTGTGGCGACACTAATCAAACAGCAACAGCAACTCGTCACGCAGCAGACCACTGTACCCGCCGTACTGGGTACCATCACAGTGACACCGCAACCCCCCATACCACAGCAGAATTTCCTGGTCGTAGTCCAGTCAGCGCGGCCTGCTTCAAGCCCAGTGCTGCCTAATAAGCTCGTCTATACTGTTGCGGGACTATTGGTAGGCTTATTCCTAGGAATCGCACTAGCGATGCTCTTGGAGTTGTTAGATGCTCGTATCGGTACAAAAGAGGCCCTCACCCAATTGCTAGGCTGGCCCGTTCTGGGAACGCTCTGGCAAGCAACACCGGAAGAAGATACTGTTAATCCAATCGGTCACAACTCCAATGTTGAGTCCTATAATATTTTGCGTGCGAATGTCGGGCTTACAGTGATAGAAAAACCATTACAAACTTTAGTGGTCACGAGTGGCAATCCTGATGAAGGCAAGAGTGTCGTCGCAGCCAATCTAGCAATTTTTATGGCAAGAGCCGGCAAGAATACCCTCCTTATCGACGCCAACTTGCGTCGCCCAACACTGCATGAACAATTTGGTATCCCAGCTCACGCAATGGGTTTCAGCAATGCTGTATTGATGTTCAGTATGCAGACAACCACTAACACACTTTCCACTCATAAAACAGACATAGGGGCATCAAGTGCATCGGTCGTTACTAACGAAGTATCTCTCGGTTCTTTCGTACGAGCCGTGGACATTCCAAATTTGTATGTCATGCCCTCAGGACCTCTACCACCGAATCCTCTAGAGCTACTCGACTCAAAAGCTATACAAGGCCTCTTGGCAGCGCTGAACAAGTGTGGAGCTGAGGTGGTGATCTTCGATGCTCCTCCTTTACTGGGTTTGTCAGATGCTGGCATTCTAGCATCAAAGGTTGATGGCACCCTCGTTGTGGTCGATATCACTCGTGCTAGTAAGAGGAATCTCACGCAGGTAAAAGCGCAGCTTGAGCAGGCAAATGCCCATGTGCTTGGATATGTTGTGAATAAACAGCGTCGCTGCCACGAGGATACTTCCAATTCCTACGGCGATAGAGCTGAAAAGCGGAGCAATAGGGACACTCATAGCAGAAAAATTACGAGCTACTCTGCTACTTCAGTGGTTACACCTACAGTCTCGAAGCAGCCGGGAATACCATCGCAGCCCAAGCGGTATGAGCCGATGATCTCGATGCAATCGACAACGCCATCGCAGCCCAAGCAGGATGGACAGAATGATGGAGGAAAGCATGGCCCAAACAATGGTGACCTTCCCTCAGTCTCTGTAGGTACTTTTGATGATAGAGATCAAACGATCATTAAACCTCTAGTCGGTGCCAGTAATAATAGAAGGAAGATGGCTGAACGGATTTCACCTTCATTGATTTTCTCGGCCCTGGCATTACCAGTCGCGCTTTTCCTAGGAGTAGCGATTAGTAGATTTAACCCAATCTACTCTTTTGTTATCGCTGGTGCTTTAGCTGTGATGATTATCCTTCTATTTAGAAAGATCGAACTTTTTGCGGTGCTGATTGTCACTGCTCAGATATTTATTGACTCATATCTTGGCTTTGCTGCGTATCAGCCTTCGCTGCTTATGGCGCTAGGGCTACTTGTTATTTGCTACTTTGGGCGATCTGCTGATCGCCCTTGGACTGGACCGCTCTGGCTCTGGCTCTGGCTTGTGTTTCTCATCCTGAATATCGTTCCTATGCTGAAGGGCGGTGATTTCAGTCTCTCTAACTCCTTCGGCTACTATCTTGAAGTCATTTTCAGTCCGTTTATCCTATTCTGGCTAGGCAATGTAATGGCGAAGGATATTTCGTCTGTGCGGCGTGTGTTTCAATTCCTGGCTGTTCTGGCAGCACTCGTGGCCATACATGCTATTATTCAGGCAACCACTGGCAAATTCTTATTTGAAACTGCACGAGCTCAAGCCGACCTTGCCAAGAACTTTAAAATTGAAGGACGTGTCCCACGTGCTGGTTCCTTCTTTATCAATCCAAACGGGAGTGGAGTCTTCATGGCCACCTGCTTTTTCCTGCCATTAGGACTATTTGTAGAAAGTAAACACTTTTGGGCAAAGGTGATCCATCTTGTGGAGATGCTCTTGATCCTGATGGCACTGATGTTTAGCTATAGTAATGGATCATGGCTAGCAGCAATCGGAGGCATTTTCGTCTTTATATTCCTGGCGGGACGTCTACGTTATAGTGTGCTGCTGCTTTTGTTGGTAGTGGCACTGGGATTCACAGCATTCATTGCTTTTCCTTCACAGGTCGCCGTCCAGCTATCTCATGCTAAGGACCAGGGCGACCTCTCGCTGCACCTTGCGTCTTGGCAAACAGCCGCTCGGGTTCTCCAAGCATATCCTCTCTTTGGTGTTGGTCTGGGAACTCAGGCATATCTCATTCGTTCGCAGCCCTACATGGTGGCTGCGCAAACGAAGCTTTTGCAGGAGCCAGATAACTCCTACTTGCAGTGGGGAGCAATAGCGGGCATACCTGTTATGTTGATATTCTTGGTCCTTCTATTTCTTATGTTCTGGTACGCGTGGCGCAACTGGCTGATTGTAGATACCCGTTATCGTTCTCTTCTGGGAGCAGGGATATGCAGTCTCATTGCGCTAAGTATTGACAGTTTGACTGTAGATGGTTGGACAGACGGAGGGTTTCTCATCTGGCTGGTCGCAGGTCTCATTACCTCACCGTTAATTGGACGCTACATGAGCCGCCAGTCAGTGCCACTAGTTGATAAGACGGTAGAAGAGACAGTTATTTCCTATCCTCGGCAAACTCCTCCAACTCTCTTTTAGTTGGGATCATGCTGCGAGATCAGTAACATGTCTCGAGGTAATTCCTCGAGAAACGTCAACAATCTTCTCAGTATTATTGACAATAGTACTCTGATGTATAATACTAAGCCCTATGATAAAAAATCTCTCTGGCGTCTCACTAAAGATCTCAAAGCCAGTCAAAGATATCTCATACATAAAGGAGAAGCTACCGTGGGAGCAGACCAAAGGTTTGATGAAGTCGCAGGGCCCCCGTCTTTGCGCATTGTCGAACTTGACCCTCAGACTGATCCCCGCTGGGAAACCTTGATGACTCGTCTGCCGACAAGTGTGATGTATCAGCATCCAGCCTGGCTAGGAGTGCTGGAAGAAACATACGGGTATAAGCCACTCCATTTGGGCTGCGAGGATGCCACTGGCCAGTTGCGCGGCATCCTGCCGCTCATGTACCGACGAGGATTGCGCAGTGGACGCGTCTGTGCTTCTTTGTTTGACTCTCTGATAGCTGGTCCGCTGGCCTATGATGACCAAGCAAAGGCTATTCTCATCCAGGCAGCTATTGAACCTGAGCTTGGCGTTCAGTTCCAGCTCAAGGTGAGATCCACGAGTCTGGATAGACTCGTGGACGGCGTTGTCGGTATGCCCATGTACGAGACGTACGAACTGGCATTGCCAGAGCGACCTGATCTCTTGCGCTTGGACTCACGGATCAAGTGGGCGGCCAACAAGGCAACTAGATTAGGTATGCAGACCAGACAGGCGGAGACCGAAGGCGAACTGCGGGCGTGGTATGGACTCTATCTGCAGACCATGCGTCGGCTCGTGGCTGTACCAAAGCCGTACCGCTTCTTCGAGTTGGCCTGGCAACGATTGAGCCCACAAGGGTTGCTGCGATTGCTGCTCGCCGAGCATGTCGAGGCAGGAAAAAGCAGGCTGGTAGCTGGTTTCCTGTATCTGCAATGGGGCCAAACCATTTCTCATATGTTCGCTGGATGGCGACGGGAGGATCATGCTTTGCGGCCCAACGATTTGCTTCACTGGCGAGCCATTCAGGATGCATGCACGAAGGGCTTTCGCTGGTACGATTTTGGGAACGTCACGGTGGGAAATCAAAGCCTTGCCCAGTTTAAAAGCAAGTGGGGAGCTGAAACGAAGATGATTTACCGCTACTCTTACCCTGCAGTCTCTCGTGGATCGACCAGTGTTCCCACCGCTCAGTCAACGAGTGTTCCCGCCACCCAGCCAAACAGTATTCCCACCCAGTCAAAAAGCGTCGTACGCCAGCTGGTCTATCCTCTCTGGCAGCACCTGCCGATCAAAGCGATTGAGTTGCTGGGGGATTGGTGTCATATGTTCCACTACTACTAATGGTGGTATTTTACGACTGTAAGGACGCAGTTCACAGCTTTAGGCCTGTTGGTAATTTTCTCAGGCAAGGTTCGAAAAAATGTGATCATTTTTGAAGCACCTTCTGATGGTATCCTGCACAGTTTTGACAGTGTTCAAATTATCACGTTGCTTGCAGCTCATCAAACAGGCTCAGCTGTTCAGGCAGGTCTTCTTGACTTTGCTGATGCTGTCGTCGGCTAGTATAACTTACTTGGCATAGGAGCTTTTCATTAAGAGGTGAATGAATGAATCATATAGCCCTCGTTTCATCATTGAAGCGAACAATGTACATGGCTTACCGTACTTATCTCCTTTTCACTGAAAAGATAAGAGGTATTGACATCCGTGAAGCTGAAATTATCAAAGACGTACACCAAGATCTGACGCGCAATTTCCACTATTCTCTATCAGGAAAACGTTTTTTGGAAGGAGCTCTCAAGAAGTTGCTGATTACCTCCGATGATGCCCTCCTTGATTTTGGGTGTGGCAAAGGAGGAGCCTTAGTTACTTTCTCAAAGTATCCTTTTCGGAAGCTGGGGGGTATCGAACTATCGTCTCAGCTCTATACCATTGCTCAAAACAACATGGCGCGGCTAAAGCTAGCACACGTTGAGCTCTTTTGCTGCGATGCGGCTGAATTTGCTGCACTTGATGACTACACGTATCTCTACTTTTTTAACCCTTTCTCGTCCGCTGTGATGGAACCAGTGATAAGGAATGTGATAGCGAGTCTGCAATCTCGACCAAGGAAACTCACTATCATTTATAAGAACCCGGTCTGCCATGACATCATCATGAAGACGGGCGTCTTTGTCAAAACGGCAGAGTTCTCACTTAAAGACTCTCACCCTTGCTTTATCTATCAGCACACGCAAGCGTAGTTATACCAACCTGCGGTCATAGATAGTCTCCCAGTAGAGTGTTGGTAAGCTCTCTGTTACTACTGGTAACCTGTTCTCTAGAGAGCATAGTTTCTGCCACCAACACTTTAGCAGAAGACGACCGCAGGATTTAATAGTAGCAAAAACAATCAGTAGCAGCAGCTCAGCATCCAAACAGGAACCCTATGAGTATAGTCCTTTCTGGTCACTGGCTCCTATGGCCTGCTGTCACCATTGATAGGGACGAATCGTGTATCTTCTATGAGTGGTCGTACGAGAAAATCTCGTAGGTTGCCTACGCTCTGACAAGAAATGTCTCAAGAGGGCTTACTCCTCGTTTCCTGTAGAAGGGGGATACCGATGCAAGGTACGATGAATCAAACCGTGCAGCACTGTATTCAAAACTGTCAGGACTGTCACGCGGCATGTGAGCAAACCACCGCCTATTGTTTGCAAACTGGAGGGGCGCATGTAGAAGCCAACCATCTGCAGTCCTTACTTGACTGTAGCCAGATCTGTCAGGCCAGCCTCAACTTCATGCTTCGGAACTCACCACTGAGCAAATCCGCCTGTCATGTGTGCGCTGACGCATGCCGACGCTGTGCCGAGACGTGTGAGCGAATAAGCAACGATGCGCAAATGCAAGCCTGTGCCCAGATCTGTCGCCAGTGTGCATCATCGTGTCAGCAGATGGCTTCATAGCGTCCGGCTCTCTTGTATGGACAAGGTACACAGCTGTATCAGGAGAAGAGGGCCAAAACCGATGGAAGCGATAAAGACATGCCGTCTCAGAAGGATAGTGGCGATCATGATGGCTTTGACCATCTTCCTCGTTGCCTGTGGGAGTACACCCCATATTCCCACAGCACAAGCTTCTACAAGTCCAAGTCCTCTGGCAACCATGACCGCCTCCAGCACAGTCGCTCCTGAACGGCTCGTTGTGAACGGCCAGTATTCTGATGAGCGATTCATTGACATGATGGTGCCGCACCATCTGATGGCAGTGCAAATGGCTCAGGTTGGTTCGCAGAAGGGGCAACACGCTGAACTCAGAAAGCTTGCCACAACGATTATTTCCTCACAAAACCAGGAAATACAAGCGTTGAAGGACCTCAAGCAGCGCCTCTCTGGTACTTCGACCACACCGACGATGGTCAATCCTGTTGATATGGAAAACACGGGCATGATGATGCCGGATCAGTTGGCTTCACAGTCTCCATTTGACAGAGCATTCATCGACTCAATGATTCCACATCATGCCTCCGCTCTTGATCTGGCAAGCGTTGCCTTGATGCGAAGTTCCAATGACGATATCAAGCGCATTGCCCGCTCGATCATTGACGCACAAAGCCAAGAGATCGAAACCATGATCCAGTGGCGCAAGCAGTGGTACGGAGACTGAGCTTGCTCAGCTCCTACCAGACATTTCCAAACATGGTCAAGAGATTGCAACCCATCGCTGCAAGCAGAACACCACGAGTGATGCCTTGGAGAAATGCAAGGATCATCGAGAAACTGGCACGCAAGATGCGGACACGAGATGGATGCATCTGCACTCTGTCCCCTCCTCCCTCTTTCAACGACCATTGAGTTCATCCAGCATCTGACGTAAACGCTCAGTGCGGTTCGTAGAAAGCCTTCGATCGGCTAGGCACAGCGTGTACGTCACCTCTGACTCCTCCTTGGCATTCATGGTTGACTTGATGGAGTGCTGAATTGATCGATGGAATATGATGCTTTGCACGGGACAAGAGTGCCATCACCGTCACCATCAGGACAAAGTTGTGTTCCCTTGAGATTGTCTGATGCTGCAGGGATGTTTGGTGCTGAAGAGATATTTGATGGTAGAGTTGATTTGCACGGGACAAGAGTACCATCACCATCAGGATCAGGACAAAGTTGTGTTCCCTTGAGATTGTTTGGTGCTGAAGACATATTTGATGGTATAGAAGTATCTGGCGCTACAGGACTGCTTGGCACTGCATTGGAATGGTGGGACGAGATTGAATCAGGAGCAGCCTTGACCGCTTTCTCTTGAGGGAACCGTGCTCCCGGAGACCCAAACGGCCAGCTATGGGTGAGGTATGAGGGAGAGAGGAGTGCTAGCGCTGCCATAATGAGCATGGTGCCAAATACCTTCACTTGAAGCTGCCAGCTAGCGCTAAGAGCCTCTTGCCAGCTTCGGTACAACCATGCGAACCTCTCAAAGGTAAGCATAAGACCTCCTTGTAGGCATACGAGGAACTATCTTTGCAATACACAAAGTAGGCAATTCATACGAATGAAGATAGCTTCTAGGTTTGTTGAGTCACGAACCTTGTTTGAAAGAACAACTGGCAGGACTCCTCTTGCCAATTATGCTCAGCAGTGGCCTTCCGTTGAGTATACCATAGCAGAAGTTTGCACGCTCCTCTAGAGGGAAAGAGGGACAGTTTCCCATATCAATCTCGTATTGTTGCTTGAAACCTGCTGGTCAAGAGTATGCACAGAAAAACAGAACGCTCTTGTCATAAAGTACTATCAATGGTAGTATTATGATAGTAAGTATTCCTCTCAATGATATACTTCTTCAGAAAGATGGAGACCTGTCTGTGCCATCGAGAATCTCTCTTGGCAGAGAAACGTCCTATTCATGGCAATTGATCAGGTATTTTAAGAGAAAAGAGCGGTATCTTCTTGCTCAATATCAGGAATCTTTGTGGAAGGAGAGAATACAGGCAGAAGGAGAGAAAAAATGATGCATTTTTGGCAATACATCGTAGCGCCAACTAGTGCTGCACTTGGGCCAATAGCGATCAACATGGTCATTATGAGTGTGCTAGGAGTTCTCATCGGCATCGCACTGATCAAGTTGCCGAAAGAGTTCACACAAAGTCTTCCCTTACCCATATGGCGGCGTGCGAAAGCAGGGCATGAGCAGATCGGCAAGGAGGAGCGAAAGCTACGGGCAGAATTGTGAGCCAAAACAGGCATAGGAATAATCATCTGGTGTCTCGCCTTGATTCTCTCGTTGTTGTTGCGTTTACTGGGTACCGCCGGACTTGACACTCGCCTGCTCCCAGCCACGGTGTTTCTGACATTCCCAATACTCATCAGCTACTTTGTCGTTTACCGACTCTTTTTCTTTTCACGCTTTTTGAAGGCATCTCGTCTCCTTGATCGTCAGAAATCATATGAACCAAGGAAAAAAGGAAAGAAAAGCATTGCTCCGAAGGAGAAAATACATCTATTACCTGCAAAGGCCTTGATTGGATTATTGATCATGCCTCTCCTATATTATGTGGTGATGATTGCAGTCAGTATTCCTCCTGGCGTTCCTGCCCAGAATCATGATCATCTGTTGCACCAATTTGGCATGAGTGTGATGGGCATGGTCGGCTACCTTTTTGGGCTCGCTATGAGCCTGGGAGATGATTTTCGTCCTCTTTTTCCCTGGCTGCAGACCTCACGGAAGAAGTAAGTGGCTGAGTCTACCAGCAATGCCATGCTGCGAGAGAGCAACGTCATGCTTGATTAGAAAGGAAGAATGCCATCAAACACTTCAGCTTTGCAGCTTCAAGTGATCGCCAAGCACATTCTTTAGTACTGATAGAGTCTAAGAAAGTGTAGAAAGAGGAACTACATGGAAGAACATATGGCATTGACTCGTCGGGATTTTTTGAGTATAGCAGGAATGGGAGCAGGAACGCTCTTTTTCAGTAGTTGCGGGCTCGGGCCTACGCAGACAGGAAGAGCGCGTCCTCTCCCAACCTTTCCACGCGCTGCCAGCACTGGTCAGATCGCTGAGTATACATTAGAAGTTATACCTGTAACGCTTTCCATTGGAGGAAAATCGATTTCCACCTGGACCTATAATGGAGGGTTGCCCGGACCTCAAATCAATCTGTCCGAAGGAGATACCCTGCGGGTCAGGGTGAAAAATCGTTTACCAGAAGACACCACCATCCACTGGCATGGTGTTCCGCTCAAGAACGCCATGGATGGTGTTCCCGACGTGACGCAAGCACCAATTAAACCGGGGCAGGACTTCGCCTACGAATTTCTTGCACCAACAGCTGGGACATACTTCTATCATTCTCATGCTGGTCTGCAGCTTGATCGTGGATTATATGGTCCTTTGATTATTCGGCCGACACACGAAACCCTTGAGTATGCCCGCGAGCATGTCCTGGTCCTCGATGATTGGCTCGATGGCATGCCAGGCACTCCCGAGGATGCCATGAAGCAGTTAATGGCTAATGGAGACCGGATGAATATGGGAGGGACAGGAAATTCAGGCTCTATGAATAACATGGGGGGTATGGGGGATATGGGAGGAAAGACGACGTCTTCCCAGGTTCCACCCGATGTGGTCTATCCCCTCTACCTGATCAATGGCAAGCCCAGTAGTGCCCCGATGGAGCTAGCAATCTCTTCTGGCCAAAAAGCGCGTCTCCGCCTGATCAATGCCTCCGCTTCCACGATCTATCGAGTGGCCCTGCAGGGCCATCGTTTGACCGTGACCCATACAGACGGTCAACCCGTTGAGCCAGTCGAGGTTGATGCCATCCGTATTGGTATGGGGGAACGCTACGATGTCCTGGTCTCTGCGACCAATCCCGGTGTGTGGCAATTGGCAGCTCAGGTCGAAGGGACCCAGCAGATGGTGCGAGCACTCTTGCGTTACGAAGGCAATACCTCCCCGGTCCCACAGGAAACCTATCAGCCGCCGGAACTCACTCGTCAGCTCTTGCAGTATAGTATGCTCAAAGCTGCTTCGGGGCTCGTTGTTCCTCCCAATGAGGATCCAGATCAAACCCTACTGGTACGGCTGAGTGGAGGGATGGGAAGCTATGTTTGGAAGATGAATGATCAGATTTTCTCAAAGGCCCCAAAGATGGCGATTGGCAAGCAGCGTTTGATACGCTTCCAATTGAAGAACGAGAATACAATGCCACATCCCATGCATTTGCATGGACACTTCTTTCAACTGGACAATGGAACTGGCCGTGGACCACTCAAAGATACAGTCTTGGTGGATCCCATGCAGCAGGTTACGGTGAACTGGATCTCAGATAATCCTGGCTTGTGGGCATTCCATTGCCATAACCGCTACCATGAAATGGCTGGCATGATGCGCATTGTCAACGTCAGCTAACCCACATTCCGCAGTTTGGATCGTGAATGGCTTCCGAAGAGGCTTTACAATGCTGAGATTACAACCGTCTCTGCAATATAAACTGGCTTCTGGAGGGATCTTCCAAAAACAACTGCGAAATGTGGGTTGAGAGAAGGATTTTTGCCACTTGAGGCTACTGCATAGAGAAAGGCGTTAGGCTAAGTACCACAACATATTGAGCAATGGTTGTGTTTTTCAGGCTATCTTGTCAGTTTCCACGAAGCAAAGTCAGAAGGACTATTGGTGATTGGCGATAGTATGCTGGACAAAGATAGTATACTAGTATATTTTTTTATAGTTATAGGGTATAAATAATGAAAAACAGAAACAGGAGAGATATGCGCATATCGAGAACAACTTTTGTTGTTGGTAGTATCTTCCTTATCATTCTACTGATCGCCATTGTGTTGTTTGTTGTCGTCACACGAAAGCCTCAGAGTGGTGGACATCCTTCTGCTGGAGGCAAGACGTATTATGTCCCTCCCACAGGAGGCGAGGCGTATTATGTCTCTCCCAAGGGAACTGACACGAATGATGGTTCAAAGGCCCATCCCTTTGCCACCATTCAAAAAGCCGACGAGGTGGTAACTCCAGGAGCTACCGTTCATGTATTACCAGGGACCTACACCCAGCCAGTCAAGCTCATCACAGATGGCACTGCTGATGCACGGATTACCTTCTTCTCTGATGTAAAATGGGGAGCAAAAATCGCAACGACTGGGAGCCAGGATCCCTGGACCACCCATGCCAATTATATCGATATTGTTGGCTTCGATGTCACCAGTACAGGCAGCCGAGATGGCATTGAGAATCAGGGCTCATTTATCCGTACCATTGGGAACCATGTCCATAATATTCCTGGCGGCTGTGACTCGATTGGTGGTTCAGGCATTGATGATGACATTTATCAGGCTCATGATGATGACATCATTGGCAATCTGGTTGATCACATCGGAGCTACCTACCCCAAGCTGTGTGAGTATGTTCATGCCATCTACCATTCTACCGCCCGAGGTCATATTCTCAATAATATCGTTTACGATAATGCTGGCTGCGGGATTAATCTCTGGCATGCCGCCACAGGCACGGTGGTTGCCAATAATCTCTCTTTTGGCAATCAAGAACATGGAATTAGCATTGGAACAGACACAGGCGATACTGGCGGCGATCTTGGAGATAACTTCATTGTCGCCAATAACATCAGTATCGATAATGCGCGTCTGGGAATAAGAGAGCGAGTGGGAGTCGGGTCCCATAATCAGTATCTCAATAATATCGTCTATGGCAATGGAAGTGCTCCCTTTGGGGACGAAAACTACGATTGGCCTCCTGCGACTGGCAATAAGGATCTCCATACGATGACCCAAGATGCTCAGTTCGTGGACTACCAATCAGATGGCAGTGGCGATTACCATCTCGAGGCAACCAGTCCTGCTATTGATGCGGGGACCAGCATCGGAGCGCCATCCACTGATTATGATGGCAAGCCACGACCGCAGGGCAGAGGCTTTGATATTGGGCCGTATGAAGATGCGTAGATACGTTACTCCCGCAGCCTCTTCTCTACACCCTTGAGCAGCACAGCATTGGTTGCCACAGTGATCGAGCTGGCGCTCATGGCCAAGGCTCCTACCTCCGGCCTGAGCAAGATACCCAGAGGAAAGAGCACGCCAGCCGCAACAGGAATAGCGATGAGATTATAAATGGCGGCCCAGAACAGGTTTTGCTTCATCTTAGTAACGGTGGCTTTCGAGAGACGAAGAGCGGCCAGCACATCCAGTGGATCACTGCGCATTAATACCACCTCAGCCGTCTCGATGGCCACACCTGTTCCCGCACCGATGGCCATACCCAGATCTGCCTGCGCCAGCGCTGGTGCATCATTGACCCCATCGCCTACCATTGCTGTGAATAGGCCCTCACCTTGGAGCTTCTTGACATAGTTGGCTTTGTCGGAGGGCAACACCTCGGCAAATACCCGGTCAATGCTCAATTCATGCCCGACTGCCTCACCTGTGCGCCGATTATCTCCGGTGAGCATCGCGACCTGAATCCCCAATGCCTTAAGCTCGGCAATAGCCTCGCGAGAAGTTGCCCGAGGGCGATCAGCGACGGCGATCAGACCCACTGCTTGGGTGTCCATTGCCACAGCCATCACCGTTTTGCCCTCCCCTTGCAATGCTGCCAGTTGCTCCTGTTCGTTAGATAGCAACGAAATAGCGTTCTCTGCCAACAGTTTCGCCGTACCGACAAGCACCGTGCGACTCTCAACCAGTGCCTGGACGCCTCCCCCTGCAGTCGCCTTGAATTGGCTGTACGGTAACATGACCAGTTGGCGCTCCTTCGCTCCTTCGACGATGGCGCTTGCCAGGGGATGCTCTGAGTCTGCTTCTGCTGTTGCGGCCACTTGTAGAAGCTTGGCTTCATCCAATCCTGCCGCTTTTCCTGTCGCGAACACGACTATGTCGGTCACTGCAGGCCTCCCTTCGGTGAGTGTCCCTGTTTTGTCAAAGATGATGGCCTGGATTTTTGAGGCCTGTTCCAGAGCTGTTGCGTTCTTGATCAGAATACCATTCCTGGCTCCAATACCTGTACCAACAGCCACTGCGGTAGGTGTGGCGAGGCCAAGTGCGTCAGGACAGGCAATGACTACGGCAGTGACTGCAAGCGTGAGGGCAAAGAGGGCCGTTTGCCCGATCACAAAGAACCAGATCAGAAACGTGAGGAGACCTGCTCCCACTGCCGCTAAGACTAACCATTCTGCCGCTCGGTCGGCTAACCGTTGGGCAGGTGCCTTCGAGTTCTGCGCGGTCTGCACCAGTTGTACAATCTGAGCCAACGCTGTTTCGCTGCCCACTTTGGTTGCCTGAAAACGCAGTGATCCCAACCCATTGACCGTCCCTCCAATGACTTCATCACCAGGGTGCTTGCTGACTGGGATGCTCTCTCCTGTCACCATACTTTCGTCAATGGCGCTTTCCCCTTCGGTCACGACGCCATCCACCGGGACTTTTTCTCCAGGACGGAGCAAGAGGAGATCACCGACCTGAACGTGCTCGACGGGCACCGTTTCCACCTCTCCATCTCTTCCAATCACGTTGGCTTGTGAGGGAGCAAGACGGAGCAAAGCATTGAGAGCATCAGAGGATCCACGACGACTGCGCATTTCCATCCAGTGACCGAATAACACAAAGGTCACAAGCATCGCTGCCGCATCATAGCTCGTTTCTACTTGCGGAGCAAAGAAGGTGGCAAAGACGCTGAAGAAGTAGGCTACCAGGACGCCCAAGCTCACCAGTACATTCATATTCAGCGTGTGGTTGTGCAAAGCACGCCACGCACCCGAATGAAACATCCAACCTCCCCACCAGACAACTGGCGTGGAAAGCAGCAGTAGCACCCAATTCGGGCTCATGCTGAAAGGAGTAGACAGGTGTAACTTGAAGAGATTCACGCCCAAGGGAGAATAGAGGACGACAAAGATGGTCAGCACAAGTGAGACGAAGAAGCGGTTTCGCATGTCTGCTTCCATTGCTTGGGCCATGGCTGGGTCACTCATGTCGTGTCCCATCATCCCATGATCCATATCTTGAGCTGAGCGAGCATATGGTCTTGTTGCCAATGCTCCTCTGCCTTCAGTTAGCGGCTTGCCACAAGCAAAACCACAATCCTTGACCATCTCTCTAAGTTGTGCCTCGCTGAAAGCAGCCTCATCATAGGTAATTGTCACGGTTTGTGAGACATAACTGGCCTCTACCTGCGTAATCGGCTCAAGCTTTCCTAAGCGCTTTTCAATCTCGCGAGCGCATCCGGCAAAGTTCAGCCCTTTGACTGGCAATGTGACGGTTTTCATCGTGTTTCTCTTTCCCTTTGTGAAGAGAGACCTCCCTCTCTATGCAAAACAGAGGCAAACACTCGCTTCTCATACCCCTACCAGGGGGGTATAAAAACACTATATCATACCTGCTATGCAGTGTGCAAAGAGGATTGGAGAGCAGAAGAACACGATGTCATTTGCTGCATGGCTCTGGCGGTGGCATCAGGTTCGCAGGTGAGCATAGGATTTTCTCTATGGAATGAAAAGACGACCTCTGTGCTCCAGCGTCCTGCTTTTATGCTACCCTTTTTCATCCAGGGTGGTGTAGCCTCTCCATGAGGATCTTATTTGAAGGTCGCTGCATGGACGCCGTTGTCTTCGAGTTCATGCATGATCCCTTGTGCCTTGTCGGTCGCCGCATCTACGGCTGTGGCACCTTTACGCTGATCGTGCTGCTTACGCTGTCCGTACCGGGTCATACCCTGCGGCTTGTACACCGATAGCACCGTGAGCACGAGCAACACTACTAGGGCGGCACCGGAGGCGACCACCATGAGGATCTGCGTCTTGTGGAGATCGGCACTGAACACTGCCGTCTTTGCCGCTACGCCTGCCAGGAGGTCAATTGGCTGCGTGTGCACCAGCAAGACGATGGTGGCAAAAATGGTGATCAGGAGCTTCATCAGGACCCAATAGTACCGGAACAAGCCCCACCTGGTACCCAGTGACGAGACAACCCCGCTGAGCAGCGAGACGAGAGCTAACGGGACGATGACGAACCGGGTGATCAACTCCATCGAGAGATAGGCGGCTCGCACCAACTGAGTATCCTGGCTGGTCAGACCAGCGACGGCGAGAGTCAGGAAGCCAGCGACCGCGCCAAACCAGCCGACCGAGGAAGTGACATGCACGGTGAGCGCGAACTTACGGAGGCCGGGTGTCATGATCATAGCTGTTACACCCCGTGTTCTATGGTCGACATATGCATGTGGTCACCAAAGCCATGGCCAGTGAGGTGCAGGATCACAAACAGCAGGACCAGGATGATGACGATGATCACAAACACTTTCACCCAGCGTGGTGCACCAGTGGTCGATCCGCGGTCGGACCTCATGCGGGTGGTGCTGTTGGAGGATGGGGCTGCCATGTGTGTGCCCTCCTCTGTCGCGCCTCGTAATAATAATTTTCTCATTGAGAGATCCTCCTCTTTGTTTTCATGATCTCTTAGCGCAAAATCCAGTCAGGGTCTCGCGCCACTGTCTGTCCCTGTGCATCAAAAGTGAGAAAGGTGAGCTTAGCATTCTCATTTCTGATGCGCGACCTGTGCTCCTGGTGTGAAGCCCTGAGGGTATGTGGGGAACAGTAACCCGTTCCCTGGTTCCCCTTACCCCTCATGTGAGAAGTATCTGGCTTGTTGCCTACACGCACTCGTCGACAGAACGTCGTGTATCTTTACTTGTGTCCCTCTTTCGAGTATGCTAGAGAAAGCACCACCAGTCAAGAAGCAAAAGCAGCCGCTCTGTAGGATAAGCGACAAAGACAAGGAGAGTGTCGATGAAGACGTCTTTTGAGCAAGCAGATTTACGTGTTCGACGCACCCACAAACTGCTGTGGGAAGCGCTTATGGCGGAGCTTTCCGAGCGAGCATTCGAGGAGATTACCGTCAAGGACATCTGTGAGCGTGCGATGATTCATCGCACGACGTTTTATAAGCATTATGAGGATAAGTATGCCCTGCTTGAGCAGGGGATGCGACAGATGTATGACGCTCTGATGTCAGAAGAGGTGCATGTGCCACCCAGCGCGTTCTCCGTGGAGCATCCTCCTCCCTATTTTATTCGTCTGTTCGAGCATGTGGCACAACATCAGCAATTTTACAAGCTGATGCTGTGTGGAGAGGGGATTGGTCGGTTTCAGAAGCTGGTCAAGGAGTATATTGCAGAAGCGGCTTCGGCCAAAGTGCGCGAATTGACCTCGACCAATCAGCACTTCGCCGTTCCACTTGCCATGCATGTGCAATTTGTCGCGGGAGCAGTTCTCAGTCTCCTGGCCTGGTGGCTTGAGAATGATATGCCTCTTTCTCCTCATCACATGGCACAATATTTGCTCAGGATTTCAGGCGGCCACTCGACGCTTTCGCACATCGAGAGGAGGACGAGATAGTCCGAATACAAATGACAAAAGCGAACCTGCTCACTTTGAGCGGTGGTAAAGATCACATAGCAGATCTCAGTAGTGGGTTATACCAAGAGGAGGCTGTGGTAAAATGAAACCATCATTGCCCCCGAAAAGGAGGCCTCTGGTAGAACGTCTCAAAGATATCGCGAACCGTCATCCCTCCTTCTACAGGGCGTTCCCACATCAGTTCTATGATATCGGCCTCCAGGTCACCAAGAATGTTGCAGATGCAGCGTCGATCAGGTCGAAATAGGGGAATATCCAGTTCAAGTGACATGGTCCTCTCTCTTTCGCTCATCATTTTTCATTCCACTGAACCAAGCGTCCAATTCCGTGAAATGACGAGTGAGAGGGAGTTTTTGACGATTCATGGTACCCCCTGGATCACTGACCCATGAGCAAAAAACACGAGGCTTGTGGGGCCACGTGAGAACATTGCCCCGTCTCCCTCCAGTCTATCGGTTCCTCCTCTTGCTTCACCTATAATTGTCCAACGTACTACTGCCGATAGGAGAGAAAGAGATGCCCTGTGAGGGATGTGTTGATCCTTCACAGAGCATTGAGCGTGTTTCTATCAAACGGGATATCTATCTTTCCAAAACAAAGCAGGTTTGAGCATCCAAAACAGTGCATCTCGCTGAAAAAATGGTGCAGGAAACTGTGGTACCCGATGTGGAGACAACGTTAAAGAAATAGGAGCATATGGTGCGATGAATGATACCATCCAGGATCGATGGGCTCAATGGATACTCGAGCCACGGTATAAAGACAACCCAGAACTACAAAAGGGGATAGAGGAAAAATTCAATCAAATACGGAATAACGTGTTGCAGAATGCCCGAGTTGCTCAAGGGGAAATCGTGCTCGATGTGGGTTGCGGAAATGGGCTCATGGCCTTTGAAGCTCTTTCTCGTGTCGGAGAGCAAGGAAAAGTGCTCTTCTGCGATAGTTCCCAGCAGTTACTCGAGCATTGTCAAGCTCTTGCCGACAAACGGGGAGTTCTCGATCAATGCCAGTTCCTCGTCGCCTCAGCTGATGACTTGTCTCTGGTCGAGACGAACGCTGTTGATGTTGTCACAACCCGTTCAGTGCTGGTCTATGTGAAGGAGAAACAGCAAGCCTTTCGAGAGTTCTATCGTGTTCTCAAGCCTAAAGGGCGACTTTCGATCTGTGAACACATTCCCTCTTTCATGTATCCTGAGCCACCGAATATGTTCTTTGGATATGATGTCACTCCTATCATGTCCATTACTCAGAAGTTGCGTGCTCTCTATGAACAGCTTGAGCCCCCAGAGATAGGAAACTTTGGCGTGCATGACCTCTGGAGGTTCGTCACGGACGCAGGGTTTTCAGAAGTTCATCTGGGATTCGTTGTTGATATGCTTCCTGGTAGAGCGCAAAATGGTTCTATTGCTCAGAAGCCAAGCTGGGAAGCATTCCTGAAGTGGTCTCTCCATCCTTTTGTTCCCACAGTCAGAGAGGCTATGCACCAAGCACTGACAGCAGACGAAGCAGAACAATTTACCAGCTATCTTCGTCCTCTGCTTGAAACCAGACAGAACGAAAGACGATCAGCTCTCGCATACCTCTTGGGGGTGAAGCCGGAAGAGGCGGTGTGAAGAGGTCTCTTCAACTTGCTACCTGGATTGACTGGTTGGAGAACCACCAGTTGATGATTCTTCTGCTCAGGAATAGAGATTTCTCCGGTGATCCCGTCATAGTCCATCGGGCGATAGCTACTGTCAGAGATCAAGATCACGACTTTGGAAGTGTTGAGATCCGCAGCGATCTGTCGTTGGAACAGTTCTGTTGAACGGCTTTCCATGGGGAGTTGGGCTGCAGTTGACTCGGTTCTGCTCTCTCAGACCACCCAAAGAGAGACCGAGACGACTCAGTGTCGCGATGCTGAGCCTGCGAACTCTCTTGCAAGTAGGATATTGCCCCCTTGCTATCTTCACCTGCTTTTGGCGTCTTGGGAGGTTCTTGCCTGGGAGCATCCCACGGCTTCTCAATCGGGTGTCGTGAATGTAACCGTCGCTCCGTGCAGGGTATTATCTGGCGTGCGCACCTGCAAGCCCCCTGACCATATCCCAGACGTGGGGATATCTCCTTGCGAACGGAATTCGCCCTTGCCGTCTGGCTGTAAATTGATGGATTCCGGGCCCCTATTCGTCATATCATCGAAAAACGTGGAGAGGGTGAGGGAGACACCCACGACATTGGTAGCCTGTTTGCCATCACTATCGAGAACACGTACGGTGAAGACAGTGGGACCGGAATGATTCGGCGTCACAGTAAGGACCAAGTTGAATTGGAGATCCGCTGTCGTGCCAATTATAGTGAGCGGCGTTCCCTGGGGACTTGGTGTCGAGGTGGGCTGCTGCTGATTTGGCTGTGCTGTCACTGGCTGTAAGGTTCCAGCAAAGGTGCTCATCAATCCCGTACAGATGAGAACTGCGACGCCAAGCACAGGTTCCCAGCGGAGCACCTTGATCAATCGTCTGGTCTGTCTGGCCACGTTCTCCTCAAGGTGTTTGATTTCCTGAGCTGTGGGACGTTCCGCCTGATCAGTATCTCCATTTTCTTTCATTTCTGCAATTTTCGCTTCATATGTGCCGAATGTCTTCTCTAGACGCGGGCGGAAGAACCGGACATGGATGGCACTGGTCACCAGCAAGGCGATGACACATCCGACCTTCACCATCAGAGCTCGTCCATAAGCGGTCGTCACCAGCTGGCTCAGTGAACTCATATGGACGGTTGCATTGAAGGGACCGGTCAGCGCCATGATAACGACACCAGCAATTGCCAGTGGCGAAAAGCTGGCCACTGTTGTCAGCAGAGCGCGAGTGCACTGGGTGAGCGATTTGCCTTTGAGCACTGGCAGATAGATCACCGATAAGTACATCATCCCACCGATCCACAGTGATGCAGCCACCAAATGCAGCCAATTTGCCGTGACGCTGTAAACCAGGATGGTGTCATTGGTGGCAGCCGCATGCCCGGAGATGGTCACGGCAGTCAGTAAGGTAAGACCTAGTGCCAGCTTTGTCCAGGAGATAATCTCATCTACGATGGGCGAGCGCTGCCGAGACCGGAAGGCGTAGATGCTCAGTACAAAAGCTAGCAGAAGAACGATTTCGCGCAGGGTCCAGAATGTTCCAAAGCGGCCATCGGACATCAGCTTGCCAAAGAGCGGAAAGACCTGGACAAGGTTCCCTCCGGTCAGGAATAAACCCTGTCCTATCAGCACCCCCAGATTAGCGATGAAGGCCTCCAGCAAGATGGGAATGGAGAAGAAAAGCTCAAAGCCCTGCTTTGCACGCTGGTCGAGAGCGCGTTGCTCTGCTAAGTCGGTATCGGAGGGCTGTAAGACAAAGGAATGCCAGATTTGTGCTCCGACCCAGAAGACGACGCTCAGATCGACGAGAGTGACCATGACGAAACTGAACAGCGTGGGACCGTTTAGCTGGCCTGTATACAGTTCTGAGGTCGTATTGTCTCCACCCAGCGCATCCTGTCCGGGATAGGGTCCCTTTAATGAAGGAATACTGCCATCAGCTGCTGCCACTTTGAAGAGAAAAGAGCTGCGCAGCACATGACCATCACCGGCGGATTGTGCTTGCCAGACAACGACATAGACATCCGAAGGCAAGTTGGGCTTGAGAGAAATATCCATTTCGCGTGAGTTACTGGACGAGATATGGGCATCATTGCGATCAACGCGATGATTGGCAGCATTGACAACAACAGCAGTGCTAAAGGTCGAGACTAAGATTTCGCTAAACTGCATGCGGACTTGTGCAGGAGCACTTGACAAGACCGCATCTTTGGGGGGATCTGACACTAATAAGATGGGATGAGCCTCACTAGGTTCCGGAAAGAGAAAGATCAGGCAGATGGCAAGCGGGAATGCATAGAAGAACAAAGGGCGAGCAAAGCTTCTCTGGGAGCGAAAGAGCATGAGACCTCCTCCTTTAAACCTCAATCTTAACAGAGCACGAGAAATTGAATACTGGGCTAAAGCTCGTCAATTGCGCTAGATGACCGCTGAGGATCAGCGTACCAGTCGGGTCTTGACTCAAAAGCCCCTCTGCTACTGGCCTCCTCCCCCAAGAGTACCTCATGAGAGAGGGTTTTTCTAGAGAGAAAGAGGGACAACTTCCCTGTGTACGATTATCAATAGTACTATTGACAAATGTATCGCTGGCTCTTATACTCTCGTCAAAAGCGAGTAGCACGTCAGAAAACGCCATCGGTACTTTGTTGACGCAGGGACTTGCGCTGAGTCAGATGAAGCAAGTGGTGTTCCCTCGGGTTCGACGAATCCAGCAGCAACCAGTTTATTGGCAGAAGAAGAGAACAATGACCGATTCACCGTCGGGAAAGTACCGCTCTAGCTGCTCGTAGAAGGAGTAAACCATAGAAGTGCATGAAACTGTCCCTGTTTCTCCCTGGAAGTGCATGCAAATATCTTCTATACTCCTCTTTGGAGAAGCTTATTGCTGCGTGTGATGGAGAGAGCAGTCCCGCCGATTGTTCTTTCCAACAACGGTGAGTAATTGGCTCTTGAAAAGAGGAAGAGAACGGTGGGCTTCATCTTTGCCAAGCCTGCTCTAGAGCTATGCAATGCAGACACTGAGGAGGAAGCAGTATGCGCACCTATCCCCATTCTTCGCGGGAACATTCCAAGCCACGGACTCAAACAGGAGTACCGGAACACCCAGCCAAACCGATCGAGGGTCAGCCATGTCCCCAAAAAGTCTCTTTCCAGATCCAAGGGATGCACTGTGCCAGTTGCGAGGTATTGATCGAGCGCAAGTTGAAAAAACTTGAGAGCGTTCAAGAGGTACAAGTGAACCATCTTACTGGTCAAGCACATATTACGTGTTCGCGTGTGCCTCAGTTACGAGATCTCCAAGATGCTGTCAAGGCAGATGGCTATACCGTTCTCCCCTGCAAGAAAGGAAGCAGCTTCAAATCAGCGGCCTTCCAGAAAAATACGCTCCGAGACTATGCTGAAATGGGGGCATTGGTACTCCTGCTCCTTCTGCTCTTCCAGATCTTGTCACGACTCCCCTTCGTCCCACATGGTTTTGGGATCTCACAAAACATGAGCTATAGCTTTATCTTCGTCATTGGTCTGGTTGCATCTGTCTCCTCCTGTATAGCAGTTACCGGAGGATTACTGGTCGCAGTGGCCGCCACCTATAGCGAACGGCAAATGGCGTCCGGTCCTTTTCAGAAGGTAAAGCCCTATCTGTTTTTTAATCTCGGACGTGTCGTTTCCTATACGACCTTTGGGGCTCTCATTGGGGCTCTTGGCTCAGTCTTTACCCTTTCTCCACGACTCAATGGGGTAGTCACGGTTCTTGCAAGCGTTGCCATGCTTCTCTTGGGCTTTCAACTGCTCAAGCTCTTCCCCTGGGCACGAAAACTCCAACCGAACATGCCGAAATGCTTGGCACATCGGATCTATGATGCCAGTAGTAAACCATCGAATGCAACACCCATGCTCGTCGGGGCTGCAACGTTCTTCTTACCCTGTGGATTTACCCAGGCTCTGCAGTTATATGTGCTGAGTAAGGGCAATGCCGGGACTGGCGCTTTGACGATGTTGGCGTTTTCGCTGGGCACCCTTCCGGCGTTACTTTCGTTAGGCACGCTTTCTGGCTTGATCACAGGGACATTGCAACGCTACTTTTTGAAGTTTTCTGGAGTCCTGGTCATCCTGCTTGGCCTCTTCAGTCTGAATAATGGGTTGACCTTAGCTGGCGTTCCATTCGCTCCGTCTACCGTTCTAGCTCAAATCGGTTCTGGACACGCGCAAGCGACAGGAGGCACTGCAGCCAAGATTGTGGATGGGAAGCAGGTGATTTCGATGAAGGTGGAGGGGTTGGAGTATGTTCCCAGTACCTTTACCGTGGTACAGGGTGTCCCCGTCGAATGGCATGTTGATGGAACCCAAGCCGAAGGATGTGCGCAAATTCTGACCGTTCCTGACCTGGGACTAACCGTCTACTTACCTCCGCAAGGCACCAAAACGATTGTCTTTGTCCCCAAGCAGACGGGGAACCTGCAATTTACTTGTCCGATGGCAATGACCACAGCTGGAGCAGGGTTTACTGTCGTTCCCAATACGCAAGGCATTGTGCCCAATCCCGCTGTGAGTGCATCAGCTTCCGGCTCTCTTCATCCTTCGTCACAGGGATGCTCACCAGATCAAAAAGGGTGCTATGTACAGAAACTGAATATGGCGATTACTGAGGCTGATGGGTTCTCTCCAACGAATTTTACAGTGAAGAAGGGGATGCCAGTTGAAATGACCATTGATGTGCAAACTGTTCCTGCAGGATGTATGAATACGATGGTCATACCAGCATTCAACGTCGCTCATACATTCACGTTGGGCAAAAACGTGCTCCAATTTATGCCAACGGACACAGGTGTGTTTCCCATCACCTGTAGTATGGGAACGGCATACGGACAATTGTCTGTTCTCAATTAGTCAATCTCTCACCTTAGAAAGGAACAAGTTTCAGCGATGAAAACACTCATTACCATTAGAGGAATGCATTGTGGCTCTTGTAAAGCCCTGATCGAGGATGCGTCGAAGGATGTCGCTGGTGTCACAGCGTGCGTCGTGGACCTGAAAAAGGAGAACGCAGAAGTCGAGCACGAGAGGACGCTCAACCTCGATCTGCTCAAGCAAGAGATTGAGGGACTTGGACAGTACACGGTTCTCTTGCCAAATGCATAGAGAAAAGGACATCCTATGATATCCTCTACAGGAGGAGCCTTGCTTGCCGTTTGTGCATCTATGCACTTCCGCTTGCCCTCTGCCTGGTCTTTCTCTTTCCTCTGCCAGGTGAGGCGCACGCTGTCTTATTGTCGTCTGATCCTGCCCAAGATGCCGTCGTATCGAGTGCTCCTTCGCGGGTGCACATGCGGTTCAGTGAAGACTTGAGCCCAGCACTGAGCACGGCAGCCGTTGTCAATGCAGCTAATCATCGCGTTGATCAGAACGATGCTCACATCTCACCCGATAACTCGCGCGAGATGGATATTTCCCTCAAGCCTGACTTACCTTCGGACGTCTATGTTGTTGTCTGGCAAACACAGTCCGCCGATGATGGGCATGTCCTACGCGGCTCCTTTCTCTTCAAAGTGGCAGCGGCCAATGGCAGTGTACCTTCATTGAGTGGGGCCTATCCCGGACTCAATGCGCTCGGTAGAGGGAACGTCGATACGGGACTGTATACAGGCCAGATGGATGGTCCCGTGTTCTTCAATTTGATAATGATCACACTCGTTGACCTGAGTGCTATTTTCTGGGTCGGAGCACAACTCTGGCATACCTTTGTCTTGCAGTTTTCCAGCACTGACTCAGCAGAGCAGCATGCTCTCGACCAGAGCGTACGGCAGCGCTTTGAGACACTCTTCTCTCTTCCCACATTGCTTGCAGCCTTCATCGTCAACCTGGGTGTCCTGATAGGACAAGGGTTCTTAGCTACTGGTGGGAGCTTCGGCCAAGCCATTTCCCTTTTCGGAAAGTTAGCCTCCAATGGTCGCTTTGGAACATTCTGGACCATGCGCGAAATCGTTCTTCTGCTCGCTCTTGTGCTTGCTGGCTCTACCTTCTGGCCTCGCAAGCGCTCGCCCATTCTCGATGAGCTTCTCTCCTGGACAAACTTGGCACTTGGACTCGCTTTCCTGATCGCCTTGACACTCTCTGGTCATGCAGCAGCTGTCAACAATACCATCTTGGTGTATGCCGCATTGGGAGATTGGCTGCACTTGCTAGCTGCATCGCTCTGGATCGGCGGGATGGTGTACCTGTCGGCTGTCTACTTGCCAGTGCTGAAGGGGAAATCGCTGGTCGAGTGCACACGAGCTTTGCTGACAACATTGCCGCGCTTTTCGCCGCTGGCCATTGCAGGTGTGGTCATGATGGCGCTCTCCGGTCCCTTCAATGCGACTGTCCATATGGACGCGCTGAGCCAGTTCGTGACGACTGCCTATGGACGAGCCCTGCTGGTGAAGGTGGTGTGTGTCGGAGCCTTACTGGTAGTCAGTGCTATCCATGTCCGGTTTCTCCGTCCGCATCTCAGCAAAACCTTCGATACCTATCAATCAGCGCTTACAAAAGTTGCTCTTGATGCTGAAGGGACCGAAGGTGCTAAGGATATCGAAGATCCTCAAGCTCCTGCAAATACTGAAGAGGCTAAAAAGGCGGACCATTCCACATCACAGGAGGTCAAAGAGCTTGAGAGAAGCGTCGCTAGGCAAATGAGACGACTGACCAGGGTATTGCGTTGGGAACCAGTGCTTGGGATCGCAGTCCTCATCTGCACTGGTTTGATGGCCGTCTTTGCTGGGACGTTACAGCCAATAACCGCACCACGAAATCAGCTGCAAACGACCCAACAACCAAGCCCCCAAGGAAAACCGTTCAGCACAACGGTCACCACGACGGATGGCACGTTCTCGCTGCAACTCACCATTGCGCCGAATCGTTTTGGCCCCAATGTCTTTACCGTACACGTTGCCGACCCCAATGGCAAACAGGAGACCAACGTGGGCGTCTCTCTTTATCTGACCATGCTGGATATGGACATGGGTACGGAACCTGTCAACTTACAGCCAGATGGCAAGGGCGGATTTAGCTCCCAAGGAGATCTCGCCATGTATGGGAACTGGCAAGTGCGTTTAGAAGTACGCACGCTCGATAATACACTGCATGAAGTCACGACCAAACTCTTTACGCCTGTTTGACCTGTTATAGCTTGTATTTCCTTTGTGAAGGCCTCTGCATTGGCTCACCCATTTCCTAGAAATTGAACGCCGGGCCAAGGCTGGCCAATTGCGCTAGGTGGCCAGTGAGGATCAGCATGCCAGTCAGGACCAGGATCGCACCTCCGATGGTGCAAATGGGACCCGTGTAGCGCTTGATAGCGCGTACGACTGGCTGGACCCGATCAATGAAGAGCCCCACGAGCAAGTACGGCGTCCCCAGTCCGAGCGCATAGACCAGCAAGAAGGTCACTCCTTGCATCAGGGTAGTGCCTGCGGCGGTGAGCGCGAGGATGGAGGCGAGCACCGGGCCGACACAAGGCGACCAACCAGCTCCGAAAGTCACGCCAACCAGTACTGAGCGTAGAAGTGCTGGTTTCCCACGTCCCACATGCATGCGGTGCTCTGCAGACAGGAACGGCAGGGGTACCAGCCCGGTGAGCACAAGACCGAAGACGATGAGGAGCAGACCAGCAAGACGCGCCAGCAGGAGCCTGTTCGCATTCAATATGGTCCCAAACAGACTAGCAGTAGCTCCCAGAAGCACGAAGATGATGGTAAAACCCAGGACGAAACAGAAAGCGTGCAAGCTGACCCGCCAGCGGGCCCCCTTCTCCTGCGTATCTTGGAGCGTGGTGCCTGCCAAGTAAGAAAGATAGCCAGGTACCAGGGGAAAGCCACATGGTGAGATAAAGCACACTATACCAGCTGCAAACGCGGCAAGCAGACCCAAATGTGACAGAGACATTGTCGTGTTTCTCCTTCTCTTGTTGGCAACGATCAGATGCTATCCATTCAACAATGGACCGATGCTCTGCGCGATAGTATCTTCGTAATCAATGGGGGGAGCACCCGAATTGATGAGGGATGATAGTTGCGTGTTCCATGTCGCATCTTTCCCGAACAGCAGGTAGGTATCCCAGGTGGTGCCTTGGTAGTCCGGCAACTGATAGAAGAACCAATTGCCCAGAATATCTTGCGGATCCCACAAGTGGACCACGCGTCGGTCGGTCAAACCAGCTGCATCCCACTGATCCCGCGAGTCGAAGACGAGTTTGCTTGTCCAGATCGCGTAGACGCGCAGTTTCGCTCTGGGATACTTTTCGAGAATCTGTGTCTGGAGCCAATGGGCGTTGTTTATACAGAGTGCGCAGGTTGGCGAGTAGATCAGAACCAGACGTGGCATGCCAGTATCCGCATTGAAGAGCCCTTGGAATTGCTTGACCGAGTGCAGATCGGTCAGCTGTATTCCTGCTGGAGCCGTTTTATGAAACAAAGGCGAATAGACGGCCAGCCACCCGGAAACGAGGACAATGACTCCGAGCACCAGCAGGTTGCGCATCTTCAGAACGCGAAATGCACCAGAAGAAGTGAGGAAGGGTTTTCTCAGATCTGATTTCCTCTCGTGTGGCGGAGGAACGGATTGGTTTGGCAGGGTGTCCACTGATTTCTCTCTCCTTTATTGATCAGAACTAGGAGCAATACCTGAAATCCTGATCGAATCATCCTAGAACCATCGTCCTCAAGAAGGTTCTGGAACCATCTCTTTCTCAGCTGGAACCACCTCTTGCTCGACGGGAACGATCTCTTTGTCGACAAGAGCTTTCCTCCTGGTGAAGAATTCCAGTTGCAGAGCAGCTACGAAGTAGCATGCCATAGCAGCCGGACCATAGGGTGACACATGACTCACACCAAGGAAGTAAGCTGCCATCACCAGTAAACCCACTGCAAGACGAGGTCGAACGACTAAGCCAAGTGCAACAGCAACCAACATCACAAACACAAATACCTCGTTGGAAGAGAACAGCGCATAAATCAGAATGATACTGACAGCGTGCTCGTAAGCAAGAGCCAGACCCGCTAACAGCGCCGGAACGACCAGGAGCCAGCGTGACCATGTTGGACGTGAGAGCGCAACCGCAGCCAGCAGGATCCCTATTCCCCACCCAAATCCACCCAAGGCACCAATCACGCTGGTGAGGGGGTTACCTGAGAAGAAGGTGTCAACAGCTTGTGCTGCGATGGCCTGTGGGAGGGTAGGGAGTCCACTGGTGTAGCGAACCAAGATGCCCGTACTGACACCGAGGATAACATCCAGGGCGGGATAGAAGATGACGAAGACGCCGAGAGCTATTCTGCTAAAAGTGGCTGCTGTGCCCTCTACACCATCAAGTAAGAGGTAGGCAGAGAGGCCAAGCAGGCAGAACAGGACCAATAGGAGCATGTGCAGCGTGATCCACCAGTCTACCTGGGGAGCGAGATCCTCAAATGCTCCTGTGGACGCCCCTGGATGAAAGAGGGTCAGGATGCCTACGGCAAGTGGCGGACCCAGGATGATGACTCGTCGTACAATGGGGTTCATGGTAAGAGAAACCTCCCTCGTTTGCAATGTGTCGACACCTCTCGGGTTCGAGTATTGATGAGTAACCTTCTGCCGGGTGCATGGCAGGAAAAGTTTGCATGCTCTCCTTATGGAAAGAGAATTTCCATGGGCTTCCCTGACACTGAGTGCCATGACGCCGAGGGAAAACTGGGACAGTTTCGTGCACGCTTCTGTCTCAGGTCTTCTGCGAATCGCTGTAGCGGTAAGATTGAGCCTAGGGCCTTCCAAGAGCTAGCTACAGACCGCGATGATGATGAACGACCGCTAAGAACACTCTACCAGAAGTTTGTACAATCTTCTAGGGGAAAAGAGGGACAATTCTTTATATCGATGGTACCATTGACAATAGTAGATAGACGTTGTTGACTCAGGAATTTCTTTATTGGGCCCAATTCTTTACGCCCTTTTAGAGGGCAAACGCAGGCGTAGCAAAGCGGTTCAGCACAGTCAGCATATTGAAGGAGATTAAAATCCCAACCAGGATCATGACCACGCCTGTCGCGATCTCTATCCATGGCAGGTACGGTTTGAGTCTGATGAACCATCGGCTCGTCTGATTCAGACCAAGCCCGAGCAAGAGAAAGGGAAGGCCCATACCCAGAGAATACGCCAGAAGCAGGAGAACTCCCTGTTTGAGCGTGGCCGCAGCCGCAGCCAGACCAAGAATCGGACCCAAGATTAGACCGATACACGGCGTCCATCCGATGGCAAAGATAATCCCGATCAGCAGAGAGGCCGGGTAACTGGGACGTGCCGGATGAAAGACCACGCGCTTTTGCCAGAAGAACAACGGCACCTGGATCAGCCCGGTCATATGCAGCCCGATGAGGATAAGTAACATTCCCCCAAACAGGCGAAGTTGGGATTGGTATGCCTGCAAGAGAGATCCAAGCGTGCTGGCAGTGGCTCCCAGAGCCACAAATGCCAGCGTAAAACCCAGCACGAAGAGAGCGGCATGTGTAAAGGTCAGCAAGCGTGTGGGAGAGCGCTCCGAGAGACGTGCTGATTGATAGGTGCTTTGACTCACGAGTTGGGCCAAATAGATGGGAACTAACGGGAGCATACACGGTGAGAGAAACGAGACGAGCCCTGCCCCAAACGCGATGCTAAGATTGATATGCGACGGATCCATGTGGTTTACTCAACCTTCCTCCATGCTTCGACCGACGATCTGAGAGCGTATTCTCAATGAGTGTTAGAGCCCATTCCAACTGAAAGTCGTATCAGGGTGGACCCCTGGGCTGTTAAAGGCCAGCGTAATCAAGCTATGTGCACGTAAGGGCATCGTGCGCCAGTCGCCAGTGAATGGCTTGCCATTGACATAGACCTGCCACCCGCTAGAAGCAGATACCTCGATAGGATAACCAAGTTGACTGAAGTGCTGGTCCCAGATATCGAGGAAATTGCTGAGCGTGAACGTCCGATTTTTGGGAGCTTCGATATGGAGAATACCACTGCTATCGTGGGTATGGAGCCAGTAAATACACGACTGGTCTGAGGCAATCCCAATCGTAGCAGGAACGGCTGTGGCTTTGCCATCAATGTAGATGGACAGATGCGCATGGATATGCAGATCAGTATGTTCGCCCCGATCGCAGGAGATCTTATCAGTGATCGGGTAAGCCGGGTTGACCGTGGTCAGGTTCTGAATAGTGACATAGACGATACCAGCAACGACGAGGACTCCTACCAGGATAATGCCAAGAGTCTTCAGGTGCTTGGTGCGACCTGCGTGTTGCAGTTCTTCTCGACGGCGCTGTTGTTCCTCCTGACGTCGTCCTTGCTTTGTCTGTCGACGAACCGATTGTTTACTCATCAGTGCTCTATCCCTCCTTAACATTTGTGTACGACCAGTGATCGTACCTGTTTTGGTCATACTATACACGTCTGTGGATGTTGAGTCAAGTCGAAAAGTGGACAAGTGGACAGAAGCTGCTCTCTCTGCTCGTGACAGAGAGAGCAGCTTCTGTTTCGTCCAGCGATCTGAGCGTGCGAGATGCCTTCACAAGGGGGCACCATGGCAGGACTTCCCGTCTTGCTCACGGCTTCTCCCGGATCAGGGCACCCTGATTGGCTATGCTCTTCGAGAAGATGGTCAGGATGAGTTACCATTTTAATGGGTCATAGGGCCTATCGTACCGCCTGGGCGGAGCCCTCTGTTCGTCACCAGAAGCGAAAGCACGATCGTCAGCCATCGTCTGCTCATCACGGCCCTCTCTCGTCAAGAAGTGGTACGCTGCTGGTCGGGACACGGACGTCCATATTGGCCTGCTCTGCTGAAGCAGCCAGTGTCCCAAGAAGCCCAGCATTCCTGCCATCAGGGCAATGCTGAGCACTATCCCTAATGGGAACAATACCATCCATGGTCCATCAACGACCATCCCAGTAGGGGTATAGTCACACATTGGTGATCCTCCTGTTCTCTTCTTCCTGCCTCGCTAGGCATTCCTTGTTTGTTGACCTTTGAGTGTTTCTCGAAGCATTCCACCGCTCCTGTTGCGGAGATGGTAGCGCGAAGAGGGCATGCCTGGGTGATGGTTGACATACCGAAGCTCGAATGTGAAGCGAGACATGCTTGTTCTCTACTATTGGCAATCGTACCTATCATAATTGTATCACAAAATCCTCTTCCTCGCCACAGCAGGGTAAAACGGGTCGAAGCTGTTGATCCGAGAGAAGATCCCACTCATGTGAGTGGCATGGCAAGACTGTTCATCGCACCAACACACAAGAGGATACTCATGCCCAACACAGCCTCCCACCAGAGTACATATCTCAGCCAATAAGTGTACCGTGCCACTAGGAGTTCTTGCTGCTTGATCAGCTCAGCAGGAGACACACCGCTGGCCAGTTCTGTCTCACGCTCCTCTGTATCCAGAGTCTCTAGCGATGGCAGGTGTTCTTGCTCCACAGCCCGTTGCTTCATGAGAGCAAGCTTGAGGCGTGGATGGAGCAGGCAAATATGCAGCCCACTTAAGCAGATCAGTCCTCCTACAAGCAGGATCTTCGCTGTGAGCACTTGCCCGTAAAGCGTGGTCAACAAGGAGGTCCATCCGAGCACATGGATCGTAGCACTGAAGGGACCAGTGAGCGCCATCAATACTATGCCAGTCAGTGCCCAGGGAGCATAGGCAGAGAATACTGTCAGTAGAGAGTATGCTTGTTCGACAGGACATTGCTGGTGGAGGGGAGGAAAATAACAGGCAGCAAGAAACAAGAGACCGCCTACCCAAAGGGCTGCTGCTAACAGATGGAGCCAATCGGCCAAGACTGCGTACAGCAGCAGCGGAGCCTGAGCAGCTACAGCGTGACTGGAGGATGCCATCGTGATCAGGAGCGCCAAGGCTATGAACAGATCGATCCAGGAAAGCGCAGCCTTGATATGCTTTGGAAGCAGCTTGATCTGGATCCGGTAGAACGCCAGTCGCAAGGCCAGCACCAGCAACAGTTCACGCACGAACCCAAGCAGGGCAAAGCTCCCACTGGTGAGAATGGTCATGAGCCATCCGGGCTCGAAGGCATGTTGCCAGTCACCTCCTGTGGTGGCAAGGGCTTGACTCACCAAGATGCCACTATTGGCAAACAGTAGGAGCAGCAAGGCTGGTACCGCCCAGCGTCGCTCGAAGCGAGTCTGGACTCGCTGCATCAGGTGAGATGCTTCCTGGTTGATTTCTGCCACCGCTTGCAGCACGAAGTGCGCAAAGAGCTGCCCTCCAACCCAGAAGACGAGAGTTCCCTCCAAGAGCGTGGCCAAAAGAAAGGACAGCAGTGGAGAGGCTTTCCCTTGCGTGCCTCCTGCGGCGTCTTCTCCAAGAGACGGTGTTCCTGGAACCTGTCCGTCTTGCAGGGGAGGAAGAGAGCCATCAGGGCGAGGGAGGGTAAAGCGAATGGTACCAGAAGACAGATACCCGTCTTCTGCTGAAGCCACATTCCAGGCAACGATATAGCTACCAGGGGCAAGCAGAGGGCGCAGTGGGACATCCAACTCGTTGGCTGCCTTTCCCACGACCTGTGCCTTGCCTTGTTCCACTCCGTGATTGGCAGCATCGACGACTACCGCCGTACTCAGTGTTGGTGAACGGTCCAGGGCCTCACTAAACCACAGACGTACGCGCTTTGGTGCCACATGTAGGACAGCATTATCTGCCGGATCGGAGTGCAATAACCCTGCAGAGGCGAAGCTATGCGCTGGATAAAGCAGCACGAGCAGGACAGCCAGAAGAAATGCTTGCAAAACTCCTTGCCACCACCGATGAGCAATCAATCGCTCCATCTGCGTACCGCCTTTCTTGCTCCCTCTCCTGCTAGGAGCAGATCCATCTCCTCATCATAGAAAGCAGGAAGCGCGGATGGCATCTGCAGAGCCATGTCTTTGGGAGAGGTGGATGTGTCAAGCTGGTGCAGGTCCTGTTGTAACACCTGTTCGGTTAACGCACCGATTTCTTTGCGAATGATGATGCCATGGCGATCCACGAAAAAGGTTTCTGGGACGCCCGTCAAGCCGTAGGTGATCCCTGTCTTTCCGTCGGCTGTATCACTCACATTGAGATACGTGATGCCATAGTGAGAGATGAATTCTTTTCCCGCCTCAGAGGTATCCTCAAAATCGATGCCGATCATGACGACGCCCTGTGGAGCGATCTGCTGCCAGGTGCGCTGGAGCAGTGGTGCTTCTTCTTTACAGGCATCGCACCAGGATGCCCAGAAATTGAGGATCAGGGGCCGGCCTCTGAGTGCAGCAAAATGGAACGTCGAGGCTGATGATCCACTGAGAACAGGCAAGGTAAAGTCAGGTGCTTTGTGTCCAAGTAAGGGATTCTGCACCGTTCTCTGGGTAGTTTCCTGCGCTGGAGTCAAAAGTTGTGTTGCCAGTAGGGCAAGGAAGGCAAGACTCATCATGCAAATAATAGCAAAAACGACGGTACGGTGCATGGAGGGCCTCCAGAGGTGGGGAGATGGTTCTCTCTGGTGCATGAGGTGATCAGATAACGGGACGGTTTCCACCAAGAGGTTTCTGCCTGTCTGGTCCGTCTCGTCTCTCAACACCTTATCATTCCTGTTGCTCATAGCAGATCAATACTTTACAGGATCTCGTTCAGGCATCTCGGACCTGGATGTCTCGACCACAGGCTCAGCAGCCATCTCAGACGATGGCACAGCGCTCTGTGTGCAGCAGGAAGCACTGGTTTGTCCTCGGTTGCGCTTTGAGAAACCCATGGCAAGCGGCATGATCAGCATGGACAGAGGGCAGATGAGGACCAGCAGTGTCGGCAGAGCAATCGCGAACCACTGAGGGGCCACCACGCCAATCACCAGAGCCACGGCGGCCAGTCCTGCAAGCACTTTCCAGTTCAAGCAATGTTTCATGCAACTTGCGATCATGCTCATCGGGGAAGGATCCTCCTGTGTCTGCCTCTCTTGGGGACGCTCTGCGACGGGAAGAGGCTGTTGCTCTTTCGCAGGCCCCGAATGCCCCTGGTCCGAGCGCATCATCCACATCATCAGGCCCATCCCTACTGGACAGACCAGCATACAGAATAGCAACGGCAAGTATTGTGGCATCTTGTCTTCTCCTTGTTTTCTGTTCCTTCCCTCTTCATTGAGAAGGACACCATCTCGCCTTACCCGATCAGTGCTCATCAGGAGTTCCCAGGGCCTCTGGTAAGAGGCTCCGGTCTTTCTCTGATGAAGACGGAGGAGACCTGCTCCTCTATCATCCTTGATTCTAGCGAGAAATCATACGACTGTCAATGGTACCCTCTTCAATAGTATCTTACGACTGGCGAAGAGATGGGGAGAAAGAAGTGTTCTGTTCGATTAGAAGAAGGTGCTCAAGAGAGTGGCAGGGCTGCATCCCATCAGGTGCAGCATGATAGTGATGTTGAGCACCTCCATCCCAACCAGAGCTATGAGCAGCACCACGTTGATCAACTGGCTGACGTTCCTTGATGATCCTGCTGGCTCTCTTCCGAGTGTCGGTGGTGTCGCCAGCAGCCGCTCGATGCGTGCATCGATGGCTTGGTTTCTGCCAGTGAGTGACCGAGCAAAGGTCTTCTGGAGCGGCGTCCCATCAACCGCATGGAGCCAGACTTTGGTGAGTGCGCTTGCCAGCGCAAGAGGACGTCGCGTCGCTTGGACCACACTGTCGTCACATGCGAGCTCTTGCTCGTGCTGGAGTTGGTGATAGGCCGTCCAACTGGTTGGCAAGTAGAAAAATGCATCACGCAAGATGGCCGCCAGCCAACCCACAAGATAGTCGCGCTGTGCTACATGTTCCAGTTCATGAGCCAGAACCGCCTCGAACTCACGCTGGTCGAGCTGTTCAAGCATCCATGTCGAGAGCAGAAGCGTCGGGTGCTTGATCCCATACATCAGGGCAATCGGTCGATCCAGCAGACAGAGTCGTACCCGGACGTGTGGGATGTCCAGCCGCTTCGCCAACTCCTCTACATGCTGTTGGAGATTCGCATCAGCCTCCAGGCTCCGCTGCCTTATCACCCGTGCCAGAAGAGCCAGTCGAATGGTTCCCCACAGCACTGCTCCTCCTGCTAACGAGAGCATCACGAACGGGAGAGCAACCTCCATGTGCGCATCCCAAGCTGGCGCACTAACCAGACAGGGGCGACCCAAAAAGTGATGCAGACCTCCCAGACCGAGTCCAAGTCCAAGCAGGGGCAAAAGCAGAGTGAGCAATTGCACTCTGCGTCGCTGTGCCCAGGAATTGATGTGGCGAAGTAGATTGAGCATAACCATGCAGGTCAGTGCCAGAAGCACGATGCTAGAGAGGCCAAGCAGTGTATGCACTAGGCTTCCTCCTCACTGGCACGGCGATGGATGATCTCGTCCAGTCGCGCACGAGCATGGGCAGCCGCTTCTGGGTCGGGCAGTGCTTCGATCCCTGCACGGGTAGAACCAGAAAAATTGACAAAGAGGTTCTCCAGAATGCGACCCACGAAGCCATCAATGAACTCTTGCTGTTCCAGTATAGGATAGTAGACATAGGCAGTATCCTGCTTTTCTACACGCAAAAAGCGTTTCTTGGCCATGCGTGTCATGGTGTTCATCACCGTGGTATAGGCCATCCGCCGACGCTCATACAAGACTTCAAACACGTCGCGAACGGTCGTTCCCTCTTTGATGGGACGCTCCCACAACAATTCCATAATCTCGGCTTCCAAATCGCCCAGGACCTTGCGAATTCCCGGACGATCAGGCCGAAACACACTGATCTCTGGTTCAGTTGTCACAAGCTTGCTCCTCTGCTCATCCATGGTTTGGAAGTGCAAACGGTAGTCGTAGAACCACGTGAGGTGGTGGTCAGCTCAAAAAATCACACACAAATGAGCTCAACATCTCAGGCCGCTACTAATTCGTGTGGCTGTACCAAACGCCGGTTGGTCTGAGTTGTCATTGGTACAAGTATAGCCGATTATCGTACACTTGTCAAAGGTACAACGTTGTCAAGTACTATTGACTGTCGTAGTATACTGGAACAGATTATCAAGGAGGCTGCCACGGTTAGAGGATGGGCATCTCCTGTGGAAGGCACGGGGCCCAGCATGCATTTCGTCAAGGAAGCACGCATATCCATGCTGATCACTTGTCCCGCTCGCGTCAACTTGTCCAGGCCTAGCGAGGCTATGAGGGCTAGGGCCTCAAGTGCCAATCTTCTGTGTTCCTTCTGCGGGAGCACAAATGCCAACTCATAGCCTTTCTTCATTAGTGATCCTGCCGTGTTCTCAGATTATTTGCCCGATGGAGGACCCGTTGTCAACGCCACCGTAAGTGCAAACGTCGCATTGTGGTGGTCCAACTCCCACTTCCTTGTGATGGGACGCAAGGAGAACAGAACACCCAAAAGCGAGGCTTTTGAGTGTTCCGTTGTGGTAGACTAGACCTTTACGTCTCGCGCCAGAATGACTACGAGAGTCCTGCGGCTCGGAGGGTAGCCTCATCTGGACCGCGGGAAGCGCAACAAGAGGCCAGTTGTCCATCGATAAGGATTGCCGGGACTGAACGAATGCCTAAGCTCGCCGCTCGGCTTGCCACCTGGGACTGATGCATATCATGGACTTCGACCTGATGCGTCGAACCAGCGAGGCGGTTGACCAGTTGGGTGCCATCCTGGCAGGCAGGACACCCAGCACTAAAGATTTCAATATGACGTTTTTGTTGCATAATATTCTTTCTCCTTTCCCAATTGATTGAAGTATATCATGAGGTTTTTGCCTCTATTGATTGGCTTGCAATTTGCAGGCTACAACTGGAGTGTGTTCTGCACCAGGCTTCACACTGCTGTTGGACACTCTTTTCGCGAAAGTGCAGTTGACAGATGGGACATTGATGCTCCCCGGCTCTCTCCATGTCTTTCTCCTGTCTATTCTCGTCTTTCTTGAGCGTCTCGGAATCTCGTTCAAGTGCGTCAAGGATGGGGCAACTCTCTCGTGGACCATCCCCGCTACATCTTTCTGCGACTTGTACCAAAGCACGTTTCATCCGCGAGAGATCCATGATCTTGCATTCGATCTCGTCAATTTTTGCTTCCGCTTGTTTCTTCATATCAGCGCAGGTGGACAGTGGTTCCCCACTCAAGGTGAGCAATTGACCGATCTCCTTGAGGGAAAACCCAAGTTCCTTGGCTCGCCGAATAAATTGGATGCGCTTGACGACCTCTGGCGGGTAGTCTCGATACCCGGAGTCTGGACGAGCGGGTTGATCAAGTAAGCCCTCGCGCTCATAGAAGCGCACCGTTTCCACACCGACTCCTGCGAGCCTTGCCACCTGGCTAATCGTCATCTTCATTTCCCCCTCCCTTCACAAGGAAGTATACACTCCGTACCTTACTACGGTGTCAAGAGGGTAAAGAATCGAGAAAGGGCTTGGGTGTCTACTGTAAATACCTCTTTTGCATCTCGATCAGGGCTCCTCCAAGCTCATTCTTCATGGGCAATAGAAGCTTTACGGGTACATGTCAGAGCCCTTCTCTCTATTTCTGGTGTTTCGAGATAGGATAGTCCTTGATTCTATCACTCCTCCTATACCTCGTGCTTGCAGATGGCGTACGTGCTCCTACTTCTGCCGTTTCTAGCCAGTTCCATCGGACTCTCGTTTACGCTGTTAGAAGCTTGACTGTGGCCTCATGCAACGTGTTATCAAGGGTGCGGATCTGCATGCGAATCTGCCAGTGCCCACTCAGGGTAAGATCGCCACGCGCACTGAAGTGACCCGTTCCATCAGGTTGCAAATTGACCGTGCCAGTGCCTATATCCGTGTCAAGATGCGTGGTATACAACGAGACTCCAATATTGGTGACAGCTCGACCAGAGGAACGCTCGCTAACACCGACGGTAAAGGTATTCGTGCCTGCCCTATTCGGATTCACTGCGAGCGCAACCGTAAATGTTCCATCCAGCGTTGTCGCGGTGGTGTGAAATGTGGTGGACCTGCTTGGCGCAGGTCTCGGTGACGTGCTTGCTGAAGGTGCAAGGGTTCCGGCGAACACATTCATCAGACCAACGCACAGCAGCACAGCCACTCCCAACATCGGTTCAAAGCGAAGCACCCGCATCAAACGCTGTGTATACCGTGCCAGCCGTTCTTCACATCTGGTGACAGAGAACGCTGTAGAGGATGCTTCGATGGGGAACTGGATCGATGAGCTATGTATCCCTGCTGCAGAGAGCTGGCTCGTGCGGCGTGTCATCGTAAGCTCATCCTGCTGATAGGCCTGTTTCAAGCGTGGTCGGAGCCAAAAGACGTGGAAGGCACTGGTGACCAGCATGGCTCCAACCAATAGCACTTTCACAAGGAGGACCTGACCATAGGCAGTCGTTGCGAGCTGTTCCCATGAGGTCAGATGCACCGTCGCACTGAAGGGACCAGTGACAGCCATGAGCAGGACACCGATGACGGCATAAGGAGAATAGGAGGGCAACACTGTGAGAAGGGTAGACGCACGCTCTGAGAGAGGGATCTGGCGAAGGGTCGGCAGATAGACCACGGCAATGGCACCCATACCGCCGACCCAGAGCGCTGCCGCGATCAGATGAAGCCAATCCGCTACCAGAGCCGTTGTCACGATGGAACCAGTAACGGCAGCTGCGTGGCTCGACAGAGCCATCGCGATCAACAGCGCCAAGCCCAAGAGGAGTTGCCCCCACTGCAGGACATGATTGACTTGACGCAGGCGCTGAATGTCCCACACCTCAAAAGTTGAGAGTAGAAGCGCCAGGAGGAGAATGCTCACCCGGATCAGCCAGAACAGGCCAAAGCGTCCACTGGTGACCAGACTGCCAAGAATGCTGGGAGCAAGGGCGCGATCAAGCTGTCCCCCGGTCAATGTAAGAGCCTGTCCAAGCAGGAGACCTCCATGAGCCAGCAGCATGACAAGCAAGGTGGGGAGGGCAAACCGCCGTACAAAACGAGCCCGGACCCGTTGGGAGACCGAGTGCATTTCTTCATGCTCTGCTGCCACAGGAGCAAGCACGAAGCGTAGCCAGAGAGAGGTTCCAACCCAGAAGACCGCGCCGACTTCCATGAGAGTGATCATAAGCAGGTTCACCAGAGCCGGACCATCAAGCTGTCCAGCAGGTGATGCGGTGCGAGAGCCTCCGCCTAGGGTGTTTATTCCAGGAAGTGAGCCCGGACGCCCTGTGGGAGCTGTGCCATCAGGCCCAACCACAGTGAAGAGAAACGAGCCACTTAACAAGTGTCCATCAGCATTGGAAGCACTGCGATAGATGACCACGTAGACGGCAGGTGGAAGGTGGGGCTTGAGCGCAATATCCATTTCTCTGGGATCACCTGCCGAAACGTGAGCATTCCCGGCGTCAACCTGTGCGTTTGCTTGATTGACAATGGTCACGGTGCTCAAGGCGGGATTGAGATCTTCACTGAACCACAGACGCACCTGACCTGGAGAGACTGATACGACAGCATCTTTCGCGGGCTCTGAGCGCAGCAGAATCGCGTGGGCTTGACTCTCGCCAGGAGCAACGAGCATCCAACCAATGGCAAACAGGAGTGCCAGGAATGCACATCGTCGTGTTAGCAAGAAACACCGCTGGGCAGTGAGGACGGCCATCAGAGGCCTCTTTCGATCTTTCTTCACAGAAGATCCTCCTTGCTCATCACTCTGCATCATTTCATCGCGCCAAGAGGAGAAATCACCGCTCTTCAGCTTCCGCTCACACTATTGGGTGAGCAGCGTGCGCAATTCTGTGACCAAAAGAGTTGGTGCAAAATCGTTGCCAAGAAAGAGACGCTCACGCCCCGCTTGATCAATGACAAAAGCCCCGGCCGTATGCATCAGAGAGGGATTGCCTGTCGATGGAGTAGCCAGGAGCGGTTGCACGCCAATAGCATACGCTTTCCAGGTCGGCTCAAGCTCGCCAAGGGTTCCCAACAGATAATGCAGCCGTCCTGTCAGCCGATGGGTCTCGACAAAGGCTGTCGCACTTGCTGGCGTATCTCCCTGTGGGTCCAAACTCACCGCCAGCCAGCTCACCTGATTGGCCTGTGCTCCAAGCAGCTGCGCTGTACTTCGCAGTTTTTCGGCCATGAGTGGGCATGGCCCCGGACAGTGCGTATAGAGAAATGTCAGCACCACTGGTCTCTTCCGCAGGTGGGAAAGGGTAATGGGTGTTCCAGTCTGATCTACCAACCGGAAGTCAGGAGCGGGTACTCCGCCCAGGTCTGTTCCCTGGTAGGGGGCCGTTGCATCGCTCGGTACCTGCCCAGGGCGCAGGAGGAACGCTGCGCTGACGAGCACCAGCATCGAAAGAGTGATGATTCCAAGAAGAAAGAAGAAAAACCTTTTTCTATCCATACTACCGCTTTCCTTACAACCAGTTGTCAAGATGCATACGGAGGACATGCCATCCTAGAGGCGACAATGAAGACCTCGATCGTTCTCAGGATGGCCGACCACTGCTCATGCTTTCCCACGCTGGTTCTCTAAATATAATCCCTTCAGTACAGTACCACATTGTCAGGGCTTTTCCAAAATCACGAGTGCTAGACCAGGAGATACGCTAGCTCCCCAGTAAGCGTGTCCTCGCATGATCTCCTGCCTCTTCTTTTCCAAAAGGCAAAAGAGGACTTCCGAAGAGTTCTGTGCACTGCCAACGCCGGGTGTTGACAGCTTCTGCCCTCTCCGGAAGATGGCTGATAGCCACTTGTCAACATTCCTTTCTCTGATGCTCTTGTCCTGTCTGACGGAGTTTTTTGTTTTTGGGCGAGAGAGCCGCAGCTGGTTAGGGCTTCTCGATGGGGGCACGTACGAGACTCCCCCATTCTGTCCAGGAACCGTCGTAGTTGCGGACATGGGGATACCCGAGCAGTTGGGTGAGCACAAACCAGGTATGGGCCGATCGCTCACCAATACGGCAATAGGTGATGATCTCTCTGTCAGGAGTGATGTCCTTGCTCTGATACATCTGACGCAGTTCATCGGCTGACTTGAAGGTGCCATCGGCATTGGCTGCTGTGGCCCAGGGGATATTTTTGGCTCCTGGGATGTGACCACCGCGTTGTGCCCCTTCCTGTGGGTAATTGACCATGTGAAGCAATTCGCCAGTGTATTCCTGTGGTGAGCGAACATCAATCAGGCGGCGATGAAGGTTGTTCAGTCCGACGGTAATCTGGTCGCGAAACGCTCGAAATACGCTTTCATTAGCTGGCTGTGCATGATAGGTCGTGGCAGCATACTGCGGAACGTCCCTGGTGTAGGGACGCCTTTCCGCTTCCCACTTGGCACGCCCGCCGTTCAGGAGCTTTAGGCTCTGATGGCCGAACTGCTTAAAGAGCCAGAATGAATAGGCAGCGTACCAGTTGCTACGATCTCCGTAGAGCACAATGGTCGTATCGTTAGTAATGCCCCAGCGGCTGAAGAGCCGCTCCAAGCCTTTCTGGTCGAGAAAGTCGCGACTCACGGGATTCTGGACATCCACATGCCAGTCGAGCTTCACGGCTCCTGGGATGTGCCCGACTTCGTAGAGCAGAACATCCTCATCGGCCTCAATGAAACGAACAGTGGGATTATTCAGATTGTCGGCAACCCAGCTGGTAGTGACCAGGACTTCAGGATGAACATATTCAGCCATGATGTCTTGCCTCTTTCTTTGATGCACGAAGGGAATGTCCGCCAATACCCTCACAGAGAGCTGTTGGCAGTAAGAGAGAAGAAAGTATTTCCCCTCGTGCTCGTCGTTGACGTTTGTACGGAAGAGCCAGTAGCTCCAGGAGCGGGTCTGGTTTTTACTCCCCTGCTGACTTTCGAAAAGCCCTGACTCCGTTGTCCTTCAATCTTGTCATATTATAGAAAGCTATGGTACAATCGTCAAGAGTACGACAATCAATCGTAAAACACGCTTGAGAGATACCCTCTACGAGGAAGAAAGAGATGCCTCTTCAGATCAAACGACCAAAGGTGCCATGGCTCTACTCCTCTGCTGCAGAGACCCACATGTCACTTGCCTTGCATTCAAGCAAGCAGAGGCCTTTGTTCTCTTTCTGCTGGTCTTCTTCCTATCGCCGACATGCCTGGGTCTTTTTCCTGCTGCTCCTTGCCGGCACAAGTACCGTTATTTTCCTCTCCCCTGCCACGTCGGTCTGGCTTTCACAAATCGCTCGCCCCGCAACACACAGCACGACGACAAATAGGCCTCCAGAAGCCTCTCCGGTTGTCACCACACGTGTCGGGAACATCCACCTCTATCCCTTCCCTCCGAACGTCGGTCTCATGCAACCAGGACGGGACGCGCAGGGCCATATCTGGGTAGGAGAAATGACGGGCAATCTTCTGGCTCGTCTCGATCCACAGACGGGAAGCGTTGCAACCTGGCAACCACCCAATGCACGTGATGGGATGATGACCACAACGGTTGATACCCAGGGACGAGTCTGGTTTGTAGAACAAAATGCGAACTATCTCGGGCGTTTTGATCCGCAACTGCAGACATTTCAGACCTTCCCACTCGGCACGGCTCATGGTCGTCCACTCGGACCCCAGGCACTCCAGTTTGATCCCTCGGGTAAGCTCTGGTTTACTGGCTATATTGGTGGACAGATTGGACGACTTGATCCGACAACAGGGGCAATTACCCGCTGGGATGTCTCCCCCGTCTGTGGCTGCCAGTACCCCTACCCATTCGGTCTGGCTGTGACCCCGTCTGGACAGATCTGGTTTGGTCTGCTCTTTGGTGGGGCTATTGGTCATCTTGATCCTGCCACAGGGCGCATCACCCTGTATCATCTGAGAGATCCCAAAGCGGCAGTCTACTCGATGAGCAGTGATACCAAAGGACGTCTCTGGTTCACCGAACTGATGTCAGGGACACTTGGGATGATTGACCCGGCAACCAATCAGGTTGTGGAACGGTCTGTTCCGGCTTCGCTGGGACGACCTGCTGGTCTCTATGCTATTGTCACCACCCAACAGAATACTGTCTGGTTTGTCTCGAATAACCCCAATGCCTTGATCCGCTATGAACCTGTGAGCAACACCTATACCTTCTACCAAATGGCTGATTCCTTCGCAGCTCCCTACGGACTCACGCTTGATCCCACCACGGGTTGGCTGTGGTTTACCTCGATCAACAGCATCGGCGAACTTACTCCCTAGCGACGTCTTTCGGGTTTGCTCTGAAGCGTTGTTCGAACTCCTGCCGGAGCTTGCGTTCAGATGGGCGGCCATACGAGAAGAGTTTGCCATCCAGAAAAACCCCTGGAGGGAAGAGCAGCCCGCTGCGTAGAGCAAGCAGCTCCCCCTCTGCTGATTGTACGTCCAGGATCGTCACCGTCAGGTCATACTCGTTGGACAAGCGATCAAAGAGTTCTTTGGCCTGAACACAGAAAGCGCATGACGCTTGTGTCAGGAGAAGGACCTGGATCATCTTATGACATTTTCCTTTTCAGTCCAGCTTGGATATCGGCAAGGAGATTGGGAACCGGAACATCCATGATGTATTTGGGAGCCCCACCATAATCCGCTCGCCAGCGAATGCGCCCATCGGGACCGACCAGCACAAACGTATGCCCATCACGGCTTTTGCCCATCATGCCATAGCTGTTCGCCGTATAGGACCCCGAGACGGCAAGATCTGGATCAGAGAGCACAGGAATGGTCAGACCTTCATCTGCAACCTTCTGTTGGAGTGCATCCAGTGGGTCCGTGGTAATACTGACGATCTGGGTGATCCCAAGCTTCTCAAAGTCCTGCTGATGCGTCTGGATATCCTTGAGCTGATCCCAGCAGGGCTGGCAGGTCAATCCCTCCTGAAAGTACAAGAGCACAGTCTTCCCATGAAGTGCTGCCAGGGTGAAACGGCTCCCGGTTGTGGAGGCTAGCGAAAAGTCTGGAGCTGGTTCCCCAGGACCTGGGCTTCCGATCTGGAAGGGGTACGTGCCCGTCTGCCGTGCGGTGTTTTCTGACGAGCCTCTTGTGTTGAAGAAAAAGATGCCTCCAAGGGCGACAATTGCGAGACCAACGATCACAGCAATAAGCATGCCACGCCGTCTACCACGTTGCTTGCGCCTTTTGCGTTGATAAGCAACCCCTGTATATTTCTGCTGCGTTTGTTTCCGTATGTTAGTGCTCAATGGGCACCTCCTTCCTCTCTTGTGATGTCAATGGTTTGGATTGGTGGAGATGGTGCACCTGAGACGTTCCTTCGGGACCTTCCTGCTCGTCCCTTCTCACCTGCCGAAGCGCTAGCCAGGTAAGCCCCCCAATCAGGATGAAAAGGAGCACTGCTGCCGCCCAGTTAGGAAGCCAGGAAAGTGCCTGAGTGATGAGCCGACCACTATGTTGAAGCTTCACAGCCCACTCCGCCTGCCAGCTCATCAGAGGAGGCATAGAGGAAAACGCCAGACCAATCCACAGCATCCCTCCACCAATCACAAGCAGCAAGAGACCGCTGGCAAGGTTGATAGCGGTGATAGTCCGACGAAGAGGACCAAGGCGAAAGGTCCAGGCACGGGGACGAAAGAGACGACTGGCACGCCAGTCGAAGCGATCCCATAGCAGGGCAATCACAAAGAGGGGAGCCACCATCCCGAAGACGTATGCAACTCCGATGAGGAGCGCGAGCAGAAATGATGGTGCTACACTCGAAAGGGCGATAACGCCAGCAAGCACCGGAGCACAACAGGAGCTTGCCATGCCAGAAAAGACACCCAGCGTATAGACACTGATCACGCCAGCGGTCCCTCCAGTCTGCCGCCCTGGCATAGGCAGGTGGATCTGTCCTCCCAGCAAAACGTAGCCAGCCAGTGCCAGCATCAACAAACCCGCTGTGACGTAGAGCAGCGTATGCTGGCTCACAAAGAGCTGCTCAAGGACGGATGCTCCCATGGCAATCGGGAGAATGATCGTTGCAATCCCGGCAGCAAAGAGAAACGTCATGGCAAGCAAGAGGCGACGATTGGGAAAAGAACTGGCAAAGTAGGCTGGCAGCATGACGGAAAAGCAGCACGGTGCGAACAGAGCGATAGCTCCCGCGACCATGGCGGCAAGAACCGACCCACCAAAGAAGAGACTCGTCATCAGGTATCATCACTTTCCTGTACTTCAAAGAGACATATCGTATATGTTGAAGCCTTTCCTCCGCGCAAGACAATACATCGACTCTCTATAATATTCCTCCTCCTCTTGGCTTGATTTGGCTTGGCGCAGCGGAGGCAGAATGACCCAATAGGGACATGAACAGACACACTGGTCCAGGTATAAACAGGGTAAGGCTCATTTCGTCTCTTCGCTGATAAGAGCACTTCAATGCCAGTACCCGCTTCCTGATCCTTCCATCACATGATATCTTGATATCTTGGTTCCCTTGACAGGAATATATGTTATCATAGTACAATTGTCAAGTGTACGACTATCCGTCGTATGTAGCACGAGAAGGGAAGATGCTCTCTTGTGTTCTCTCAGAGAGGACTCGTCCAACACATTCTACCATTGCTAATAGTACCTGATGTATTGTACTATTATGGCTAGTATATGGAGTAAGGAGATAGTTTCTCTGAAGGAAAGAGTGATGCAAGGAACGACTGAGGAGATACACCTCTTTCTGAAATACAGAAATGAATGTTGAACAATAAGTAACGCTCTTAAGGTTTGTTTCCATACCCATATCAATTGTTCTGCTTTTATCTGTTTCTTCCAGAGGAACCACCTTCTGTTCATGTACGCTGAAGCTCATCAAGACAACAGACTTGTTTGAGAGGCTGCGGTCACATGTCTGACCGCTTTTACATCTTGAGGAGGCCTTTATGTGGGAACGACTCCGTAGTATCTGGACGGTTCCTGACCTACGCAACAAGATTCTCTTTACCCTGGGGATTTTGCTGCTCTTTCGCGTTCTTGCCAATATCTCAGTGCCGCTGACGCAAGCTGAGTATGGGAAATTACTCCAACTCTTTGAGCCAGGTTCAAACAATCCAACGAGCCAGGTGTTTAATCTACTGGATGTCTTTACAGGCGGGTCGCTCGACAAGTTTTCGATTGTCGGTCTCTCGGTCTATCCCTATATCACCGCTACGATTTGCATCCAGTTGATGCAGCCCATCATCCCGGCATTGCAAAATCTCTCGACTCAGGGTGAGGCAGGGCGGCTGCGCTTTAGCCAGATCACGCGAATCATCACGGTCCCGCTCGCTTTCCTGTCGGCCCTGGGCAATGCTGCTCTTTACCAGCAGGCGGGAGTGTTGACCGGTTTCAGTCTCATCGATCCCAAATATGCGTTGGATACCTGGTCCATGCTCTTCGTCTTAACAGCTGGGGTGATGATCCTGGTCTGGTTAGGCGAGTTGATCACGGAAAAAGGCATCGGGAACGGGATTTCCTTGATTATCTTTGCTAATATTGTGAGTCGTCTTCCGCAATTTTTGCAGCAGGGATATACAACTGCGTCTACTGGTGGGAGCAGTGGCGTTGTGAGTATAGGTCTCTTCTTGATCGTCGGATTTCTGAGCATTATTGGGGTGGTGTATGTCTATCAGGGACAGAGGCGAGTTCCGGTTCAGTATCCCACCAAGCGTACCGTTGGTCGTGGAATGCTGGTGGGCTCTGCACAGACCACCTATATTCCTCTCCAAGTCAATAGCGCGGGGATGATTCCACTGATCTTCGCCTCCTCGATGCTACTATTCCCAACCGTCATTGCCCAATACCTGGCAACCAGTAAAACCCCATGGTTGCAGCATACAGCGGTCTTTCTTACGACGACCCTCCTCAATACAACGCAGTGGTGGTATTGGGCAATGGAATGCTTTCTCGTCATTGCTTTTACCTACTTCTATGCTTATGTGCTGTGGATGCAGCAGCAGATTCCTGAGAATCTGCAGAAGCAAGGGGCGTTTATTCCTGGCTATCGACCTGGGGAGCCTACCAGCAGGTATCTGAGGAGTCTTCTCAATCGTGTCACCTTGGCTGGTGCAGCATTCCTGGGGATCGTGACCTTTACGCAGTACTTTACACGTGTGGGTGGCAACCAGTTATTCACAGCAGCCTCTGTCTTGATTGTGGTTGGCGTGGTGCTCGATACGGTCAGGCAGATGGAGGCGCAGATGGTCATGCGAAACTACTCAGGTTTTTTGTCCTGAAATACCCTCGGAAGGCAAAATACTCTTGGAGCAAGGATACTCTCCTCCTCTCACCTAGTCTCATAGCAACAGTGCCGTCCTAAGAAATACCTGATTTAGGAGAAACAGTGTCTCCCCGTTCTCCTGCTGGTGGCTAGCTCCTCTTGGATGTGTCGAATCAGAAGGGGCAATCATCTGCTTCCTCAGCCTGAGGAAGCAGGAAGCGTCCCCGATTCAATAGCGTCCCTCTCTGCTGCAAAAAAAGTGGCATAAATCATCCATTGACAGCGCAATGAAGGAATAAAAGGTAGAACGAGCTACCAAGCGAAAGGAACGAAGAGATATGCGGCGAGAAGCACTCACCCTTCTCATTTTCATCATCGTATTAGCTGCAGGTGCATCATTTGTCGACTTCTGGCCCAATCAAGCTTGGCATGGAATCTCGAATCCGTTTGCTGTTTCGCAAGGTGTGGACCTGGCTGGCGGCCTGCGCATCATTCTGGGTCCAAAAGAAGGGCACTCGACAGATGAGGCGATGAGCAATACGCTGCAGATTGTCCAGTCACGGATTAGCGGTGGGCTGGGTGTCAAAGAGCTGACCA
>Ga0207416_1000737_pt1 | contig 50635 bp, 46 predicted proteins | sample PaiPotPPM11metaG_FD_184107 | JGI IMG/M metagenome (GOLD analysis project Ga0207416, IMG submission 184107) | Iron sulfur acid spring bacterial and archeal communities from Banff, Canada, to study Microbial Dark Matter (Phase II) - Paint Pots PPM... ... | reverse complement strand
TGGATCGACCGCTATAATAACGAACGGCCACACTCGGGCCTGGGCTATCTCACGCCGGCTGCCTGGCGTGCCAAAGCGCAGGCCCAAATAAGCGCCCTACCTGTCTAGAAACGGCGGGGTCACTCCAGTCGTGCCGAAAATCGGGGACTTTCGTGATTCGCCTGATCCGGGAATAGAAATGAAAGTGGCGTAACTCCTTGATTGCTAACATCCAGGAGGTACGCCATGTCACAAGTATACCCCGAACGACTGACCATTGCCAAGCGCCCAGCTCAAGCTTTTGCAGCCGAGCTCGACCAGGTTATCCGACGCAAGGTTGGTGAGCTGATCCAAGCTGCGCTCGAAGCCGAGGTCGACGAAGCGCTCCAACGACTGAGGTACGAACGCTCGAGCACAGCTATTGGCTATCGTGACGGTCACGATCCTGAGCGCAGCATCGTGACCGGAACCGGCTCCGTTGCGTTTCGCCGGCCGCGCGTGCGCGGAGCCGAATTTAAGTCGCAACTCATCCCTCCGTATCGACGGCGCCTGCCGACGATCGACAAGACCTTGAATCAGCTATGGATCGAAGGGCTTGCACATCGCGACTTCGAGCCAACGTTACGTGGGTTGCTGGGCCAAGAGGCGCCGCTCTCGCCCTCGACAATCGCTCGCGTTAATGCCGAGTTCCAAGCGGAATTTGCCGCCTGGAAAGCGCGCCGGATCGACGATCAACGGTTCGTGTACCTGTGGGCCGACGGCGTCCATCTGGGCGCTGGTCCAGATGACGAGCGGCGCGTGCTGCTGGTCGTGATCGGCGCAGATGCCGATGGCATCAAGCATCTGGTCGCCCTGGATGAGGCCATGAGCGAGAGCGAGCTGAGTTGGACGGAGATTTTCTCAGATCTGGTGCGCCGCGGGCTTCGCCCACCATTGCTTCTCGTCGGCGATGGTGCGCATGGGCTGTGGAATGCTGCGACTGGGATCTTTCCGGATGCGGCGCAGCAACGATGCTGGTTGCACAAGCAGCGCAACGTGCTCGATAAAGTGCCGCAGAAACATCAGCCGATGGTGCATGTCGCATTGCGCGAGATCATGCACGCCGAGACCGAAGCCCTGGCCCGCACACGGTGCGAAGCGCTGGCCCAGCAGTTGCAACGCGACTACCCCAACGCAGCGTCATGCCTGCGCGATGATCTCGATCGCATGATGAGCTACTACCGCTTCCCGCAAGCGAGCTGGAAGAGCTTACGCACCACCAACGTCATCGAATCCGTCTTCGCTCCGGTGCGTCTGCGCACCAACGCAGCCAAACGCTTTCGCACCGGACGATCGGTCACATATCTCGTCTACGCGCTGATCACGCGGCTCGCAAAGTCGTGGCGACGCATTGACGGCCATCGCACGATAGCCGACGTGCTTGCACAACGAACTGCAGCATGAGATAATCCCGAGGAGTTACGCCGCTTTCGAAAATTCCCCCGAAAATCGGTGCGATCTCGAAAAAGGGCGCCCCGAATCGACAACTCGGGGCGCGGGTCCAACGTTTAGACCGCTATTTTAATCTAATGGTCTTTTTAGGGCCGTAGTGAAGGAGCATCTTGTTGCGCACGAATGGCGTTACACGAACGCCAATTTTGCGTTGCGCTGGAAGCATCATGCGGGCGAGCCGCGGTGCTGTTAAGCCGTATGGTTTTGCCACGATCCGATAGCTAAAGGCCAGCGTCGAATGACCTCCTTGGTTCTCATGAACTGCAAAACCTGATGAGGTTTTCTGCGTCACAAAGAGACCCCGGCTGTCACCTTCAGGCGTAATGAACACGAGATAGCTGGAGCGCTGGTCGATAACGTTGGCAAACGCCGGGTCCAATCGGACATAGGTCTGCCCGCTGACCAGTTGAGCCTCGCCGACATCCTCCATGGTTGGCTCGGACTCGCGTGGCGCGTACGTGGCAACCCGTGCCCCGGGTTCGGAGGCAGTACGAGCGCAGCCGGTCGAGCATGAACCGCCGGTTGTCAGTATCCCGGTGATCGTGAGATTTCCACTATTGTCCATAATCACCACATCCGTGCCAACGCTATTGTTCCCCTTGAAGAGCGGTCCGCCGAAACCGTTAGCGTAGACTGCGGTCGAGGCTGCGTTGTTAGTTCCTTCCACAGCCGCGAAGCCTGTCGAACCGGTAACTGAGCCGGTGTTGCCCTCGATCCCCGTGGTTGTTCCTCCAGATTCGATGCCCTTGCTTTGGAGAAGGCTACCATTGACATTGAGAGATTGGCCGCCGACAAGCGATCCGCCAATTGCCATGGTCGAACCAACGGTCGCATTGCCAGCGTTGACCATGTTCCCGCCATCGTCGACGGTGAACACGTCGAGGGCGTGCGAGTTGTTACCGACAAAGAGTGGGCCGCCGAAGCCGTTGGCGCGAACCGCTATGGCAGTCGTATTGTTGTTGCCTTGCACACCAGCGGTGCCGCCCGACCCGCCCGGCGGGCCGATAGATCCTTCAACTCCGACGCTACCGCTACTCCCTGCCGAATTTCCGAACACGCCATCGAGGAAGAATGGTCCAGGATTCGTGCCCGTGCCGGTTTGACCGGCAACGCCGTTGCCGCGCACCGACAAACCACGCACGCCCGCATTGAAGCCGCCCGAAGTGCTGATGTCATTTCCTATGAGGCCTTCTCGACCGGTTGCGACCGACGTACTGTTGTTCTTAGTGGCTCCGGCAAGCCCGTTACCGCTGACTGAGATACCTCGGATTCCGGGCCCGGTGCCGTTGTTGTCGTACTCGATACACGGATTTGCGCTGGTGCAGGATGGGTCTATAACAGCACCAGAGTTGGCCGACTGCGATCGTTCGACTCCGATCACGAGAGTCATAACCAGGACGAGGGGAATGGTGACAAAAGCGAATAACCGCCGCTTTTTGAACATTACGTCTTCCTTTCACATAAGCACAGCAACCTCGGCTCAATGCGACGGGTCGACTTTGACACGAGACTTTGAACAGGGCGAGCGACGACCGCTTCAAGTCTAACACTCCAAGCGGCCCCCCGAGCATGGGTCTTTCAGCTCAGTTTCCTTAACTGCTAAGGCTACGTTGACGGCACATGGATTGGCCAAGTGTTATGGTGGGGGGAACCTTTCAAGGTAACGAGATTGGCGTCGATGGGAGTCTCGTCGGAAACGCTCGGTGGGTCCAAGGCCGCTGTTCAGCGTCCCAATACTTCGGACGCGGCATCGATAGCAGTCCGGGCTAACGCATTTGGCGGCAACCTCTTCGTCGGTAACAATAGGATTCGGCTCGGATGTCTTCGTGGTTGACGATTCTGCCAATGTCAAGATAACCGGACTTATTACCACCGGTGGTTCGTGTCTAGTGGGTGCGCTCAGCACTGCGAGCGGGCCTGGCATCCAGGTAGGTCGTACGCGCCACGTGAATCGGGACCGACCATGGAAAGACTTCGGTGAAGCGCAGTTGGTTGCTCCTCGCCTCCCGGTGGTTGCGGTGGGTGGAAGAGCAAAAATCTCACTGACACTAATTAGGATAAGATACATTAGGATAAGATACATGGATGTGACCCCGGCGCATCTCAAAAAGGTTCCAAAGCGAGGGTTGATCGTCGCTCCATAGAGCCTCGCAGGGTGAGTGCACACAAAAAATTAGATACGGTATCTGCATTGTAATTTGGACGGATTGGTTAAGGGAGACCGGCCCTTGATTGCGTAAACTGTGCGAGCGTATTCCGTCGCCCCCGTTGTCTCGGCGCGAGAAGACAGCGTTCCAAATGCTCTACGCTCTACCAGTCAACGCGGCGCGCTGCGCGTTCAACTTGCGGGCTTTGCCTCATGCGTGCCAGAATTAGCCTGACGTTGCGCCAAAGTCTTGAGATCATCTCAAGACGGGCGCTTGATGTGGACGTTCAGTGCAAGATACACGGAAGCTGTTACGATTCGCTGCAGTAACTGCGCTCGCGATTTGGAGCCTTGGTCACACGCTGCCCGACACCATAAGATTTTGGCGCCCGTTAGGAACGTTTGGCTACAGATCCAACATATACGGCAAAATTGTCTCCGTTCGTGACGGCTCGCCAGCCGCAGCAGCGGGCCTCAAGCCAGGTGACCACATTGACTTTCATGCAGAACCGCCTGAGTACCGCTCCAAAATTCGGTACGTCTTGTCGCCAGGGGTTGTTGTCCCTCTAGCATTTTCTCGTGCGGGTCAGCGACACTCCGTTTTGCTGAAAGCTGAGCCAGAAAAGCTGTCGGGGAGCCAAAAGCTGGTCTTGGCGGCGAGACTTTTTGCGGCAGTATTCTTTACGCTCGTCGGCGGCTTTCTCGTCCTCGCTCGGCCCAGTGTCATAACGTGGTCGTTCTATTTATTGTGCGTCGGCCTCAACCCCGGACCGTTTGAGGTGTCGATGGCGATTTTCCAGTATCCCTGGATCTACTTGTACTATGCGCTGCAAGACATCATAACCGTCGCAGGCGGTTTAGGCGCATTGCTGTTTGCTTTGCTATTTCCACGCACGTCGATATATGGCTGGCGTCAACGCCTGGTCCGGCTGACTCCGTATCTATTTGCCATCGTCTCCGCCCTGAATATTTATGCAGATTTGGCCAGTAACTTCTTTGGCCTTCGCAGTCACGCTCCGGCGATTATTCTATCATCGACCGTGGTACTGTCGCTGGTCGTCGTCATCTATGCGTTTTACGATACGTATGTGCACACGAGAGGCAACGATAGGCAGCGCATCCGTTGGATCATTTTTGGTTTCATAATTGGATTAACGGGTGCGACTGTCTCCTTTGCTTTACCATTGAATATGAGCACCCCCGATTGGCTCAGTCCGAGTCTGTTGCTTCTGATCGTCTTTGTTCCTACAACGGTAGCATATGCGGTTATTCGTCATCATGTTATCGATGTAAATTTCGTCATCAGCCGAGCATTGGTCTACAGCATCATGACGACGATGCTCGTAGCATTTTTTGCTTTCATCGACTGGCTGCTTGGTAAGGAGCTGGCTGCGGGCAGGCTCGCCTTGACGAGTGAAGTCATGCTGGCGATAGCGGCGGGTGTAGGGTTGGAGCATTTGCAACACGCTGTTGATCACTCAGTGAATTCAGTACTGTTTCGGGATCGCCAAGCCGCGGCGAAGCGGCTAGCAAGGTTAACTCAAGAACTTCAGGATGCTCCATCTAAGAATAGCATTGACAAGTTACTAGTCGACGTACCCAGCCAAGCTCTGCGGCTATCATCGAGCGCGATCTTCAGAAGGAGCAACGACGGTAGTTACACACGGCGGGCATCACACGGCTGGGATGAGATGCATGAAAAGACGCTCGATGCGAATGCACCTCTCGTTCTCAAGCTGGCGTCAAAAAAGAGATCAGTTCGAATTAATAAGCTAGCCCTAGACCGAGCGCGCTTTCCGCAAGGCTCCGCCGAACCGGCGCTCGCGCTTCCAATAACGATCCGTGGGGAGAGCATAGCGGTCGGCCTCTACGGTATTCACTCGGGCGGCGAGGACCTTGCACCTGACGAGATCAGTGCGATCGACGGCCTTGAGCTATATGCAGCGGCCGCCTATGATCGTCTGGAGGTAGATGCGCTACGGTCACAACTTGAAGAGGTTAACGCTTTACGCCAACGCGTGGCAGCACTGTCTCAGGAAATCCAAACCTTGCGTACGCCCGAGCGCCAAGAAGATGGTAGTAGCAACCATCACGAGTCGAGCCACAGCGCTTGATAGATTTTGAATCCCGATTGTCATTAGCCTGATTATGGCTACCAGGTGGTTTAGCAACAAAGTCCTATGCTCGAAACGCGGCGTTGTGTGCTAGAGTAAACGTGCCTCGCGCCCTTTGAAATCAAGGGGATCGCGGTTTTTGCCAACATAGCAAGCTTGGGCTTTCTAGCTCCAGCGCTATTTGCAGTTGTGGAAAGGAAGTTTGTATGGTTACGCATCGACAGTGGGTCGCTCTTGGAGCAATTGCTATGTGTCTGGTTGCTATTTTGGGGATAGCACCGGAGTGGCCGGGCCCTGCCCAAGCTGCCGGCGTAATCGATCCAAGCTGTTCAAGTGGTTCTCCGTGCATCGAGTACGACAATAGCGGATCGGGCCCAGCGATCCGTGGTGTCGCACTCGGCAGCGGCAACGGCATCGGGGGCCAAACGACGTTCAAAAGCACTTCGGCTAGCAATGGCAGAGCGGGCGTAGTCGGTGTTGATTCCAGTACCAGCGGTGGCTTCAACATCGGTGTCAAGGGTTCGTCGACAAATGGAACTGGCGTTTATGGCACGACAGGTGTACCTTTTGGAACCCTTTCTCCCTACGGCAACGGAGTAAGTGGCATAGCGACTGCTAGCGCGAACGGCGTCTATGGCAGCTCTTTCGGCGGAGAGGGCGTCTTTGGCAACGGCGGCGATAGCGGCGTCTTTGGCTTTGGAAAGAACCACGGGGTGCACGGGCTCGCTATCGCCGGTGATGGGGTTTTCGGAGATTCCAACTCAGGCTATGGCATGTTGGCTTCGTCGGGAAATTGGGTCGGCGCAAAAGTTGTTGGCGGCGGCCTTGATAGTGCTACCGGCGATGTTGTGCCTGCTCTCGCGATCACATCAAACGGCTCTTATGGAGGATCGACTCTGATCGAAGCTTGTCCGGCGGGTTCGTCACCACATTGTGAAAGCGGCAGTTCCGTTTTCGGCGTTGATGGAGGCGGTGACGTCGTTATCAGCGGTTTTATTTTTACCGGGGGTTCATGCCATTCGGGATGTGCCATTAAGGAAAACTCTACCCATGACGCCGTTCGCTTCTACACTCCTCAGGAGAGCTTACCAAGCGTGGAAGATGTCGGCGAGGCTGAACTAGTCGGTGGGAGAGCTGAAGTTCGCATCGATCCGGCGTTTGCCGACACGATGGATCAGCGCGCCACCTACATGGTTGTTATCACACCAGAAGGCGATACCAACGGCTTGTATGTGACGGCAAAGACGCCAAGCAGTTTTGAAGTTCACGAGAATTGAGGCGGCCGATCCACGCTTGCATTCTCCTATAAAATCGTAGCCAGACCATACGGAATGACAGCAACGCGTTTGCAACACTTTTCAGTGCATATGCCGCGCGTTGCGCGCGGAAAAATGCGATAGGCTCAGACAATTCTGATGTTCGCCACCAAAACAAGTATTTGACTCAGCCCGCTTTAGCTATTTTTGGAAAGGTAAAGAAGATGTTCAAGTCGCTTTTTCTCACGCTTCCCAGGAGTGCTGTTCGCATATCGATCGTTCTTGGTGTAGTTGCCGCATTTGGACTGACCATCACCCACTCACTTGCAATGACGAAGGTTTCCACGTCTCACGAAGTAGCTCCAATTGATCCAACGTGCTCCAGCAGCTTGCCCTGCATCGAGTACGACAACAACAGCGCGGGCCCGGGCATTCGAGGTATTTCTGTCAGTGGTAATGGACTCGCAGGCGCGACCAAAAATACGTCTGCAAGTGGCAGAGCCGGCTTGCTCGGAAACGACATAAGTAGCTCAGGAACGTTCAACAGCGGGGTCAGCGGTCTATCCGTGCGCGGCACAGGTGTGTTGGGAAATTCCACGAGTGGTGACGGCACGTCTGGAATATCCCAGGGTACTATCAACGGCCAAATCGCTGGCGTCTACGGTCAAAATAATTCAAACTTTGGCCTTAACACTTCTAACACCAACGCTGGTGTCTTCGGTCAAGCTCTCACGGGAGTCGGTGTGTTAGGGAGAACGGGAGAGAACATCCAGGATCTTAATTTCAGCTGCACCAACTGCAACGTTTCATGGCTCGGCGTCGAAGGTAAGAGTCCCGGGGGAGTGGGCGCATTGGGGATTACGACAAGCTTAGCACCTCAGGTTCAGGAGGCTCCGCTAGCAGTAGGAGATGGCGTTCAGGGAAGCGGCAACATTGGAGCTGACCTTACAGGGCAGGAGGTGTTAGGCATCGGCCCTCAGATCCCGGGCGTTGGGATTTCAGTTCTCGGTACGGGCGGAGCTGGTGCGCACATAGTAGCGAATGACCTATCAGCCAGCTCTAGCGTTGGCTCGTATGGGCTGCCGGCGCTTTATGTTGAAGAAGATGACCCTTCAGGGATCGTAATGATCGCTCATGGATCTGGTAGCGGTACGTCCAAGGACGTAATGAGTTTGGATAGTAGTGGAAACATGATTCTTTCGGGCACGTTACAACAAAACGGAACACCGCTTGCAGCACAACGAACAGTAACAGGTAGAAGCGTCGAAACATACTCGGCCCAGCAGACCCAGCCAACAATTGAAGATTTTGGTCAAGGTGAACTGGTCCAAGGCAGCGGGTTCGTTAGATTAGCAAACGATTTCGCGGTCGCCATAGATCAAACAAAAAGCTACATGGTTTTTCTTACGCCAGATGGCGATAATGCTGGCTTGTACGTCGCGCAAAAGACGGCTCAGGGGTTCATAGTCCGTGAGGATAGAGGGGGCCATGATAGTCTGGCATTCGATTATCGAATTGTAGCAAAGCCTTTTGCTAAATTCGATACACGTTTGCCCGTGGCCAGAAATCTGGGGTCAACAAAGGGTCGCTTTGGTCCTCGCTTCACAACACATTCCACGCTCCAGCCACCACCCCCACGCCCGTTAGTTAAGTCGGCACCTCAATAAAGTCACGTCAAGGAGCACAAAGCTTAACAGGCGGCTTCGCAGCCGCCTGTATGCTTGAGAAAAGAGTAAGGAAACGAGACTAGGCCAGGCCGCTCTTGATTGCGTAAATCGCGGCTTGCGTGCGCGCCGTGACGTTGAGTTTACTGAAGATGCGGCTAATGTGGTTCTTCACCGTCTTCTCGCTCAGGAACAGCTTCTCCGAGATTTGCTTGTTTGAGAGGCCAATTGCAATCAGTTGAATGACGTCGGTTTCGCGCTCTGAGAGCTCGGTCGGATCGCCCTTGTGGCGACGCTCGCTCATACGACGTAGCATGCTGCCGGCCAGCCGCGGATCAACATAGAAGTCGCCGCCGTTGATAGCGAGCAGCGCGCGCGAGAGATCGGTAAGCCCAATGTCCTTGATGATATAGCCTTCCAATCCGAAGACGAGGCTGCGCTCGAGCAGCGCTTGCTGCGCGTGCATGGAGAGGAGGCAGATCTTTCCGGTGGGATGCGCCTCGCGCATGGCCTTGACGCTGTCAACCGGATCGCCTTTTTGGAAGTCAACATCGAGCAGCGTGATATCCGGCTTGCTCGTTGCGATGCGCGCGACGTCGCAGTGATCGATGCACTCGGGAATGACTTTGAAGCGCTCGTCTTTGGCGAGCACTTGGCACAATGCTTTACGGAAGAGCGCCTGCTCTTCCAAAACTGCGATGCGCACCTGATCCGTAGCCATGACAACCTCCATGTGATTGATTAGCACATTCGGACTGAGTAATTAAGCCTCGACCCTTCAGTACAGTAAAGTACTTATAGCACACCGGGTCGCTGGGAGTAATCCCTGAAATCTGGGGAAAGGCCCATATGAATTAGGGAACAACGAACCAAAGCGAACATGTGTATCTGATTTTGCCCACGTCTATACACAATCTAGCCGATCTCGATTAAGCGCCGATAAAACTTTTGTTAACGGTTGATAAGACCGAAGGCCTAGGTTAGACGTGCGAGAGAATCGGTATATTAGCAGCAAATCAGGGGGATAAATCTATCCACAGGCGTAAAGTCTGTCCACAGACGAATCAGTCCAGCGTGATTCAGGACTAAGAACTGGGAATTAGGTCCTGGGTTCTTAGCTACTCTAGAGTTGAGGGCTTGTGTAGGCCATGAAGGCCAAAATGCGCAGCTTTGCGGCACCGCTTATCGTCGCGCCTGCTAAGGGCGTTCATAGCAGGCGAATGCCCGGCGTTCTCGTGGTGGACATGTCACGCCACATTCGTATGGCAAACGAAGCAAGCGTTGCGATGCTGCGCCCGATTGTCGGCGCAGATGCACGACTTGTTTCGGGAAGCGAGCTACCCTCCGCCCTGCACGGCCTTATCGATGACATTGAAGGTCGCCTCGCACAAGCACCAGTGAGCTGCTACGTTATGCTTCCCACGTGGGATATCTGCATTCGAGCGTGCGTCATCAGCGGCGACTCCGAAGCGCACCTCATGTTACTCATCGAACGTGCGAGCCGCGAAGACGTCGTGCGCAGCGCGCTTGCGGCGTACCCACTCACGCCGCGTGAAACAGAGGTCGCAGCGCTCGTGTTGCGCGGATACTCAAATCGCCGGATCGCAGACAGTCTCGTGCTCGCGGAGTACACGGTTGAGGATCACCTCAAACGCATCTTCACGAAGCTCGGCGTGCGCTCGCGTTCCTCGCTCTCTTCCAAGATCTTGGGCATTAGGGAAGAAGCCACAGGCTAGACAGCCCTGGGCTAGGACGGGTTTATGACCCCGCCGAAAGCCTACTGGTGCTGACCCAACCCGCGCAGACGGCGTTATATAAGACGCACGTGCGACTCGGCGCCAAGATGTCCCCCTTCGGGGGATTTCTTATGCCCATCTCCTACTCGGGGATCCTCGAAGAACACAACGCGGTGCGCACCGCGGTAGGTATGTTCGATCTTTCGCACATGGGGCAGTTTTTGGCCACGGGCGACGCGGTTGCGGACTGGCTGGACGAGCTGACGTGCAACGAAGTGTCAACGATGCGGCCTAATCAAGCGCGCTACAACATCTTCACGAACGGCCATGGCGGCGCGCACGACGATGTGATCATCTACCGGTTGAACGGCCGCTGGCTCATTGTGGTCAACGCTGGAAATACCGAAAAGATTTGGAAGCTGCTGAGTGCATGCAAACCGCCTGGCCTCACGCTGGAGAATCGCACGCCCCGCTATGCCCTTATCGCCCTGCAGGGACCACGTTCGGTTGAGTTACTGCAACAGCTGTGCGACGTCGACTTGTCCGCCGTCCGCTACTATCATGCCGCCGATGCTACGGTTGACGGAATCAAAGCGGAAATCGCTCGCACAGGGTACACGGGCGAGGATGGGTTCGAGGTCTTTGTGCGGGCAGATTCGGCGCAAAAGCTGTGGGATCGATTGACCGCTGTAGGCGAACCGTATGGATTGCTAGCTGCAGGCCTCGGTGCGCGCGACGTGCTACGGCTCGAGGCCGGCATGCCACTATACGGCCACGAGCTCGATGAAGACATTACGCCCCTGCAAGCTGGGCTTGATTGGGCGGTAAAATTCAGCAAGCCACCTTTTACCGGTAAGGCGTCTTTGGAGAAGCAGCGCGCAAACGATCGCTACGATCGTATCGTAGGACTCATCATGGAAAGCAAAGCACCTGCGCGAACCGGCTACAGTGTGCTCATGGGTGGCACTCGCGTAGGCGACATCCGCAGCGGCTCGCCGGCGCCGGCGCTCGGCGGTAAAAATATCGCGACCGCACTCGTGCACAAAGCGGCCAGCGCTCCGGATACACGCCTCACGGTTGAAATCCGGGGAACGGCGCATCCGGCAACAGTCATCACGTTGCCATTCTACAAACGGAAAAAATAGAGGGGAAGTAATGGCGCAGCCTACCGACCGGCTTTATACCAAAGAGCATGAATGGGTGAAGATTGACGGCGCGAACGCGGTTGTCGGCATCACAGATTACGCGCAGTCGTCGCTCGGCGACATCGTGTACGTCGAGATGCCGAAGCCCGGCGTCGCGGTCGAACGCGGCAAGCCGGTCGGCGTCGTAGAATCTGTCAAAGCCGTCTCCGACATTTACGCGCCTGTGTCAGGCACAATCGTTGAAGTCAACGCAGCGGTGGAAGAAGATCAAACCAAAGTGAACAGCGACCCGTACGGTGAGGGGTGGCTTGTAAAGCTGAAGCTCGCAGATGCGGACAAGACCGGACTCATGGACGCTGGGGCTTACGAAGAGTTGGTGAAATCGCTCTAGATGTACACACCCCATACAGATGACGAAATCCGCGCGATGCTCGCCGAGATTGGCGCTCCAAGCTTGGAGGTACTGTCATCGCCGCCGCGCGGCCTGGAAATCAAAGAATCCCTCGGTCTGCCGCCGGCGCTCCCGGAAGCCGAAGCATACGCGCACCTCAAGGCGCTCGCCGATAAGAATGACGCGGCGCGCAAGATTTCGTTCTTAGGCGCCGGCGCGTATCGCCACTATCAACCGCCCGCAGTGCCATGGTTTGCCATGCGCTCTGAATTTCTCACGGCGTATACGCCCTACCAAGCTGAAGCCAGTCAAGGAAGCCTGCAAGCGATTTTTGAGTGGCAGACCTACGTCTGCTTACTGACCGGCATGGATGTCAGCAACGCATCACTCTATGATGGAGCCACGGCTCTGGTCGAAGGCGTTATCATGGCGATGCACGCAAATGGACGCAAGCGCGTGCTTGTGAGTCAGGCAGTGCATCCCATGTATCGCGCCGTCCTCGCGACGTACGCGGCAGGCATGGGCCTCGAGGTTATCGAGATGCCCTATAATGCCGCCGGCGTCACCGATCTCTCTCGCGGAGCGGATCATGCACGGGGTGCGTCGTGTGTCGTCGTGCAAAGCCCCAACTTTTTTGGCTGCATCGAAGATGTAGCTGCATCGTCAAAGCTCGCTCACGACGATGACGCCGTAAGCATCAGCGTTACCGCGGAGGCGCTCTCGCTTGGCGTTCTGAAGACGCCGCGAGAATCCGGCGCTGACATCGCACTCGGCGAAGCGCAATCATTCGGTCTGCCTGTCGGCTACGGCGGACCGTACGTCGGATTTATCGCGAGCACCAAGGAGCATGTTCGCAGACTCCCCGGACGGCTCGTCGGCGAAACAACCGATGTCGACGGTCGCCGCGCATTCGTGCTCACGCTGCAAGGTCGCGAGCAACACATTCGCCGCGAGCTCGCGACCTCCAACATTTGTACAAACCAGGCGCTGTGCGCGCTCATCGCCACCGTTTATCTCGCCACGGTCGGCGCAACCGGGCTACGGTCGATCGCCACGACCAATCTCCGGCGGGCTCGCGAGCTTTCTGACGCGCTCACATCGATCACGGGATTTTCTCGCGCGTTTGCGACGCCGGTCTTCAACGAGTTCTGCTTGCGTACGCCCGTGCCGGCAGAACAGCTCGTCAAAGCGCTCGAGCGTAGAGGCATTCTCGCCGGACTGCCGCTTTCGCGATTCTATCCTGAACTGACGCATCATCTGCTCATCTGCGCGACCGAGCTGACAACGTCGGACGATATTCGGCACCTCAATTCCGCGCTCGCCGAGGAGACTTCACGTGCCGTCGCTGTTGTTTGAGCAAGGTGCTCCCGGCCGGGGCAACACGTTTGTCGCGAATCCGGGCGCGCCCAGCCGCTACCTCGACGCGTCGCTTTTGAGGAGCGAGTTGCCGCTGCCCGACCATGCGGAGATCGAAGTTGCGCGTCATTTCACCGAGCTTTCTCACCGAAATTTCTCGGTCGACACCAACTTCTATCCGCTTGGCTCGTGCACGATGAAGTATAATCCCAAACTCAATGAGGCAGTCGCCGCATTTCCCGGCTTTACCGATCTTCATCCATTCGCTCCGGATGCCGGAGCCCAAGGTGCGCTGCATTTGCTCTGGGATATGGAGCGTTCCTTAAGCGCTCTCTTTGGCATGACCGAATTCTCGCTCATGCCTGCCGCCGGGGCGCACGGCGAGATCACCGCTATGCTTATGGCCAAAAAATACTTTACGCAGACCGGCCAGGGCGCACGCAACCTATGTCTTGTGCCGGACACAGCGCACGGCACGAATCCCGCCAGCGCAGCGATGGTCGGCTATCGCGTCGTGTCTATCCCCTCGACCAGCCGTGGCCGCACGGATGTCGCCGCGCTCAAGAGCAAACTTGACGGCGCGACCGCCGTCTGCATGATGACCAATCCGAACACATTAGGGCTCTTCGAAGACGACATCATTGACATCACCAAAGCAGTCCACGCAGCGGGCGGGCTCATGTACTACGACGGAGCGAATGCCAACGCGATCGTCGGCCTCGTTCGTCCGGGTGACATGGGCTTTGATCTCTTGCACCTCAACCTGCACAAGACGTTCTCCGTGCCCCACGGCGGCGGCGGGCCGGGCTCGGGACCCGTCGGCGCCAACGCGAAACTCGCAAAGTATCTTCCCAAGCCCATTGTCATTCGCAACGGTGACGGCAGCTTTGCGCTCAATTGGGAGAGGGCATCAAGCATTGGCCCGGTTCGAGGATTTTGGTCGCACTTTCTCGCCGTCGTGCGCGCGTACGCGTATATCATCGTGCATGGCGAAGAGGGACTGCGCCGCAACAGCCAACTCGCTGTGCTGAATGCGAATTACGTACGGGCAAAAATCAAGGACGTGCTGACGGTGCCCTACGATGATTTCTGCCGCCACGAGTTTGTGTGCTCGGCTGAAACCCTCAAAAAGGAAACCGGCGTTCGCGCACTCGATCTCGCAAAGGGTCTGCTCGACGCTGGCATACACGCCCCCACCATGTATTGGCCGCACGTGGTGCCCGAGTGCCTGATGATCGAGCCGACCGAAACGGAAACCAGAGAAACGCTCGACAACTTTTCGGCAACGATCCACGCCCTCGTCAAGCAGGCACACGACGATCCTACATCCATGGCGGAGCTGCCACTGCATACCCCCGTGCGGCGCGTCGATGAAGCGCACGTCGGGCGCCAAGCGAACAAGGGCATCGGGCTGCGGTGGCAACCGAAGTGAAGGACGTGCGCAAGCCGGGCCGGGTCAAGCATGAGCGCTCGGCCGGCGGCCTCGTGCTGCGGCGCGAGCGGGGCACGTACTCAGGGCTTTTGATCGGCCGCAGCACGCCGCGGATCTGGTCGCTGCCCAAGGGCCACATCGAGCCCAACGAATCAATCGAAATGGCCGCGCTGCGCGAAGTCAAAGAAGAAACCGGGATCGAAGCAACGATCATCGTTAAACTCTCAGATATTCGTTACTGGTTCTATGCGAATAAGGTGAAGCACAGCAAGATCGTCCATTTCTTTCTGATGCGGTACGTCAGCGGCACCCCCACACCCCAGGAAGGCGAAGTGGATGAGGTTATTTGGGTACAACTCGACGAGATGCCCGAGATGCTCACCCACGTCAACGAGCGAAGGCTCATTGAGATCGCTCAGATGATCGTTAAAGAAAAAACCCCGGCTGAATTGGGATTCCGATGAAGATAACGGACCTCGGCGGCCGATAATAAACTCAAGAGATATGCGCCGCTTCCTTGGTCAAGCGTTGTTTGTGGCATTGTTGCTGTCCGCTGGATGCGCACGCCAGCAAGCTACGCCACCGCCTGCACCCTCGCCGACGCCCAGACCTACCCGCCCGCCGGTCTACAGCCTGCTCGATGGGGCGGTTGTGCCACCGAGGTCCGGCAATCATCGCATCGCGGCCGTTATGATCGACAACTATCCGCGAGACGCGCGGCCACAGAGTGGTCTGCGGGACGCGGATGTAATCTATGAAGTCGAGGCCGAAGGCGGCATCACGCGCTATATGGCGCTTTACTTAGAACGCACGCCGGCAAAAATCGGGCCCGTGCGGAGCGCACGTACGTACTTCGTCGATTTTGCCCGCCCTTATAACCCGCTCTTCGCTCACGCGGGCGAAAACAACGACGTGTGGGCGATGTTAGCTGATTTGCGGGACTCCGGTTTTGCCGACATGGATCAAATCGTAGGCACGCCCGAGGCCTTCTGGCGCGATTCTAGCCGCGATATGCCGCATAACCTGTACACCTCGATTGCGAAAATGCGCGCCACCGCGCCAAAGTACGGCTACAAAGACAGTCCGTTCAACGCTGAGGAGTTCGCGTTCGCCCCCGACCCTCTGGCAACGACGACAGCCGATCCACCGCCGTCAATTGCCCCCGATCCCGTCTCCTCAGCCTCAGCTTCTCCCAGCCCCGCCCCTTCGGCACCGCCGGATGCTACTTTGACGTTTTGGAACAACTACACGGTTCGGTTCCATCCCACTGGCGACGGATACGAGCGCAGCATCAAAGGTGTCTTGCAGCACGACCTGGACGACTCGCGACCGTATAAGATTGCAGATATCATCGCCGTGTGGATTCCGGCAAAAGTACTCGACGAGTTGGGTGACCTGCAGATGGAAATCTATGGCACGTTTCCGGCCGTGCTCATACGCGACGGCAACGCGTTCACCGGATATTGGGTTGCCCCAAGTCCGGACTCGATGCCCCAACTGATCGACAAGGACGGTCAAGCCTTGCCCCTTGCCCCTGGACAGATCTATGTCGAGGTCTTGCCGCAGGGCGGAACGGTGAAGAACGGGAAGAACATATGGTCGCATTGAGCGGCCGAAGGGGGAGTTCGAAATAGCGATCGAGGCGTCACATTCGCCCGCCATTTCTAGCGCGGCGCCCGCTTCAGCCTCGACTGGTCCGAATAGTCTCCTCGTCAAGCTCGACGTCTTCGACGGACCGCTCGACCTTTTGCTCCAACTCGTACTTGCCCAAGACCTTGATATCACCAAGGTCTCTTTGGCGTCTGTCTGCGAGCAATATCTCGCCTACATCGCGCTCATGGAGTCGCTCGACATCGAGCTTGCAAGCGAGTACCTCGTCATTGCAGCGACACTCACGTTTATCAAGTCGAAACGACTGTTGCCGCCCCCGCCTCCCCCGTTCATTGACGAACTCGCCGAAGAGGCGGCCGCAGCGGAAGAAGCACTGCGTCGGCGGCTGCTCGCCTATCATCACTTTAAGATCCTCGGGAACGATCTGCGAGAGCGCTTCGAGCTCAACCGTTCCTACCATGCGCGCACGACGACAGACGAAGACGGTCTCGTACAGCGCTACAAGATCAAGCCGGAAGCGCTTGCGGTTGCGTTCATGCAAGTACTCAATGCCGCCCAGGCACGGCCGATGGTCGTCAAGCGCGAGACATTCTCGGTCGTCGTCAAGATGAATTATCTGCTTCGTCAACTCAAGCACAGCTCGACTATGTCGCTCTTCGCGCTCATCGCCGGCTGCCAGCCGCTCGAGATCGTCGTGACGTTCTTAGCAGCGCTCGAGCTCGTGCGGGCTCACAAGATCTCGTGCGAACAGACAGAGAGATTCGGTGATATCGTCTTCCGGCTCGCCCCGAAAGAAAGCGCGGTACGCCTGCTTGAGTCTGCGTAACAGCGTCGAGGCAATTCTCTTCGTCGCAACCGAACCCGTAGCCATCGACCAGCTCTGCGAGGCGACCGGCGCAAGCGAAAAGGAGATCAAAACAGCACTTGCCGAGCTGCGCACAACGTTGAAGGACCGCGGCTTAGCTCTGCGCGAGGTTGGCGGTGGCTACCGCTTCTTTTCTAATCCAGAATATCGCGAGCACGTGGAGCGGTACCTTATGCCTGCCAAGACCTACATGTCACCCGCATCACTCGAAACGCTTGCCATCGTCGCCTATCTGCAGCCGGTCACGCGCGCCGAAGTCGAGAGCATCCGCGGCGTCAATGTGGACGGCGTCATGGGAACGCTCGAGCAGCGTGAGCTTATCCGCGAACTCGGGCGCAAAGACGTGGTAGGCCGTCCGATACTCTATGGCACGACGACCCAATTTCTCGAAGCGTTCGGCTTGCGTTCGCTCGATGAACTGCCCCCGCTTCCGGAAGACGCTCCGCGGCGCGTCAACGGGCAAGTCATCGCCTTCCCGCAGTCGAGCGCATCGGCGGCTTCAGCCACGCAAATTCATGAATCGGTGGAAGGCCACGAGGATGAAGTGCACGCGATGGCCGACGCCAAATTGGAAGACAGTGTTGCAGACGAACTCGCGAGAGCTATGAATGGATCGTCGTGAGATTCGGCGTTCATGTGGGCATCGGCGGCGGTTTCACTAAGACCATCGCCGAAGCGCTCGCAGCGCGCTGCGACTGCATCCAGATATTTGCCGGCAATCCGCGCGGCTGGCGCACAACACCGTACAATCCACACGCTTGGGCCGAATTTGCCAAACTGCGCAAGCAACACGATATCACGCCGACTGTCATCCATACCTCGTATCTTATCAATCTTGCATCCGCGGACGCCGCCATGCGCACGCTCAGTGCGGGTCATGTTGCCCACGATCTCGACGTTGCAGCCAAAGGCAAGATCGAGTACGTGAACACCCATCTTGGCAGCTACGGTGACCAGCCGCGCGACAAAGGTTTCGCGCTCGTGTGTCGCTTGCTCAAGCAATTGATCAAGGATGCTGCTCGCGGGCCGATGTTGCTGCTTGAGAACTCCGCAGGGAGCGGCAATAAATGCGGCGGTACGATCGAGGAGCTTGGACGGTTTCTGCGCGAGGTCGGGAGCCGGAGAGTGGGCGCGTGTTTGGATACGGCGCACTTGTGGGCGAGCGGCTATGATATTTCTAGCCCGCAGGGAGTGGCAAGCGTGATGCGCGAGATCGACAAGCACATCGGCTATAAGCGCCTACCCGTGCTGCACCTCAACGATACGCAAGTTCCGCTCGGCGCCAAACGCGATTTGCACTGGCACGTGGGCAAAGGCAGAATCGGTAACGCTGGATTCCGTGCGCTCTTGACCCGTCCGGAACTGGCGCACGTCGCCTGCATTTGTGAAACGCCAAAAACTCCCGAGCTCGATCGGCGCAACGTGCAGACCGCGCGAATGCTCGCCTGTGTCTCGGGCGCCGCGAAGGCGGGCTCTCGAAAAGGAGTGTCGCATGTTCATTCTTGACATCGTCATCCTGGCCATCGGCGGCGCGCTCGCTTGGCTTGCGCTCCGGCGCGGTTTCGAACCCATAGCAAAAGGCGAGTCGATGAGGGTGCCCTACACGCAGCTTGCGGAAGCAGCCATCATCGTGCTCGTCGCCATCGGCATCGTCAACAGCTTCGGCGAGATACCGGCGGGCTACCGTGGGGTCGTGCTTCGATTCAGCGCGACGACAGGAGACGTGAAGCAGCCTGGTTTTTATACGATCGTCCCATACGTCGAGCGCGTTGTGCCGATGAACGTCCAGGTGCAGGCGTACTCCGTGGACGCCGCGGCCGCGTCGAAAGACTTACAAAATGTTTCGACCCAAGTCACTCTCAACTATTCGATTGACGCTGAACCGCGGAAACTCGTCGACATCTACAACAGGCTAAACCAAGACTATCAAGAGCGCATCATCTCACCGGCGATTCAAGAGGCAACGAAAGCTGCGACGGCTGGGTTTACCGCCGAAGAGCTCATCACGCGTCGACCCGAGGCGCGCAATCGGCTCGAAGATCTGCTGCGCATGCGGCTGGAAAGCTTTGACATCCATATCGCTGCAATGTCGATCACAAACTTTGCGTTCTCCACAGAATTTAGTCAAGCCATTGAAGCCAAAGTCGTTGCGTATCAGAAGTTTTTGCAGTCCCAAAATCAACTGAAGACAGTGCAGGTCGAGGCGCAGCAGGCTATTGCCTCGGCGCGCGGTGATGCGGAGGCCAACAGGTTGCGGCGAGAATCCATTACACCGCTGACCGTGCAATATGACGCCGTACAGAAATGGGATGGACACTTGCCCTCAGTCACAAGCGGCGCGATACCGATGGTGAACCTCGGCTCACTCACGGCCTCCGGGAGATAGGGTCCCACAGCGGGAACGTAACTTTTTGCCCACCGATCAGTATTCAGGAACGGTGCAACCATGAGTTCACGACGCCTCGTTGTCCTGGCCGCGTTTGCTCCCTCGCTTATGTTTCTCGCTGCACCCGTTGCAGCCTGGGCGCGCGCAGGGGGCGGCCAGGGATATGGTGGCGACAGCAGCGGAGGCTTTAGCAGCGGCGGTGGTGGGCTGTGGAGCCTGTGGCCGCTGCTCTTTTTCGGACACGGTACAGGATTCGGCACCATCGTGCTGGTCATCGTCGTCTACTATCTCTACCAACAGTACACGCAACGGCAAGCACAGCAAACCGGCAGCATGGTCGGCGGTAGCGCTAGCCTCGATCCAAACGACATACGCCGCTTCGCTCGACAAGGCAGCTGGTCGCCGACGCTTGAGGCCGGTGTTACCGACGACGATGCAAGCGGTCCGATCTTTGTGGGATCACCCGCAGCCAAAATCGATCCCAACGCGATTGCAGCCGGCATCGCGGCAATCAAAGCGCACGATCCCAATTTCGACCAAGCGGCTTTCTTGGATCGTGCCCAAACAGCGTTCTTCAAGCTGCAACAGGCGTGGCAAGCGCGCAATCAAGACCTTGCGCGCGACGTGATGTCCGATGCACTCTACGAGCGGCATAAGATGCAGACTGACCAGCTGCTGGCTAACCATCAGATCGACATGTTGGAGAACATTGTTATTGGGCACGCTGCCATCATCGGCGTCACTGCGGCGCATCCGTACGATTCGATAATCGTGTCGTTCAGCGCCAGCATGACGGATTACACGATCGACGAGAACACAAAACAAGTGGTAAGCGGCAACCAATATCCCAAAACGTTCACCGAACGCTGGACATTTATCCGTCGCGCAGATGCGCAAAGCACCGCAGGAGCGACGCAACTCGCAAGCACGTGCCCCTCGTGCGGTGCGCCGCTGAGCTTGCAGAATGGCAGATGCACGTATTGCGGCGCGTTCGTGCGCACGTCGTCTTCTGACTGGGTCGTCGATTCGATCGAGCAAACGACCTAAATGTCCCAGCCGCCGTCCGGGCAGCGCCCACCAGAGCGGCGCCAGGCACCGCGTTTCAATCTCTCAATGCCGGTGACGTTCTCTGTCGCGGGCAGCGGACGGCTCTGCGCGGGAATGGTGGACAACATAAGTTTGGGCGGCGTGCTGCTCGTGACGGACGAGCCGCTCGATCACGCCGACCGCATCGTGATCCACATTCCAATTGCCATGGACACGACGATGAACATTGAAGCTGCGATTGTGCGGACGTCGAACGTCGGCGAGGTCGGTGTCGCATTCATGTCGCTGGGTGATGAGGCCATGCAACGGCTCTCCGAGCTCGTGGATCAGCGGGCGGACAAAAACTCCTCGGAAACTACTTCTCAATAATCAAGCGTTTGTTGGGATAGTCGATAAATACCGCCGCGAAGAGCGCGAGCGCTCCGCCGCCCACGATACCGTCTGTCGTCGATTTCGAACCAAATGCGCCCACGTCGCGAAGGACGATCTCCGTCGGCACTTCCGGGAGTGAAAACGCGCCGAGGTTGAGGCGGTCGAGTACGGCGTGGCGGGTTGGAAAGTCGCCGCCCGCACCCGAAGCCATAGACGGGCCAAAATCTTCAGGGTCGTAAATGACCTCGCGGCGCAGGCCGATATCGTGTTGCATCGGATTGAGGAAGTCCGATGCGTTCGATTCGGCATAGTGCTTGAAGAGGACGAGTGACGCCGTGCTGCCCGTATCCACGCTGAATGCGCCGCTGTGATCTTGGCCGACCGACGCGCCGATGATCGGCACGCGCTTTGAAATATCGGCTGGTATGATGGAACCCGTGCCGCCGTATGTGAATGAAGCAGCGTCGATAAGTTCGAGCCTGTCATGCTTGTACGCAATCCGTGCCACGAGCGGCGCAAAGAGATCATAGCCTAAGATGCCGTCGATGCCCTCATGAGCGATGCGTTCGGGAAGTCGCAACGGTACCGCTTGCATGTATAGTGGCTCAAAGCGAATACCGCTTAGGTCGAAGGAATCGATCCGTGCTGTCGTTCCGTTGAACATCATTGCGCCTTCGACGCGCGAGTGTCCGCCTTGGGGCAAGCCCAAGCGACGGGCGAGATCGAGATCGATGATGGACGTCGTACTGCCAGAATCAATAAGGAACTTGACTGGATGCTCATTGATTTTCGCTCGACACACAATGAGTCCGTGGGGTGAATCGAAATCGATATCGACGCTGTGCACACCGCTCGGGAACTGCGGCTTGCGTTGCACCGGTGGATCGAAGCGATCGCTCGCCCCGCGCAAGAAGTTGACACTGTCCACAGTGATCTTCACAGTGTCGTCCGGGCTGTTTTCGGTGACCTCAACCGGCACGGCGACGCTATCGTAGCGGCGGTACGCAGTGTAGCGGATGGTGCTTGGCCCGTAATCCGCCCCATCGACGAGCCAGGTTGTCGCGTCGAAGTAGACGATCGCATTGACGCCCTGGAACGGCATGCTCACGCTGTAGACGCGATGCCCATCGAGGTTGGCAAGCGCCAGAACCACCGCGGTATTTGAGTCAAAGCGAAGATCGTTAAGCCGCACGAGGCGGGCGTCCATGGAGGAATGATGCTCGGCTGGCGAGGTATTGACGTTGCCATTCTCATCCTGCGTCCAGTCGAGAGCGCCGTTGCTGCCTTCGGCCTCTCGCGTCAGTGCAAGCGTCAGGGTTCTGCGGAAGCGTCCATCACGCGCAGCAGTGACTTCATAGCGTGCCGTCTGTGTGTTGTCAGTGATGGATCCGGACCACCGGGCGAGCAGCGTCGGGAGCCTCCCGAGCGCGGACATGTGTCGCTTGTAAACGGTTTCCGCGGACGGCAGGGGTGGGGTGGCAGGAGGCCGCGGCTGAGGAGTTGCGCCGAAAGCGGCGCATAAGCTAAAGCCGGCGAAGGCGACGAGCAGCATGAAGAAGCGTAAACGAAATAAGTCCAGGCTGGGGACGCGACGGAACATGTCCAGAGGTTCGACGTCGCGGCAAGATCTGCCCGCGACCTGGATGGTTGGCAAAAAGGTGCGGTTGCGCCCCATCGAGCCCGAGGATGTACCGCTGCTGCTACGCTGGATCAACGGGTCTGCGGCGCTGGAGTGGCTGCAGCGGCGATTGCCGTTGACGCGGCGGCAAGAACAGGCCTGGGCTGCTCGCGCAGCTACAGATCCGCAAATGCCGACGTTCATAATTCAGACGCTTCGGGGTGCCGACATCGGCGTACTCGGCCTGCAGCTCGAGGCCGGCCGAGGAGTTTTCGGCATCGCGATTCACGAGCCACAATATTGGGCACGAGGATTTGGGCAAGACGCAGTCGAGGTGCTCATCGACTCGGCGTTCCAGGTCTTGCCGCTGCAGCGAATCGAATTGCTGGTGCTCCCCGAAAATGCCCGAGCAATCCGCTGCTACGAAAAAGCCGGGTTCAAGCGAGAAGGTTTGCTTCGCAACTATATTTATAACCACGGCAAGATGCAAGATATGATGATCATGAGCATCCTCCACGAAGAGTGGGTGCGCAAAGGTGGCGCGCGGTGAACGTGCGCGTACGCCCCTTGGCTCGTCACGACATCATTGCGTTGCGTGACGCGCTGGCTGCGGGCGCGGTTGCGGAGACGACCCGGCGCCTCTTCCCGCGATCATTGCCTTCCATGCTCGACTGGTATGATCAGCTCCAATCATCGAAGGAGATGTCGCCATTTGCAATTGCGATGAATACATCGCTGATTGGGTATTGTGCGCTGCGCCCGCCGGTCTATAGTGGCCGCGAGCTAGTCATCGCAATCTTCGACCCGCGCTGGCATGGCAAGGGCGTTGGAACGCTCGCCGTGCGCGAGATGTGCACGTTTGGATTTGGAACGCTCAAACTACGCCGCATCGAGCTCGGTGTCTACCCAACAAACCGGCGCGCAATTTCGTGCTACGTGCGCTGCGGCTTTCGCGAAGAAGCGTTGTTACGTAAGTTTATATATCACGAAGGCACGTGGGTAGACCTAACCCTCATGTCGCTGTTACGCCCACAGAAAGGTGAAGGACAACGTGCATAAATTCGCCGCCGTCTGTTTGGTTTCGGGTTTGCTCGCCGCAGGGTGGCCAGCGATCTCGCGAACAGATACTATGTCGGTTGCGCCAGTCGCTGCTCGCAGCCCCATTAAGGTCAACAAGTGCGACCCGATGCTCAAAATGACGACATACCCCGTTGGGTACGTGCCCGCATATTATCCTTATGGTGGGCCGTATTTCTGGACCGACATCTACGGCTATCGCTATACGCAAGCACCGCTATCACGAAACGCGTTTCTTGCCATCGACTACGTCAACAGATCAGCAGTCCCGATACGTTCTATCGAGTTCGGTCTTGTTGCTAACGGCAGGCTCGTTGCGGAAGTTCGTGACGTCGGTACATTTTCACCCGGGGCCGAAATCAAACACGAATTTGGCTTGAACCCCAATGTCTTCCCAATCCAGACGGGTCTTCCCAAGTGTGTGCCGTTGCACGTCCTCTTCCAAGATGGGACTCGCTGGAAGAATCCACGCCTCCCGGCGCTCGAGCGATCTATTTACACGCGCTAACGAATCGGCAATCGTTGCCAAAAAGGAGACTCATCACATGGCAAACCCTTTCGTGCATGTTGAGCTAAGGACGAATGAACCCGCAAAGGCAAAGGCGTTTTACGGGAAACTTTTCGGTTGGAAACTTGAGGACGTTCCGATGGGACCGGACACGTATACGACGATTGACGTCGGCGAGGGGACCGGCGGTGGAATAACGCGGAATCCGGACTCAAGCGGCCGTCCCTGGTGGCTGGCGTACGTGTCGGTCGATAACGTTGCTGACGCCACGAACAAAGCGAAGTCTCTGGGCGCGACTGTCAAGACCGACGTGACCGAGATTCCGAACGTCGGCACGTTTAGCATCATCGCCGATCCGACAGGTGCCTTACTAGCACTGTGGACGCCAGCCAAGCGATAATCTCAGGCATTGGCGGGAGAAGATAGGAATCGAACCTACCAGTCCCCTTGCGAAGACCAACTGGTTTTGAAGACCAGCTGAGGCACCAGCCCCAGGCTTCTCCCACTTGCGTGGCCTTGGATTTGGGGGCTTGCAAATCCCGCGGGAGATGAGGCCGACAAGGGGCTGCTTGCAATAAGTCCATTATTGGAGTAAAATTGCTCTAAGCTACGAATATGGAGACATCGTAAGTGCTCGACACCATTCACGTGCCTGCGCGTGAAGTCGACGATCTCAAGAGGATGATGCCGGCCGGCCTACGGGCCTTTTCGCGCATCGCCGAGCAATGGGGCCTTTCGGCGAAGGAGCGGATGAGGCTCCTCGGAGCAAGTCCATCGACGTACCATAAATGGATGCACGACCCCAGCCGCGCCCACCCATCGCGAGATACAATTGAACGAATTTCACATGTGCTGGGGATCTACGCTGCGTTGAAAATACTGTTGCCTAACGTCGAGGCTGCGACTGAGTGGATGCGCAAACCAAATGCGGCACCGCTATTCGGCGGCCACACAGCGCTTAGCCGCATGCTCGCGGGCAACGTGAGCGATCTGTATATCGTACGCCAGTATCTCGACGCAGTGCGCGGCGGATGGTCATAGTCCCCGGCACGAAGCCGGTCCACTGGCCCACGTGTTACCGAATCATACCAACGAAATATCCAAGGATAAATATATTCGAGGACGTTGCCGACCTGTCCGAACTTGAGACTATCCACGCCATATACGCGTTTGGCAACGATCGAATTCGCGAGGAACTCAATCTCCTCCGTCGCGTGCCGCAAGCAGATAGAGTCAGCGGACCGGGCTCATCGTACATCATGGCCGCTTTTACTCACATCAATCCCCGAGGGAGCCGTTTCTCCGATGGGTCGTACGGAGTGTTCTACGCTTCCAACGCATTGCGGGTCTCTATCGTCGAAACGCAGTACCAGTTGGCCAAATTTTATTTGGCGACGGCAGAACCGGCTGCTGAACTCGACCAGCGGGTGCTCGAAGTCAAGCTACGCGCCGAACTCCACGACTTGCCGGGGCGACGCAAGCAGTTCGCTCGCGTATACTCAGCGACGAGTTACAATGCATCGCAGCGGCTTGGTGCTCATCTGCATTCGATCAACTCGTGGGGCATTGCATACGACTGCGTCCGCACGAAAGGCGAATGCGCGGCGGTGTTTCGTCCCCCCGCACTGAGCAACTGCCGAGAAGGCTCGGTTCTCACCTACATATGGGATGGAAAGAAATTCGTAGGCGAGTATGAAAAGCGGCCTCTAAGCTAGGAGGGCCATGATACAAGCGACGCGCTTTCGCATGCCCGCGGAATGGGATCCTCACGAACGAACCATTATGTCGTGGCCCACGAACACGCCGATCTGGGCAGATGCTCTCGAGGAAGCGCGGCAGGAATATGCGGCAACGGCGCGTTCCATCGCGCGTTTCGAGCCCGTCCTTATGGTCGCCAATCCGGGAGACGAGGCCAGCGCCTTGAAAGGCTGCGGGCCCGGCATCGAAGTGGTTGCGCTACCGATCGATGATTCATGGATACGCGACACCGGCCCGATCATTGTCCGCGATGAAGAAGGGCGCAGAGCAGGCGTCCACTTTCATTTTAATGCGTATGGCGAACGCTTCGTGCCATACGACAAGGATGCCAAAATCGGCGCACGCGTTCTCGAGCACCTAGGAATTCCATCGCGCCGTTCGCCGCTAGTCCTCGAAGGCGGGTCGATCACAGTCGATGGCGATGGGACGCTCATCACAACGGAACAGTGTCTGCTCAACGCAAACCGCAATCCAGGATGGACTCGAGATGAGATTGAGGACGAGTTGCGCGACCAGCTGGGCGTCGCGAAAATCATATGGCTGCGCTGGGGCCGACTCGAAGATCGTCATACCGACGGTCACGTGGACGTCGTGTGCATGTTTGTACGACCCGGTGTCGTGATCGCACAAGGATGCGACGATCCCGCCAACCCGAATTACGAGCGCATGCAGTCCAACCTAAAAACGTTGCGCGCAGCAACGGATGCGAGCGGCCGGCCGCTGCAGATCATCGAATTGCCATTGTTGCCGCTGGTGGAGGTCTGCGGTGAACGAGTGTTGGTGGGGAACACAAATTTCTATTTCGCAAACGGCGGCATGGTGGTGCCTGTTGCCGACGAAGCGACGGGAGACGGCGTGCTTGACATCTTCCGGCTGACGTGCCCAGAGCATAATGTCGTCGCGGTTCGGGCGCGCATGATAGGCTTTGGCGGTGGCGGAATACATTGCATTACGCAGCAGATACCCGCAGGCACATGAGCTCTTTCAAAGTTATCAGCGCGCCTTCGCTTCCGTCACCTGCGCGCTCGAGACCATCACAACGCGCGTCGTTGCGCATTGGAGCGGTGCAGACGAGTTGGCATCCGGACGGCGCTGTGCATCGTGAAACGCTGGCAGCTGGTATTCGCCTGGCGGCCGAAAACGGAGCTCGCATCGTGTGTCTCCAGGAACTGACGCTGAGCCCCTACTTTGCGACGCATCCCGATCATTTTGAAGAGGCGTCGACTTTTGCGGAATCGATTCCGGATGGTCCAACGACGACATTCGCGCGGGAGATCGCGCGTGAGACCGGGGTTGCGGTCCATGCCTCACTCTACGAACGCAACGAAGGTGGGCTCGGTTACAATACTGCTATTTGCGTCGCCCCTGGCGGCATGTTGCTCGCGCGGACGCGCAAGATGCATATTCCACATTTCCCAGGCTATCACGAAGACAAGTACTTCGATGTCGGTGACAGCGGTTTCCCGATCGTTGAAATCGAGGACGCGCGGTTTGGATTTCCCACGTGCTGGGACCAATGGTTTCCGGAACTTGCGCGCTGTTATTCACTGCGCGGCGCGGAGGTCATTGTCTATCCAACCGCCATCGGCAGCGAACCCCATTTGGGCGCATTCAACACGCAGCCGCTCTGGGAGCAGGTGATTCGCGCGAATGGTCTTGCAAACGCCACCTTTATGGTGGCGGTCAATCGCATCGGCCGAGAAGAGCCGCTCGAGTTCTACGGCTCATCGTTTATCTCAGATCCATACGGGCGAGTGCTGGTGCAAGCGCCACGCGACGCGGACGCGGTGATCGTCACCGACCTCGATCTCGATCAGCGTCGCGATTGGTTGGAGTTTGGTCTTGTGTCGACACGCCGCCCCTCGCAATATACACCGCTGGTTGAAGAACCGGCACCTGCGATCGATTAGTGCAAATTCTGCATCTGCGGCAGAATACAGTGTCGGGCTTCGAGTCGACGCTGATCGCCGTTTCGTCTGCCTCTCCGGCAAACGGGTTCGCGACCAACACGCTCCCGCTCATCGCTGCGGTCGGCTTTTCGGGCCCGGGGGCGTTACTTTTTGGTGCGATACCGATGTTTGGCATCGCCCTTGCGTACTTCTATCTCAACGCGTGGCGCTCGGATGCCGGCGCTGCATACGCCTGGGTTGGCCGCAGCCTCAATCCGACGCTTGGATTCTTTGCCGGATGGTCGCTGCTTGTTGCAATTGTCTTATTCATGGTCCTTGGCTCGTTGCCGCTCGCATCTGCAACCCTTCACATTATTGCCCCGGCGCTAGAAACACATGTTCTCGCCGTCACTGGCGTCGGATTCCTGTGGTTCGTCATCGTTGTTGCGATCGTGCTGCTTGGCATCAAAGCAACGGCAGAAGTACAAAAGGCACTGACGCTGTTTCAGATTGGCGGATTGTCGCTCTTCATCGTTTTTGCGATGATGAAAGGGTTGGCAAATCCGGTGAACCATCCGCATTGGTCGTGGTTCGCGCCGATCGGAAATCACGGCTTCCAAAGTTTCTGGGCGGGGGCGTTGGTCGCGATTTTCTATTTCTGGGGCTGGGATATTGCGTCGAATCTCACGGAAGAAACGGTGAATCGAAAGCGAGCGCCTGGCGTATCGGGCATCCTCGGCATGGTGATCATCCTCGCGCTTTTCGTTATGAGTCAAGTGTCGGTGCAACTTGTTATGTCTACGACGGCGATCGCCGATGCAAGCTCAAACTTGCTGGTAGCCTTTGTCGATGCCGCGATGCCGAAGCAGTGGGGAGCAGTGGCGCTGGCCGTCATACTCGTCAGCACGATCGCCGTGCTCGAGATATCACTCGTACAAGGGGGCCGAACGATGTTCTCAATGGGCAGAGACCGCGTGCTCGACGAGCGCTTTGCGCTCCTACACCCGCGGTACCTCACACCTTGGAACGCAACGTTCGTGCTCGCCTTCATCACCGTCGTGCTTTTTGGGCTGGCTGCAACAAGCGCAAGCGTCAATTCACTTCTCAAGGACACGATCAATGCGATTGGCGTGCTGATCGCTGTCTATTACGGCCTGTCTGGGTTCGCGTGCGCAACATACTATCGCGCAGCGAATCTCGCGGACAAGAGCATGTGGTGGCTGCGCGGTGAATGGCCCGTTGCATCGGCTCTCTTTGTATTTGCGGTAGCAGGTGCGCAGTTGGCAACAGCCGGCATTCGAGCGGACACCGCCATCATCGGTCTGCTGTTGGTTGGCCTGATTCCCATGATCATCTACCGCCGGCGATACTCAAGTGAATACTACACCCAGCCGCTTGAACGCATGCACGTCCTGGCGGGAGCGAAACGAATCTAACCGACGGCCCCAGTCACCTCATCTTACGTCTTAGGATGTCACCGTTTTGGAAGGTGGCCAGGTACTAAGCGCATCGGCATCGCAGACTGCGGCCGGCTCATCCTATGCGCCGACCAGTTTATAAACGGCAACCGGTGAGCATTTGAATCCAAAGGCTTAGCGACGATGCGGTAATCAAAGGCAAGCGTCGCCCGGCCGCTCTGACTCTCTCGGACGGCAAATCCGCTCAGAGATCTTTGAGTTACGAAAAGCCCCCGACTATCACCCAAGGGCGTAATGAAGACCAAATAGGTAGCGCGCGGATCGATGGTCGTTGCAAACGTCGGGTCCAGGTGCACATACGCCTGGCCATCGATAAGCTGCGCTTCACCAAAGTCTTCGATGCTGGGTGTACTGCCCTGCATCTGATACGCACCGACAGATGCCCGAGACGCTGTTTGGTGCACGACGAGAGGCGTGCCAGATTGCGTGAGCGTGCCCCTCAGAATCATGTTGCCGTTTGCATCTAAGGACATCTCGTAAGTGCTTGAGGAGTTGGCGACAATCAAGGGCCCGTCGTTGTAATCAGAAATCAACAGTGCAGCAGCCTGTGCTTCGCAGTCCGGGCAGGGCGTGCTGACAATTGGCGGGGGCGTTGCAGCGCTTCTCGCCCAAACGCCATTGCTGTTCGCTGAGTACCCCTCGACGCCGAAGCCAGTAGTCGACTGGCCATACACGCCGCCGTTTTGGTTTTGAGAGGTGCTATTCGAAATGCCATAGACGCCAATATAGCTCGACGCTACGCCAGCAGTAGCGGTGCCAGTGGTAGATTGGCCCTGGACCCCGACACCGTGAATGGAGATACCCTCGACGCCGGAGTTGGGCGGAAAAGCCGTGTTCGACGTTTCCTCGCCGAGCACACCGGCCACAGTGATGCCGTTTCCCTGAGTAGTACCGACAACTCCGTTCGAAAAGTTCGACTGGCCAACGACACCGCCGTTGTTGCTCGACGAACCCGTCACGCCGGGTCCGCTGCTCGAACTACCGCTGACGCCCGTGCCGTTCGTTGTCTGTCCGGCCACGCCAGTGCCCCGTACCGACAACCCACGAACACCCGCATTGAAGATTCCAGACGTGCTGGTGTCGTTGCCAATAACGCCCTCTCTGCCGGTTGTGAGCGATGTGCTGTTATGCTGAGTCGCGCCGGCCAACCCGTTACCGTCAATTGAAATACCACGAATTCCTGGGCCTGTTCCGTTGTTGTCATATTCGATGCACGGTAAAGAGCCGTTGCACGACGGGTCGATAACGCCGCCGGAAGTAGCTTGGCGCGACCTCTCAGCACCCATGACACCAATGGTGGCGACAAAAACGCAGATCATAAGAACGATCCAAAATCGCCTTCGAAGCATTGTCCTTCTCCCCGAAACTTTTTGTGACACGCAAAAGTGCTAGACAGCTCTAAAAAAGAGCAACACCCCAGCCGCTTTGCTATGATGATAGTACGGCTGGATAGTTTTCGAAGGGTCTTTAGTCGCAGCTTTGTGCGGCCGCTTCAACGGGGCTCAATCTTTTGACCCCTCGCGTCTAGGCGAGCAGTTCTTCGACCGCCCGATAACCTTGGTCGATAGCTTGGTCGGTGTACGCGGCAGCCGCAGCGTCGGAATTCGCGATTGTGATGCGGCCGAAACGCTTGCGTGCGATCTGGTTCGGCGTCGGACCGCCGGTGAAAAACGAATCGGGACCCCACAGCGGGTTGTACTCGTAGGCATAACCATGTGGCCAGCGGTTCACTGTGATGGCGTCGATGTCGCGAGCAGGGTTGAAGCCCGCTGGTCCCAGCACCCGCGCGAGTTGCGCACGAGTGTTGCGTTCAAATGTCCTAAACGATTCTGTCAGCAGTTCTGCACGACCGACACGATGCTGGTCTCGCTCCGACAAACCAGGGCTGCACGGTGTGCGAACCATGCGCACCACCATCGGCTCGCTCGGCATTCGTGGCGATTGATATGCACCGATGTTGACCGGGTAGTCAAGATGGACGTTGACGTGAAACATGCCAGGCGTATGAATGAACTGAACACCCAGCTTATGAAATGATTGCCAGTTGCGCACGGCAACCGCCGTGTAGACGAGCGGTACCTTTACGCCATAGTGAAGAGCTGCTTGTTGCTCCTGCGGCAAGTCCGCGATAATGTAAGGGATCATCATGTTCCAGCCGGCCATGACCACGCGACTGGCACTTACCTTATATACGCGCCGCTCGCGTGCGTAGAGTATCTCGACCTCTTTGGCGCTTGAAGGGCTGCCCACGTGTGTCATGCGCATGACGGTGCTCGAAAGGCGAACCCGAACCGGCGCGTCAATCGTATCGAGCTTTGCATAATCGGCCTTCGCCGTGACGATGTCCTCGACTGTGCTGCCGCTGAGCGCGCCCGGCACGAGCCTGCGCACGAGCAAACGCGCGATCGACGCATTGCCGTCCGGAAAGTGAAATCTGTACTCAGGCTGATTCGGCGTCGCGTATCCTTTGGCCGTGAAACCCATTCGATGATACGGCGCCGCCGTGAGCTTCATGCCTTGGAACCCGGGATAGCCAACGCCCCAACAATCCAGTGCGGGCACCGCGTCAGTGCCGACACCCCACAACTCGTGCGTGCGTCTCGCGTAAAAAGGAATGACACTTGGGTCAACTCTCACCTGCTTGAGGAGGAACGTCTGATAACTGATGCGCGAAAGGCGCTCTTTTTTCTGGTCTGACGTCAACCCGAGCATATAGTCGATCTTCGCAGTTTCAACTCGCAAAATGTCGTGCTGCGCCGCCGGCGTGAACGGAGTCTTCTCGAGGAATGAGCGCCATGGGCCTAGTTCTAACGAGTCGCCCCAAAAGTCGCCGGGAAATCCCGCCACAAAGCGTTCTGTTCCGAACGTTTCTTTGTCGAAGAAATAACCGACTCCCAGACCTTTGTAGTATTCGGGGTGGTCGTCTTTAGCGGCAAGCGCCGGCGGATCGACGCCAAGCTCCGAGAGCAATCCGCGCGCAACCGGACTGTACGGGAGCGGCGAGTCAATGAGCAACGTACCAGCGTTGGTGACAAGCAGCCGGCCACGGGTGTGAAACTCGTTTCGCCGGGCATGGCCGCCGAAATCATCGTGGTTATCGAGAATGAGAATGCGCGACGACGGGCGTTGCTTGCGATAAAAATATGCAGCTGCGAGACCGCTTATTCCCGATCCCACGACGACGAGATCGTAGTGCTCTGACGTGTCTTGTGTGGGGCCTGCCTGCATCCAGAACGTTCCATCTCTGAGCGCGTGGGCGTTCTCGTATGAACCAGGTGCGCTGCCGCGCATCCCGGTTAGCGCGGTCGGATTGTAACCTGGTACGTCTTGGGGGAAACGCTGCGCGGCTTGCGCGAGCGTCGGCAGCAGGTCGCCGGCAAACGCGCCACCGACGCTGATTGCAAGGCCATTGAGAAAGTCACGACGCGGAATATCTCTCGCCAAGCCGAGTTCGCCGTCGTGTTCCGCCCTGGCATCGTCCTCAAGCATGTCGCCTAACGCGATCTCGGTGACGCGCTCGGGCTCACACTCGGCGCTGGACTAGCGCTCGCGCTTGCACTGGGCAGAGGTGTCGGACTCGGGCCTGCGCTAGGTGAGGGCGTGGGGCTCGGGCCTGCGCTAGGCAGCGGCGACGGGCTCAATGATGCGCTCGGAGATACTGCAGGTGATGGGCTGCCTGCCGGTGTCGGGCTGGCCGCCGGGCTCGGAACACGGCCGCTCGGAGTGGCACTCGGCAGTGCTGCGGATCCGCTTGGCGACGGCGATGGTGAAGGTGTCGGCACAAAACATGGAGCCTGCTCGACACTCACTTTGATGTTGTATTTCTGATTGGGAGTCGGCACTGGCGCCGGTGTCGGCGTGGCCATGTCAGGTGTGAGCGTACAGGGCTGCGCCGCACCATAGACATGCATCGTAAAACCTTTTTGCAGCGAGCTCTTTGCCTGCTTGCCAAAAAACGTTGTGGGAAACTTGTTGCGCAGCTCGATGAGTAACGCGGCTGCCTGCGTTTGCGCCGCTGCCGTCCAGATTTTCAAGTACACTTTCGCGCCGAGGAACAAGGAGCGTGCCAATTGCGGATCGAGCGGATACTTGCGCCGCCAGTCGCGCAGCGAATCGTTGGCGAGTTCGACACGGCTGATAACGCTGCCGTCAATAGTATGATCGCCGGCGCGCACTGCCTGATCGCGAAACGTGTTGTTGATCCCAAGAAAACTCAGTTTCATTTTGCCGAAGTATTCATCGGCCGGCGCCGAGTGTTTCATTTTTTCGAGCTTCTCGCGCTGGAATTTGGTGAGCGTCGGCGCAGATGAGGTGGGGGTGGGCGATGGATGCGCCGGGGTGACGGCAGTGGGCCCCCCGCGTGTTCCTGCCGCCGCGATGACGCTGACTAGCACACCAATCAGGAACAGCTTCGTAATAACTGTGGGCACCTCGTCGGTCACAGATAAACTGACGACTTAGTTGACTTTTGCGTGAATCCTTCGCTGAGCGAGCGCCGGCTTTTTGACAGCTAGATACGGATAGCAACGCGGCGATGCGAATGATATACTAACCGTTGATGCGCGCGCAACAAACGATGACTGCGACAGAATGGCTCATGCTAGTCGCACTATCCATCGTGTGGGGTGGATCTTTTTTCTTTTTCAAAATCCTCGTTGCAGAGCTCCCGGTGTTGACCATTGTCATGCTGCGAGTGTTCGGCGTCAGCTGTTTTGCTGGTGGGCATCGTCTATATGACCGGGCAGCGAATGCCGTGGTCAGGACAAATGTGGATTGCGTTTGGGATGATGGGGATTTTCAACAACGTCCTCCCGTTTAGCCTCATCATCTGGGGAGAGACGCAGATTCAAAGTGGCCTCGCGGCGATTCTCAACGCAACGTCACCGCTGTTCAGTGTCGTGCTCGCGCACCTCTGGACACGCCAGGAACGCCTTACTCCGAACCGGGTGTCAGGCGTACTTATCGGGCTGGTCGGAGTCGGCGTGCTCATGGGACCAAAAGTGCTCGCCGGTCTGAATCTCACAAGCTTGGCGCAGCTCGCGGTCATCGTCGCGTCAATATCGTACGCCTGGTCCGCCATCTATGCACGGCGTTTCAGAGCGCTCGGAGTTCCACCGCTGACCGTGGCAGCCGGTCAAACTGTTACGGCGGCTGTTCTTGCGACGCCGCTCGCACTTGTGATCGATCGTCCGTGGAGCTTCTCGCATGCGCCGTCGCTTCCGGCCTGGGGAGCGTTGGCCGGACTTATTGTCTTGAGCACGGTGCTTGCCTACATCGTGTACTTTCGCATTCTCGCTTCTGCGGGCGCAACAAATGCGCTTCTCGTCACGTTCTTGTCGCCTGTGAGCGCGCTCGTGCTGGGTGCGCTTATCTTGAAGGAACGAGTTTTGCTTGTCGACGTGATTGGCATGCTGCTGATCTTTATGGGCCTTGCCGTTATGGACGGTCGCCTTTTTCGGATGTTCCGACCGCGCGTGACTGCTGCCGATATATCTAAGGAGTGAAACCAGAACAGGCACTTTCATCCACCGGGGTGATTAGCAAGCGGTCGTGGCTCCTCATAACAGGGGCCATCATTGTGAATTTGGCCATCACGGTGCCGCTCGCCAAAATCCTCAATACGTGGATCGACGAATCCTACACGCTGCGCACCACAGGTCAAACCCTCCAGTACGCAATCTATCAGGCAATCCACTTCGAACTCCAGCCGCCACTGTATTTCGCGCTGCTGACGTTGTGGAGAACGATTGACCATTCGATTTTCTTCGCGCGGCTGTTCTCGGTCGTGTGCGCAGCTTTGCTCGTCTATTGCGCGGCTCAGCTCTCGGTACGGTTTGCGCCGCGGTTGGATCCAGCATGGGCGGCGTGGCTTGTGGCGCTCAATCCCGCGACGATCTGGGCGGCACTAGAAATCCGCGTTTACGCGCTCGGTGGTCTATGCTGCGCGCTGCTGATGTGGACATTCTACGATGGGTATCTCGCCACGAGAACGTCGGGGCGCGCTCGAGTGCTGCATGCTGTGATCGCCGTGATCTCCATATATACGCAGTACTTCCTCGGCTTCGTGCTCGTGGCGCAGCTCTTCGCTCTGCTCGTCACACGACGATTGACCGTTGCACGATATTTCGTTGTCGCTATGGTCGCCGTCGGTGTCTGCACTCTGCCCATTGTCTATGTGCTCCATCAGCAGATCGCAGCCGGCACGTCGACCTATTTCAGCAATGAATCTTTGAAGTCTCTGCTCTTTGACATCTATGGAATTGCCTTCTACTATGTGCTTCCCGTCGGCAAACTGATAAGTGCCACGGGCGCCGTCCACACAACCCGCTACCTCGTCGTTGTTGGCATCCTGGCCGCAGTTGCAGTGGCGTACATTCTGCGGCGCGCCGAGAATCGCACAAATGCTGTGACCGCCTGGACGATCGCTCTCGTCAGCTGCACGCTGCTTGTGCTTGCGTTTTACGTCACACACGAGCCTTTCGGCTATCGCTACGTGTTCGTGACGTTCATGCCGGTAATGATTGCGGTGCTAGCAACGTTTGCCGCGCTGCAACGGAGTCAAAAGTATGCGATCGCGGTGTGGGCCGTCGTTTTTCTTGTCGCCAGTTTTAGCCAACTATACTCGACATATCAGCCCTTGGCTAAAGGCGGCGATTGGATCCGCGTCTCCGCGTTTCTTGAATCAGAGGAAAAACCAAACCAGCCAATTCTCGTATTTCAAACTGAAAACGCGATGTCACTCGAGGATTATTACCACGGGAAGAATACGGTTGTCGCGGTGCCGCGGCCGATCGACTTCACGGTTGCATGGAACGAAGCGCAAGTCGTGCAGAGCGCTCGCGATGTCGAACAAGACATCGCGAGCGTACCGGGCAGGCACCCATACATCTGGGTCGTCAACACAACTGAATGCCAGGATTTCAGCGTCGACTACCACTGCCCGATCTTCGAGCACTTTCTCGCGACGCACTATACCGTAGTGCTACGTAAAGAATTTTACCATTCTGAGGCGAGGCTGTTGCGCGCTAGGACTTCGATCGGACGAGCTGCGGGAATCGCTTGTGCAAGTTATCGAGTTTCGGCAGATCTTCGTACACCACGTACGGGTCGTTTGGATTATTTGCGACGTAGTGCTGATGGTGTGCTTCGGCCGGATAGAAAGCTGGCAACGGCACAACCTGGGTCACGATCTGACCGCTGAAGGTCTTCGCGTCTTGAAGTCGCTTGATGTATTCGAGCGCCGCGCGCTTTTGCCCGTCATTTGAATAGAAGATTGCCGAGCGGTACTGTTTGCCGTGATCGGGTCCTTGGTAATCAAGTTGCGTTGGATCGTGTGCTACCAAAAAGTAGACGTCAAAAATCTGTTGCAAAGAAATCTGTGATGGGTCGAAGGTGATTTGCACCGACTCCGCGTGCCCGGTGAGACCCGTGCTGACGATCTCGTAGTGTGCGGTCGCCTTGCTGCCGCCTGCGTAGCCCGCGACGGCGCTCGAGACGCCTTTGAGGGAATCGAACACCGCTTCCATTCCCCAGAAGCAGCCGCCCGCAAGCACGATGTGCTCGGGCGACTTGGCCGGTGTAGAAGTGGAGCTTGTCGCCGGCACGGCGGCGAGTTGGAGTGCGACCAGAGCCGCAAAGATTATATGCATGACACCCTTAGTACGAGCCGGCAGCCGGAATGGATGTACGGTTGCTCTCCCGTATGCTGGACAAGTGTTGACCAATTTGACGCACCTTGCGACAAATCCAGCTATGTCGCTCGTTACGGCCACTGTGACGCCGGCGATTCTCATTTTAGCGGCCGGCTCGCTTGTGGCCAGCACTGTTGTGCGGCTCGGCCGTGTCGCCGACCATACCCGCACGCTCATCGCTCAAAGCGAAGCGGCCCGGCGCGAGGGTAAGACGCACGCCCTGGCGATCCTCGAGGCCCGCATGGACCGCCAGCTCCGGCGCGCGGAGTTGACGCGCAACGCGCTGTGGGATACTATTTCGCGATTGTGTTGTTCTTGGTCTCAAGCGTTATCATCGCGCTCAGCCAAGTCATTCATGTTACCTTAGAATGGATCGGACCGTCGATGATCCTCATCGGCGGTCTCGTGATAATTGTCGCCACAGCGCAGCTTGTTATCGAAGCTGGCCTGTCTGCCGGCTCGCTCCGCCAAGAAATTCAGTCGCATAAGAACCGCGAGTTACAGAGCTAAAGAAAAACCGCGACGCAACGCTCGCGCCGTGCCCGGGATGACAAAAAATGTCACGGAGTCGCTCTCGCGCGCGCCTTGAAGGCGCAGGGTCCACGTGCCGGGGTGCAGCGGCCACAACGCCCTTCCCGGGGTCTGCGAGTTGATGTTTTGTCCGTTTAGCGACCATCTGACTGCTGTTCTTGTTTGGACAGCCGCGCGAAACTCGATCGCTTGTTGCTCTGCAGCGAATGCGCTTTGATTCGGATATAAGACGAACACATCGCCTTCGTGCGGGAAGAGGATGCGCAAGCGTGCTGGTCCTTGGCTCACGCCTTGACTCGCCATCCACTCATCATATTCTCGCGGCAAGTCGGCGGGGCGAGGTGCTCGGTACGCCGCCAGATCCTCAGAATACAGATACTCATAGACGACGGTGCTGCAATCAGAGCGCGGTTTCAAGCCAGTGGTCGCGCAGATTGGTTCGAGATACAGGCCACGAGGCGCCGCAAATGGCTGAGGATCCCGATCTTCGTGCAGGTGCAGCATGATGCGGTTCCATAGGGGCGCCGCACCCGTGACGCCTGAGACTGAATGCATGGGTTCGCCATTAAAGTTGCCGACCCAGACGCCAACAGTGTAATCGGACGTGAATCCTACTGTCCACGTGTCTCGGAAATCGGACGAGGTTCCGGTCTTCACCCCCGCCGGGAACGGCATATCGAGTACCGAGCCCAGGCCAAAAGCTTTGGCGCGTGCATGCGAATCGCTGAGGATATCGGTCACGAGTTCCCATGCAGTAGGCTCGCCGATTGATGTGGCGGGCCGGCTCGTTTGCGGTTTCATAGAGGTTACAAGATCGATCGCGCGCCCAAGATGCGCCAGTGCGACGTACGCGCGGGTCAATTCCCACAAGCTGACTTCGCCGCCGCCTAACGTGAGCCCAAGGCCATAGTAGTCTGGTGAACGGGTGAGGTGGCTGAAGCCGAGAGCATGGAGGCGATCGAGGAAACTTCCGACACCGACCATGGAGAGCACGCGCACCGCGGGAACGTTGAGCGAATCGGCGAGGGCAAGCCGCACGCGCACCGGGCCTTGGTAGGTTCCGTTGTAATCCACTGGGCTATACAACAAACCACCGGGGATCGCGTAGTGCGCGGGCACGTCGGCCAGGATCGTGTTTGGGTGGATAGTGCGGTTCTCGAGGGCCAGCTGGTAGAGGAAGGGCTTGAGCGCGGAGCCTGGCTGGCGCAGCGCCTGAACGCCATCATTTCGGCCCATCTGTACTTCCGAAAAATAATCGGGAGAACCGACATAGGCGAGAACCTGGCCCGTGCGGTTGTCGACGACGACAACGGCGGCGTGATGCACGTTGCGCGACGAAAGGGAAGCCAGGACTTGGACGACTTGCGCCTCGACGAACTGTTGCAACCCGCGGTCGATCGTCGTTCGTACTTTGGCCGTGCCCTCCGGCATCTGTCCGGCAAGCCAAAAGAGGAAGTGCGGCGCTGCGACGATGCCCTGACCGCGCGGGCGCAGGGAGACTTGTTCTTCAGGTGCGCGACGCATTTGATCGGCTGTAATGTAGCCATCTTTGAGCATGCGCTCTAAGACGTAGCGCTGGCGGGACTTGAGTGCGCGCCAGTGTTCGTATGGGTAGAGTCCGTTCGGGTCGTTAGGAATAGCTGCCAGAAGGCTCGCCTGGGCAAGGTCGAGTGAAGCCGCAGGCACTCGCAAGTATGTGCGGGCGGCCGCCTCCACCCCATAGACGTTGCCGCCCATGGGCACGCGGTTGACGTAGGCGGCGAGAATCTCGTCTTTGTTCATTCCTGCAGCGAGGCGCCAGGCAGTCCAAATCTGGATGAGCTTACCCGCAAGGGTGCTGGGCGTCGGTCGAACCATTCGCGCTAGCTGCATTGTAATTGTCGAAGCGCCGCTGACAATATGGCGCGAACGGGCGGCTTGCCACGCGGCACGTGCCATGGCGAGGTAGTCGACTGGGCCGTGACTGCGGTAGCGGCTGTCCTCGGCGGCCATGACGGCGTGGAGGAAGGTCGGCGAGATGGCTGACAGCGGCACTGAGACTGTATGCTCTTGATCTCTGGTGAGCAATGTGCCCAGCGCGAGACCGTTGCGGTCGGTGAACTCGATCGACTGCTGATGCTGGACGAGGCTGGCTGCCCGGATGGGCGCAAGGCAAGGCGTGAGGCGCACAGCGAGCGCCACAAATGCAAGCGCTGCAACAGACACGATGAGCCGCCGTCTGCGCGTCATGGCGGAGAGTTCGGCTATTGGCGATGGGTTCATGCAGGCAAGAGGTCCGCTGCTACCAGCGCCCTAAAAGTCGTATCGCAGGAGGCAAGCAATGCGTCAGGTGCGGCGGCCACTTCAGGCTCTGCTGTACTTTATTTTGCTCGCCACGTCGCTTGTTGCAGCATCATCATGCTCGACTGTCAGAGGCGGCAATCAGCCAATCGCACTGCCTGATGTTTCACCTTTGCCGTCGCCGACCGTGCAGCCCTGGATCGTGCAAATCAGTCCGCGCGGCGAAGCCGCGACGCTTGCACAAATCCGAGTCATCTTCCGTGGTCCACTTATTCCGTTGCAAGCGACCGAAGATCCGGCACAGCAAGCAAAGCTCACGCAGTTTGTAGTCGATCCACAACTGCCGGGGCACTTTCGATTTCTGACACCGCGCATGGTCGGATTTCAACAAGACGAAGCGCTGCCAATCGCCACCCGCGTGCGTGTCACAATTAAATCAGGGCTCAGCGACTTGAGCGGTCACAAACTTTCTCACGATCTCTCGTGGACGTTTACCACAGCACCGATCGACATCACCGGTCTGCCAGATGGCGACCATGGACCTGTCGGTGTAAATCCAACGCTTAGTTTCACCTCAAACGTCGAACTCGATCCGCAATCGCTTGCCGATCATCTTTCGCTCATTGATCAAAAGACCAATGCGTCGGTGCCGGTGACCGCCGCGCTCGACCGCACCGAGACGCCGGCGCCGAACGACGAAGATCAGCCGCAATATCGTTTTGACGCGTCAAGGCGCAGTTGGGTGTACAAGGTTGTTCCAAAGCAACCGCTCGAGAAGTCAACTGAGTATCACCTTCGCATCACTGCAGGCGTGCGCCCAGCACGCGGTAATTTGCCAAGCACCAAAAAGTTTGTCGGTTCTATTGTCACCTACAGTCCGCTCTCATTCGTCGGCCTCGCGCACAATTTTGACACAACCAGTCGCTTCGTCGGCGGTCGGTCGTTTCTCCGATTTAACAACCCGCTCGTCGCCGATTCCGTGCAGAAAAACCTCACCATCACCCCAACGCCGCAGAGCACGGCCGGCTTGTGGGAAGCGAGTAACGGTGACCAGGACGTTTTTATCAATCCCTCATGGTTATTGCCGGTCACGAGCTACACGATCACAATCGGTCCGAACGTCGTCGACACGTTCGGTCAAACACTTGGCCAGGAACTGCATGCCACACTGTTTACGGGCGACTTCCTCGCCAACTTTTGGATGCCGGACGGGTTCAATATTTTCCCGGCCGACAATAAGCTGCAGCTCAACATCGATTCAGTCAATCTTCCGAACAAGCGATACGCCGCTGCGTACAAAATCGTGAAACCCTCGGACCTTGTGTACTGGGACTCGGCGTATCCCGATAATTCCGGAATAGGCTTGCTCCCCGCGGAGAGTGACTGGCCCAGCGTTCTGGTCAACGCAAAAAAAAACGAAGTCCTCACCACGCACGTTGCGCTGCAGGATAAGCTGAGCGGCGCAACGGGTATGCTCGCATACGGAGCACGCGCGGTGACGAATCAGACACCGCAGCAGCCCGTGCAGCAATACTACGGGCTCGTTCAGCTCACAAATTTGGGTGTCTTCGCACAGTGGTTCCCAACGCAGGGGCTTGTGCGGGTGCAGCATCTCTCAGACGGATCACGCGTCGCCGGGGCAACTGTTGAGATCTATCCGTCCAAGCTCTATGTCACCTCGCATCCGCCGAGATCGGCGTGCGCCACCGGTACGACAGACGCTACCGGAACGTTTTGGCTGTGCGCGGATGTCATGGCGCGCTGCATCAAGGGGAATCTCGGCAGTTACGGCGGTCCAAGCTTACTCGCTGTCGCACACGAAGGCAAAGACTGGGCGTTCGCGCGCACGCAAGCTTATAGCGGCGTCATTGGATCTGACATCTCCCTGGACTGGGACCGCGGCGGTCCGCAATCGCGCGGCATCATTTACTCGGACCGCCAGCTCTATCAGCCGGGTGAGAAAGCATGGCTTACCTGCGCGGCTTTTTTCCTGCGTGGGGGCGTGTTGCACCAGGACCGTAACGCTCGGTATCGAGTGAGGCTCGAAGCGCCAAGCGGCGATAAACGCGATCTCGGTGTGCACACCTCCGATGCATACGGCATGTTTGCGTTCGAGCTGCCGTTCACGAATGATCAGCCGCTGGGATACTATACAGTGCGTGCCAAGTCTGTTGACGGTGTCGAGATCACCGGTGATTTCCGCGTTGCCGAATTCAAGCCGCCGAATTTCAAAGTAACTTTGACGCTTGACAAAGACATCGCCTACTCGGGCGACACTGTGTCCGCCACAGCGAGCGGTCAGTATTTGTTTGGTTCGCCTGTACAAGGAGGTCAGGCGGCGTACTACGTGACGCGTCAACAGACGAGCTATGCACCAAAGGGTTGGGATGACTTCAGCTTTGGACGACGTTGGTTCTGGCCGGAAGAGCCGCCATCGACGTCAAGCGACGTGCTGCAAACCAAACAGACGCTCGGCGCATCAGGTAAGTTTGCGCAAGACGTGAAGATCGGAACGGACATCCCATATCCTCTGACGTATCGCGTCGACGCTCAAGTAACGGATGTTTCAAACCTTTCTGTCGCAGACTCGAAATCGTTTACCGTGCTGCCGTCCGATGCGCTCATCGGCTTGAACAACACGTGGATAACGAGCGTCGACAAGCCCATTACCGTCAAAGTGATCGTCACCGACGCAAAAGGTACGCCATTCCGCCGTCGCAGCGTGCGAGTCGCGCTCGAACAGATGGTGTACAGCAACGCGACGCAGTTGATCGAAGGCGGTGATAACCAGCGATACGCTGTGACTTACAAAACCGCGGCGACAGCAGACGTGGACTCCATCGGCAGCGCGCAGACAATATCGCTCAGTGCGACCAAGCCAGGCCCGTATAGGGTCCACGCAAATTTTGCCGGCGCCAAGGATGACGCCGCAGCAACAGACTCGTGGGTGTGGGTGACCGGTCCGGGTGAGATCGATTGGGGCTTCTTTAATCGCAGCGTTTTGCAGATCAAGCTCGACAAGACAACATATCACATCGGTGATATGGCGACGGCGCTGATCCAATCACCATACCCGAACGCCGAACTCTACTTTGCAGTTGCGCGCAACAAGGTGCTCTATCACACCATTTCAACCGTGACCGGTGGCGCACCGGAAGTGCATTTCCGGATTACGCCTGACATGCTCCCCAATGCCGCGGTCGAAGCAGTGCTCGTCCGTCAGGGCAAACCTCTACGCCAAGTGCAGCCGGGTTCTCTTGACAGTTTGGCGCGCACGGGCTTCGCACCGTTCGCGATCAATCTCGATGACAAGTACCTGAAGGTCACGCTCACGCCCGAGCGGTCCACCTTGCAGCCTGGAGCGCAACAGACCGTACGGCTCCAGGTGCGCGATGCGTTGGGCAGACCGACGGCCGGCGAGGCATCGGTCATGGTCGTCAATGAGACCGTACTCCAGTTGACGGGATATCGGCCACCCGATTTGGTGCAAACCATCTTTGCACGGCAATCGATCACAACAACATTTGCCGACAACCGGCCCGATGTCGTGCTGCAGCAGATTCCGTCGCCTCTCCAAAAGGGATGGGGCTATGGCGGCGGATTTATGGCGGGTGCTGCGGGCACACGCGTACGAACGAACTTCAAGCCGCTAGCTTATTACAACGGGGCGCTGCACACCGATGCGCAGGGGAATGCACAGTTCACATTTACGACGCCGGATGATCTCACCACGTGGAGAGTTATGGCGGTAGCCGTTGCTGCAAGCGGTGCGTCAAGTGGAAGCGATTTTCGTTTCGGCAACACCGACGCGACATTCATCGTGTCGAAGCCGCTCGTCACGAACGCGCTGCTGCCGCAGTTTGCCAGACCAGGCGACAAAATGAACGCCGGCCTTACCGTGACGAGCATCTCAGCGGGTCAGGGAGCACTGAACATCAATGGGTCCCTCATGGGGCCGCTCGGCTTCGAGCAAAACAGCGGGAACCCGCAGTCGATAACGTTCAGCGGCACGTTGGGTGCGCAGACGCAAGCATATCGTTTCCCCATGAGCGCAACCGCGGTGGGGACCGCACGCGTGAAGTTCAGCACCACGCTCGGACGCGAAAGCGACGCATTCGAGGAGTCGCTCGAGATCCGGATGCCGCAGTCGGTGATGGAACAGGTCGTTGAGTCCGGCGTGACTGCGGATTCTGTGAGTGTTCCCATCAACGTTGCTCCCAACGTCGTGAATGATAGCGGAGGACTTGAAATCGATCTTGCGAGTACGTTGCTGACCGAAATCATCGTGCCCGCCATAAAGGCGATTAATGAGAACGACCTGCCGATTCTTGAGCCAGCCGCGAGCCGTCTTCTCGTGAGCGTAGACCTAAAAGTTTTGGCGAAACGTTACGATCAAGCGCTGGGATCCTTCGATCCGGCGCAGACCGGTACCGCGGCGCTCGTGCAGTTGCAGAAGCTACAGCAAGCCGACGGGGGATTTTCCTGGGTTCCACATTTCCACGATTCTAACGTCTTCATCACGCCCTATGCCGCCGAGGCCTTAGCTGCGGCGCAAACGACAGGCATGGGAGTGCCACCGGCGATGATCGCAGGTGTCAAAACCTATCTCAAGCGGCGTCTTGCGGATCCGGGCGTCTGTGAGTACTTTGAGCCATGCAGAAGCCTCGTGCGTCTTGACATCCTTTGGGCGCTTGCAGATCTAGGCGAGCAACGTAACGACTATCTCTCGGATATTTACAGTCAGCGAGAAAAATTCGATTTAGTTGGCCAAGTGAAACTTGCTCGTTATCTCATGCGTTTTCCGGCTTGGCGACAAGAAGCGGACGGTTTGTCCGCCAAAATCCTGGAGTCCGTCAACCTCAGCGGCCGTTATGCGACGGTCAACTACCCGGAGGAGTGGGGGTGGCTCGCCTCACCGTCTGCAGCTCGTGCGCAAGTGCTCCGACTTTTCGTCGCACGTCAGGCTGATCCGGAGCTCTTGGACAAGCTGGTCGCGAGCCTACTTGCGCTGCGCGACAAAGGTACCTGGCCCGATACGTATGAGGATGCCGAAGCGCTTGGCGCGCTCATCGAGTACGGCGCCCTCCAGCCTGAACCACCAAACTTCTCTGCTACAGCGAGAATTGGAGAGCAAACGTTGCAGTCGGCCTCGTTCAGCGGCTATAAGGTGACGAGCAGTCAGCACAAAGTGCCGATGGTTGCATTGCCACGCAACAAGAGCGAGATCGTGCTGTCCAAGTCGGGCGATGGCCGGCTCCATTATCTGGTGGCGTACAGTTACCGTTTAGCCGGGAATCAGCCCGGGGTGCTCAACGGGTTACGCATCACGCGCTTTATCCGCCCCGCAAACAAGGGAGATGTGTTAGCCAAGATGGGGCTCAATGCGCCGAATGATCCATTGACCTTAGCTCCCGCCCAGGTTTTTGATATCGGGTTGGAGATCATCGCCGATCATCCCGTGGATCACGTCGTCATTACGGACGAGCTGCCCGCAGGACTCGAGGCAGTGGACACGAGCTTTAAAACCACAGCGCCATATTTTGCGGCGATCGGCGACAGCTGGGAGATCGACTATCAAACGATTCACAAAGATCGTATCGTTGCCTATGCCACGCGGCTCGAGGCCGGCGTCTACAGCATGCATTACCTCGTGCGATCGGTAACTCCGGGGACGTATCTATGGCCGCCCGGTCAAGTGCATTTGCAATACGCGCCGGAAGAGTTCGGCCGCACGAGCACGTCCACGCTTATCATCTCGGACAAGTAATAACGCCGCACATAATAAACAAGAAACCAGCGAACATCGCTGGTTCCGACGCAGACCTGTCCCTCCTATTATAGCGCGTTTTTGAAATCCTTGCAATCTATTCTCCGTGGATCAGGTCAGCATATGTTTCGCGCTCACGGACAACTCGATATGAACCGTCACTCTCAATGAGCACCTCTGCAGGCCGAGGGCGGCCATTGTAGTTTGAAGCTTGCGCAAAACCATACGCGCCGGCGGTTGCAATTGCGAGGAAATCTCCGGGTTGAGCATTTGGAAGTAATCGATCGAGCGCAAAAAAATCGCCCGTTTCGCACACGGGTCCGACGAGATCGGCGACTACATGAGATGTGGTTTCCCGAAGCGGCAGAACCTCGTGGTGAGCCTGATAGAGCGATGGGCGAATCAAGTCGTTCATGGCGGCATCGACGACGATGAAGTGTTTTGCGCCGCTCTGTTTTCGATAGAGAACACGCGTCACAAGTAGGCCCGCTCCAGCCACGATAGAGCGGCCCGGTTCGACAACAATGCGCAGATTGAGCCCCGCCGTGAGGGCGCAGATGGCCTGAACGAACTCAGTGATATTAGGCGCACGGTCATCCGGACGCTGCTGCACACCGAGCCCACCACCGATATCGAGGGATTCAATAGCAAAACCGCGGCCGCGCAGCCGCCGGATCAACTCGAGGGCGTCGCGGACAGCCTCCGCGATGGGTTGGGTGTCGAGCAACTGGGAGCCGATATGGAAACTCACCGTGTCGAGTTTCACCGAGCGATGTTGGCGAGCACCCTCAAAAATTTTTGCGGCGTCCGCCATGTCGACGCCGAACTTATGCGAACGTAGCCCGGTGGCAATGTACGGATGCGTTGCGGCACTAACGCCGGGGTTCACGCGAAGCCCAGCGTGAGCAACGCGCCCAAGCTGCTCGGCAACCGCTGCGAGCAGGTCGATCTCAGCCGCCGATTCACAGTGAAAGCTTCCAACGCCAGATTCGAGACCATAGCGCATCTCGTCAGCGGTCTTGCCTGCTCCGCTGAAGGCAACTTTTGAAGCATCGCCGCCGGCATGAAGCACGCGATAAAGCTCGCCACCGGAAACGATGTCGAAGCCGGCGCCCGCTTCAGCGAGAAGGCGCAGGATCGACAGGTTGCCGTTAGCTTTTACCGCGTAACAAACAAGATGCGGGGTGTCGTCGAAGGCTTTGTCATACGCGTGAAATTGATCGAGGATTGCTGCTGCAGAGTAAATATAACACGGAGTCCCAACTGCCGCAGCGATGTCCGCGAGCGCGGCTCCGTCGCACGCGAGATTATCGTGCTGGTACGCAAACCTCAAATATGGCAGGTCGGCTCGATACCTTGCTTCTCAAAGTAGCGCTGGTGATATTCTTCAGCTGGATAGAAGGTCGACGTGGGGACGATCTGCGTGACGATCGGTCGCTTGAACCGCCCTGAGGCAGCTAGTTTTGCGAGCGAAGCCTTAGCCGCGACCTCTTGCTCAGCGGAATGCGTGAAGATCACCGAGCGATATTGCGTTCCGAAATCAGGTCCCTGACGATTCAGCGTGGTTGGATCATGCATGTTCCAAAATGCATCGAGTAGCTGGTCGTAAGAAACCTTTGCCGGATCGAAGGCCACCTGCACAACTTCTGCGTGCCCGGTGCCGTCCGTGCAGACATCCTTGTACGTTGGGTTGACAAGGGTGCCGCCTTCGTAGCCCACCTTGGCATCTATGACACCGGGGATCTGACGAAAAGCTGACTCAACGCCCCAGAAACAGCCGGCGCCAAATGTTGCGAGTTCCATTGAAATGTCTCCCTGAATTGAGTTACTTCATTAGTATCTACGGGAATTAGGCGCAGGCGGATGGGATTCCGTTGCGACAATAAACGGACCTAAAGGTCCGTTGCTACATAGATAAAGAGTGCTACATAGATTTAGAGCGCTACATAGAGTTAGAGGCCGAGGTCGGCTGCATTCTCGCCAAGCGCCGCTATGAGAAACGCGATGTGGTCGTCGAGCGGCACGCGGAATTCTTCCGCTGCTTGGTACACCTCTTCGCGGTTGACGTTCGCGGCAAAGCTTTTATCCTTGAGTTTCTTCTTGACGGACTGCACCGGGACGTCTCGGATCGATTTTGACGGCCGAACGTAGGCTACCGCGGTGAGAAAGCCACACAGCTCGTCGCACGCAAAGAGCGCTTTAGCCATCTGGGTGTCACGCGGCACGCCGAGATAGGTCGCATGCCCACGAATCGCTTTAACGATGTCCGCCGGATAGCCCAGCTCTTCAAGCATCCGGCAGCCGAGTTCTGGATGCTGCTCCTGGTTTGGATGAATCTCCCAATCGAAGTCGTGGAGCAACCCAACGACGCCCCACCGGTCTTCGTCCTCTCCAAGCTTGCGGGCGTAGGCACGCATCGCGATTTCGACCGCACGCATGTGACGGCGCAGCGCTGGATTTTGGACGTGTTCACAGACGAGCTTCCATGCGTCATCGCGCGTGGGAGCATGCTGCTCGATTGACATACCTAGAAGTAGCCCGCTTTCTCCGCGGGAAACTCGACCAATTTGTTCTTGTCAAAATGTGGACGGTGGTGAGAGAGGATGAAGGCGGCGACATCGGCTGCCTCCTGATCGGTGAGCGAGCCCGGCGCGTTGCGCGGCATTGCTACCTTGATGAACGGCACGATGCGTTCCATCCGGCTCATGCCCGCCTTGTCGTTAAATGAGTGTGGCCCCCACACGGGTGGAATGGCGCCTGCACCGTCGCCGTTTGCGCCGTGGCACGAAGCGCAACGAGCCGAGTACACGTGGCCGCCGCGCGCCGCGTTGGGCGGCTGCGGCGGCTTGACGTCAATTGGCTGCTGGTTGGGAAAACCAACCCCGGTCGGCGCGCCGCGCGAGAGCCATGCGATGTAGGCGGTAAGCGCGACCATCTCGCGGCTGTAATACGGCGGTGGTTTTCCATTCATGCTGTAGAGGAAACACTCGGCGAGCCGATCTTGCAGCGCGATAAAACGATGAGCGCGTTTATTCCATTGTGGAAACGTCGCGTAACTGCCCACCAGCGAACCGGCGTGGGCTTGGGTGCCTCCCCCGGGATGACACGCAGCGCACGACATGCGCGCGGTAATATACGCTCCGGCGTATTTCGGCGTCTGCTCGAGAACGTCGCGCCCGTAAGCGATAAGCTCACCTTGAGGTCCGGGGGGAAAGGTTGCAGTCGCATTGAGCGCGGCCTGATCGGGTGCAGAGGCAGGGGCAGGAGCGCCGGAGTCGCCACGCATGCCCGACGCGCATGCGACGATCACGGCGCTCATTGTAACGAGCGCTGTGAGGATAACCGCTTGACGCGGAGTGAAGGTCACTTGATAACCGGCAATCCCTCGACTTGCCATGCAAGGATACCGCCGAGCTGGTTGTGCACGTCGGTGTACCCGTGCTCGTCGATCATGTAATCCTTGATGCTCCCACTGCGATTGCCCGAGCGGCAGGTGAAGATGATTTTCCGATTGCGCGGCAGGTCAGCTATGCGTTTGGGAATCTCGCCCATCGGGATGTGCGTCGCAGCCGGTAAGTGTCCGGCATCCCATTCGTGCTGCTCGCGGACGTCGATGAGGAGCGCGCCGCGCGCGACCTGATCTTGGGTCTGCTTTGGGTCGTAATCCTCGATCTCGGGATGGAGCAAGCCGCCTCGTTCGGCCATGAATGTCGCCTCCGTGTGAATGCTGCGAGAGCTATTTCACGCTCACGGGGATCAATCCCGTGGTGCTGGCGGCGATGAAAAGCCCGATTGCGAACACAAACACCGCAAACATGCGTTTCAGCAGACGCTGGTTGAGCTTTGCGGCCAACGCGCCGCCGGCCCAGGTGCCGGCAAGACCACCGACCAGAAAGAGTGCAGCGACTCCCCACGCCACGGTCGTCGCCGACGCCGTATGTGCAGCGACGAGCGCCTGACCGACGAGGCTCGATGCGCAATTAATAGCGATGACGAGCAGCGAGGTCGGAATCGCTGCGCGCATCGGCATGCCCAAGACAAGCGCGAGGCACGGAACAATGAGAAAACCACCGCCAACGCCGAGAAAGCCGGTGAGAAATCCGATCGCTACACCAACAATTGCAACCGAGAACCAATTCGGTCGAGCGCGCCCGGCCGCATCGTATGTATTCGATGTGAACATGAAGTATGATGCGACCAGCATGATGAGAGCAAACAGAAGCAAGAGCAGACTTCCTGAAAAAAATTCAGCCGCGTACCTCCCGGGCACTGCGCCAAAGAGTCCGACAAGACCCACAATTAGGCCAGAACGCGTGTCGGCGAGCGACTTGCGTCCAAGGTAACCGGCAAGAGCGGTGCCGCCGACGATGACAAGCGAAGTCGGGATGGCGACGTGCACAGGCTCGCCGACGAGATAGACGAGAAGAGGGACCGTGATAATCGATCCCCCTCCGCCTGTCAGTCCGAGAGAAATGCCGACTGCCAGACCGTACAAGAGCAACGGCACAACCGGCGTCATGTTAGATGATCGGGTAAATCTTCCAGCCGATCTCCTGCGCTTGCTGCACCGCGCCAACCCCGGCGGGCACCATTTGGAATCCGGGCATGAGAGACTTCTCGAAGTCGGCGAGCACAGCTTTGCCCGTCGTTGTTCCCATCTTTAGCGCGATGATGTAGGCGACGGCCGTCGTCGCGTTGTGGCAGACAAAGAACTGGCCACCGCGCTTGAGGACCGCCTGTGCGCTCCAGTCTTGATAAACGCCATCGGGATTGTCGGGATCGGCGCCTAAGTCGAGATTCGAGCTGGCCTGATAGTAGCTGTTGGTCGGATCGAGGCCAAACATCTTGCCGATCGGATATTTCTTCCACATCGCGTCGTTGAGGCCCAACACGATGGATGGCCCGATGAAGACTCCCAGAGTCGCTAAGTTGCCCAGGCCCTGCGAAAACTGGTATGCGTTCATCGCGTTTTGCATGTGGATGTAAATGCTGGCCACACCGGGCGCGACCAGGATAGGCGAAACGGATTGGAAGACTTGCTTGTGGT
>Ga0207416_1000736_pt1 | contig 50685 bp, 52 predicted proteins | sample PaiPotPPM11metaG_FD_184107 | JGI IMG/M metagenome (GOLD analysis project Ga0207416, IMG submission 184107) | Iron sulfur acid spring bacterial and archeal communities from Banff, Canada, to study Microbial Dark Matter (Phase II) - Paint Pots PPM... ... | reverse complement strand
GGGCGAGGCACCGGACGGCCCTTTTTTGGGGCCAAGGTCCGCGTGTGAGTTGGCGCGTTATATAGGCAGACCCTCCGATAGCGCAACCTCCATATTTGCGACACCTCCATATTTGCGAGCTCCGCCGGAGCGCATCTTGCGCTCCGTGCGCGCTTACTCCGCCGCGCGCGCAACGCCCATCGAGTCAAGATGCGCCAACACTTCGTCGATGTGCATCACGTCGGCGTATTTGTGGTGCATGTCGAAAAGGTTGACCTTGTGCGTCAGTTCGGCGCGATCGTAGGTGCATTCCTCGACCACGGTGACGTGAAATCCGCTCGAATAACTGTCGACGACGCTCGCGCGCACGCAGCCGGACGTGCTCTCGCCGCACACGATTCAGGCTTTGCACGCCCAGCAGCGGCAGGTGCGACGAAAGCGGCGTGCCCTGAAAAATGCTGGCGCGCTGCTTGCAAATAACGATGTCTTCCGGCTCGACCGCAAATTCGCGGTAGATCGCATAGGCGTCGGCCGACGGTTGTCCGCCGCTCCGCCTGGTCGACACCGCGCCGGCCGGCCGGTTGTTGGGCCGCGTCTCCTGCGTGCAGAAAAAGATCGGAATGCCCGCGCGGCGCGCCGCCGCGATCAGCTTTTTGGTCGGCGCAACGGCGCGATGGGCAAAGACGCCGCACGCGTTCGGATAGCGGTCATCGATCTCGACAGGCGGCAACGGTCCGCCGCGATAGACGAGATCGTAGAGATCGATGGCAAGGAGCGCCGGGCGCGCGCCGACGAAGGTTTCCCGCCGCCAGCGCGAATAAAGTTTCAGGTCGCCTTCGGGAACGACGTCCATCCAGCAATGATCGTTGAATTTGTCGATGGATGCCATGGCGGTCTCTCCGCGCCTGCTTCGGCTCGCCAGCTTGCACTATAGCCACATGGATCGAAATGTCCCACTCAAGTGTGTGTCAGTGGGCGCATATTCGGGTAGAATTGAAGTCATGAAGGTTCACCGGCGCAAGTTTCTGCGAACGGTGGTGAAGTTCGCGAACATCAAGGGGGAATGGTCAACGATGCCCGACAACAAATGTTTGGGGAGGAATCGCCATGAAATGTGCTCGCAGGAAATTTCTGCGTCTGGCAGCGGGCCTTGCCGTGTTGCCGGCTGTGCCGCGGCTTGCCAGGGCGCAAAGCTATCCGACAAAACCCGTCCGGCTCATCGTCGCCGTTCCGCCGGGCGGCACCTTCGACATCGTCGGGCGCCTGACCGCGCACTGGCTGTCGGAGCACCTCGGCCAGCAATTCTTTGTCGAGAACCGCCCGGGCGCCGCCACCAATCTCGGCACCGGTTTGGTCGCCCATTCGCCGCCCGACGGATACACGCTTCTCGTCGACGGCTCGCCGTCCGCGATCAACGCGACGCTCTATAAGCACCTCGATTTCGATTTCAAGCGCGACATCGCGCCGGTCGCCGGCATCGAACGCATGCCGCTCGTCATGGCGGTCAACCCGACGCTGCCGGCCAAAACGGTTCCGCAATTCATCAGCTACGCCAAAGCCAATTCCAGCAAGATCAACATGGGCTCGGGCGGCGTCGGCTCGACCGGCCATGTCGCCGGCGAGCTGTTCAACATGATGGCGGACATCAATCTCGTTCACGTTCCTTATCGCGGCGAGGCTCCTGCGCTCACTGATTTGCTGCGTGGGCAGGTACAAGTCGTGTTCACCACCGCCGGCTCGGCGATCAGCTACGTCAAAGCCGGCACGTTGCGGGCGCTCGCCGTGACCAGCGCCAAGCGGATCGATGTTCTGCCCGGCGTGCCGACCGTTGCGGACTCCCTGCCCGGTTACGAAGCGACCGCCTGGGCCGGCATCGGCGCGCCCACTGGCACGCCGGCCGCAATCATCGATAGGCTAAACGGAGAAACCAACGCGGCGCTGGCCGACGCCAAATTCAAGTCGCAACTCGCCGGCCTCGGCGCCATGGAGATGGCGGGTTCGCCCGCCGATTTCGGCAAGTTCATCGCCAGCGAAATCGACAAGTGGGCTAAAGTGATCAAATTCGCAAAAATCAAGGCGGCGTAGGCCGCCTGCAATGATCGTTTGATTGGAGGAACGCCATGCAAGTCGACAAGTGGGCCAAGGTGATTAAGTTCGCGGGCATAAAGCCGGAGTGATCCAACGCTTCGCCGTTACGCCACGCGGGCCATCCCCGCCAGATTCACAACCGCGTCGGACAGGCGCTCGCCGGTCGAACAAAGCGCCAACGAAACATAAGGGAGAGCAGCGATGCCTCATATCGATCGCAGGGCGATGTCCTTGCTCGGCCTTGCGGCAATCCTATCGCCGCCGCGCGCCTCGGCGGCGGACGCCTATCCGTCGCGTCCAATCCACCTCATTGTCGGATTCACTCCGGGCGCATCTTCCGACATCGTGGCGCGCCTCTTTGCCAAAGGCGCGGACCCGATCCTCGGTCAGGACATCGCGGTCGAGAACAAGCCGGGCGCCGGATCGAGCATCGCCGCCGGATATGTCGCCCGCGCGCCTAAGGACGGCTACACGTTGTTTGTGCCCGCGCTATCGACGCTGACTTACAAAATCGTGCATCCGGGCGCGCCCTACGACTTGAGCAAGGATTTTGCTCCGATTGCGCTCCTTGCCACCGGCGCGATCGTGATGGTCGTCGATCCCAAGCTCAACGTGCACAGCGTTGCCGAATTCACCGCTCTGGCCAAGTCGAAGCCCGGTCAAGTTCTCTTTGGCACGGTCGGTCCGGGCAGCCTGCCGGATCTTTGCGGGGAGCTGTACGGGCAGCGCGCCGGCGTCAAGCTGGTGCCGGTGCCGTATCCCGGCAGTCCGCAGGTGATTACCGATCTGATCGCCGGCCGGATCATGATGAACTTCGCCATCGCCTCTTCGGTGATCGGCCAGATCGCCGCCGGCCAAGTGAGGCCGATTGCGATAGCAGCCAATAAGCGGTCCAGCCTCCTTCCCGACGTGCCCACCATGGCGGAAGCCGGCTTGCCCGACTTCAACACCCCGCTCTGGTTCGGCCTCGTAGCGCCCGCTGGCACGCCGCGGCCGGCGATCGAAAAACTGGCCGGCGCCGCGCAGACGGCGATGCATGCACCGGACGCCGTGGATTTGCTGCATAAACAAGGTTTCGAACCGAAGGACTTGGGACCGGATCAGTTCGCGTCATTCATTCACCGCGAAATCGCCCGCTGGTCCGCGGTCGTGCACGCCGCCGGAATGAAAAGCTAAGGCACGCCGTCTTCTCACGCCGATTGCAGCGCACTCTCCTCGCGGGTGACGTCGAAGGTGAAGATCCAGGAGCGGTCGAGGAAGGGCGGCGGCGGCACTTTGCGGTTATTGGCGAATTGCTGTCGCGATTGCAGGGTGACGCGCGCGGTGCGCGGCTGGCGTTCGGCGACGTAGCTTTTCAGCGCAGCGTCGATGTCGCCTGAGTGGCGCACGAGCGCACGCGCCAGCACGTAGCCGTCCTCGATCGCCATATTGGCGCCCTGCGCCAGCGTCGGCATGGTCGGGTGCGCGGCGTCGCCGAGAAGCGCCCAATCAAAGCGCCTCCACCGTCACCACCCCGGCCACCGCCTTGATCGCACCGGCGATTTGCGGGGAGACCTTGAAGCGACCGGGCAGCTTGACCTCGACCTCGCTGCCGTTTTGCAGGAGCAGCACCATGCTGACCTCGCCGTCGGCCTGTTCAGACCCGTTGCGATCAGACCCGTTGCGAGCGGAGCCGTTGTGCGCGGGCTCAAGCCGCCGCGCCACGCCGGCAATCGGTTCCTCGTTGCGCAGGAACACGCGCAATCCCTTGTGCATCCGCGCCGCCGCTGCGTCGAGCGGCTCGGCCGTTTGGATGCGGGCGCGCACTTCCTCGGCTTGGACCTCGGCGGTGAGCAAGAGGAGCACCGCAGTGCCCGGCTCCAACAGGTCGCGGTACTGCGCGAGACCTTCGGCGAACAGCACGGCCTCGTAATGGCCGCTCGGGTCGGAAAGGCCGATGATGCCCATCTTGGTGCCGTTTCGGGTGCGCCGCTCGGTGCGCGCCACTACGGTGCCGGCGACGCGGCCGGCACTGGCGCCGGCCTTCACGGCGCGGGAAAATTCGGCCCAGGACTGCACACGCAGCCGCTTGAGCGCCGCGGCATAATCGTCGAGCGGATGGCCGGAGAGAAAAAATCCGATCGCCTCGTATTCGCGCTGCAGGCGCTCGGCCGAAAGCCACGGTTCGAGCGCGGGCAGCACCAGGGGCTCCGGCGCCGCCGGGCCGGCGAAGAGTTCGGACTGACCGCGCGCGGCGTTATCCTGCGTGCGCTGCGCCGTCGCCAATAGCGTATCGACGACCGCGAACACGCGCGCGCGGTTTGGTTCGAAAGCGTCGAACGCGCCGGCGGCCGCGAGACTCTCCAGCACGCGCTTGTTGAGCGAACGCGGATTGGCGCGGCTGGCGAAGTCGACGAGGTCGGCGAATGGACGCTCGCCGCGCACCGCGACGATGCTCTCGACGGCCTGCGGGCCGACCCCACGCAGCGCCGCCAGCGCGTAGTGGATGGCATTGCCGTCGACCTCGAACTCTATTCCCGAGCGATTGATCGAGGGCGGCTCGACCTTGATGCCGAGGCGCTCCGCCTCGGCGCGAAATTCGGCGAGCTTGTCGGTGTTGCCCATTTCCAGCGTCATCGAAGCGGCAAAGAACTCGACCGGATAATTCGCCTTCATGTAGGCGGTCTGATAGGCGACCAGCGCATAGGCCGCCGCGTGGCTCTTGTTGAAGCCATAATCGGCAAATCGCTCCAACAACTCGAAGATCGCCTCCGCCTGACTCGCTGTGACTCCGCGTTCGACGGCGCCGGACACGAAACGCTCGCGCTGCGCCTTCATCTCGCTGCGGATTTTCTTGCCCATGGCGCGGCGCAAGAGATCGGCCTCGCCGAGCGAGTAGCCGGAGAGCACTTGCGCGGCCTGCATCACTTGTTCCTGATAGACAATGACGCCGTAGGTCTCGCGCAGGATCGGTTCGAGCTTGGGATGGATGTAGTCGGCCTGCTCCAGCGCGTGCTTGCGCGCGCAATAGGTGGGAATATTGGCCATCGGGCCTGGCCGGTAGAGCGCGACCAGCGCGATGATGTCCTCAAAACGGTCCGGGCGCATGTCGATGAGCGCGCGCCGCATGCCCGCGCTTTCCACCTGGAACACGCCGACCGTCTCGCCGCGCGCCATCATGTCGTAGGATTTCGCGTCATCGAGCGGCAGGTTGGACAGATCGATGTCGATGCCGCGCCGGCGCACCAGCTTGGCGGCGCGATCGAGCACGGTCAGCGTTTTTAAGCCGAGGAAATCGAACTTCACGAGACCCGCCGGCTCGACCCATTTCATGTTGAACTGGGTCACCGGCATCAAGGATTTCGGATCGCGGTAGAGCGGCACCAGTTCGTTCAGCGGCCGGTCGCCAATGACGATGCCGGCGGCATGCGTGGAGGCATGCCGGGTGAGCCCTTCGAGCTTTTGCGCGATGTCGAAGGCGCGGCGCACCACCGGGTCGGCGTCGCGAGCCGCCTGCAGCCGCGGCTCGTCCTCGATGGCGCGGCCCAGCGTGATGGGGTTGAGCACGTTCTGCGGCACGAGCTTGCACAGCTTGTCGACTTGGCCGTACGGCATCTGCAACACGCGGCCGACGTCGCGCAGCACGCCGCGCGCCTGCAAGGTGCCGAAGGTGATGATCTGCGCCACCTGCTCGCGGCCGTATTTCTTCTGCACATAACGAATGACCTCGTCGCGCCGTTCCTGGCAGAAATCGATGTCGAAGTCCGGCATCGAAACGCGATCGGGATTGAGGAAACGCTCGAACAGAAGTCCGAAACGGATCGGATCGAGATCGGTGATGGTCAGCGCATAGGCGACCAGCGATCCCGCCCCGGAGCCGCGACCGGGTCCGACCGGAATCCCTTGCGCCTTCGCCCACTGGATGAAATCGGCGACGATCAAGAAGTAGCCGGCGTAATTCATGCTGACGATGACGCCGAGCTCGAATTCAAGCCGCTCGTGATACTCGTCGGCGGTATGGCCATGGGCCGGAACGTGCTGCTTGAGCCGCGCCGCGAGGCCGCTTTGCGCGGCGCGGCGAAGTTCATCGGGCTCTTGCGTCCCGACTCCAATGGCATCGCCGCGGCCCCCGGAAAAACGCGGCAGGATCGGCGCCAGGGTGCGCGGTCGAAAGGCACAACGCTCCGCGATCTCGATCGTCGCCGCCAGCGCTTCCGGCAGGTCGGCGAAAAGGGCCGCCATCTCGGCGCGGCTCTTGAAGCGGTGCTCGGGAGTCAACTGCCGGCGCTCGCCGTCGGCGATCAGCTTGCCTTCGGCGATGCAGAGAAGCGCGTCGTGGGCTTCATGATCCTCGCGCTTGGCGAAAAACGGCTCGTTGGCGGCGACGAGCGGCAGGCCGCGCGCGTAAGCGAGCTCGATCAGCGCCGGCTCGGCGGCGCGCTCGGCCGGCAGGCCGTGGCGCTGCAATTCGAGATAAAAACGGTCGCCGAACAGGCGCTGCAGCGCTTCGCAGCGCGCAAGCGCCAGCGCGTTTTGCGCAGCGACAAGCGCCGCATCGAGCGGCCCATGAGGACCGCCGCTGAGCGCGATCAATCCGCCGGTCTCGCCGGCGAGCCAGTCGAGCCTGATGTGCGGACGCTCGTGTTGTTCGGTATCCAGGTAGGCGCGCGAGCAAAGCCGCATCAGGCTGCGGTAGCCTTCTTCGCGCGCGGCGAGCAGCACAAGGCGCGCAAAGCTCGCGCCGGCCGCCGCTGTCCCCCCCGCACCGCCCCGGTTCTCCTGGTCGCCGAAGTCGACGCCGAGCGCGCAGCCAACGATCGGCTGGATGCCGGCGCCCGCCATTTTTTCGGAGAATTCCAGCGCGCCGAACATGTTGTCGGTATCGGTCAGCGCCAGCGCCGGTTGCCGGTCTTTTTTGGCAAGCTCCGCCAAGCGCGCAATCGTCAGCGCGCCCTCAAGCAGCGAATAGGACGAGTGCACGTGCAAATGCACGAAGCGGGGTTCGTTTGCGCCGGCCATGCTGTTGGTGTTCGCGCTCTCGCGATTCTTGCGATTCTTGCGGCGACGAGGATGACCGATCGCATTCGCCGCTGTCCAGGAGGGCGGTGCGCGCGGGGCCGCGCCACGCACAGAAACTTATGCACACCCTGGCCGGGCGGCCGCAAAAACTCGACCCTTTAGAACGTCAAATCACCCCAAGTACTTGCACCCACACCGCAATCGTCGCCAGGAACAGAGTGATCGAAGCCAGCGCGAGAGCTTCCTCCAGAACGGCGCGAACCATGATCCCGTCTCCCAGTTTTTGAGAACGAACAGAGAACATAGTTCAGATATTGTTCTGGGAGTCAAGGGGCGGCGAGATGCATTAAACTGCCGACCGACGTGTGCCATTGCGGTTTGCCTGCCGGTGCGTCCCCTGCCGCTGAGCAGCGGTTGCACGGATCGGTTTGCCAGGCCGCCTTCGAGCGGCCTCGTCGTTTGTTGGAGGCATTCTTGGCGGGCATGAACACCGAAGTGTGCGCTGATCCGCCACGGGCCGGTGAACTAATGCAGCGCCTGCGGGGTTTAGAGCTGTGAATCACAAGCCAGGAGGCACGCCATGAGGGCTTTGCTCTTCGTGATTGGAATTCTTACTGCCGCCGGAGCATTCAGCACCGGCGCAGAGGCGCAAAATTATCCGTGGTGCGCATATTACGGCGCCGGCAGGGGCGGCGGCGGTACTAATTGCGGATTCACGACTTTTCAGCAATGTCTGGCCACGATCAGCGGCATTGGCGGCTCCTGCGATCGAAACACCCAGTATGTCCCGCCTCCCGGGCCTCATCATACTCGGCTTTATCGGCGGCGACCTCGCAGGCATTACGCGCAGCCCTGAACCGATCCGCGGGCAGCGTGCGGGCTTACTCCACGAGTGATGCGCGAACCATCACTGCGGACGGCACTCGCGTCACGTCAACTCGACCACGAGACCGTCGCGGATGGTGACGCGGCGATCCATTTGCGCGGCAAGGTCGAGGTTGTGCGTGGCGATGACGGCGGCGAGGCCGGAGGCGCGGACCAATTGGGCGAGCGTGCCGAACACGTGTTCGGCGGTATGGACGTCGAGATTGCCGGTCGGCTCGTCGGCAAGGAGGAGCCGCGGCGCGTTGGCGACCGCACGCGCGATGGCGACGCGCTGCTGCTCGCCGCCGGAAAGCTCGGCCGGTCGATGAGTCAGACGCTCCTTGAGCCCGAGGTAGCTCAACAGTTCGACGGCGCGCGCTCTGGCTTGCCGGCGCGACAGCCCGCGGATCATCTGCGGCAGCATCACGTTCTCCAACGCCGAGAATTCCGGCAACAGATGATGGAATTGATAGACGAAGCCGATATCGCTGCGGCGGATGCGGGTGCGCTGAATGTCGCTCAAATGCGAAGTGGCCACCCCGTCGACATAGACTTCCCCCGAATCCGCATGTTCAAGCAGGCCGGCAATGTGCAGAAGCGTCGATTTCCCGGCGCCGGACGGCGCCACCAAAGCCACCGACTGGCCGGACCAGACCGCGAGTTCGGCGCCGTGAAGGACATCGAGCGTCGAATCGCCCTGGTGAAATTGCCGGCTTATGCCGTGCAGGAAGATGAACGGATGCTGTTCGTCGTCGCCCGCCGGCGCGGTGGTCTCGCTTATCGTGGTTTTTTCGTCCATCGCGCCTGATCACTCGTAGCGAAGCGCTTCGACAGGATCGAGCCGTGCCGCTCGCCAGGATGGATAGAGCGTCGCCAACAGCGACAGGCCAAGCGCCATGACCACCACGGCCGTGGTCTCGCGGACATTCATGTCGGCGGGAAGTTTGGAGAGGAAGTAGAGCTCCGGGTTGAACAGGTCGGTGTTGGTGAGCCACGAGAGGAACTGCCGGATCGAATCGATGTTGAGGCAGACAACGGTGCCGAGCAGAAAGCCGGCCAAGGTCCCCACGATCCCGATCGCGGATCCGGTAATGAGAAAGACGCGCATGATCGCGCCTTGACTCGCTCCCACCGTACGCAGAATGGCGATATCGCTGCCTTTGTCCTTCACCAGCATGATCAGGCCGGAGACGATATTGAGCGCCGCCACCAGCACGATCAGGGTCAGGATCAAGAACATCACGTTGCGTTCGACCTCAAGCGCGTTGAAGAAGGTGGCGTTGCGCTGGCGCCAGTCGATCATGTAGATCGGGCGCGCCGCGGCGTCGGTCACGAGCTTGCGGAAGCGGTCGATCCGATCGGGGTCGTCGGTATAGACTTCGATGGCGGTCACGTCGCCGTTACGATTGAAATAGGCCTGCGCCTCGGACAGCGGCATAAAGACAAAAGCGGCGTCGTATTCCGACATGCCGATTTCGAACACCGCCGCGACCTTGTAGGTCTTGATGCGCGGTGTCGTGCCCATCGGAGTGACAGCGCCGCGCGGGGAGACGAGCGTTAGGTTGTCGCCCGCCCGCACCGAGAGCTGGTCGGCAAGCCGGCTGCCGATGGCGATGCCCTGCCCCTGATCGAAGCCGGCAAGCGTGCCCTGCTTTATGTTCTTGGCGATCGAGCCGAGCTTGTCCAAGTCGGCGCCGCGGATGCCGCGCACCAGGACACCGGACGCGTTGAACGGCGAAGACGCCAATGCCTGTCCTTCGACGATGGGTGCGGCGAGGCGAACGCCGGGAATCTTGGAGACGCGATCCGCGACTGCCGCCCAATCGGTCAGCGGGCGTTCGAGCGGCTGAATGAGCAGGTGGCCGTTCAGCCCAAGGATCTTGTCGAGCAATTCCTGGCGGAAGCCGTTCATGACCGCCATGACGATGATCAGGGTCGCCACCCCGAGCATGATGCCGAGGAAGGAGAAACCGGCAATGACGGAAATGAATCCCTCTTTGCGCCGCGCACGAAGATAGCGCAGCGACAGCATCCACTCGAACGGAGCGAAGGGATGGGTGCCGGTCGGCTCAGGCATTCAGCTAGGGTCCCCGCGAACCACCGGAGTTTCACACGATTCTGGCCGTTTCAAGCCGGGAATCGACGCATCGAAACGCCGCAGCGCACAGGTTCATGCGCCGAATTCATGCGCCGAACCGGGCAAGCGTGTCGGCTGGGGTGATGAGTTCCCGCGTGCCGTCGGAGCGCCGCTTGACCTCGACCTTGCCCTCGGCTAGTCCCCGCGGCCCGACCAGAATCTGCCAGGGAATGCCAATGAGGTCGGCAATGGCGAATTTCGCGCCCGGCCGCTCGTCGAGGTCGTGGTAGAGGGTGTCGATCCCCTTGGCGGTAAGCGCCGCATAGAGCCGCTCACAAGTCCGGTCGGTGTCGCTTCCCCCCTGTTTGAGGTTCAAGATCACGATTTGGAACGGCGCGACGGGTTCCGGCCATTTGATGCCGGCCTCGTCATGAAAGGCCTCGATGATGGCACCCACCAGCCGGCTCGGGCCGATGCCATAGGACCCCATGTGTACCGCGTGCTCCAACCCGTCGGGGCCGGCCACCAGGGCCTTCATCGGGGCGGAATATTTCGTGCCGAAATAGAAGATGTGACCGACCTCGATGCCGCGCGCCGATACGCGCCTGTCGGCCGGAAGCTTGGCGAAGGCCTCCCCATCGTGCTTGTCGGAAGTCGCCGCATAAAGCGAGGTCCATTGGTCGACGATCGTCTGCAGAGCGGCCACGTTGGCGAAGTCCACGTCCGCCCCGGGGACTTCGAAGCCGAGATAATCGCGGTGGCAGAACACCTCGCTCTCGCCGGTATCGGCCAGGATGATGAACTCGTGCGAGAGATTGCCGCCAATCGGTCCGCTTTCGGCCACCATCGGAATCGAGCGCAAGCCCATGCGGGAGAAGGTGCGTAAGTAGGCGACAAACATGCGATTATAGGCATGCTGGGCGCCGGCAAAGTCGAGATCGAACGAATAGGCGTCCTTCATGAGGAACTCGCGCCCGCGCATCAGCCCGAAACGCGGCCGCACCTCGTCGCGGAATTTCCATTGGATGTGGTAGAGGTTCAGCGGCAAATCCTTGTACGAGCGGACATAGCTGCGAAAAATCGCCGTGATCATTTCTTCGTTGGTCGGCCCGTAGAGCATGTCGCGCTCGTGTCGGTCCATGATCCGCAGCATTTCCTTGCCGTAGGCCTCGTAGCGGCCGCTTTCGCGCCAGAGGTCGGCGGACTGGATGGTCGGCATCAAAAGCTCGATGGCGCCCGAGCGGTCCTGCTCCTCGCGCACGATCCGGCAGACCTTCTGCAGCACGCGGAACCCGAGCGGCAGGAACGAATAGATGCCGGCGGCCTCCTGGCGGATCATCCCGGCGCGCAGCATCAGCCGGTGGGAAGCGATCTCGGCTTCTTTCGGTGTTTCGCGCAAGCTTGGCAAAAAGAACCGGGAGAGGCGCATACAGCTCATCGAAGTTGAGGAATCGAGATCGGTTCGGGAGTCAAGCCGCAACGGCGCGGCAAACACAAGCACCCAGCATTGCGAAACTTATGCAGCGAAGGGTCAACGGCATTTTTTTGATGTTGGCGCCGCTAAGCTGATGACAAGCGTCCAAAAGTCGATTACCAATGGTTCGGCTATCGCGATACCGCGAGCTTGAGCGCGGCTATTGGCGATACCGGTCCAAGTCTTGGGAGGATGGCCTTTAGAGCGCAAAGCAACGCCGCCGCCACGCCGCGAGCATAATCGCAAGCGCAAGCATAATCGCAAGAAAATCAGGCGCGGATGAGGGTCCAGACGAGGATTTGAAGGCAGGGTTTTGACCCTGCCTTTATCTTTGTCTCAGCGGCCTGCCGATCAGCTAGCTTGTGCGCCCATACATTGGCGGAATTGCTTTAGAATTATCGCGTAATATATTGATTATAAGATATTTTATTCCGAAAAATGCAGACCGAGCGGCGTCAGCAAGCCATCGAGCGTAACCAAGCGATCGGTGTAGACGACATAGCAGGCGGCAAAGACCACGCCGGCGACGACTGTCGTCCACACGAGCTTTCGTCCGAGTCTTGGCAGCAGGGGCGCACCGGGGTCGGTTCCTGGCGTCATCTCGCCGCCTTCGTGCTGGCTGCGCACGCCCCACGGCAGAACGGCGAACAGCACGACCCACCAAATCAGGAAAAAGACGGCCGCGCCCGTGGTCTTCGACATGCCAGTTCTCATTCCTGTTCCAATTCGACCAAGGTCCCGGCAAAATCCTTCGGATGCAGGAACAGCACGGGCTTGCCGTGCGCGCCCGTCTTCGGCTCGCCGTCGCCGAGCAGGCGCATTCCGGCCGCCCGCAGCGCATCGCGGGCGGCATAGATGTCGGCTACCTGGTAGCAGAGGTGGTGCATGCCGCCATCCGGGTTCCGCTCGAGGAACTTGGCGATGGGCGAAGCTTCGCCGAGCGGTTCGAGCAACTCGATCTTGGCGTTCGGCAATGTGACGAACACTGTGGTCACACCATATTCGGGCTGCGGCATCGCGCCCGAAACTTCGGCGCCCAAAATGTCGCGGTACACGGCAGTGGCCTTGCCGAGATCGCGAACCGCGATCGCGACGTGATTGAGCCTGCCAATCATATTTTCAAATCTCCTGCGCCCGGCCAGCGCATCCTACATAGTTCAGCCTGCGGACGTTAGGCAGGTCTGAGCGCCTCTTCTGCCACCAAGTCCTGATAGACCTGCGGCAGTAATCGCGCGAGCAACGCACTCCACGCTCGCCGCCCGTTCTCGTCAGCAATCAAATCCTGCCGGATCTCGATCAGCACATGATGCAGGCCGCGGCGCTCTGCATGCACCGGGATGGTGTAGTCCGTTGCATCGCTCACCGAGTATGGCGCGTTGTCGCCAACGGCGAATTCCTGTTCGGCGTTGAGCAGCGCCATGAGACGGTGGGCGAAACGCGGATCGCGATTGTAGAGCACGGCGGCGTGCCAGGGCCGCTCCACGCCCTTGAAGACCGGCGTGAAGCTGTGCAGCGCGATCAGCACCGCTGGGCGGCCGGCTTGCCGCCGGCGGTCAAGCTCGGCGTCGATGCGCGCATGGTAGGGCCAGAAAATCTCGCGGGCGCGCGCGGCCCTGTCTGCTTCGCTCAGGCCCAAATTGCCGGGGACCGGCGTATGTTCGCTGATGTCCGGAATCGACGTTGGCGTGCCCGGCGGGCGGTTGCAGTCGATAACGAGGCGCGAATAGTTTTGTCGAATGAACGAGGCGTCGAGCGCGTCCGCCAAAAGCCGGCCGAGACCGGCAATGCCGATGTCCCAGGCGATGTGGCGGCCGCATTCGGCTTCGGCAACGCCGAGCCGGCCGAGGGCGCGCGGCATCGCATTGCCGGCGTGATCGGCGACCAACAGGAACGGCGATTGTCCGTCGGCGCGGTAAACCATGACCGGCGCCGGGTCGTCGGCCGCCAGCAGGTTTTTAGGGCCCTCGTTCATCGGCCTTCACGATCGCCGGAGAATATGTGAAATATTGGCCCGAGAAATGCATGTTTTCGGGGTATCGATTATCATGGAGCCGCGATGCCGATTCTCAGCATCGGACACGTTACGACGTATCACTATCATCAGCCGGTGGCGTTCGGCACGCACCGGATGATGCTGCGTCCGCGCGACGACGACGACCAGAAGGTACTTGAATCCGAGCTCGAAATCACGCCCAAGCCGCGGCAGGTTTCTTGGACGCGAGATGCTTTTGGCAATCACGTGGCGACCGCCGACTTTGCCGATCGGGCTGCCGAGCTTCGCTTCGTCAGCACCATTCGTCTCGCCCACGCACCGGCCGGCTTTCGCGCGGCCGACATCGAGGACTTTGCCCGAACCTATCCGTTTGCCTACGCGGCGGAAGATTGGCCCGCTCTCAAACGCTTCACCCGGCCGCCGTCCTCCCATGCCGGACTCGACCGCTGGAGCGCGGCCTTCTTGCGCACCGACGGCTCCGCCGACACGCACGATTTGCTGGTCGACATGACGCGGACCATGCGGCAGAACTTTAATTACCTAGCGCGGCACGAGAACGGAATCCAAAATCCGGTACAGACTCTTAATCTCGGCAGTGGAAGTTGTCGTGACCTCGCAATGCTCATGATCGCTGTACTCCGCTCGCGCGGCTTTGCCGCTCGGTTTGTTTCGGGATACCTGCATTTGCCTCATGAGGAAGAAGGAGATGTCACCGGCGGCAATACCCACGCCTGGGTCCAGGTCTACATTCCGGGACCCGGCTGGGTCGACTTCGATCCATCCGGCGGCGTCGTAGGAAACCGCAACCTTGTCCGCGTCGCCGTCGTGCAGCATCCGCGCGAGGCGATCCCGCTGCAAGGCACGTGGTTTGGGAACGCGTCGGATCACCTCGCCATGAAAGTCGCCGTAAAGGTCCTTGCGGCGGCCGACGCCGGCGGCTGAGTTGCGGAAGGCAAAGAGAACGATGCATCCGGCTTGCAAACGTTGCGCCGGCGCCACGATCGGTCGAAAACAGAGCCTTTGTGACGTGTCGCCCGTAGTAGACATTGGGCAAGGAATCGCCGACGCGACCCGAAGAGTTTTTCGATGAAGATTCGCGCCGGCTACGAGATTTCCTACGACTGTCCGCAGCCGACGCCGATGATCCTGATGGTGAGCGTCCATCCGTCGAGGATTCCTGACCTGCTGACGCCTGATCGGATGCGGCTCGATCCCGCCATCCCCGCCAACGAATATCGCGACGGATTCGGCAATATTTGCCAAGTGATCCAGTCACCCGCGGGCAGGCTCACGCTGTCTGCGGACTTTCTGATCTGGGACAGCGGAGCGCCAGACGACGCGGCGCCGGATGCGGAGCAGCATGCCTTGGACAAACTCCCGGTCGAGACTCTGGTCTATCTGCTTGGGAGCCGCTACTGCGAGACCGACCGCTTCACCACGATCGCGTGGCCCCAATTTGGCAAAGTCCAAAGAGGATGGCCAATGGTTCAAGCGATCTGCGATTACGTCCATGGTCACATCAAATTCGGTTATGAGCATGCGAGCCCGACCAAAACGGCCTGGGATGCGTATGTCGAACGGCGCGGCGTGTGCCGCGACTTCGCCCACCTCGCGATCGCGCTGTGCCGCTGCATGAACGTTCCGGCGCGCTACTGCACCGGCTATCTCGGCGACATCGGTGTGCCGGTCGACCCGGCGCCGATGGATTTCAGCGCCTGGTTCGAAGTCTATCTCGGCGGCCGCTGGTACACGTTCGACGCGCGCTACAACAAACCGCGCATCGGGCGCATTTTGATGGCGCGCGGGCGCGATGCCACCGATGTCGCCATCGTGACCTCGTTCGGCCCGTGCACGCTCACAGGCTTCAAGGTGATCACCGACGAGGTCACCTCGGCCGACCCGGCAAGTAGCATGTCCCGGCCCTAACGGTCAGTTCGAGGTGTCTGCAACCTACTTCACAGCCGGACGCTGTCGAGGACTTATGTTATGAGGCCAGGACTGTGAGCGCGCTACACGATGAGCACGTGCACGTGGCAGATCGGCTTCTTGTTCCAGCGTTCGGCGACGGCCGAGCGCACCGCGCGCCGCACCGCCTCGGCGACCGCGTCCTGGTCGCGCCGACGCGGCCGTGGCAGCGACTCGAACGCCTCCTCGACCGCGTCGCGGGCGATTTCGCTCATCGAGAGGCCTGCGGCATCGTTCTCCGGAATGCCGAACAGCTCGACTTCCGGATCGGCCACGAGCACGCCCTTTTCGCTCAGCGCCAGCGCCACAGTGACCAAACCGGAAATGCTCAGCCGGCGGCGCGATGCCACAGTGCGTGCTTCCGCATCGATCAGCAGCGTGCCGTCCTTGTAGAGGCGGCCTGACGGGATTTCGTCGATGATTTCGGCCGCGCCGGGGGCGAGACGGACCAGATCGCCATTGCGGCAGACAAGGACCTGCGGGACTCCGGCGCGGCGCGCCAGCGCCGCGTGCTCGGCAAGGTGCAGCGCCTCGCCATGCGCGGGGATGAGGATTTTCGGCTTGACCCAGCCGATCATGTCGAGGAGCTCGGCGCGCCGCGGATGCCCAGACACGTGCACGAGGTGGGTGCGGTCGGTGACGACTTCGACGCCCTGCGCCACCAGACCGTTGATCACCCGGTCCACCGCCTTTTCGTTGCCCGGAATGGCGCGCGAGGAAAAGATCACCCGGTCGCCTCGCCCCAGCGTGACCTGCGGATGCTCGTCCTCGGCGATGCGAGCGAGCGCGGCGCGCGGCTCGCCCTGGCTGCCGGTGCACAGCGCCAGGACTTTATCCGGCGGCAGGTAGCCGTAGCTCTCGGCGCTGCGGAAATCCTGCACGCCGTCAAGGTAGCCGGTCTCGCGCGCGACCTGCACCACACGCTCCATGGCGCGCCCGACCACGACAACCTCGCGCTCGGCGGCGCGCGCCGCGCCGGCGACCGCGCGAATGCGGTCGACGTGAGAGGCAAAGGTCGTGACCGCCACGCGGGCCGGCGCGGTGCGTACGAGATCGGCAATGGTCTTGGCGACATCGGACTCGGAGGGCGAGCGGCCGTCACGGATAGCGTTGGTCGAATCGCCGACGAGCGCGAGAACGCCCTCGTCGCCCAGCGCGGAAAGCCGCGCTGCGTCGGTCACCGAGCCGGCAAGCGGCGTGGGATCGATTTTCCAATCCCCGGTATGCAGCACGGTGCCGGCCGGCGTGCGGATCGCCAGCGCATTCGATTCCGGGATCGAGTGCGCCACGTTGATGAACTCGATCGCAAACGGACCGAGCGTCAGGTTTCCGCGAAGGGGGACGACATTGACCGGGATTATCGGCGCGCCCGGTTCGGCGGCACGCTTGGCCTCGAACAACGCGGCGGTGAAGGGGGTGGCATAAAGCGGCACGTTAAGCCGCGGCCACAGATCGATGAGCGCGCCCATGTGATCCTCGTGGCCGTGGGTGAGCACGAGGCCCAGGATATTTTTGCGCTCCTCGATCAGGTAGCGGATATCCGGCAGGATGAGATCGATTCCGGGCAAATGCTCTTCGGCCGCAAAAGAGACGCCGCAATCGACGATGAGCCATTGCCGGCGCCGGCCGTCGCCGACGCCGACGCCGTAGATCGAGAGGTTCATCCCGATCTCGCCGATGCCGCCAAGCGACGCGAAGACAAGTTCACTCTGCGCCATCGGGATACGAGCCATCCTCAAAAAAGCGTCTCGGCCCGCCGCCAGTAACCGGGAAGATGGCGCCGGCCGCGATCGTCTCTAAGCGCCCGTCCGCGAGGCGGAGCAATAACTGGCCGTATTCGTCGAGCGCCTCACAGCGCCCAAAAAGCTCGCGGTCCGGAAGCCGCACCCGCATCTCGCCGCCAACCCCGATGGCGCGGTCAAGCCAGTCGGAACGTATGGCCAAAAAACCGTCGCCGCCGCGCCACTGCTCTAGCCGCCGCATCATCGAGCCCGACAGCGCGAAGAACAGATCGTCGGGAGAAACGTCGACGCCAACTTCCGCCAGATCGGTTGCAGGATAGGAGGTCTGCGCAGGATGGTGCTTACAGTTCACGCCGATACCGATCGCGACCGCGAGGCCCGCGTCCAGCCGGTGGCCTTCGATCAGAATGCCGGCGAGCTTGGCGCCGCCGCAGAGGACGTCATTCGGCCATTTGAGCGCGAGTTTTCCGCGCATGACGGGAGCGCAGCCGAGGATCGCGTCATGAACGGCGAGCGCAGTCACGAACGACAATTTTGGCGCATCTTTTGGCGGAGCCGGATCTTTAAGCAAAAGCGTAGCATAGAGATTGCCGGGCGGCGACATCCATTTGCCGCCGCGCCGGCCGCGGCCTGCCGTTTGCTCGCGCGCTGTGATCCACAGCGGACTTGGCGCACCGCGCTGCGCGAGCGCGAACGTCAGCGCCTGCGCATTGGTCGACGCCAGGGTCTCGTGCGCCAAGAGGCGATAACCTGCAGCCGCCGTCACCGGGTCAAGTCGCATCAGAACAGCGAATGGGCGGCCGCGCTCGCCGCACCGACCAGCGGCCCCGGATAGAGGAAGAACAGGATGTTGAACAGGCCGCAAATCCCAAGCACCACCCTGAGCTCGATGGGCATGGCGTAAAAACCTTCAACCGCTTCGTCGAAATACATGAGCTTGATGATCGCCAGATAATAATAGGCGCCGACCACGCTCGCCAGCACCCCAATCACCGCCAGCACGTAGAAGCCCGCCTTGATGGCGGCGAGGAAGACATAAAACTTGGCGAAAAAACCGGCGAGCGGCGGCACGCCGGCCATCGAGAACAACAGCATCGCCAAGAGGAACGCCATGGTCGGGTGGCTGCGGGCAAGGCCTGAAAGCTGGTCGATCGATTCCACCATTCCGGTCGATCGCCGCATCGCCAGGATCACGGCGAACACGCCGAGCGTCATGGTGATGTAGATCGCCATGTAGAGGAGCACGCCCTGCACGCCTTCGGCCGTTCCGGCGGCAAGGCCGATGAGCGCGTAGCCCATGTGGCCGATCGACGAATAGGCCATCAGGCGCTTGATGTTGCGCTGGCCGATGGCGGCGAAAGCGCCGAGCAGCATCGAGGCGATGGCGACGAAGACGATAATCTGCTGCCATTGCGTGGCGATTCCGGGAAACGCCGCGACTGCGGCGCGCACGAACATGGCGATGCCCGCGACCTTCGGAGCGGCGGCGAAAAGTGCCGTCACCGGCGTCGGCGCCCCTTCGTAAACGTCCGGTGTCCACATGTGGAAGGGCACCGCCGAAACCTTAAAGCAGAAGCCGGCGAACAGAAAGACGAGCCCGAAGATCAATCCGACCCCGCCGTGCGCGGCGGTCCGCGCGATGCCGGTAAAGGTGACGGTGCCGGTGAAGCCGTAGATCAGCGAGGCGCCGTAAAGCAGCATTCCGGACGAGAGCGCGCCCAAGACAAAATATTTCAGCCCCGCTTCGGTCGAACGCAGCCGGTCGCGATGGCTTGCGGCCATGACGTAAAGCGGCAGGCTCATCAATTCGAGGCCGAGATAGAGCGCGATGAGGTCGGCGGCCGAGATCAGCATCAGCATGCCGAGCGTCGAGAGCAGGATGAGGACGGGATATTCGAATCGCTCTTGCCGTTCGCGCTTGGCATAGTCGAGCGACATCGCAATCGCTGCGGCCGAGCCGATCAGCGCCAGGATTTTGAGAAACCGGGCGAAATCGTCGACCACGAAGCTGCCGCCGAAACTCACGAGCTTACCCGAGGGCAGCGCCAAAAGGATCGCGCCGGCGATCGCGAGCAGCGCGATTGCGGCGAAGTCGACCACACGCACGCTGAGGTCGCTGCGGAAGACGCCAAGCATGAGCAGCGCCATGGCGCCGAGCCCGAGCACGATTTCCGGCAGGAGCGGCATGAAGGCGGGAAGTTGCGTAGCGTTCATTGCCTTACCTCGCCAAAGCCGCCGCTTGCACGCCGCCAATTGCGTGGTGGTAATTGTCGATCAGTTGCGTCACCGACGCCGCCGATAGATCGAGCACCGGCTTCGGATAAACGCCGAACACGATGGTCAAGATCACGAGCGGCGCCAGCACCACGATCTCGCGCCAGCCAATGTCCGTGATCTTGAAGAGGCTTGCCTTCTCCAGCTTGCCGAAAATCACCCTGCGATAAAGCCACAGCATGTAGGCGGCGGAGAGGATGGTGCCGAGCGTCGCCACCGTCGCCACCCAATTGTTGACTCGGAAGGTGCCGATCAGCGTCAAAAATTCGCCGACGAATCCCGACGTGCCCGGAAGCCCCACATTGGCGAGCGCGAACACCATGAAGACGAAGGCATAGAGCGGCATGCGGTTGACCAGCCCGCCATAGGCGGCGATCTCGCGCGTATGCATGCGGTCGTAGACGACGCCGACGCAAAGAAACAAGGCGGCCGAGACGATGCCGTGGGAGATCATTTGAAAGATGCCGCCGGAGATGCCCTGCGCGGTCACCGCAAATATGCCCATCGTGACGAATCCCATATGCGCCACCGACGAATAGGCGATGAGCTTTTTCATGTCGTCCTGCATCAGCGCGACCAGCGAGGTGTAGACGATGGCGACCACGGAGAGCGCGTAGATCAGCGGCGCCAGTTGCTGCGAGGCTTCCGGAAACATCGGCAGCGAAAAACGCAAGAAACCGTAGCCGCCCATCTTCAGGAGAATGGCGGCGAGAATCACCGAGCCGGCGGTGGGCGCCTCAACATGGGCGTCGGGCAGCCAAGTGTGCACCGGCCACATCGGCAGTTTCACGGCAAAAGAAGCGAGGAAAGCAAGAAACGCCCAGGTCTGCAGCTCACGCGGAAAGGCGTGGTGCAACAGCGTCGGGATGTCGGCGGTGCCGGCGTCCCAGTACATCGCCATGATGGCGAGCAGCATCAGCACCGAGCCGAGCAGCGTGTAGAGGAAGAACTTGAAGCTGGCATAGACCCGGCGCGGGCCGCCCCACACCCCGATGATCAGGAACATCGGGATGAGACCGCCCTCGAAGAACAGGTAGAACAGCACCAGGTCGAGCGCACAGAAGGTGCCGACCATCAGCGTTTCGAGGACGAGGAAGGCAATCATGTATTCGCGCACGCGGCGCGCAATCGCCTCCCAGCTCGCCAGGATCGAGATCGGCATCAGCGCGGTGGTGAGCACCACGAACGGCAGCGAGATGCCGTCGACGCCCATCGAATAGGTGATGGCGCCCCCGAGCCACGGCGCTTTTTCGACAAACTGAAAATCGGCCGTAGAGGGGTCGAAGCGCCACATCACGATGAGCGAGATGGCAAACGTGATCAACGTCGTCCACAGCGCCACCCAACGCGCATTGCGTATGCCCGCCTCGTCGTCGCGCAAAAACGCGATGAACAAGGCGCCGACGAGCGGCAGAAAGGTGACGACGGAGAGGATCGGCCAACTCGTCATCCATGCGCTCCGTTGAACATGAACCAGGTGATCGCCACGGCGACGCCGATCAGCATGGCGAACGCATAGTGATAGAGATAGCCGGTCTGCAGACGGATGACGTTACGCGTCACGTCGAGCACGCGGGCAGAGACCCCGTCGGGGCCGAAGCCGTCGATGATGAAACCGTCGCCGCCCTTCCAAAGTAGCCGGCCGAGCCACATCGCGGGACGAACGAAGAGGAAGTCGTAGATCTCGTCAAAATACCATTTGTTGAGCAGAAATTTATAGAGCACGTATTGTTGCCGCGCCAATTCTTCGGGCAGATCCGGACGGCGGATGTAAAACTCCCACGCGACGAGAAAGCCGCCGATCATCATCACGGTCGGCAAGATAGAGAGGAGGAGCGGCAGCTTCTCCGCGCCCTCGAACAGCGTGTTCGCAGTCCCCAATTGCAACGCGCCGCGAAAGAACTGGTCGGTGCCGTGCCCGGTGAATACCGCGAGCGCCGGATAGCCGGCCGCGATCGAGCCAATGGCGAGAAGCCCGAGCGGCACCAGCATTGTTTTCGGGGTCTCATGCGCCGCCTCGTAGCGCTCGCGGTCGTGCGGCTCGCCATGGAAAGTCTTGAAAATCAGGCGCCAGGAATAGAACGCGGTCAGCGCGGCCGCTCCGAGCGTCATCGCGAAGCCGTATGTAGCCATGGGATTGTTGCTGAGCAGCGCCGCCTCGATGATCGCATCTTTGGAAAAATAGCCGGCGGTGAACGGGAACCCGGTGAGCGCCAATGTACCGATCACCATCGTGGCATAGGTGAACGGAAGCTTGCGCCAAAGGCCGCCCATGTGCCGGGTATCCTGCTCGTGATGCATGGCGATGATCACCGACCCCGAGCAGAGGAACAGCAGAGCCTTGAAAAAAGCATGCGTGAACAAATGGAACATGCCGACCGAATAGGCGCCGACGCCCATGGCCACGAACATGTAACCGAGCTGCGAACAGGTCGAATAGGCGATGATGCGCTTGATGTCGTTTTGCACGAGCGCGACGCTGGCGGCGAACATTGCCGTGGTGGCGCCGATGAAGGTCACGAACGCCGAGGCCGTGGGCGAGAGCACAAACAGCGGCGACAGCCGCGCGACCATGAACACGCCGGCCGTCACCATGGTGGCGGCATGGATCAGCGCCGAAACCGGGGTCGGACCCTCCATGGCGTCGGGCAGCCAGGTGTGCAGCAAAAATTGCGCCGATTTGCCCATGGCGCCCATGAACAGCAAGATACAGATCGCAGTCAGCGCGTCGGCATTGAAGCTGAGAAAGTGAAAGCTCTTGCCGGCGAGGCTCGGCGCCTGAGCAAAAATGGTATCGAAGTCGACGGCGCCGGTGAGCGCAAACACGGCAAAAATGCCCAACGAAAAGCCGAAATCGCCGACCCGGTTGACGATGAAGGCCTTGATCGCCGCGGCATTGGCTTCGGGCTTGTGGTACCAGAAGCCGATGAGCAGATAGCTCGCCAGCCCCACGCCTTCCCAGCCGAAGAACAGCTGCACGAGATTGTCGGCCGTCACCAGCATCAGCATGGCGAAGGTGAAAAACGACAAGTAGGAGAAGAAGCGCGGCTTGTACGGATCGTCCGCCATGTAACCGATCGAATAGAGATGAACGAGCGACGAAATGGTGGTGACCACAACCAGCATCACGGCGGTGAGCGAGTCGATGCGCAGCGCCCAATCCGAATGAAGGTCGGCAAAGCTGATGAAGGTGAAAAGCCGGACACGCGCGTCGTGGCCGGCGATTCCGACGTCGTAGAAGGCGTACCACGACAGCACGCATGCGATCACGAGGAGCGTCGTGGCGATCAGTTCCGCCGCCTGCGAGCCGGCAGCCGGCGCTTCGGACGCCGGCTCTTCCACATGCGTATTGGCAAAGGCGGCGTGCTGGTCCTGCGGCAAGGGCGCGCCGCGCGGACGGCTTTCCGCCACCGGCGCAGCGGCATGATCGCCGTGCGGCGGCGGCGGGCTCGCCCCCGGAAACCGATTGCGCGCGCCAATGAGTGCGATCGCGCCGGCGATGATGGCGCCGATGAGCGGCAGGACGACGATGGCTTCGTACATGCCGCTAGGTCCCTGCCATGCCCGCGCTCGTCGCCGGCATCCACGACTTTACGCAATCGCGGTGCGATGAAGGCGTGGATGGCCGGGACGTGCCCGGCCATGACGACCACAGAGTAATGCGATGCGATCCCATCACCGCTAGCCCTTCATAAGGTTGATATCTTCAACCGCGATCGAGCCGCGGTTGCGGAAATAGGCGACGAGAATGGCAAGCCCGATCGCGGATTCCGCCGCCGCCACGGTGAGCACGATCAGCGCGTAGACCTGGCCGACGATGTCGCCCAAGAAACTCGAAAACGCGACCAGGTCGATGTTGACCGCGAGCAGGATGAGCTCGATCGACATCAGGATGACGATGACGTTCTTGCGGTTGAGAAAGATGCCGAAAATCCCGAGCGTGAACAGGATGGCGGCAACCGACAGGTAATGACCGAGCCCAATGGTCATGGCAGCCCCTGCCCCGGCTTGACGTTGACAATCTCGATCGCGCTTTCCCTCCGGCGCGCCACTTGTTCGGCGATATTCTGCCGCCTCACGCCAGGCTTGTGCTGCAGCGCCATTACGATGGCGCCGATCATGGCGACGAGCAGAATAATTCCGGCCGCCTCGAAGAAATAGACGTAGCGGGTATAGAGCACGAGCCCGAGCGCTTGCGTATTGCTGACATTCGCCGGCGCCGCGGCCGTATGGCCGGTCCCCGGCGCGATCGCCCAGCCGCCGACGATGAGTAATAGCTCGGCGAGCAGCACGGCGCCGACCAGCGCGCCGACCGGCAGGTAGTTGAGAAAGCCTTGGCGCAACTCGGCGAAATCAACATCGAGCATCATCACCACGAAGAGGAACAACACGGCGACGGCGCCGACATACACCACGATCAGAATCATCGCCAAGAACTCGGCGCCGAGCAGCACGAACAGCCCCGCCGCATTGACGAAGGCGAGAATGAGAAAGAGCACCGAATGCACCGGATTGCGGGCGGTGACCACCATCACCGCCGAGGCCACGCAGACGCCGGCAAACAGATAGAAGAAAATGGCGTTGATGATCATCGGCGCTAAAGCTCACCGGTACGGCGCATCGAGCGCGATGTTTTGGGCAAGCTCGCGCTCCCAGCGATCGCCATTCGCCAGGAGGCGCTCCTTGTCGTAATAGAGCTCCTCGCGGGTTTCGGTGGCGAATTCGAAATTCGGCCCCTCGACGATGGCGTCGACCGGGCAGGCCTCCTGGCACAGCCCGCAATAGATGCATTTGACCATGTCGATGTCGTAGCGCGTAGCCCGGCGCGTGCCGTCGTTTCTTCGCGGGCCGGCCTCGATGGTGATCGCCTGCGCCGGACAGATCGCCTCGCAGAGCTTGCAGGCGATACATCGCTCCTCGCCGTTCGGATAGCGCCGCAGCGCGTGCTCGCCGCGAAAGCGGGGCGACAGCACGCCCTTCTCGAACGGATAGTTGATCGTCGCTTTCGGCTTGAAAAAGTAGCGCATCGACAGCAGGAAGGCCTGCGCGAATTCCTTCAGAAACAGCGAACGGGCGGCTTGATCGAGTTTCATGTCAACCTCATGCCGCTAGCGAAGCGGCGGCGAAACACCCGCCGCTCCCGCCGCGCCGATCACCTTGCCGATCCAATAGCCCAATGTGGCGAGGATGGCGATGTCGATCCCTAGGATCAAACGCCGCACAATCGACAGCTTCTCCTCGAACGCGGCGCGCTCTTCAAGCGTCGTCGGGCCGCCCTTCGCGCGCATTTGCCGATCGATAAGGCGTATCACCGGCACGTAAAGAGCGACCGCAACGATGGTCCCGGCAAGACCGCCGAGCCAGGCCGGCAGCGAATATTCCATTTCGCGCTCCGTTCACTTCGGCGCCCAGCCGGAAATCTGCAGGACACCGGCCACGATCGCGACCATAGCGAGCGAGATCGGCAAAAACACCTTCCAGCCCAGCCGCATCAACTGATCGTAGCGATAGCGCGGCACGAACGCCTTCACCATGGCGAACATAAAGAAGACGAAGAGCGCCTTGAGGACGAACCAGATCACCCCCGGAATCCAGGTGAAAGGCACGACCGGGAACGGCGGCAGCCATCCGCCAAGGAATAGGATCGTGCACATGGCGCACATGGTGGTGACCGCCACGTATTCGCCGAGCATGAACATCATGTAGGGGGTCGAGCCGTATTCGACCATGAAACCGGCGACCAATTCGGATTCCGCCTCGACCAGGTCGAAAGGCGGCCGGTTGGTCTCCGCGAGCGCGGAAACGAAAAAGATCACCAGCATCGGGAACAGCGGCAGCCAGTACCAGCCCAAAAATCCCCAGGCGCTGTTCTGCGCTTCGACGATCGCGGTGAGGTTGAGCGAGCCGACGCAGAGCAGCACGGTGATGATGACGAAGCCGATGGAGACCTCGTAGGACACCATCTGCGCGGCCGAGCGCAGCGCCGCGAGGAACGGATATTTGGAGTTCGAGGCCCAGCCGGCCATGATGATTCCGTACACGCCGAGCGAGGAAATGGCGAAGAAATAGAGAATGCCGACGTTAATGTTGGCGATGACCCAGCCGGCGCTGACCGGAATCACCGCCCAGGCGGCCAGCGCCAGCGTGCAGGTGACCAGCGGCGCGATGAGGAACACGCCCTTGTTGGCGCCGGCGGGAATGACCGGCTCCTTGAGCACGAACTTGAGGAGATCGGCGAATGACTGAAACAGCCCCCAGGGGCCGACCACGTTGGGGCCGCGCCTGATCTGCACCGCCGCCCAGATCTTGCGGTCGGCGTAAAGGATATAGGCGACGGCGATGAGCAGGATGACGAGCAGCAAGAGGCTCTCCGCCACCATAATCACCAACGGCCAGATGTAGTCGGACCAGAACGCGGCCATCTAAGCCCCTCACCCCGCCGCCGTCAGGCTCGCGCGCCCTTGCGCCAGCGCCGAACATTCCGCCATCACGGCCGAACAGCGCGCGATTGCGTTGGTGAAATAGAAGTCGCCGACGCTGGAACGGAACGGCGCCCGCTCGGTGTCGCCGCCGGCGCGCGCGGCAAGCTTTTGCACGTCGGTGGGATCGCCCGGTGCGATCCGGCCGATGCGTTGAAAGTGCGGATGCGCCTTGAACAGCGCCTGGCGCAACGCGGCAAGTGAGTCGTAGGGAAGCCGTTTGCCCAGAACGTCCGACAGCGCGCGCAGGATCGCCCAATCCTCGCGCGCATCTCCGGGCGGGAACGAAGCGCGTGTCGCCATCTGCACGCGGCCTTCGGTGTTGACGTAGCTCGCCGATTTTTCCGGATACGCCGCCCCCGGCAGCACCACGTCGGCGCGCGTCGCCCCGCGGTCGCCGTTGCTGCCGATGTAAATTGCGAACGCACCGGGCGCGATTTCGAGTTCATCGACTCCGAGCAGAAAAACCACATCGAGCGTGCCGAACGACGCCATCTGCCGCGAGTTCAGACCGCCCTCCCCCGGCACGAAGCCGAGATCGAGCGCGCCGACGCGCGAGGCAGCGCTGTGCAGCACGCTGTAGCCGTTCCAGCCCTCCTTGACGGCGCCGAGATCGACGGCGGCCTTGGCGGCGAGCGAAGCGATCGCGGCGCCGTCGGCGCGCGCAAACGCCGCGGAGCCGATCAGCACGAGCGGGCGCTCGGCCTTGCGCAAGCTCTCAGCGAAAGCATGCCGGGTTACGGTTGCGAGCGTCTCCGGGCCGGCGCCGAGATAATCGTAATTGTAGGTGAGGTCCGCCTTCGGTCCAATCACGCCGATCGGGAAATTCCCGGCGCGCCAGCGCTTGCGGATGCGCGCATTGAGCACGGCGGCCTCCTTGCGCGGGTCGGAGCCGACGATGAGGAGTGCGTCCGCCACGTCGATGCCGGCGACGGTGGCGTTGAAGAGATAGGTCGCCCGACCCCATCGCGGATCGAGCGCCGAGCCGTCCTGCCGGCAATCGAGATTGACGACATTGAGCCGCGTCATCAAATCCTTGAGCGCAAAAATTTCTTCGACCGCGGCGAGGTCGCCAACGAGCGCGCCTACCCGTTTCGGATTTGCGCGCGCAAGTTTTTGCGCAATGGCGTTGAATGCCTCGCTCCACGAAGCCGGGCGAAGCTGGCCGTTCTCACGCACGTAGGGCCGATCGAGGCGCTGTGTTCGCACCCCGTCGACCACGTGCCGGGTCTTGTCGGAAATCCACTCTTCGTTGATGTCGTCGTTGGCGCGCGGCAGGATGCGCATGACCTCACGGCCGCGGGTATCGATGCGGATGGCGGAGCCGAGCGCATCCATCACGTCGATCGACTCGGTCTTATCGAGTTCCCACGGCCGCGCCGCGAACGCGTACGGTTTCGCCGTCAACGCGCCTACCGGGCAGATGTCGACCACGTTGGCCTGCAGCTCGGAACTCATCGCCTGTTCGAGATAGGTCGTGATCTCCATGTCCTCGCCGCGCCCGGTGGCGCCAAGCTCCGGGACACCGGCAACCTCGGCGGAAAAGCGGACGCAGCGCGTGCATTGGATGCACCGGTTCATCGAGGTCTTGACCAGCGCGCCGAGATACTTGTCCTCGACCGCCCGCTTATTCTCGCGGAAGCGGCTGGCGTCGATCCCGTAGGCCATGGACTGGTCCTGCAGGTCGCATTCCCCGCCCTGGTCGCAGATCGGGCAATCGAGCGGATGATTGATCAGCAAGAACTCCATGACGCCTTCGCGCGCCTTGCGCACCATCGGCGAGCGGGTCTTCACTTCCGGCGGCTCGCCTTTCGGCCCCGGCCGGCAATCGCGCACCCCCCAGGCGCAGCTTGCGACCGGCTTCGGCGAGCCTACCAGTTCGACCAGACACATGCGGCAATTTCCCGCGATCGACAGCCGCTCGTGGAAGCAGAAGCGTGGAATCTCCGCGCCGGCGGTCTCGCAGGCCTGGAGCAGCGTGTACTCCGGCGGGACGTCGATCTCTCTGCCGTCGACGAGAAGTTTGGTCATCTATCTGCTCACTCCGCCGCGACCGAAACCGGTTCGGGATGCGGGTTGGCCGTATATTCGTCGATGCGCCGCTCGATCTCCGGCCGGAAATGGCGCAACAGACCCTGCACCGGCCAGGCGGCGCCGTCGCCGAAGGCGCAGATGGTGTGGCCTTCGATCTGGGTGGTGACCTCCATCAGCATGTCGATCTCGCGCTTTTGCGCGCGGCCTTCCGCCATGCGTTCGAGCACGCGCCACATCCAGCCCATGCCCTCGCGGCAGGGGGTGCACTGGCCGCAGCTTTCGTGCTTGTAAAAATAGGAAATGCGCGCCATGGCGCGCACGATATCGGCGGACTTGTCCATGACGATCACTGCTGCCGTGCCGAGCGACGTTTTCTTGTCGCGGCAGCCGTCGAAATCCATCAGCAGCGTGTCGGCCTGATCGGCGCCGGCCGGCACGAGCGGCATCGACGAGCCGCCGGGGATCACCGCGAGCAGATTGCTCCAGCCGCCGCGCACGCCGCCGGCGTGCCTCTCGATCAGCTCGCGCAGCGGAATGCCCATCTCTTCTTCGACGTTACAAGGCCGCTCGACGTGGCCGGAAATGCAGAACAGCTTGGTGCCGGTATTGTTCTTCCGCCCGATGCCCGCAAACCATGCCGCGCCGCGGCGCATGATGTCGGGCACCTGCGCAATCGTCTCGACATTGTTGACGGTGGTCGGGCAGCCGTAAAGACCCATATTGGCCGGGAACGGCGGCTTCAATCGCGGCATCCCCTTCTTGCCTTCGAGGCTCTCAAGGAGCGCCGTCTCCTCGCCGCAGATATAGGCACCGGCGCCGTGGTGCAGGATGACGTCGAAGTCGAAGCCGTGAATATTGTTCTTGCCGATGAGCTTTGCCTCGTAGGCTTCCGCGATTGCGGCCTGCAGCCGCTCGCGCTCGCGGATAAATTCGCCGCGAATGTAGATGTAGCAGGTGTCCGCGGCCATGGCGCAGCCGGCGATCAGGCAGCCCTCGATCAGAAGATGCGGATCGTGGCGCATGATTTCGCGATCCTTGCAGGTGCCGGGCTCCGACTCGTCGGCATTGACCACGAGATAGTGAGGGCGTCCTTGCGTATCCTTGGGCATGAACGACCATTTCAATCCAGTCGCGAATCCCGCGCCGCCGCGGCCGCGCTGGCCGGACGCCTTGCACTCGTTGACGAGGCCGTCGCGGCCTTTTGCCAGCATCGCCTTGGTGCCGTCCCAGGCGCCGCGGGCGCGCGCGCCTTTAAGGCCCCAATCGTACTGGCCATAAAGATTTTTGAAGATGCGGTCCTTATCGGAAAGCATTTTTCTTTTCTTTATTGACGTCTCGGATCGGTTGCATCGGCGATCGGCGGCTTCGGTACTGCCGCTTCGTGGACGTTGGCGGCCTCGCCCGGCTTCTTCGCGTCGCCGTCGAGCAATGCACCGGCAGCGTGCCCCGATGTCCCGCTTTCGCCGTACAGCGACGGATCGGTCAATGTGGTCGGTCCGCCGACCGGAGCGGAATTTATGCGATCGATCTGCGGGCCGGGTTTCGGGGTCCTTCCCGCCGAAAGATCGTTGATAATCCGCGCCAGGATGTCGGGCGTGAGGTCCTCGTAATAATCGGCGTTGATCTGCACCATCGGCGCATTGACGCAGGCGCCGAGGCACTCGACCTCGAGCCAGGAGAATTTCCCGTCGGCACTCACCTCGTTCTCCCCGCCGATTAAGCGAAGCAGGACTTTCTTCAATCCGTCGGCGCCGCGCAGCATGCACGGCGTCGTGCCGCAGAACTGCACATGGTATTTGCCGACCGGCGACAGGTTGAACATCGTGTAGAAGGTCGCCACTTCGAGCACGCGAATCTTGGCCATGCCGAGCATTTCGGCGACCGCCTCGATCGCCTTCTGCGGCAGCCAGCCGCCGCACTGCTCCTGCGCTCGCCACAGGATCGGGATCACCGCGGATTGCCGACGCCCCGGCGGGTACTTTTCGATCTGAGCTTTCGCCCAGGCGAGATTTTCCGCCGTGAAGGCAAAACTCGGTGGCTGATTTTCGGCGAGGCGGCGCACGCTCATCGGTCGACCTCGCCGAATACGATATCGATCGAGCCGAGGATCGCCGAGATGTCGGCGAGCATGTGCCCGCGGCAGAGAAAATCCATGGCCTGCAAGTGGGCGAAGCCGGGCGCACGGATCTTGCACTTGTACGGCTTGTTGCTGCCGTCGGCGACCAGATAAACGCCGAACTCGCCCTTGGGCGCCTCGACGGCGGCATAGACCTCGCCCGGCGGAACCTTAAATCCTTCCGTGTAGAGCTTGAAATGATGGATCAGCGCTTCCATCGAACGCTTCATCTCGGGCCGCCGCGGCGGCACGATCTTGTGGTCGTCGATCGTCACCCGGCCCTGCCCGTCCGCCGCATGCAATTTTTCGATGCACTGTCTCATGATGCGCACGGACTGGCGCATTTCTTCCATGCGCACGCAATAGCGGTCGTAATTGTCGCCATGCTTGCCCACCGGAATGTCGAATTCGAGTTCGGAGTAGCACTCATAGGGTTGCGCTCGACGCAAGTCCCACGCCGCGCCGGAGCCGCGCACCATGACGCCGGAAAAACCGCGCGCCCATGCGTCCGCAAGCGCCACCACGCCGATGTTGACGTTGCGCTGTTTGAAGATGCGGTTCTCGGTCAGCAGTTCTTCAAGATCGTCGCACACTTTCAGGAACGGACCGCAAAACGCCGCGATGTCGTCGATCAGCTTCGGCGGCAGATCCTGATGCACGCCGCCGACGCGGAAATAGGCCGCGTGCATGCGCGAGCCGGAAGCCCGCTCATAGAATCCCATCAGCTTTTCGCGCTCCTCAAATCCCCAGAGCGGCGGCGTGAGCGCGCCGATGTCGAGCGCCTGCGTGGTGACGTTGAGAAGATGCGAGAGCAGACGGCCGATCTCGCAATAGAGCACGCGGATGATTTGCGCTCGCCTCGGCATCTCGATGCCGAGTAGCTTTTCCGCCGCCAGGCAGAACGCGTGCTCCTGATTGATCGGCGCGACGTAATCGAGTCGGTCGAAGTAGGGAATCGCCTGCAGGTAGGTTTTGTGTTCGATCAGCTTTTCCGTGCCGCGGTGCAGAAGCCCGATATGCGGGTCCACGCGCTCGACCACTTCCCCATCAAGTTCGAGTACGAGCCGTAAAACTCCGTGTGCCGCCGGATGCTGCGGTCCAAAGTTAATCGTGAAATTGCGGGTGGCGGCGTCGGTCATCATCAAGCCATTTGCATTTCCGCGGCCTTTTTTACTTTCGCAGCGACCCGGGCATTGAATTTGTCCCACACGACGACGAAGCGCTCGTGGCGGCCTTCGCCGATGAGATCGATGCCGTCGTGCGCCTTGACCTTGAAGGCGACACGATTACCGACGATTTTGACCACCTCGGCATCGACGGTGACCGTCATCCCGGCAGGCGTCGCCGCCAAGTGGCTCACATCGACATGCACGCCAAGGCTGCCTTCGCCGGGATCGAGGTGCGGCGCCAGGAGCTGCGTGCAGGTCCATTCCACGAGCACGATCATGAAGCCAGTGGCAAAGACCTTCGGCATGGACGCGATCTCGGGCGCTTCCGGATAGGTGTAAGGCACCGTCTTGTTCTCCGGCACCTTGTAGGAAAAGCGATGGGTGAGCCCGGGCTTGAGGGTCGGTTTCATCTCACGTCCCCTGACCGCCGCCACCGGATTTCGCTTTTTCGTCGCCCGGCAGCACGTAATCGGTCCCCTCCCACGGCGAGAGGAAATCGAAATTGCGGAATTCCTGCGTGAGCCGCACCGGCTCGTAAACGACGCGCTTGAGCTCGTCGTCGTAGCGCACTTCGACAAAACCGGTCAGCGGGAAATCCTTGCGCAGCGGATGACCCTCGAAACCGTAATCGGTAAGGATGCGCCGCATGTCCGGATGGCCGGTGAACACCACGCCGTAAAGATCGTAGATTTCGCGCTCGAACCAATCGGCGCCCGGAAAGACTTCGATGATCGAGGGCACCGGCGTCGTCTCGCCGGTTTCGGCCTTCACCCGGACGCGCACATTGTGCTTTGGCGAGAGCAGGTGATAGACCACGTCGAAACGCCGCTCGCGGCCGGGCCAGTCGACTGCGGTGACATCGGTCAAATTCCAGAATTGGCAGTTTGGGTCGTCGCGCAGGTAGCGCACGACCGAGACGATATCGCGCGCGTTCGCCGCAACGGTCAACTCATGGAAGGCGACCGTATAGCCGGTCACCGACGATGAAAGCGCGCCAGCGATCGTCCGGCCGAGCCTGTCGAGCGTCTCATCCATGATCAGCGTTCGATCGTCGCGGTGCGGCGGATTTTCTTTTGCAGGAGCAGCACGCCGTAGAGCAGCGCTTCGGCGGTCGGCGGACAGCCCGGCACATAGATGTCGACCGGCACGATGCGGTCGCAGCCGCGCACCACCGAATAGGAATAATGATAATAGCCGCCGCCGTTGGCGCACGAACCCATCGAGATCACGTAGCGCGGTTCCGGCATCTGGTCGTAAACCTTGCGCAAGGCCGGGGCCATCTTGTTGGTGAGCGTGCCGGCGACGATCATCACGTCGGACTGCCGCGGCGAGGCGCGCGGCGCGAAGCCGAAACGCTCGGCGTCGTAGCGCGGCATCGACATCTGCATCATTTCGACCGCGCAACAGGCAAGGCCGAACGTCATCCACATAAGCGAACCGGTACGCGCCCAGGCAATGAGGTCATCCGCCGCGGCGACAAGAAATCCCTTGTCGGCGAGCTCGTTATTCACCTCGGAAAAAAACGCATCGCCCGCACCGACCGGCTTTCCGGTGCGCGGGTCGATCAAGGTCCGGGGCGGTGCGGCGATGGCGGGTTCGCTCAATCCCATTCGAGCGCTCCCTTCTTCCATTCATAGATAAACCCGATCGTCAGCACCGCAAGGAAGACCATCATCGCCCAGAAGCCGTACACGCCGACCTGCCTGAAGGTCGCAGCCCACGGAAACAAAAAGGTGACTTCGAGATCGAAGATGATGAACAGGATCGCGACCAGATAGAAGCGGACGTCGAATTTCATCCTCGCGTCGTCGAAGGCGTTGAAGCCGCACTCGTAGGCCGAGAGCTTCTCCGGATCGGGCTGCTTGTAGGCGACGAGAAAGGCCGCAGCGAGCAGCGCAAGCCCGATCGCCGCCGCAACGCCGATAAAGACAATGAGCGGGATATAGGCCAGCAGCAATTGACTGATCGATTGACTCATCGGCAGTCCTTTTTGTCGGCCATCAACGGATGCCGCGCTTTGACGGAAACATGTCCGCCGCGGCAGGGGTTCCGCGAGCCTGCCTCCCTGACCTATCGGTTTGCGCCAGAGAGAACGGAGCGGGCGCTGATTTGCCGCAAAAACCGGCAGATTCTCGCTGCAAATCGAACGCGGCGACCCTTAGCGCAGTGCACAAAAAGGTGCAAGGCGGCCTGTGCGGCGATCCTCGGCATTGACGCCGTCGGCGAAGGCAATGTTACGATCTCGTAACAATCGCTAGCCGGGGAGGATGCCGATGCGCCGCGCGATGGCACAGGCGAGAGGTCTATGCGCTTTAGCGGCATTCGCGCTGGCCGGTGCAGTCGCGCTCGGCAGTCCGACAGCCGGCAGCGCTGCGAGCTTCCCCGACCATCCGATCAAGCTCATCGTGCCGTTCGGGCCCGGCGGGCCGCCGGACGCCGCGGTGCGCATTATCGGCGCTTACCTCTCGGAGCACCTCGGATCGGTCGTGGTCGAGAACCATGTCGGCGCGGGCGGCACGCCCGGCGCCAACATCGTTTTCGTCCCCTACAAGGCGGCGTCGCAGGCCATCGGGCTCGGCGGCGAACCGGAACCGGAATCGGTTGCGAATTTTGCCGCGTTCATCGTTTCCCAATACAAACGCTGGGGCGACGTCCTCCGCATCACCGGCGTAACGTTGAACTGAAACTGAACCGAGCGGGGAGCACGCCCATGAGTTTTTTGCTCGCCTTGTTTCGACGTAGCGTCGCACTCGTGGTGCTGGCGGCCGCGTTCGCTCTGCCGGGTTTGCGCGCTCGCGCCGACGACTACCCGTCGCGAGCGGTCAAAATCGTCGCTCCGTTCGGGGCGGGCGGGCCGGCCGACATCTATACGCGCATCGTCGCCGAACAGTTGCAAAAAGCGCTGCGCCAGCCGTTCGTGGTCGAGAACCACCCGGGCGCCGGCACGACGATCGGCACCGCGCTCGTCGCCCAGTCTGCGCCGGACGGCTACACGCTGTTGATGGCGGGAAGCACGCAGTGTGTGAATGAAACGCTGTACGCGCACAAGCCTTATGAGCTTTTGCGCGACCTCGTTCCGATCGCGCCCTTGCTCGAGAGCGATTTGGTGCTGGTGGTAAATCCGAAAGTACCCGTGCACAATGTCGCAGACCTTTTGGCGCTGGCGCGGGCCAAGCCAGGAACGCTGAACTTCGGCTCGTCCGGACCTGGCTCCAACTATCACATGTCGGCGGAGCTCCTTAAAAACCTCACCGGGATCAATATTGTACACGTGCCCTACAAGGGCTCCACCGGCATGCGCATCGACATCGTCAGCGGCCAGATCCAGATGGTTTTCGATTCGGTGCCGACAATGGCGCCGTTGATCAAGGCCGGTCTCGTGCGCGCTCTCGGCACCAGCGGCACGAAGCGCTCGCCGATCCTGCCCGATGTGCCGACAATCGCCGAAACAGTTCCCGGTTTTCAGTCGACGCTGTGGGTCGGCTTCATGGCGCCCAAAGGCACGCCGCAGCCGATTATCGAAAAGCTCAACCGGACGATCACCGATATTCTCAGTCGAGCGTCCATCAGGGAAGCTTGGGAGAAGCAGGGGGCGACGCCGTTCACGATGCCCCAACCCGAATACGCAGCCTACATGGCCGCGCAGGTGTCGAAATGGGCGAAAGTGATCAAAGACAACCACATCGCGCTCATCAATTAGAGAGCCGTCATTGCGCAGACCGAAGCGACCAAGCAAGCCAGGACGGATTGCAATAACTTGCGGATTGCCTCGCTTCGCCCGCAATGACGTTGGTGATGAATGCTTGTAGGGTTCGCAGCAACGCAGGTGGACGATGAATGATATGACCGATCCCAGCGCCGCCGTCATCAAAGCCGAGGATCACTGGACGACCAAGGACGGCGGCGTGAGGCTGTTCCTGTGTGAAAAGTGCGCCGGCGAGCCGGGAAAGAGCGCCGGCACAATCCTGTTCGTGCACGGCTCGTCGATGGCCGCGCAGCCGACATTCGATCTGCACGTCCCGGGCCGGCCGGATTCCTCGGCGATGGATTGGTTCGCGCGCCGCGGTTTCGACTGCTGGTCCGTCGACATGGAGGGCTACGGACGCTCCACGAAGGATCGCGACAATAATGCGCCGATCGCCCAGGGCGCGGACGACTGCTTGGCTGCCGCAAGTTACATCCAGAAAGTGCGGCGGAAGCGACCACTCATGGTCTACGGCATCTCATCCGGCGCGCTGCGCGCGGCCTTGTTCGCGCAGCGCCATCCCGAATTCGTCGGCCGCCTGGCGCTCGACGCCATGGTGTGGACCGGCGAAGGCTCGCCGACGCTCGCCGAGCGGAAGAAGAAGCTCCCCGAGTTTGCGGCCAAGAACCGGCGGCCGATCGATAAAGCGTTCATTCATTCGATCTTCGAGCGCGACCATCCCGGCACCGCCGAGCAGAACGTCATCGATGCCTTCGCCGACGCGGTGATTGCGCTCGACACCTCGGTGCCGACCGGCACCTACGTCGACATGTGCGCCCACCTTCCGGTGGTCGATCCGACAAAAATCACCGTGCCGACGCTGATCATGCGCGGCCAGTGGGACGGCATCGCCGGCTTCTCCGACCTCATGGGGTTCTTCGAACGCCTGCCGAACCCCGATAAGCATTTCGCCGTGATGCCGGGCATCTCGCACGCGAGTTTTCAGCAAAAGAACTACGCGCTCGTCTATCACATTCTGTGGAGCTTTTTCACGCAGCCCGAGCCGATCTATCGAGGGTAATCGTTCCTGCCCCGCAAAGCGCGAGGCGGATGAAGATGAAAGGTCCCCGTTATGGCGTTTTCCTCTTGGCGCGGCGTAGTCGGCATGATCAATCCGACCATGCGACCGGGCGTGACCGAAGAAGTCTGCCGGCTGCTGCCCGAAGGCATCGGCCTCATCCCGCTTTTTTTGAACATTCGCCGCGGCACCGGGGACGAGTTCGAGACCATGATGCCGCACTACGAAAAACTCGTCGCGGCGCTCGCCGAGGAGAAATGCGATCTGATCCATCCGCACGGCGCACCGCCATTCATGGTGTTGGGCCGCAAAGGCGAAGCGAAAATCGTCAAGGCCTGGGAGAAGAAATACAAAGTGCCGATCATGAGCGTGGCGCAGAACCACGTGAATGCGCTTCATGCGCTTAAAACCAAGAGCTTCGTCGGCGCCACTTATTTTCCACAAAAACTCAACGCCGTCTTTGCCAAATATTTTCGCGACGCCGGCTTCGAGGTGCGCGGCATGGAGGGTATCGACGTGCCGTTCAATCAGGTGCAGACGCTTTCCGGCGAGCAGGTCTACGCCCACATCAAAAAGAATTTTCTCAAAGCCAAGGGCGCCGACGCCATCTACATGCTCGGTTCCGGCTGGCGCACGCTCAATATCATCGAGACACTTGAGCAGGACCTGCAGGTGCCGGTGGTGCATCCGGTGCCGGCGCGCGTATGGGAAATTCAGAAGCGGCTGCACGTGCGCCAGCCGGTCAAGGGATACGGGCATCTGCTTTCGGCGTTTCCGTAAGTTTTCCGTCGCCCTTCGCGGCCCGCGCTGCGCGCGGGCGCCGCGGGATGACGGCAACGAGGGAGGATCCGATGATTACCGCAACGCGCCGCGCCGCACTGACGATGCTTTGCAGCTTTGCCGCCGGCGCGACGGCCGATGTGGCCGACGCCCAGTCCGTCGAGCAGTTCTACAAAGGCCGGCAAGTCACCATGGTCGTGGGCACCGCACCCGGCGGCATTAACGACATTTCGGCGCGTTTCGTGGCGCGCTATCTCGGCAAATACATCCCCGGCAATCCGGCGATCGTGGTGGAGAACCAGCCAGGCGCCGGCGGCATTACTTCGGCCAACCGCCTCGCCAACACCTTTGCGCAGGACGGCTCGGTTATCGCCAAGCTCGAACGCGCGGTGCCGCTCTTGGCCATCCAGGGCAACCCCAACGTGCATTTCGATCCGCTCAAGCTTACCTGGCTGGGCAGCCTCTCGTCCTATGCCAACGACGCTTACCTCATGCTGGTCATGGCGACGGACCCGATCAAATCGGTCAACGAGATCAAGGAGCCGGGGAAATCGATCACGCTCGGCGGCGACAATGCGGCTTCGAGCAACGTGATCTACGCCACCATCGCCAAGGTTATTCTCGGCCTCAACGTCAAGGTGGTAAGCGGCTACACCGGCGCGGCGCCGCTGTTTCTCGCCATGCAGCGCGGCGAGATCGACGGCCAGGTCGTCGGCTATAGCTCGGTGCGCACCGGCCAGCGCGACCTGTGGAACCGCCACGCGTTCCGTGCGCTGATGCAGTTCGGCCGCAAGACGCGGCATCCCGATTTCCCCGACATCCCGACCGCCTACGAGCTGACAAGCGATCCGGGCGCGCGGGCCATGCTCAATTTCGCCGACTTGCAGTTTTTCATTTCGCTGCCGTTCGCGGCGCCGCCCGGCGTGCCGGCAGACCGCGCCAAAGCGCTGCAAACGGCGTTCATGGCCATGTGCAAGGATCCGGCGGTGCTCGCCGCCGCGCAAAAAATCGGCATCGACATGAGCCCCATCGATGGGCAGACGGTGCGCAATGCGATCGCCAATGCAGCCACCACGCCGCGCGAGGTGGTCGACCGCTATAACAAACTGGTGGGGCCGGGCCGGCATTGACCGCCGCGCGCGGCGGCGCGAAACTGTGAGGAGCCGCTCCACACCGCGACGGTCGGCAATCCGGAGCCAACCATGCCTTACACACTCGCCAACTTTTGCCCCGATCTGTCCGCGATTCTCAAAACTAAAGGCCAAAGCGGCCTGCCCGACATCGCGCGCAAACTCACTGAGCTTCTCAACAATCCCGATTTTGTCGCCGAAACGTTTTCCGAAGACACGCCGATCGGCCGGCGCGAACTCTGGCACGATCCCGAGACCGATGCCTATGTGCTTGCCCACGTCCAGGAAGGCGGCAAGGTCGGCAAGCCGCATAGCCACGGCGCTTCCTGGGCGATCTACGGTACTGCTCGCGGCGTCACCGAGATGACTGAATGGCGGCGCGTCAACCCGGAGTCCGAGCAGGGCGCGGTGCTGGAGAAGACAAGGCAATACGCACTAGGTCCCGGCCAAACCCGCGGCTACGCGTCCGGTGCCATCCACTCGACCGCGCATCCACAAAAGGCCTGGGTGATCCGTATTACCGGCACCGATCTCGACGCCATCCCGCGCTATCGCTTCAGCGCGAAGACCGACAAAATTCTCGAGCCGGCCTGAGCGCCGCCACGCGTCGGCGCCTCGAGCGCGTGGGCTGGCCGAACGGCAGGAGGCGCCCGCGAAGGCTCACTAAATGGCTCAAATCGCTAATTGATTCTGGAATATGGCGGGAGCGACGGGGCTCGAACCCGCGACCTCTAGCGTGACAGGCTAGCGCTCTAACCAACTGAGCTACGCCCCCGCGGGCGCGCAGCGCAATTAAGGCCCAGCCCCCTACAAGTCAAGGATTTAGGGCCTAAATCGGCCTCAGACGCGCTGCCTTACACACGCCACACCACAAGCCGAAATACCGCGGCGAAGCCGAAAACATCGGTGGAATCGGCAAAACAAGCGTGGTCAGGCGGAGCCGAATCGTCTAACGCAACCCGGTGAGGGGCGCTTTTCCCCCGCCACCGCTTCATCGAGGAGGGCCTAATGGCAATCAAACCAGCCACTACCGTGACATTGAAGCACCTTGCGGCAAGCCTTGCGGAGGACAACGAGCTTTCGAAAAAGCAATCGGAAGCCATCCTCGCCGGGCTGGTTGGCAATATCGTCAAGCACCTGAAAAAGGGCGAGCGCATCCGCATCGGCGGCCTCGGCATCCTGCAGGTGAGGAAGCGCGCCGCGCGTATGGGCCGCAATCCCGCGACCGGTGCGCCCATTCAGATCAAGGCGAGCAAGAAGGTTGCCTTCCGCGCCTCGAAAGAGCTCAAAGAAGCAATCTGAAGTCGGACGACCGCGATCGGACGACAGTGGACGGAAGATTCGTTTTCCGTCTTCTGTCGTCCGTCGTTTGTGTCGGCTGGCTTGCCGAGCCGTGGCTCGCGGCGGCTTGCACAGCCCGCTTTCGCCACGCTTCGGCGCGGCAGCCTTCTCTCGCTTCGCGAGCGAAGGCTGGTGGGCGGTGACGGACTCGAACCGCCGACATCCTGCGTGTAAAGCAGACGCTCTACCAGCTGAGCTAACCGCCCTTCGCGGCGAGGTGTATCGCCGCGCGGCCTTGGCGCGCAAGCCCGATGCCGGCGCGCCGGCTCACGCCCTGCGAAAACCCTATCGTCGGCAACCCAACGCGACTGATCGGAGCTTAGCAAAAAGTGTGCTAGACTTGGTGCGGGCTGCAACCGGCCGCCCGCTGGGGGGATCATGTACCGCACATCGAGCTTGACGTTCGCTTTTCTGCTTGCCACCGCAACGGTCGCGCTTGCGCAATTTCCACAGCAGCCTGCAGCGCCGAAGTGTCCATCCTTGGTGCAAGGCACCCCGCAAGAACGCGCTGCCTGTACCCCGGATGTGACCAAGTTTTGCCAAGCCGAACTGAAGGCCAATGAGTGCGATATGTTCGCCATCCTCGGCTGTCTGCAGCGCAACCGCCCGGCGCTCAGCGCCGCATGCCGCCAAGTGCTGAACAGCAACGGCCAGTAAGCGCGCCACCCCGGCGGGCGGAGTGAGCCGCAATACTAGTACCGCAATACTGGGCGCGCGTCTCAGCCGCCGGCTCGCCGACCTCAATGCCGATCCGCAGACGCGCTGTCCAGGACCTCGTCGACGTCGCCCCGCAGGTGCGACGGGCCACGCGCGACATGCTCGGCGAGGCGGACCCACGATTGCGCCAATGTCAGCCAAAGCGCCTTGTCGCCGTCGTCATCGGCGCGCTGCGCCATCGCAACGCATTCCTCCGCATAGCGGCGGTGGTCCTGTGTAGTCCCCATGGTACTCCCCCTAACGCACGCAACGACTGTTTCGGATATCAATCCGCAAGTTCGGCAGAGGCAGGATCATTAAGTGGCCGAACCGGGGCGAGCGCGCCAGCAATGACGGCGGGCGGAACCGTTGAGTCCGAGAATTGCGCCAATAGCATGGCTGACTACACTATCATCCGTAACTATGACTCCCGAGCGCGATCAGATCGCGATTCTTTAATATTTCGTGCAAACGTATATGCAATTCACAATTAGCTGCAATGCAGCATTAATTGTGCATCGCAGCGAAGAAGGCTTATATTGAGCGCGTGATTCTGGCAAAAGCCGGGGAAAGGACCGCCAATGCTGACTTCGTTTATCCGCTTCGTTCAGACCTGGAGGCAATATGGTGCCACGGTTCGCGAGCTTTCGAACCTCAACGACCGCGAACTGGCCGACCTCGGGATTACCCGATCGGACATCCCGCACGTTGCCTGGGAGCATATGCGGAACTGACCTTCCGCCCGCACTTTCAACCCGGCAAGCATGCGCCCGCCTTCGTGCGGGCGCTGCCTTTTTGCGGACGCCGTTATGAGCCGGCCGGCTCCATGCCTTTGGATTTGATGATCGGGAGCGCATGCGGTCCCGACAGGAATTTGACCAGCGCGCTCGCCGCCGCGCCGTCTTTGACAGCGGTGGAGATGCCGGCGGAATAGACCGTGAAATTCTGGATTGCCGCCGGCAACGGACCGACCAGCACGGCGCCCTTCACGGCCAGGATTTCGCTAATTTGGTGGATGCCGATTTCGGCCTCGCCATCGACAACGTGAGTGGCGACTTCGCCGCCTTGCACCAACACCGCCTTGGCGTTGACTTCTTTGGCGATGCCGAGGCGCTCCAGCAGCTTGCCGACGTAAATGCCGCTTGAGCCGCCGGCCGCCGGGTCGATATAGGCGACCGATTTCGCCGCCAGCAGCGTCCGCTTGAACGCTTCGACCGTGCCGATGTCGGGAAGCGGCGCCCCGGCCTTGACGACCACGCCGACGCCGGTCTTCGCCAGGTCGGCGCGGCTGCCGGGCACCACCTTGCCCTCATTGGCAAGGTTGTCGATCGCCTCGGGGGTGAGCACGGCGACGTCGAAAGTCTCTTCGCCGCCGCCGATTAGCTTCAGGTGCTGACCGACCGTCCGGTAGGTGACGTCGGCTTTATTGCCGCTCTCCTTCTCGTACTGGGCGAGAAGGGCGGTAAGCACCTGCTTGAAGGCGCCGCCGCTAATGACTTTCATCGCAGCGGCTTCAGCGTGCTGTGGATGATCACTTTGTCACCTCTTAAATAATCCCATGATCTCCGCCTTCGCCAGCGTATTGAAGTGCAGATTGAAGCCGACAACCGCCGCCGATGTGTCTGCCTTCACGTCGAGTTTTTCCGTCTTCACGGCGAATACGGCGAACAGATACCGGTGAGGATGGTCGCCCTCGGGCGGGCACGGGCCGCCATACCCAGGTGCGCCGAAATCGGTACGGGTCTGCAACGCGCCCGCTGGCAGCTTGCCGCCCGCACTGCCCGCACCCTGGGCGAGCTCGCTCACTTGCGCCGGGATATTCACCACCAGCCAATGCCAGAAGCCAGAGCCGGTCGGGGCGTCGGGGTCATAACAGGTGACGGCGAAGCTCTTTGTCCCTGCCGGCGCGTCCGACCACTTCAAATGCGGCGAGTTGTTGTTGCCGGCGCATCCAAAGCCGAAATCGGCCGACAGGATGAAATCGCCCGGCAGATAGTCGCCGTCCTTGAAACTGTTGCTAACGACCGTGAACGCCATGTGCCTTCTCCTTCCTCAGAAAGGCGAAATGGCCATATCCGGCGATCTGCATGAGGACTCGCGAAGTGGACCGCGTGGATACCGCGATGTCACATCATAATCGCGCGCGACGCCGGAGAAAAGTGGCCGTTGGCGCTACCGGCCGCGCGTGCTAACCGGACCGCTATGCCGGTCCTTGCGCTCACCGACGCGGCCCCGCTGTTGCCGGCGCGCGGCGCGCTGATCGGCCTCGATCTCGGCACTAAAACCATCGGCATCGCCTCGAGCGATCCGGATCGGCGCGTGGCGGCTCCGGTCGAGACCATCGCGCGCAAGCGATTCGGCGTCGACTCGGGGCGCATCCTCGATCTCGCCGCCGAGCGGCGCGCGGTCGGCTTCGTGCTCGGCCTGCCGATCAATATGGATGGAACCGAAGGCCCGCGCGCGCAGGCGACGCGCGCCTTCGCGCGCAATCTCGCCAAGCTGACCGAGCTTCCCATCGCGCTCTGGGACGAGCGGCTGTCGACCGCGGCGGTCGAACGCGCGCTCATTGAGGCGGACGCAAGCCGGGCCAAGCGCAAAGCGGTCATCGACCAGCACGCCGCCGCCTACATCCTTCAGGGCGCGCTCGATCGGCTAGCGAAATCCGGTCGGTCATCCTCTTGGGACGGCGGTTAGAGTTCCGGCAGCGCACGCTGCAACAAAAGCTCAACCGTCGCTGCATCGGTGTCGTGCGCGCCATAAAGAGCGCCGCGCGCTTCAACGAGCCTGGTCCGCAGGAAGGCGTCGGTTACCGCCGGCGGCGCGCTCGCCTTGAGCGCTGCCGCGCTCGCCAACAATGCGAGCCGTCCGACGAGAGAGCGTGCGGCGGCCTCGCTCGTGGCCGCAAGGTTTTCCGCACCGTCGCCCGAAAGACTCACCGAAGCCTCGCGCGAGAGCGCGGCAACGAGGTCGACTTCCTCCCGCCTGAGCGCGCGCAACACGTCGAGGCACATGACGTTGCCGGAGCCTTCCCAGATGGCGTTGACCGGCGCTTCGCGATAAAGCCGCGGCAGCACGCTTTCCTCGACGTAACCATTGCCGCCGAGGCATTCCATGGCCTCGTAGATGAAGGCCGGCGCGAGCTTGCAAATCCAGAATTTCGTCGCCGGCGTCAGGAGGCGCGCATAGGCCGCCTCGCGGGCGTCCTCGGCGGCGCGATCGAGCGCGCGGGAAAGGCGCATCACCAGCGCAACCGCGCCTTCAACGTCGAGCGCCATATCGGCCAACACGGCGCGCATCATCGGCTGCTCGTAAAGGCGTTTGTGGAAAACGTCGCGGTGGCGGCAATGGTGCACGGCTTGCGCCAGCGCCATGCGCATCAGGCCTGCCGAGGCGATGGCGCAATCGAGCCGCGTCAATTGCACCATCTGCAAAATGTTGCGCACGCCGGCGCCCTCCTCGCCGACGCGCCAAGCGAACGCCTCGGTGAACTCGACTTCGCCCGACGCATTGGAGCGATTGCCGAGCTTGTCTTTGAGGCGTTGAAAGCGCAGCGCATTGACCGAACCGTCGGGGCGAAAGCGCGGCATGAGGAAGCAGGTGAGCCCGCCCGGCGCTTGCGCCAGCACCAGAAAAGCGTCGCTCATCGGCGCGGAAATGAACCACTTGTGACCGATGATGGAATAGCCATCCCCCGTGGGCGTGGCGGTCGTGGTGTTGGCGCGCACGTCGGTGCCGCCCTGCTTTTCGGTCATGCCCATGCCCAGCGTCATGCCCGATTTTTCCCACCACGGGCGGAAATCCGCATCGTACCTGCGCGTGACGATTTTTGGGGCCACTCGCGCAACGACATCCGGCTCGACGGCAAGCGCCGCAAACGCCGCGCGCGTCATGGTGATGGGGCACAAGTGCCCGGTCTCGACCTGGGCCGCCATGTAGAAGCGCGCCGAACGCGCGACCTCTACCGGTGGCGCTGCGCGCTTGCCGGAATCGGTCCATGTCGAGGCATGCAGCCCCGCCACAATGCTTTGCCCCATGAATTGGTGATAGGCCGGATGGAACTCGACGGTGTCGCTACGAAAACCGTTGGCGTCGAACGCGTGCAGTGTCGGCGGATTTTCGTTCGCCTGCCGCCCGAGCGCGAACATTTCCGCACTACCCCATTGCCGCCCGAAGGCGGACAGCGAAGCCGCTTCGCCCGCGGCGCCATTCGCGTTGACGGCTTCCTTGAGCGGCTCGTCGCTTTCGAACAAATCGACGTTCTCGTATGGCGGCGACTGGTTGAAGACATCATGGGTGTCGAAACGCGAGCAGGGAGCCTGGGGAGTCATGGCGCATAGCCTCTCGGGATCAAGGATCGTAGCACGGCCGTCGCGCAGCCAATGTTTCCGGTGCATCGAAGCCGCATCCGGCCATAGCAGGCCATAGCAGGCCATAGCAGGCTTGCAGGAGCGATCGGATTGGGCCTATAGCAGCGCTTTGATGACGAAGGCCCAGCCGCCCACGCGCCATATCGTTTCGATCAACGACCTCAGCAATAAGGAGATCGAAACGATCTTCGAGGTCGCGCAAGGGTTTTTGCAGGAATTCGCCGATCCTAACATTCCCTACCGGATCGGGCGCAGCACAGGCCTCGCCGCCAAATTCATCCTGGCAAGCCTGTTCTATGAGCCCTCGACGCGCACTCGGCTTTCTTTCGAAAGTGCAATGCTGCGATTGGGCGGCGCCAATATCACCAGCGCCGATCCGGCGGTCAGTTCCGCCGCCAAGGGCGAAAGCCTTGCCGACACGATCCGGGTTATCTCCAATTATTGCGACATCGTCATCATCCGCCACCCGCGCGACGGCGCGGCGCGGCTTGCCGCCGAATATTCGCAGATCCCGGTGATCAATGGCGGCGACGGCAGCCACGAACACCCGACGCAGACGCTTTGCGACCTGTTCACGCTGCGCTCGAAGAACAAGAGCCTGCGCAACATGAAGGTCGCAATCTCCGGCGACCTCAAAGGCAGCCGCACCATCCATTCCTTCGTCTACGCGCTGGCGCGCTTCGGCGCGACCATCGATCCGCTGCCGGCGCCAGGGATGGAACTGCCGCCGCACGTCGACCGCCGTCTGCGCGAAGAGTTCCACAGCCGGATGGTCTCGAAAGCTCCCGGCCAGTCGGACGGCGAAAGCGGTTCGATCGATGCCCTGTACGTCACGTCGGATCAGCCCCATCAGCTCGCGCTCATTCCCGAGCCGGAGGATTACGGCGTCATCATCCGGAAAAAGACCGACGCGGTATATGTAACGCGGTTTCAGAAGGAGCGCTGGGCGGAAAAGGAACGCCCGTATCCGAAGATCGACGCAAAATTCATGCGCGACGAGAAATACTCGGATGCGAGCGTGATGCACCCATTGCCGAGGGTCAACGAACTCGACGCTTCGCTCGACAAAGATCGTCGCGCGATTTACTTCCAGCAGGCCGCCTATGGCGTTCCGGTGCGGATGGCGCTCATCTCGCTGCTCTTACATTTGCACAAAAACAAATCGTTGCATCAATTCCCCGGCGGTTTCGCCAAGCCGGAACATTCCCTCTACGTGCAGCCGATCGGCACCGGCATCCAATGCGGCAATGCCAACTGCATCGTCTGCGATCCTGCCGAGCGGCAATACGCCGCCAACAAATTCTATGTCGTCGAAGAGACTTCGCGGCGCCACTGCAAGCTGCGTTGCGTCTATTGCGAGACCGATATCGACGAGGAAGTTGCCGCGCATTTCGTCGTGGCCGACATGACGCGAAAGACGTTTTCGCCCGGATTGGCGGTGCTGGCGCGAGCGCCCGGCGACAAGCTGAAGCATCTCGTCATCCATCGCAGCGACGCCGATGCGGTGGCCGCCGGCTTCCAGCCCCGCGAGGCCGGCAAGAAGGCGCACGCCGGTTAGGCCAATGCTCGACTGGTCGCTTGCGCCCGAATACGCCGCCGCCTTCGTCTTCGGCTATCTCTGCGGCTCCATTCCATTCGGTGTGCTACTGACGCGCCTTGCGGGCGCTCCCGACGTTCGCGCCATCGGCTCGGGCAATATCGGCGCGACCAACGTGTTGCGCACCGGCCGCAAGGCGCTCGCCGCCGCGACGCTCTTCGGCGACATGCTCAAGGGCACCGTCGCGGTGTTCGTCATCGGCTATTTGTTCGGCCGCGACATGGCGATCTGCGCCGCGCTCGGCGCGTTCTTGGGCCATCTGTTTCCGGTCTGGCTAAGATTTAAAGGCGGCAAGGGCGTCGCCACCTATATCGGCCTCCTTATCGGCCTGGCGTGGCCCGCCGCGATTGTGTTCTGCACAATCTGGCTCGCGATCGCCGCGCTGACGCGCTATTCCTCGCTCGCCGCCTTGATCGCCAGTGCGCTGACGCCGGGCTTCCTTTGGTGGCGCGGCCACGTGCAGGAAGCGGAGTTGTTCGCCCTGCTGTCGGTCCTGTTGTGGATCATGCACCGCGGCAACATCGCGCGCCTTCTCGGCGGTAGCGAAAGCCAGATCGGCTCCGGTTAGCGAATTTTCACCCCTCGCAACGTGCGCTTTAGAGGTATGCTCGCGGCTAAGCACGACTGCGGGCGTCGGGGGCGAGGTGAACGAACGCACAGAAGGCGTCCATCTCTCGGACGAGCAACGCATCGACTGGCTGCGGCTCATCCGCAGCCAGAATGTCGGTCCGCGCACCTTTCGCGCGCTGATCAATCATTTCGGCGGCGCGCGTGCGGCGCTTGAGGCGCTGCCGGCGCTGGCGCGCCGCGGCGGCGGCGGCGGCGGCGGCGCACCGCAGATCTATTCGCGGCAGCAAGCCGAGCGCGAGATCGAGGCCGCGCGTAAGTTGGGTGCGGCGTTCGTCGCCGTCGGCGAAGCCGACTATCCCCGCCGCCTGCAGATGATCGACGACGCGCCGCCGCTTCTCGCGGTGCGCGGCAATCGCGCAACGCTCGCGATGCCTGCGGTGGCGATCGTTGGCTCGCGCAACGCCTCCGCGGCGGGTCTGAAAATCACCCAGCAGCTCGCGCATGGACTTGGCGAAGCCGGATTCGCCACCGTTTCGGGCCTCGCGCGTGGCATCGATGCGGCGGCGCATCGGGCCAGCCTCGAAACCGGAACGATTGCGGTGCTGGCCGGCGGGCAGGACCGCCTCTACCCGCCCGAGCACGCCGAACTGGTCGATGCCATTTTGGCTACTGGTATCGTACTTACAGAGATGCCGTTCGGCTGGGAGCCGCGGGCGCGCGATTTTCCGCGGCGCAACCGGTTGATTTCGGGACTTTCGCTCGGCGTCGTCATCGTCGAAGCGGCCAAGCGTTCGGGCTCGCTGATCACCGCGCGGCTCGCGCTCGAACAGGGCCGCGAGGTTTTTGCCGTTCCAGGCTCGCCGCTCGACCCGCGCGCCGAGGGCACCAATGGGCTCCTCAAACAAGGCGCGACGCCTGTGACTGAAGCGGCCGACATCGTTTCCGTGCTGCAGCCGATCATCGGCATCGAGCTGCCCGCGCGCGAGCCGGAACCTGCCGGAGGCGAACCGGGCGAATACGTGGAGCCGGCCGCCGACGAGCGCTCGCGGGTCGTCGGGCTGCTCAGCCCGGTCCCTATCTCTATGGACGATTTGATCCGGCTCTCCAAAACTTCGCCACGCGTGGTCCGCATAGTGCTGCTTGAGCTCGAAATCGCCGGGTGCCTGGAACGCCACGGCGGCGGCTTGGTATCGCTGATGTAGTGTGCGGCGAAATGCGCAGACCGCTCAGAACGCTCGCGATGCTGTGGCGGGGCTTGCCACTTCTGGCGCTCCTCCTCACGGCCGGGTATGCGAATGACGTTTCCGCCGAGTCCTTCGACGCGTTCCTCGCCGCGTTGCGCGCCGACGCTGCGACGCAAGGCATCACGCGCGCGACCTTCGACGCTGCCTTTGCCGGCGTGATGCCGGATCCGCGCGTGATCGCTGCCATGCACCGGGAGCCGGAATATGGCAAGCCGATGAGCGCCTATCTGGCGAGTCTCGTCTCCCCGTCGCGCATCGCGACGGGCCTGCGTAAGTCCGCGCAATGGGCCGATACTTTGCGCGCGGTCGAGAAGCGGTTCGCGGTTGAGCCGACGATCCTTCTCAGCATCTGGGGCATCGAATCGTCATTCGGTGAAGCGCATGACCCATGGGACGTGTTCCGCTCATTGGCGACGCTGGCCTACGCGCGGTTTCAGCAGCCCTATTTCCGCAATGAATTGCTGAGCGCACTTAAGATTTTGCAGCAAGGCCGGATCCCGCGCCGGCAATTCGCCGGCTCCTGGGCCGGCGCGATGGGCCAAGCGCAATTCATGCCGTCAAGCTACTTGACCTATGCGGTCGATTTCGACGGCGACGGCAGTCCCGACATTTGGACCAGCGTGCCCGACGTACTCGCCTCTATCGCAAACTATCTGCGCAAAGCGGGCTGGCGGCACGGAATGCCGTGGGGCTTTGAGGTCGTTGTGCCGCAAGGGTTCGATTACCGGGCAAGCCGCGGCACGTTTCGCGAATGGAGCGAAAGAGGCTTCAGGCGCGCCGATGGAGCGGCTTTTCCGCACGCCGGCGACGCCATCCTGTTCTTTCCGAGCGGCGCGGCGGGCCCGGCCTTTCTGGTCACGCAGAATTTCGTCGTTATCAAGCAGTTCAACAATTCGGACGCTTATGCACTGGCGGCTGGGGAGCTTTCCGACCGCCTGCGCGGGCTTGACCCGATCCGCGCCGCCTGGCCGGCGAACGATTTCCAGCCATCGCGCGGCGAACGCACGGCGCTGCAGCGCCGCCTCGCCGGCCTCGGCTTCAAGGTGGCGGATTTCAACGGCCATATCGATTTCGACCTGCGCGACGACATCCGGCAAATGCAGCGGCGATTTGGCATGATCTCCGACGGCTTTCCGAGCCGCGCGCTGCTCGAGCGCATCGGCGTGCACGCACCCTAACGGCGGCGCCGGTTCACGCGTCGCAAGGGGGCACGAAATTCCTCAAGCGGCCCGGCCACTGGCGTCGGCCGAGCCCTTAGCGGTCTGATCGGCTTCCAAGCGGGCCATTTCGAGAATGTAGGCGAGGCCGTCGAGACCGTGGCGTCGGGCGATCTGCGCCAGTTCATGGCTGAGCGTCGCTATATAGCGAGCTGCGGCGCTCGATGACTGATTCTCTGCCGATTTGCCGGCGGCTTCTTTCTGCATGTCACCAGGTTCCCGCTACATTGAAGCCGTCAGCCACGTGCGCCAAGTAAGCCGACGGCATCACCGACGTGCTGCGCTGCCCTTTAGCTTCTCATCTGATGTATACTATACGTTATAGTTTATAAATATGCAACTTATAGGAGCAGGATCGGCGGGTCCCTTTTTGCGCCTGGCGCTTGGCGTCTTACGCAGCGCACGATTTGACAGGCAGGGTCGCATTACCCATGTTCGCGGCGGCCTGGTTCGGGCCGTGCATTCCTAAAGCACTCGAAACTCACGTTGGATCATTAGGTTAGCATGGATCTGGTGCTGGTAGAATCGCCTGCCAAGGCGAAGACGATCAATAAATATCTCGGCCGCGGCTATGAAGTCCTGGCCTCCTTTGGCCATGTCCGCGACCTGCCGGCCAAGAGCGGCTCGGTCGATCCGGACGCCAATTTTCGCATGCTCTGGGAGGTCGACCCGAAGGCGGCGAAGCGGCTCAATGACATCGTCCGCGCGGTGAAGGGCGCCGACAAGCTTATTCTGGCGACCGACCCCGATCGCGAGGGCGAGGCGATTTCCTGGCACGTCCTCGAAATCCTCAAGCAAAAGAACGCGCTGAGCGGACAGACGATCCAGCGCGTCGTGTTCAATGCCATTACCAAACAAGCGGTGACCGAGGCGATGCGACAGCCGCGCGCCATCGATCAGGCCCTGGTCGACGCCTATCTAGCCCGGCGCGCCCTCGATTATCTCGTCGGCTTCACGCTTTCGCCGGTGCTCTGGCGCAAGCTGCCGGGCGCGCGCTCGGCCGGTCGCGTGCAGTCGGTGGCGCTGCGGCTGGTCTGCGACCGCGAACTGGAAATCGAAAAATTCGTCCGCCAGGAATATTGGTCGATCGTGGCCACGCTGGCGACGCCGCGCAACGAGACTTTCGAAGCGCGTCTGGTTGGCGCCGACGGCAAAAAACTGCAACGCCTCGATATCGGCTCGGGCGCGGCGGCCGAAGCCTTCAAGCAGGCGCTGGAAAGAGCCGCCTTCACGGTGACTGCCGTCGAAGCGAAGCCGGTCAAGCGGCATCCGCAACCGCCATTCACCACCTCCACGCTGCAGCAGGAAGCAAGCCGCAAGCTCGGCTTCGCTCCCGCTCATACGATGCGCGTGGCGCAGCGATTGTACGAGGGCATCGATATGGGCGGCGAGGCATTAGGCCTCATCACCTATATGCGCACCGACGGCGTGCAGATTGCCAACGAAGCGATCAGCGCCGTGCGTCGCGTGATCGAGACCGATTACGGCGCACGCTACGTTCCGCCGTCGCCGCGCCGCTACGAGACCAAGGCCAAGAACGCGCAAGAGGCGCACGAGGCCATCCGGCCCACCGACCTCGCGTGCCGGCCGCACGAAACCAAACGGTTTCTCGATGCGGATCAGGCCAAGCTCTACGAACTGATCTGGCTGCGCACGGTAGCAAGCCAGATGGAGTCGGCGGAACTGGAACGGACGACGGTAGACATTTCGGCCACCCCCTCCCCACCC
>Ga0207416_1000735_pt1 | contig 50799 bp, 45 predicted proteins | sample PaiPotPPM11metaG_FD_184107 | JGI IMG/M metagenome (GOLD analysis project Ga0207416, IMG submission 184107) | Iron sulfur acid spring bacterial and archeal communities from Banff, Canada, to study Microbial Dark Matter (Phase II) - Paint Pots PPM... ... | reverse complement strand
CCCCCACCCCACCTTCCCCCACAGGGGGGGAGGGAGAAATTGCGCGCAGCGGGCGCTGAGTGTTGGGGAAATTGCGCGCCAGGTGCTTGCCGGAGACGTTGCCGTTGTCGACCGGCTGGATCGGACGGCCGTCATATTCTTCGACGCCGCCGCGCTCCTTCACCCATTCGATGCGGGCGCGCTTGAGGCCCTTCTCGACGTCGATTAAGGCATCATTGTCGGTGTAAATGCCGGACGGATCGTAGACCCGCACCGGCGCCTCGCCGGATCCCTCCGTGAGCGAAATCTCGCGCAGCGGCACGCGCAGATCGGGCGCCGCTTCCGGCGCCGAATAAATCTTGCGGGAACCTGCAATCGGGCCGGTGGTGACCGTCGGCGTGGCGAGATCGGATTCGGAGAGCGGCTTGTTCATTTGATCAACTCCTTGGTTTTCTTAAAGCACGATCCGGAAAAGCGGAAACCGGTTTTCCGAAAAGATCATGCTCCAATGGAAGAACTAGCCACGTAGCCGAAATAACACAGCACGAGGCCGAGAATGACGAGGACGCCGCCCGACACCGGGCAGAGCAACTTGTTGCGGAACAGCGTTTTGGCGTAGCCCATGACGGTTTCGGGGATCAGAATCCGGACCGTGCCGCGAATGAGCATCAGCCAGCCGATCAGCGTGATGAGCACGCGCCAGTCCGGCACCCACACATTGTGGACCAGCACGATGGCGAGGCCAGCGGCCATATCGATCAGTCCGAACAAATAAACCAGCATCAGGCTCGACACCAATTCCGTCCCCATGGTCTGGAAGACGCGCGGATTGACCAACAGGCCGATGCCCGGCAACAGCAGAAGCGGCCCGAGAAACCGCGCCAAAAAGATCGAGGCTTGCATATGCGCTCCCGGCTTGGTCCAGGCTCGGCTCGGAAAGGGAGTGCTGCTTTGCGGGCAAGTCCCTGTCCCTTCGCCGGCATGACCCGGATCAGGTTCAAAGGGTTTTTCTCAGCCCAACTCGGGCACCCCTCGGAACACCGTTTAATGTAAGCCGCTGGCGCGGACTGTCAACGCGGTGGTCTGCACCTCTCCCCGCCGCGCGGGAAGAGGTCGAGCGAATGAAGTGAGCGAGGGTGGGGGGCCTCTCCGCGATTCTGAGCGCCGCAAGTTCGCGGTAAGCGGAGAGGCCCCCTCACCCCAACCCTCTCCCCGCGTGCGGGGAGAGGGAGCTAATAATCCTTCAACAGCCGCTCGATGTAATCGAGCTCTTGCTGCGGGCGGCCGAGGTCGCCGAAGCGCTTGCGCAGTTCCTCGATGATCCGGCGGGCGCGCTGCACGTCGATTTCGCCCGGAACTTTCACCGTCGAGTCGTCGCCATAGTCGCGGCCGCGCAGCGGCCGGCCGAGCGGATCGGTGTCTTGATTGGCGCGCGCCTGACCGAGCCGTCCGGGCCGGCCTTGGCCGGGGCCCTGCCCCATCTGCTGCTGCATGGATTGCGCCAGACCCTGCGCGCCCTTGCGCAGCGCGTCGAGCGCGCGGCCTTGCGAATCCACGGCGCTGTCGGAATTGCCCTGACCGAGCTGGCCTTGCGCATCGTCCATCGCCTCCCCGGCATGGCCGAGCTGATCCAATTGATCTTGTCCTTGATTCTGCCCCGGCGACTGGCCCTGCCCTTGCTGGCTTTGCTGGCCGTCTTTGCTCTGGCCGAAGCCTAGATCTTTCAGCTCATCGAGCAATTTGTTGAGCCGGTCGCGCAACGCCTGCTGGCTCTGGCGCAATTCGCCCATTGTATTTCCGGGCTGCTGCGGCTGACCGGGTCTGCCTTGCTGGCCGCGCGGCGAACCCGGCTGCTGGCGCGAATCCTGTTGGCGCTGGTCTTGGCCCTGCTTGAAGGTGCGGTCGCGCAGATCCTGCTGCTGGCGGATCATGTCGCCGAGCTCGTCGAGCGCCGACATCGCGTCATTGTCGTCGCCGTTGGTGTCCGGCGTCGCCATCTGCAGATTTTCCATCATCTGCTGCAGCTCTTGCAGCATCGCCTGCGCGGCATCCTTGGCGCCGCTGCGCGACAGCTCCTCGAGCTTGTTGAGCATGCTTTGCAGATCGCGCTGGCTCAGCACCTTGGCATTGGGATCGAGCGGGCGCGCAAGCTGCTGATTGTTGTTGTTCTGCTGCTCCATCATCGCCTGCAGGAAGCGATCCATCGCCGCGCGCAATTGATCCATGAGCTGCTTGATCTCGGCGTCGCTGGCGCCGCGGTCGAGCGCCTGCTGCAGCGCCTTCTCGGCATTGCGCAGCGCGTCCTGCGCGTTGGAAACGTCGCCGTCTTCGAGCCCGACCGCCATCTGCCACAGCCGGCTCACCACGTCGCGCATATCGTCGTCGCTCTTGGCGCGCACCAGCGACCAAAAGATCGAGCGCAGGCCGAGATAGACGCCGGCCTGCGGCGTGAATTTCTCCGGCGCCAGCGACAGCGCATCAAGCGCCGTGATGACGAGCGGCCGCGCATTGGCGTCGAGCGCGAGATTGCGCCGCTGCTCGATCAGCGCGCGCGCCAAGGGCTTGGTGAACACGCGCTCGGGCAGGCGGAACGAGAACGGCTCGCTCTTGCCGACATTGCCGCCTTCGTCATGCGCGACCAATGTCATCGTCACTTCCGCGCCGGCCCATGGGTGATCGGTGAGATCCTTGATGGTTTGCCCGACGGCATTCTTGGTGCGCGCCTGCGGCAGCACCAGCGCATAATCGGGCGGCCCGTAGAGCGGATGCGGATTGACGCCCGCCGCAGGTGCGTTAGCCTTTGGCGAACCATCCTTTTGCGCGGAGGCCGCATTCTGCGTGAACGTCGCTTCCGCCTGCGTCACGCCGTAATCGTCTTCAAGCCGGTACGACAGCAGAAGCGAGCCGCGGTTTTGCTGCTCGGGATCTTTGGTCAATGAGATCGTCGGCGGCTTGTCGGGGATGGCGTTGAACGGCCAGACCAGGTTCTCGCCGGCGCCGCGCAATGTCGCCGTGCCGGTGGCCGTGATCTTGAAGCGATGCTCCTCGGTGCCGGCCGGTGCGTGCACGTCGGTCGTATCGACGGTGACGCCGCCGGTCGATGTGACGTCGAGGCTGAGCTTGCCGGTCGAGCGCACGATCAGCGTGGAGCCGACCGGCACGGAGAGCGGGCCTTCATTCTGCGCTGTCGAAGTCGCTGCCTCTCCGGGATGAATGCCGGGCAGAACGATCGGCGGCCGGCCGGTATAGGGCGGCGGCGTGACCCAGGCATCGACGCGGAAATCCGCCGGCAGCGTCACGCCCTGCCAGTCGAATGCCGCGGCGATCCGTTTCCAGCGTTCGCCGCCCGCCGCGATGAAGGTCGCGACGCAGGCGATGAGAACGAGCGCGCGCAACGCGTAAGGATCGCGGCGCGCCAGACGCGGCGCCGGCGCGCCGGGCTTGAGCGCGCGCGCCGCCTGCAGCGAGCGCTCGACATGAGCGTTCCACAGCGCGAGCGAATACGGATCCTTCGTCGTCACCGCGAGATCGTCGGCGATTGCCGTCGCCGGGCGATGGCGCAGCCCGCTGTCGCGATCGAGCCGGCGCAAACCGTCGGTCGCCGCGGGGAGGCGCAAATAGCCGAGCGGCACCAGCGCGGCGAGGGCGAGGAGCACAAATCCGATCAGCGCGACGGCGCGGCCAAGCGGCGGCAGCCACAGCCAGAGCCCGAGCCATGACACGGCGAGGAACAGCCCGATCGCGGTCGCGAAAACGGCCAGCGCCGGCCACGCCCGCTCCCAGAAAATCGTCAGCCGCGCGCGCCACAGCGCAGCCGCCAGCGCCGAGCGCGCCGCGGGTTCGGGCGCGCGATCTGCGAGGGTAGGTTGCTCTGGTTCCGTCACGGCAGTTCCGTCATTTCGCGTTCCGGCAGCGGCATTTACGCACGACAACAAGATAACATGGGGGCCACTTCAAGGCACAGTTTCGGCGCCTGCGCGCCGTGCAAAACAAATTGATGCAAGATTGCCGCCAGTTGCGCGCCGGCTCGTAACCGCCTTATAGCCACCCGGGCAGGCGGTCCAGCGCGATCAGTTCCTCGGCGCCGACACGCGGCCGGACCAGCGCCCATTCGTCTTTGCGAACAAGCACTTCGGGGATCAGCGGGCGGCTGTTATAGGTGCCGGATTGGGTCGCGCCATAGGCGCCCGCCGTCATCACGGCGAGGAGGTCGCCTGATTGCGGCTCGACCATGGAACGGTCGAGCGCAAGGAAGTCGCCCGACTCGCAAACCGGCCCGACGACATCGGCAGTGATTCGCGGCGCGCCGGCCGGCGTCTGCCGCACGGCGCGGATATCGTGGTGCGCTTCATAGAGCGTCGGGCGGATCAGATCGTTCATGCCGGCGTCGACGATGACGAAGGTCTTGCCCTCGCCGTGCTTCACGTAAAGCACGCGCGTCACGAGAATTCCGGCATTGCCGACGATAAGACGGCCCGGCTCGAAGATGAGCTTGCAGCCGAGACCCCGCGTCGCATTCTTGACGATCGCCGCATAAGCATCCGGGTCGGGCGGCGGCTCATTGTCCTCGCGGTAAGGCACGCCCAAGCCGCCGCCGAGATCGATATGCGAAATGGTGTGGCCGCCCGAGCGCAGCACGCCGACGAAATCCGCCAGCAGCGCGAACGCATCGCCGAACGGGTCGAGCTCGATGATCTGGCTGCCGATATGCATATCGACGCCGACGATGCGCACGCCCTTGAGTTTCGCGGCATGGGCATAAACCTCGCGTGCGCGGCTGATCGGAATGCCGAATTTATTCTCCGACTTGCCGGTCGCGATCTTGGCGTGCGTCTTCGGATCGACGTCCGGATTGACGCGGATCGAAATGTCGGCGGTGCGGCCCTTGGCGGAGGCGATGCTGGCGAGCAGTTCGAGCTCGGGCTCCGATTCGACATTGACGCAAAGAATGTTCTGATCGACGGCGAGCGCCAATTCATCGGCGGTCTTGCCAACGCCGGAGAACATGATCTTTTCCGGCGGCACGCCCGCCGCCCGCGCGCGCAACAGCTCGCCGCCGGAGACAACGTCGGCGCCGGCGCCGAGCTTGGCCAAAGTCGCGATCACCGCCTGATTGGAATTCGCCTTCATGGCGTAGCAAACAAGCGCGTCGATATCGGCGAAGGCGCCTGAGAACACCTTGTAGTGCCGCTCGATGGTCGCGCTCGAATAGCAATAGAACGGCGTGCCGACGGCATCCGCTAATGTCGTGAGGTCGACCGCCTCGGCGTGCAGCACGCCGGAGCGATAATCAAAGTAATGCATGACAAGTCTTTAGAGCATGAAATGGGTTTGATGAAGCGGCTTGCGAGGGCACTGTCCCGTCACCCTGAGGCGGTCGCGAAGCGGCCCTCGAAGGGCGACGGCCCGGGCCATGCATCCTTCGAGGCTCGCTTCGCTCGCACCTCAGGATGACGGATATCGGCGCCGCTATTGCAGCAGCGGGTCGAGGATGAACGATTTCTTCTCACCCGGCGTCGCGACGGGGCGGCCCTGCGCGTCGAAGCCGGTTTTCATCGCAGTGTCCTCCGACGAGCCGGGCACCGGCTTGCCGTCGGGTGTCGTCAATTGGCTGCTCGCGGTCAGCGTCGCGGTGGCCGGTCCGGGCGGCAGTTCGAGCGGTCCATTGCGCCCACAGCCGGCGAGCGCCAAAACGGCGATACCGACAGCGGCAAGCGCGATAAGCGAACGAAGACGGACCAAAGCGAACTCCCCCACACCCCAAAAAGCCTTACGCGGCCGAGATTAGCACACCGCATAGCCGCGGCGACATTGTGTCCGCAGCGCCTTTCCAGCGCGTTTACGGCTTGTTTCTCAGCCGTTTAAGCCAGCGTTTGGCTTGAGCGCGGACGTTGTTCGGCGCGGTGCCGCCATAGGCCGCCCGGCTCTTCACCGAATTGGCAACCGAGAGCACACCGAACACCGCCTTGGTAATTTTGGGCTCGATCGCCTGCATCTGCGGCAGCGGCAATTTTTCCAGCGGCACGTCCGCCTCCGCCGCCTTGGCGACGATCCGCCCGGTCAAGTGGTGCGCCTCGCGGAACGGAAGCTTCAGCGTCCGCACCAGGAAATCTGCAAGATCAGTCGCAGTGGAGTACCCCTCTCCGGCGGCTTCCTTCATGCGCGCGACGTTAGGCTCCATGTCGCGCACCATGCCGGCCATCGCCGTGAGCGACATCGTGAGCGCGCCGATGGCGTCGATGGTGCCTTCCTTGTCCTCTTGCAGATCCTTTTGATAGGCGAGCGGCAGGCCCTTGATCACCGTCATCAGGCCCGTCAGCGCGCCGAGGATGCGGCCCGCCTTGGCGCGAACAAGCTCGGCGGCGTCGGGATTGCGCTTCTGCGGCATCATCGATGAGCCGGTGGTGAATTTGTCCGACAGCTTGATGAGACCCGTGAGCGGCGACGACCAGATCACGATCTCCTCGGCGAAACGCGACAGATGCACGGCCGCGATCGCGCAGGCCGACAATGTCTCGAGCACAAAATCGCGGTCGGCGACACCGTCGAGCGAATTTGCCATCGGCCGCGCGAAGCCGAGCGCCTTCGACGTCATCGTGCGATCGATCGGAAACGAGGTGCCGGCGAGCGCGCCGGAGCCGAGCGGATTTTCGTTGAGCCGTTCCCGCGCATCGGCAAAGCGGCCGCGATCGCGTGCCGCCATCTCGACATAGGCGAGCAGATGGTGGCCGAACGTCACCGGCTGCGCCGGCTGCAAATGCGTGAAGCCCGGCATCACGGTGCCGGCATGCTCCAGCGCCTTTTCCGCGAGCGCCCGCTGATAGGCGGCGAGCTTGGCGTCGATCGCGTCGATGGCGTCGCGCACCCAGAGTCGGAAATCGGTCGCGACCTGATCGTTGCGCGACCGCGCGGTGTGGAGCCTTCCCGCCGCCGGGCCGGCCAGTTCGGCGAGCCGGCTCTCGACATTCATATGGATGTCTTCCAGCGCCCGCTTGAAGGCGAACTTGCCGCTCTCGATCTCTGACAGGATCGTGTCTAGACCGTGAGCGATCCGCTTCGCATCTTGCGCCGTGATGATGCCTTGTTTGCCGAGCATCGCCGCATGGGCCTTGCTGGCGGCAATGTCCTGCCGGTAAAGGTGCCGGTCGAAGTGGATCGAGACGTTGATGTCCTCCATGATCGGATCGGGTCCGGAACCGAAACGTCCGCCCCACATTTTGTTGCTCATAACCGAATCCGCCGAGGTTTCCGTTGATGACCGAGTTACCGACCGAGCCTGCATTCAAGCTCCGCCGCCGCCGCATGACCGCCCGCGCCATCCTGGCACTTTGCGGAGCTTTGGCCGTGCTGGCGGGGGTATACGGGATTGGCCGTCTGCGAAGCAATCCGGCTGACGCGGTCTGCCAGCCGGCGGTGCATATCGCCAGCCGGATCGCGCCGCTCGCGCACGGCGAAGTCGCGGCGCTAACAGTCGCGCAAAAGCCGTTCCGCGTGCCCAATCTCGCCTTCAAGGACGCCCAGGGTCACGACAAAACGCTCTCCGATTGGCATGGCCGCACCGTCCTTCTCAACCTCTGGGCCACCTGGTGCGTACCGTGCCGCCGGGAAATGGCGGCACTCGACGCCTTGCAGGCCAAGCTTGGCGGACCGGATTTCCAGGTGGTCGCGGTCAATATCGACACCCGCGATCCGCAAAAGCCGCTCACCTTCCTCAAGGAAGAGAACATCACCCACCTCGCCTATTATTCCGACGACAGCGCGCATGTCTTCGAGGATCTGAAAGCCGTCGGCAAAGCCTTCGGCATGCCGACAACGCTGATTGTCGACCGCTCCGGTTGCGAGATCGGCAATATGGCGGGCCCCGCGGAGTGGTCGAGCGATGATGGTGTGAAGCTGGTGAGTGCGGCCATCAGTAAGTCGGATTGAGGACATCGAATGTTTTCGTCATTCCGGGGCCGAGCCAACGGGTCCGGCCTTCGGCCGGCCCGATGACAGGCTCCGCGAGGAACCCGGAATCACAGCCTCACATCTCCCGCCCAACCCGCATTTCTTGATCCCTCCATGACCCGCTCTCGCCACCGCGATTTCCTCATCATTCTTATTCTCGGCGCGCTCTCCACCGTGAGCCCGTTTTCCATCGACATGTATTTGCCGGCGTTCCCGCAGATCGCGCGCGATCTCGGCACGACGCCGGCGGAAATCTCGCTGTCGGTGTCCGGTTATTTCATCGGGCTCGCGCTCGGGCAGCTTTTTTACGGGCCGCTGCTCGATCGCTTCGGCCGCAAGCTGCCGCTTTACGCCGGCATGAGCCTGTTCATCTTCGCTTCATTCGGCTGCATCGCGGTCCACACGCCCGGTCTCTTCATCGCCTTCCGTCTGTTGCAAGCGATCGGCGGCTGCGTGGCGTCGGTCGGCGCCGTCGCCATGGTGCGGGATTTCTTTCCGGTCGAGGACAGCGCAAAAATTCTGTCGCTGCTCATTCTCGTGCTCAGCGTCTCGCCGTTGTTCGCGCCGACGATCGGCAGTTTCGTCACGACCACGGTCGGCTGGCCGTGGATATTCGCCATCCTCGGCGGCTTTGCCGTCTTCGTTATGGCGATCGTCGCGCTGTTTCTTCCCGAGGGCCACAAACCCGACCCCGATATTTCGCTCAAGCCCGGCGCGATCCTCGGCGAGTTCCTCAAGATCGTCGAGAACCCGCGGTTTTATACTTACGCGATCGGTGGCGCGTTCTCGTTCGCCGGGCTGTTCGTTTACGTCACCGGCTCGCCGATCATTTTCATCGACACCTATCAGGTCGGGGCGCGTACTTACGGGCTGATTTTCGCAGGTCTGGCGATCAGCTTCATTGGCGGCAGCCAGTTCAATATCTGGCTGTCGCGGCGGCACCAGGATCAGAACATCTTCCGCATCGCGCTCGTCTGCCAGAATGTCATCGTGCTCATTCTTCTTCTCGGCACCGCGCTCGGCTGGTTCGGCTTGGCCTCGAACATCGTACTCTTGATGCTGTACCTGCCGTTCTGCGGCATGGCCTATCCGAATGCGGCAGCGATAGCGCTTTCGCCATTCAGCAAAAACGTCGGCAGCGCATCCGCTTTGCTCGGCTTCGTCCAAATGGGCATCGGCGCATTCGCCTCGACGGGCGTCGGATTTTTGCACGCATCGAGCAGCCTGCCGATTTATGCGGTGATGGCGGTGACGGCCGTCATCGGCCTCGTCATTCTGCTCGCCAATCAAAAACGCGTGCTGGAATTCTCGAACGGCGATGCCGGCTGATCGGCGAAGCCCGCGCGCTACGCGCTGACGTCGAGCTTGCTGCCGATCCCACCCGCGACATTAGTGAGCGATTTCATGTTCTGCTGCGCGGCGTCGATCAGTTTCGCGACGGAAGCGCCCTGATCGGCGTTCATGCGCTCGAGCCGGGCGGCGAGCGTGAGCTGCGTCAGCCCGGCCTGACTTCCCATGATCGCGGCTGCAAGACTCGACGGGTTCATGATCGGACCATTATCGCTCTTAAATTTAAGAAAATGTGAAGGAAAGCATTAATGGCCGTGATTGCGGCCGTAGGCCGTAGGATGGGTTGAGCAAAGCGAAACCCATCATTTTTTGGCGCGCGATGGGTTTCACTGCGTTCAACCCATCCTACGAAACACCCTATTGACACGGCCAATCGGACCCCTATACTTAACCATATGGTTAAGCTTTATACCCAACCCCTCGACCGTACATTCGCGGCGCTGTCCGACCCGACGCGGCGGGCTCTGGTGATGCGCTTGGCGCAAGAACCCGGGCTCTCCGTGAGCGAATTGGCGGCGCCGTTTGACGTATCGCTGCCGGCGATCATGAAGCATCTCGACGTGCTGTCGGATGCCGGCTTGGTCGCGCGCAGCAAAACCGGCCGCACCGTCGCCTGCCGTCTCGACGCCGAGCCGATGCGCGACGCGTTCGAGTGGCTCAATCGTTACGAACAATTCTGGTCCGAGCGGCTCTCAAGTCTCGCCGCGTTTTTAGAAGAGGAAGAATCATGTCCACCCAAGCTGCCACCAAGCCAAGCACCAAACCAAGCCTCACCCTCAAGCGGCGGCTCAAAGCGCCGCCCGCCAAAGTCTTCGCGGCGTGGACCGATCCGGAAAAAGTAAAGCACTGGATGGGTCCGGGCGAAATCAAGGTGCTGCACGTCGAGACCGATCCGCGCACCGGCGGCCGCTTCCGTTGGGTGATGCAGGCGCCAAACGGCGAAAACCACGATGTCAGCGGTGTTTATCGCGAAATCGTTGTCAACGAAAAGCTCGTCTTCACCTGGGCCTGGAAGTCGACGCCCGAGCGTGAATCGCTGGTCACGGTCTTGATCAAACCCGACGGCGACGGCTCGTTGCTGACGCTCACGCACGAGCAGTTCTTTGACGAGGACGCCCGCGACCGCCACCAAGGCGGCTGGACCAGCGCGCTCGACAAGATGGAAAAGATGTTCACGTGAGCGCCACAAAACTGGAAAACAATCGCGCGTCTTCAATAGAAATTGTGGAGTAGCTTCAAATGAGCAAATCGCACGGCACTTTTCACTGGAATGAACTGATGGCGCGCGACGTCGCCGGCGCCAAGAAGTTTTACGCCGATACGCTGGGCTGGACTTTTGACGGCATGCCGATGCCGGGCGGCGAGACTTATTGGGTTGCCAAGATGGGTGACCAGCCCGTCGGCGGCATCTTCGACATCAGCGGTCCCGACTACAAAGCGGTGCCCGACGGCTGGATGCCCTATATCGCCGTCGACGATGTCGACGCGCGGGTGAAGAAGGCGGTCGCGGCCGGCGCGCGGGTGATGAAGCCGGCCTTCGATATTCCGGGCGTCGGCCGCATCGTCATCCTGATGGAGCCCGGCGGCGCCGGCATCGGCTGGATCACGCCGCCGAATTGATCTTCGTAGCCCGAGTTGAGCGGAGCGAAACCCGGGAATTCCGTAAAGCTGATAGGTCGTTCCCGCATTTCGCTCCGCTCCATGCGGGCTACAGGTTCAAAGGAGCATGACGTGGAACCGCACAAAGTCGTTTCCCACGATGAATGGATCGCAGCGCGCAAGGCCTATCTCGTCGAGGAGAAGGCGTTCTCCAAAACGCGCGATGCGTTGAGCCAAAAACGCCGCGACCTGCCGTGGGAGAAAGTCGAAAAGAAATATCTGTTCGATGGACCGAACGGCAAAGAGACGCTGGCCGACTTGTTCAGCGGCAGGAGCCAGCTCATCGTCTATCACTTCATGCTCGGCCCCGGCTGGGAAGCGGGCTGTCCGAGTTGCTCTTATCTCGCCGATCATTTCGACGGCGCAGCCGTCCATCTTGCGCAACGCGATGTCTCGTTTGTCGTCATTTCGCGCGCGCCGTTTGCGGAAATCGAGAACTTCCAGCGCCGCATGGGCTGGAAGTTCAAATGGGTGTCGTCGTTCGGCAGCGACTTCAACCACGACTACCAGGTGTCGGCATCGCCGGAAGAGAAAGCCGCGGACAAAGTTTTGTATAATTACGAACTAACCACATTCCCGAGCGAGGAACGGCCCGGCGCCAGCGTGTTCTACAAGAACCAAGCGGGCGCGATCTTCCACACCTACTCGACCTACGGGCGCGGTCTCGACATGTTGATCGGCGCCTATCATTTTCTCGATCTCGCGCCGAAGGGCCGCGACGAAGCCGGCCTCGCTTTTTCCATGGCCTGGGTCCGTCACCACGACAAATACGAAGGCGCCGTGGTCGATACAAAAGCATCATACCAGGAACCGAAATCCGCCTCATGTTGCGAGTAGCAAAGGCGCGGAAATTTAATTCGTCGAAGCCAAACACAGAGGAGGAAATCATGAAGCTTTATGGCTTTACCGCTTCCCCAAACACCTGGAAGGTGCGGGCGCTGGCGTCTTACCTGAAATTGCCGCTGGACTATGAATTCATCGATCTCACCAAGGGCGTGCAACACGCGCCCGCTTATCTGGCGCTCAATCCGACCGGCCGGACGCCGACTTTGGTCGACGGCGACTTCACGCTGTGGGAATCCAGCGCCATTCTGCAATACATCGCATCAAAGACCGCGACGCCGCTGTGGCCAAACGATGCGAAAACGCGCGCCGACATTACCCGGTGGCAATGCTGGGAGCTCGCGCATTGGGGCGCCCAGGCCTGCGGGCCGCTGACCTTCGAGAATCTGGTGAAGAAGTTCGCCAATCTCGGCGCGCCCGATACAACCGCAGTCGCCAAGGCGACCGAGGCGTTCAACAAGGAAGCCAAGGTGCTCGATGCGCATCTCGGCAAGCACAAATATCTCGTCAACGATGCGCTGACGATCGCCGACTTCACGGTCGCCGCGCCGCTGTTCCACGCCCAGGGCGCGGGAATGCCGGTCGCGCCCTACGCTAATGTGCGCGCGTGGTTCGAGCGGGTGTCGTCACTGCCCTGCTGGAACGAAACCGCGCCGCAAATGTCGGCCGCGGCGTAACTCTTCACCTCTCCCCGCACGCGGGGAGAGGTCGAGTGAGCGAAGCGAACGAGGGTGAGGGGGCGTCACCGCAATTCTGAGCCCGGCGGAAAGGCCCCCTCATCCCAACCTTCTCCCCGCATGCGGGGAGAAGGAGGCGCGAGCGGCCATGTCAAAAATCAGCGCGTCGGCACCGGCTTTTCGCCGCGGTAGTCATAAAAGCCACGCTGCGTCTTGCGGCCGAGCCAGCCGGCTTCGACATATTTCACGAGCAGCGGGCACGGCCGGTATTTGGAATCCGCCAAGCCCTCGTGCAGCACCTGCATCACCGAGAGGCAGGTATCGAGCCCGATGAAGTCGGCCAATTCGAGCGGGCCCATCGGATGATGCGCGCCGAGCCGCATGGCGGCGTCGATGGCTTCGACATTGCCGACGCCTTCATAGAGCGTGTAGATCGCCTCGTTGATCATCGGCAATAAGATGCGGTTGACGATGAAAGCCGGAAAATCCTCCGACACCGCGATCTGCTTGCCGAGCTTCTTGATGAATTGCTTGGTCGACTCGAAGGTCGGGTCGTCGGTGGCGATGCCGCGGATCACTTCGACCAGTTCCATCAGCGGCACCGGATTCATGAAATGAATGCCGATGAAGCGCTCCGGCCGGTCGGTCGAGGCGGCGAGCCGCGTGATCGAGATCGACGACGTATTGGTGCCGACGATGGCGTCGGGCTTGAGCGACGGGCAGAGCGCCGAGAAAATCTTGCGCTTGGTCTCTTCCTGCTCGGTCGCCGCCTCGATCACCAGATCGCAATCGCCGAGATCGTCGAGCGTGTTGGCCGCCGAAATCCGCTTGATCGCGGCCTGCCGCTCCTCGTCGCTGATGCGCTGGCGGCTGACCTGGCGCGCCAGATTGCCGTTGATGGTGGCGAGCCCCTCGGAAATACGGCTGACCGCGATGTCGTTGAGCAAGACGTGGTAGCCGGAGAGCGCGCACACATGCGCGATGCCGTTGCCCATCTGGCCGGCGCCGACGACGCCGATCTTACGAATGGTATGCGCCATACTGTCCGCCTCAAGGCCGCGAGACTGTGTTTTGGACCGTTCCTTGACCTCGACCATCTCGCTCACCCTTCTACGACGATCCAGGCTAACGCGCCAGTTCCGGTCAGTGCTTGACTTTGTCGAGCTCGGCCGCGAGCTCCGGCAGCGCCTGGTAGAGATCCGCCACCAGTCCATAATCGGCGACCTGGAAGATGGGGGCTTCCTCATCCTTGTTGATCGCGACGATGACTTTCGAATCCTTCATGCCGGCGAGATGCTGGATGGCGCCGGAAATGCCGACCGCGATGTAGAGGTCGGGCGCCACCACTTTGCCGGTTTGCCCGACCTGCCAGTCGTTCGGCGCGTAGCCGGCATCGACCGCCGCGCGCGACGCGCCAATCGCGGCGCCGAGCTTGTCCGCCACCGGCTCGATATATTTGGTGAAGTTCTCGCGGTTCGCCATCGCCCGGCCGCCGGAAATGATGATCTTAGCCGACGTCAGTTCCGGGCGCTCGGATTTCGACAGTTCTTCGCCGACGAAACCGGAGACGCCGGGATCGGCCGCCGCGGCGGCCAGTTCGATCGGCGCCGAACCGCCGCCGCCCGTCGCCTGGAAGGCCGCGGTGCGCACGGTGATGACGCGCTTGTTCTCCTGCGAGCGCACGGTCTGAACGGCGTTGCCGGCATAGATCGGCCGCTCGAACGTGTCCGGCGCCACCACTTTGATGATTTCCGAAATCTGCATCACGTCGAGAAGCGCGGCGACCCGCGGCATGATGTTCTTTCCCGCCGTGGTCGCCGCCGCCATGATGGTTTCGTAAGGCCCGGCCAACGCGACGATCAGCGCCGCGGTCGGCTCCGCCAGCATATGGTCGTAAGCGGATGCGTCCGCGAGCAGCACTTTAACCACGCCGTCAAGCTTGGCTGCGGCCGCGGCGACCGCTTTGCAGTTATGACCCGCGACCAGAATATGCACCTCGGCGCCGAGCGCTTTGGCGGCGGTCAGCGCCTTGTTGGTCGCGTCCTTGAGCGAGGCATTGTCGTGTTCGGCGAGGAGAAGTGTCGGCATCAGATCGCTCCCGCCTCGTCTTTGAGTTTTTCGACGAGTTCGGCGACCGATTTCACCTTCACGCCGGCCTTGCGCACCGGCGGCTCGGACGTCTTGACCACTTCGAGCCGCGGCTTGATGTCGACGCCGTAATCGGCGGCGGTCTTTTCCTCGATCGGCTTTTTCTTCGCCTTCATGATGTTCGGCAGCGAGGCGTAGCGCGGCTCGTTCAAGCGCAGATCGGTGGTCACGACGGCGGGCATTTTCAGCTTCACGGTTTGCAACCCGCCGTCGACTTCGCGCGTGACCATGACGGCGTCGCCGTCGAGCGCCACTTTGGATGCGAAGGTGCCCTGCGGCCAACCGAGCAGGGCCGCCAGCATCTGGCCGGTCTGATTGCAATCGTCGTCGATCGCCTGCTTGCCGAGGATGATGAGACCAGGCTGCTCGGCGTCGGCAATGGCTTTGAGGAGTTTTGCGACCGCGAGCGGCTCGACGGCTGCACCGTCGGTCTTCACCAGGATGCCGCGGTCGGCGCCCATGGCAAGCGCGGTGCGGATCGTCTCGGCGGCCTGCTGCGGCCCGATCGAGGCGGCGATGATCTCGGTCGCCTTGCCCGCTTCCTTGAGCCGGATTGCCTCCTCGACGGCGATCTCGTCGAACGGATTCATCGACATTTTGACGTTGCCGAGCTCGACGCCCGAACCGTCCGCTTTGACTCGGATTTTCACATCCTTGTCGATCGCCCGCTTCACGGGCACGAGGATCTTCATGATTGATGTAACTGGCTGCTCTATCGGAGTTGTTTCTTACCGCGCCAGACCATTGTCAGGAAACTTACGATGTCAGGAAACTTACGATGTCAGGAAGCTTACGATGCTGCGGTGCGGGAAACCTACCGGCCAAGGCGGTTGCGGTCAACGAGCATGATCCCGAAAAGCGGAAGGCCGGCTTCGGATAAGATCATGCTCAGACTGAATATTTCAGCGGTTCTGCCCAGGCTTCCAGAGCACGTCGCCCGCCCCTTTGCCGTTGGCGTAACGGCTTGCGACGAAAAGGAAATCGGAGAGCCGGTTGACGTATTTCAGCACCGCTGCGGTGACCGTTTCGCCGGGCGCCTCGGCAAGCTCGGCAATGAGCCGTTCGGCGCGGCGGCAAATGGTGCGGGCGAGATGCAAGTAGGCCGCCGCCGCGCTGCCGCCCGGCAGCACGAAGGATCGGAGTGGGCTTAGCTCCTCATTGAGCCGGTCGATCTCGGTTTCGAGCCAGGCGACTTGGTTATCGGTGACGGTGAGCCGCGCGCCGCCAGGACCCTTGCCGCTATGGCCCTTCCCGCCCTCTTTCACGGGCGTGCAGAGATCGGCGCCGACGTCGAACAGATCGTTCTGGATGCGCGACAGCGCGGCATCGAGCGCGGCATCGTCGCGGGTGTGCAGCCGGACGACGCCGATCGCGGCATTGGTCTCGTCGATCGTGCCATAGGCTGAAATGCGCAGATCGAATTTCTTGCGGCGCTCGCCGGTGCCGAGCGTGGTGGTGCCGTCATCGCCGGTGCGCGTATAGATCTTGTTGAGGACGACCATGGCTTGGCTCGCGGATTGGCTCGCGCCTCACTTCCCCATGATCCAGAGCGCAAGCATGATCACGCCGATGGCGATGGCTTGCAGCAGCACGCGCAGCCGCATCAGCTTTTGCGACGTATTGCCCGAACCGCCCATCATCATATTGATGAGCCCGAGCAAAAGAACGATCGCGACCGCGACAATGGCAATCGGGACCGCGACATGGGACATGAAATTGGACATGACCGATATATGTAGCCCGCCTTGAGCGGAAGCGATACCCGGGGTCGGCATTTTCGCATTCCGTCATGCTTGGGCGGGCTACGCGCCGCGGCGGAGCTGCGCTACATATCGGGAAATCTCAGGAGAAAGCGCCCGCAATGATCGTCGATTTCCAGCACCATTTCACGCCGCGCGAACTGATCAAAAACGACCCCGGCGACCGGCTGGTCCTCAATTACGACGCGCTCGGCGCGCCGAGCTATACGGTGCATTCGCTGCTCTACGATCTCGACGAGCACGTCGCCATGATGGACCTCTCGGGTATCGACGCCGCCTGGCTCACCAGCGCCGCCGGCATGTGCGCCGATCTCGAGACGTCAAAGCTGGTCAACGACAAGGCGAAAAAGGCCGAGCGCGACTATCCCGGCCGCTTCATCGGCGCTGCGCATGCGCATCCGCTCGGCGGCGCGGCGGCGCTGAAAGAACTCGCGCGGTGCCGGCACGAGCTCGGCTTCCAGGGCGTCACCATCACGTCTGAGTTCGACGGCAAATGGATCGACGATCCGTCGATCGAGCCGTTTTGGGACGAGGTGTGCAAGCTCGGCATGTTCGTCTTCGTGCATCCGGCGCTGAAACTCAATCACGCGCAGCAATTCGACAGCTACGACACCGCGCGCGCGGTCGGCCGCGAATTCTCGCTGATCATGGCGGCGATCCGCCTGGTCTGTTCCGGCCTGTTCGACCGCCATCCCGAGCTCACCGTGCACATGGCGCATCTGTCAGGCGGCATCGCCTCGATGCTCGCCCGCATTCGCAGCTATCAGGATAAGGAATTTTGGGGCACGCTGGGCAATCCCCGCCACGGCGCCAAGGCCAAAAAGGACTTCGACCACTACATCAACAACAATCTCGTCTTCGACACCGCGGGCTTCGCCGGCGGCATCGGTTCGGTCAAGGCGGGCTTAACCGAAATCTCTGCGTCAAGAATCGTGTTCGCCACCGACTATCCGCAGGAAATCCGCAAGCGCGAAGCGGCGCGCGATTTCGTCAAAGAAATTCGCGCGCTTGGCCCGGATGGCGAGCGCATCCTGTCTGGCAATGTCGGCTTGTTGCTTAAGAAAATGTAGCCCGGGTTGAGCGTAACCGGGGAGGCGTTGGAGCCTACGTTTCGTTCCTGGGGTTCGCTACGCTCAGGCTACGTCTCAATTCGACCCGTCGAGCAACCGCCGCGCAATCACCTGCGCCTGGATTTCGGCCGCGCCCTCGAAAATGTTGAGGATGCGCGCGTCGCAGAGGATGCGCGACACCGGGAATTCCAGCGCGAAGCCGTTGCCGCCATGCACTTGCAAGGCGTTGTCGGCAGCCGCCCAGGCGACGCGCGCGGCGAGAAGCTTCGCCATGCCGGCTTCCAGGTCGCAGCGCCGGCCGGAATCCTTTTGCCGCGCCGCATAATAAGTAAGCTGGCGCGCGATCATGATCTCGACCGCCATCATCGCGATCTTGTCGGACACGCGTGGGAAGTTGGCGATCGGTTCGCCGAACTGGACGCGCGCCGTCGTGTAGGTCATCGCCTGTTCCATGGCGGCCTGCGCGACGCCGATGGCGCGCGCGGCAGTCTGGATGCGCGCCGCCTCAAACGTCGCCATCAATTGCTTGAAACCAAGCCCTTCGACGCCGCCGAGCAAATTTTCCGCCTTCACGACAAAGCCGTCGAAGGCGATCTCGTATTCCTTCATGCCGCGATAGCCCAAGACCTCGATCTCGGTGCCGGACATGCCCGACGCAGGGAACGGATTGCCGTCGTCGCCGCGCGGCTTTTCCGCAAGCAGCATCGAGAGGCCGCGGTAGCCGGTCTCGGCCGGATTGGTGCGCACCAGCAGCGTCATCAGATCGGCGCGCACCGGATGCGTGATCCAGGTCTTGTTGCCGTAGACCTTGTAGACGTCGCCCTGGCGCACCGCGCGCGTCTTGAGCGAGGCCAGATCCGAACCGGTATTCGGCTCGGTGAACACCGCGGTCGGCAGCACTTCGCCGGAGGCGATCTTCGGCAGCCATTTGCGTTTCTGATCCTCGGTGCCTGAACCCAGAATTAGCTCGGCCGCGATTTCGGAGCGGGTGCCGAGAGAGCCGACGCCGATATAGCCGCGCGACAATTCCTCGGAGACGACGCACATCGATTCCTTGCCCAGCCCCATGCCTTCGTAATCTTCGGGGATGGTGAGGCTGAACACGCCGAGCTCGGACATCTGCGCAATGACGTCGAGCGGGATGTAGTTGTTCTTGAGGTGCCATTGCTGCGCAAAAGGAACCACGCGGTCCTCGGCGAACTTGCGCATCTCTTCGCGAATCGAGTCGAGTGTGTCGTCGAGCCCACAGGCGCCGACCGTCGCATCGTGATGCTCACGGATCAGTTCGACGAGGCGCGCGCGCCGCTGCGCCGTATTGCCGGTCGCGATCAGGTGTTCGACGGCGGGCGTGATCCGCGCTGCGACCGCCGCGGGACTAAGGCCGAGATCGGACAGCCGCACGATCTCGCCTTGGCTCATCGGAATCCCGCCAATCACCTGCGCGAGGTATTCGCCGGCGCCGATGCGCACCAGCAATTCCTCGGTCTCGCCGAAGCTCCCCATGTCCGACATGCGCTGGGCGTAGGCGGCAAGCTGGCGGAGCGCTTCGACATAGGTCGCAAGCCAGGCGAGGCCGTGCGTGGCGCGCTGCTCGCGATCGAAGACGCGGGCGATCGTGCGCCCCTCGATCGTGACACGGTCTCCGACCGCACGGCGGGCATCGCTGAAGAGAGATTCGACGGCCGAAATCGCCTCACCGAGCGTGGCGATCACGTCGTGACCTGCGGATGTCTGGGAGGCGGCAAGCGGCATGACTGGCTCCGGTGAGCGGCAAGAGAGCAGCAAGAGACGGCCCGGCCTGACCCTCGAACCTTACGCGTGCGGTGCACAAAAGCAATCACTCCCGTGGAGCCGGTTACCGCCGGACGCGAGCAGCGGCCCTGAAGTCACGCGGGAGGAGCGTTTATGACGCCGCAGCGCACAAGAAGCGGCTTCAATGCCGTCCATTCTTGCCAAATCTTAACCATTTTGCGGTGTCCTGCAGATAATTAGCGCGGCGGCGCGCCGCGGCATTAATGATCGCGCTCTCCGATCGGGGCCACGATGTATTTCGCGCGGGTTTTCTCCAGGCTGTCGGTCCGTGCCCGCATTATCGTGCTGGGCGTCATTCCGGTCGTCGGCTTCCTCGCCAACGGTATCGCCTTCATCAGCGGCGATGCCGAAGTGGGCGACGCATTCGAGAGCGTGCATCGCAATACCGCGGTGTCCGACGCGAGCCGCGATCTCAAGACCGGCCTGCTCATGATGCGCGCCGCGACGATTGAATTTGTCGCGAACCCCTCCGATGCCGAGGTCAAGGATTTCAACGAAGGTCAGGACATTGCCATTCAATGCCTCGACCGCCTGGAGAAAGTGCTCGCATCGTCGCAGCAAGACACGATCATGCCGCTGCGCATTACCGTGCGCGACCTCAAGACCAGCTTCAGCAGCCTGGTGCACGAGCAAAAATCGCTGGGCTTCACCGATGCCGAGGGTGTCACCGCCAATCTGATCGCGGCGAGCGATTCGATCGAGAAGATCATTCACGACGATTTGTCCTGGGTCGCCGAAGTCGACAGCGCCAAGCTCTTGACCTCGCTCCTCACCATGCGCCGCTACGAGATCGAATACCGGCTCACGCGCAATCATGCCGCCGAGCGCCACTTCCTCGACGAGATCAAGAACTTTAACCAGCTTTTCGATTCGGTCGACGGCGCCCCGTCGATGAAGGAGAAGCTCAATCAAGAAGTGCAAAATTACAGCTACGCTTTCGCGCAATGGGTCGCGAGCACGGACAATATCGCGCCGCTCGTCTCGCTGATCAGCCACGATACCGAGAACGTGCTGCCGGAAGCCGACAAGATCATCACCACGGCGCGCGAGGACGCGAGCGCGGCGGCGGCGGCGCTCACGGCCTCTCGGATCCGCACCCGGCAATTCATCATCTGGGTGGATCTCGCGGTTATCCTGATCGTGCTGGGCGTTAGCTGGCGCATCGGACGCTCGATCACGAACCCGCTGGAAAAGCTCGCCGGCGCCATGAAGCGGCTCGCCGACGGCGACACTTCGGCGCAGCTTCCCTCAAGCGATGCCCGCGACGAGATCGGCGCCATGGCGCGCACGGTCGTTGTGTTCCGCGACAATATGATCGAGCGCGAGCGCCTCGCAGCGGTGCAGCACGAGAACAATGCGGCGCGCGAGCAGCGCGGCGAGGCTATCGCCGCTTCGATTGGACGGTTCCGCGCGTCGATCGAGCAGGCGCTCAACCGGCTGCGCGCGGCCTCCGGACGCCTGGAGGGCGCTTCGAGTGGGCTGAATACCGCAGCCGACGCCGTTTCGTCCGAAGCGCGCACCGCCGAGAATTCGGTCGGCGCGGCGTCGGTCAACGTCACGACGGTCGCCAGCTCGATCGAGGAGCTTGCGGTCTCGATCAGCGAAATCGCCGCGCACGCGACCAAATCGACCAATGTCGCCAGCCGCGCCGTTGCCGAATCCAAGCGCACCGTCACCACGATGTCGGAGCTCGGCAATGTCGCCAACCGCATCGGCGAGGTCATCGGCCTCATTCAAGCCATTGCCGGCCAGACCAACCTCTTGGCGCTGAACGCCACGATCGAAGCGGCGCGCGCCGGCGATGCCGGCCGCGGCTTTGCGGTGGTCGCCTCGGAAGTGAAATCGCTCGCCGCGCAGACCGCGCGCGCCACCGAGGACATCGCCGCCCAGATCGGCTCGATCCAGTCCGCGACCGCCGACGCGGCGCAGGCCATCGAACAGGTTTCGTCGATCATCGACGATATGTCGGAGATTGCCGCGGTCGTCGCCTCGACGGTCGAGGAGCAGAACAATGCCGTGGCGTCGATTGCCGAGGGCGTCAACCGCGCCTCGAATGAGGCGCGTAACGGCTCGGAAGCCATGAGCCGCGTCGCCGGCGCCTCGACCGGCGCCCGCGCGACGGCCGCCGACGTCAAAGCGCTCGCGGCGACACTCGCCGCCGAAGCGGAGAGCCTGCAAGGCGAAGTGCGCCGCTTTCTCGACGACGTTCAAGCGGCGTAATTGTCGGCAAAGCTCAAGCGTCCCGGGCAGGCTTTTTCGGGATCATGCTCTACTAGTCCAGGCCGTAGCCGAGCACCGAGTCGAGATTCACGCGGTCCTCGATATGCTGCAGGTCCTGCCGCTCGATGAACCGCACGGCGAAGCCGCCATCGAAGTGACGCACCACGCGCGCCACGATCGTCGCGAGCGCCAGAACGGTCCCGATCTTCGGAATAGTGTGCGCCGATATGGCTGCACCCGAAGCCGAAAGATCGAGAACGAAACAATCCTCCGATGTGGCGTCGGCAAGCACAATTCGAGATCGCGGGTTTGCCGGCACGAAGCGGTGGTCGGACCGCTGATCGGCAATATCGAAGTTCTTGAACTGCTCTACCCAATCGATCTTGGCGGCAAGCCTCGTGCGCTCTTCCTCGCTGGCGACGATGCTCATGACGAACCCGCCGTCGAGCAGGCGGAGGATCGAACCCTTGAACTTGCCAAGCCGGTCGACGGTGACAAAGGCGCGCTCGCCGACCCGCCCTCTGATCGGAGCAGCGAGCGCCATCGCTTCCGGCGAAATGTTGACGGCGCGACAGGGAAAAGTGCGGCGCTCGCCACGCACATTGCGGTGATCCGCCAGCATATAGGATCCCGGCATACTGACGATGATTCGGCTGTTTTGCCGGCGATCGACAACAACAACTTCATCGCTTTTGGCATTTGCGAGCGGCATTGGCCGCAGCTCCAAAACAGTCCCTGTATCCGGCAATAGTACCTACCGGCCGTTGATAATTTCTTCCATCCCATAAACAGGGTTGTGCGCAGTTACGTAACACTTGATCAATCCGGCAGAATCTGGCGAACTTTCCTTTTAGTTATAAGGAGATAGCGGCTGCGCCCGCTGCTCCGGCACCGAACAAATAAACTCCATTCGAGATCAAGCAAGATCTATTTGGGATCAGACAAACCTCTTTCGGGGCCAGACAAAAACCCTATGGGACCAAATAACTCGCGAGCTAAGATACAAGGCGGCGCCGTGATTTTGGCCGCCGCCGGTTTATTTGCTCCGGCAGTCGAGATAGCGCCGCAGCGATTCCAGCCAGCGCCCGAACGCGTCGCGAAAGAACACGGTCCACTCGTCACGGCGTTCCGGCGTGCAATCGAATGTCGCCGACCATTCGACGAAGGCGCGGCCGCCGTCGACCACGGGAACGATCCGCAAGGTCGCGCGATAATCCCGCACCGGCATCGGCGCCTCGCCGCAAAACGAATAAGTCTGCGAGCGGTCGACATCGGACAGCGCAAGCAGCGTCTGCCGGATGCGCTTGCCCTGGTAGAGGACATTGCGCACCGCGCCGACCGCGTCGCCCGATTTGCCGCCTTCGATCTCGCTTTCGCCAGCGCCGTCGACCCAGACGGCATAATTATTGAAATCGCGGATGACATTCCAGACGTCGTCCGCCGGTTGCGTGAACACCGTGCTGTAATATGCGTTCGCCATATCCGTTTCTTTCCGCTCTTTGCGTTTACACGCCGGATATGGCGGTTGCGGGCATGCGATGCCCACCCGTTTTCTGCTATGAGTAAGGCATGCTCACCGCGGAGGCCCTTCGCCGTTGCATTCGATCCGCATCTGCTATCGCATCGCTATGGACGCCTTTTATCGCTTCAATGCCGACGACGGCTGGGCGATCGCGAGCCACATCGCGCTCTCCGTCCTGATGTCGATGTTTCCGTTCCTGATCCTGGTGACGGCGATCGCCGGTTTCGTCGGCTCCAAGAATCTTGCCGACGAAGTGGCGCAACTCATCATCGCGGCGTGGCCGCACGAGGTTTCCGGCGGGATCGCGGGTGAGATCCATAGCGTATTGACCACGGCGCGCGGCGGCATCCTCACCGTCGGCGCGCTGTTTGCGATCTATTTCTCGTCGAGTGGCGTCGAAAGCCTGCGCATCGGGCTCAACCGCGCCTATGGGCTGATCGACAAGCGGCCGTGGTGGCTGTTGCGGATGGAATCGATCGGCTATGTGATCGTCAGCGCGCTCGGGCTGCTCGCGCTCGCGTTTCTGGTCGTGCTCGGTCCTCTGGTGTTTCGCGCCGCGCTTGCTTATGCGCCGTGGCTCGCGCCGCTGGAACGCCACTACGATGTCGGACGCTTCAGCGTGGCGGCATTCGTTCTCACGATTTCTCTCATGATTTTGCACATGTGGCTGCCGGCCGGACGGCGGCAGATCGAGGATGTCTGGCCGGGCATTGTCGCGACTTTGGCGCTCTGGCTCGCTTGCGGATACACGTTCGGCCGCTACCTGTCCGACTTTTCCTATGCCTATGTGCATTATTACGCCGGCCTCGCGTCGGCGATGACCGCTTTGGTGTTCCTCTATTTCACCGCTTGGATTTTCATCTATGGCGGCGAGCTCAATGCCGCGATCGCGCGCGAATTTCCGCGACGCCACGCGAAGCTTTCGGATCGCGCGACTGCGCAAGAACCTGAAGCAGATGGCGGACCTTAGAGCGCAATCGTCTCGGCAGCCGCCGGGTGCGCCGTTGTCAGCGTCTTGACCTTGCGGGCATGATCGACCGCCTCGCGCGCCGACTGGCTGTGCGTGAACAATTCGAGCGTCTGCGTGTCGCCGTCACTGACCGGCGTCATCGCCCAGTCCATATAAGGAATGTCCTTGCTCTTGGCGACGCGGCGATAGATGCGGAAAATGCCCCAAGCCGCGGCGGCAACGCGCCCGTGTTTGACAAGGAATTCCACGGCGAGCGCCGGATAAAACTTCCATATCGGCTCAAGCGCCAATTCGGGCCGGCGCTCGTGCCGGCTCTTGAGCCGGACGAAGCCGCCTTGCAGCGGATGCACTTTTTCGATCGTCAGCGATTGCGCGAACCAGAGAATGATCTGCGCCAGGCGAAGGATATTGATGCCGCAGGCCTGGGCGCGGCGTAAAATCGTCTCGATATGTTCCGGCGTATAATAGATCAACCAGGCATCGCGGTAGAGCTTCTCCCACTCCGCCTTGCTCATATGCGGGTGCGCCGTGAGCGCGTGTTCGAGATCGTATTTGTTGAGATCGGGATCGAGCGGCACGCCTTTGCTGCGTAGCGTCTTGTGATCCTCGGAGCCGGGCAACGGCGTGAGGAAGAAGAATTCCAGCACATCGAGCGGCATTTCCTTCTTGATGATCTCGATATCACGCCGTGCCGATTGCGGCGTGTCGTTGGGGAAACCGAGAATGTAGCCGGCATAGGTCCAGATGCCGACCGCCTTCCAGGCCAGCAGCATGTTGCGGTATTCGGTGATCTTGTTCTGCCGCTTCTTGGCGGCGAGCAGATTGTCCGGGTTGATATTCTCGAGCCCGATGAAGATGCGGGTGACGCCGGCGCGCTTCGCTTTGACGACGAAATTCGGGATCTTGTGACACAGCGTGTCGACTTGGATGAGGAAGCGCACATCCATGCCGTCTTCCTCCCGCAGCTTGATGATGCGGTCGAAGATCGGCTCCCAATCCTTGTTGCGGGCGAAATTGTCGTCGGTGATGAAGAAGCGGTCGATACCGTGCTCGAAATTCTTGCGCAGGATGCGCTCGACATCGTCGGGACTGCGGCGGCGCGATTTGCGGCCCTGCACATTGATGATGGTGCAGAACGAGCACTGGAACGGACAGCCGCGCCCGGCATCGAAGGTGGTGACATTGCCGATGGTCTTGCGCACGGAATTGCCCGGCAAGAACGGCGTTATGGCATTTTCGAGCGCGGGCAGGTCATTGATGTAATTGTAGACCGGCTTGAGCGCGCCGGCCGCGGCATCGCGCAAGACCTCATCCATGCGGCCCTCGGCCTCGCCGGCGAACAGCGTGATGCCCATGTCGAGCGCCTGCTGCAAATCGGGCCCAATGGAATCGAACATCGCCAGCATGCCGGAGACATGAAAGCCGCCGATGATGACGGGGATACCGGCGGCGCGCAGCGGCTTTGCGATATGCAGCGCGCGCGGATATTGATTGGACTGCACGCCGACCAGGCCGACGAAACCGAAATTATCGTTGGCGCGCATGTCCGCGACGATGCGGTCGACGCGCACGCGCGTATTTGTTTCGTCGATGGCGACGATGTCGATATCGATATCTGACCCGAGAATTTTGCGCCGGGCGCAGTCGTCCAGAAGGCTGTAGACGCTGGCCAAGGAATTCGCCGGCATCGGCGAGCGGAACCAGCGGATGACATAGCCGTCGTCGTCGTAATGCGACGGCTTCACCAGCATGACGCGGAACTTGCGTGCTACGCCCGGCTCGGCTTGCTGTTCAGGTCGCATGCCCCACCCCGTACCCGACGGGGAAACTGTATCTGATTAGGAACGGAAGTCACGCCCCCCCGCGGCGGTAAGGGGATGCGCTAAAGCACGCGGTTCGGGAACTTATTAGGAACCCACTAGGAGGCTGTGGCCTCGATCACGTCCTCGAAGTTCCGCAGACCGGGCTTCGGCGTGTTGACCAGCACCGCCATATTGCCGGGCTTATGCCGGTTGGTGCGCATCAACTCGTGGGCATAGGGAATTTTGTCCCACGGGAATACGTCGCTCATGCACGGATCGACGCGGCGATCGATGACGAACTGATTGGCGGCACTCGCTTGTTTCAGATGGGCGAAATGCGAGCCCTGCACCCGCTTCTGCCGCATCCAGACATAGCGCGCGTCGAAGGTGATGTTGTAGCCCGTGGTGCCGGCGCAGAACACGACCATGCCGCCGCGCTTGACGACCAAACAGGAGACCGGGAACGTCGCCTCGCCGGGATGCTCGAACACGATGTCGACGTCGCGCTTGCCGGTGATGTCCCAGATCGCCTTGCCGAAGCGGCGCGCCTCTTTCACCCAGGCGTCGTATTCGGGGGTGCCGACTTTCGGCATCTGTCCCCAGCATTTGAAATCGTTGCGGTTGACGACGCCTTTGGCGCCAAGGTCCATCACATATTGCACTTTCGACGGGTCCGATACGATGCCGATGGCGTTGGCGCCGGACGCCGCGACAAGCTGCACGCCGAACACGCCGAGGCCGCCCGACGCGCCCCAGACCAGGACGTTGTCGCCCGGTTTCAGCGTGTGCGGCGAATGGCCGAACAGCATGCGATAGGCGGTCGCCAGTGTCAGCGTGTAGCACGCCGATTCTTCCCAGGTGAGATGCGGCGGCTTTTGCATGAGCTGGCGAGATTGCACGCGGCAGAATTGTGCGAACGAGCCGTCCGGCGTTTCGTAACCCCAGATGCGCTGCGACGACGACAGCAGCGGATCGCCGCCGTTGCACTCTTCGTCGTCGCCGTCGTCCTGATTGCAGTGGACGATGACTTCGTCGCCGACTTTCCAGCGCTTCACTTTGGAACCGACCGCCCAGACAATGCCGGACGCGTCGGAACCGGCGACGTGGAACGGATGCTTGTGGCCGTCGAACGGCGACACCGGAATGCCGAGCCCGGCCCAGACGCCGTTGTAATTAACGCCGCCGGCCATGACGTAGACCAGCACTTCGTCCTCGGCGATCGGCCAAGTCGGAACCACTTCGCATTGCATCGCGGTTTCCGGCGGGCCATGCCGCTCCTTGCGGATCGCCCAGGCATACATTTGCGTAGGGACATGGCCGAGCGGCGGAATCTCGCCGATCCCGTACAGATCCTTCAGTGGGGCGGCGGACGACTTGATTTGCGCAACGGCCATAACAGGCTCCAGGCTGCACCGGTATTTGCGACATTATGGTCGCAAGACGGTAGTCTGCCGCAGCTAATGTTGCAGCGCAACAAATAGTTCGCCGGTGGTTTGATAATGATTCAATGGCTTGAAATGATTCAGTGGACGCTCGGCGCACCGCAGGCGGGCGCTACTGACAGATATGAGGCAAAGCCCTAAGCTTGAGGCAGCGCGGTCAGGAATGCGCTCAGGGGCCTTGCACTCACGGGCTTCGCCCTTGCCGGGACAATGAAGGGGGATCTCATGGGAATTATTATTTGGCTGATTGTCGGCGGCATTGCCGGCTGGTTGGCCGGCATGGTCGTCAAAGGCGGCGGATTCGGCCTGATCGGCGACATCATCGTCGGCATCGTCGGCGGCCTTATCGCCGGCTGGCTGCTGCCGCGGCTTGGCCTCGCCATCGGCGGAGACTTCATCAGCGACATCATCAACGCCTTTATCGGCGCCGTGATCTTGCTGATCATTTTGCGGTTGATCAAACGCTAACACGGCGGAAAGGAATGCGCGGTTAAGAATTGGCGCTGAGGGCATGTGAGCCCTCGCGCTAACGCCTTGTTCATGACCGCGCATTCTTTGACCGCTTATTGATGGCCGTCGCCGACAAAAGTCTGACCCGACAGAACCATGCCGCGCCGCCGTTCTCGGCGGTGCGCGCGGTCCGCGTGATCAGCCTGACGCTTGCGCTCGGCTATTTGGTCGTCCTTGGCGGAACTTATCTCGAAGGCGACTTTCTCACCGATACCCAAGGCCGGCCGATCGCCAACGATTTCGTCAATGTCGTTGCCGCCGGACAGCTCGCACGCGAAGGCAAAGCCGCGGCCGCCTATGACTGGCCGCTGCACAAGCAGGCCGAAATCCGCGCCATCGGCCACGACTTCGACGACTATTACGGCTGGCACTATCCGCCGACTTTTCTGTTCGTCGCCGCGGCGCTTGCGGCGCTGCCCTATCTGACTGCGGCCATCGCTTGGCTTACACTGACGCTCGCCGCCTACACGGCGGCGATGATCGGCATTCTCGGCGATGTTCTCGGCCGCCGCACCAGCGCGCTTGTTGCGTTCGGATTTCCCGCCGCATTGTGGAACGTGACCGCCGGACAAAACGGATTCCTCACCGCGGCCCTGATCGGGGGAACGCTCGGATTGTTGGAGCGGCGTCCGGTCCTTGCCGGAATTTGTCTCGGGCTTCTGACCTACAAGCCGCAATTCGGTTTGTTGTTTCCACTCGTGCTGATCGCGGACCGGCGCTGGCTGACGATTGCCGTCGCCACGGCAGTGGCGAGCGCACTTGCCGGACTCTCATGGCTCGCGTTCGGCGGCGCAAGCTGGATCGCCTTTGTGCACTGGATGCCGATCACAAGTCACGTCGTGCTCGGCGAAGGTCACGCCGATTTCAGCCGGCTGCAAAGCGTCTTCGGATTCATTCGCGCTTATGGCGGCAGCGAGTCGCTCGCCTGGACCGTCCAAATTGTTTGGAGTGTTGCGCTTGCCGCCGGGACCGTCTGGCTGTGGCGAAGCCGCGCGCCGTTCGATCTCAAGGCCGCGGCGCTTGCGGCCGGCGCGCTGCTCGCAACGCCGTACCTTTATATGTATGACCTCACGGCCCTCGCTGTCGCTTTTGCCTTTTTGCTGCGTTACGCGCTCGCGCGCGGATTTCTCGCCAGCGAGGTCTTTTTACCAAGCGAGGTCTTGGGCTTCGGGACCGCCGGCGCGCTCATCCTCGCCTTTCCCTACGTCATGACCCAAACCGGGCTCGCCACGGCGCTGATCCTTTTGGCGCTGGTTGTCCAACGCGCATGTTGCGTTGCAACAAAAACCGCGTCACATTAGTTGTGCCGGAATGCGGGGAACACCGATGGGCGATCAGCCGCGCCGCGATAAACCACTACGCGACAAACCCTGGATCTTCCGTACCTATGCGGGGCATTCGACCGCTACCGCGTCGAACGAGCTCTATCGCAAGAATCTGAGCAAAGGGCAGACCGGGCTTTCGGTCGCCTTCGATCTGCCGACGCAGACCGGCTACGACAGCGATCATCCGCAGGCCAAGGGCGAAGTCGGCAAGGTCGGCGTGCCGATCTCGCATATCGGCGACATGCGCGCGCTGTTCGACGCGATTCCGCTCGATGCGATGAACACGTCGATGACGATCAACGCCACCGCCGCCTGGTTGCTGGCGCTCTACATCGCCGTCGCCGACGAGCAGAACGTGCCGCGCGGAAAGCTGCAAGGCACGACGCAAAACGACATCATCAAGGAATATCTCTCGCGCGGCACCTATGTGTTTCCGCCGGCGCCGTCGATGCGGCTGATCAAGGATACGATCCTGTTCACGACGCGCGAAATGCCGAAATGGAATCCGATGAATGTCTGCTCCTATCACTTGCAGGAAGCGGGCGCGACGCCGCAACAGGAGCTAGCCTTCGCGCTGGCGACCGCGGTGGCGGTGCTCGACACCGTCAAGGCGGCCGGCGCAGTGAGCGACTTCGGCGAAGTGGTCGGGCGCATTTCGTTCTTCGTCAACGCATCGACGCATTTCGTCACGGAAATGTGCAAGATGCGCGCATTCGGCGAATTATGGGACAAGATCACGCGCGAGCGCTACGGCGTGACCGATCCCAAGCAGCGGCTCTTCCGCTACGGCGTCCAAGTCAACTCGCTCGGCCTCACCGAGCAGCAGCCGGAAAACAACGTCTACCGCATTCTCATCTCGATGCTGGCCGTGACGCTGTCGAGAAAGGCGCGCGCCCGCGCGGTGCAGCTTCCCACCTGGAACGAGGCGCTCGGCCTGCCGCGGCCGTGGGACCAGCAATGGTCGCTGCGCATGCAGCAGATTTTGGCCTACGAGACCGATCTGCTCGACTATGGCGACATATTCGACGGTTCGGCCGAGATCGACAGCAAGGTCGAGGAGCTCAAGTGCGCGGCGCTCGAAGAGCTCGGCCACATCGAAAAACTCGGCGGCGCCATAGCCGCGGTCGAGATGGGCTATATGAAAGGCCAGCTCGTCGCCAGCAACACCGCGCGGCTCGAAGCGATCGAGCGCAACGATCAGGCCGTCATCGGCGTCAACCGCTACATCGAGACCGAGCCTTCGCCGCTCACGACCGGCGAAGACACCATCATGACCGTGTCGCACGAGGTCGAGGCGGAACAGATCGCGCGCCTGAATGCCTGGCGTGCCGAGCGCGACGGCAAAGCGGTCGCGGCGGCGCTTGAGGATCTGCGCGCCGCGGCGCGCGACGGGCGCAATATCATGCCGCCGTCGATCGCCTGCGCCAAAGCCAAAGTCACCACCGGCGAATGGGGTTTCACGCTGCGCTCCGCGTTCGGCGAATACCGCGCGCCGACCGGCGTCGGCCGCGCCGCGCGCAACGATACGACGGGCCTCGACGATATCCGCGCCGAGGTCGATCGCGTGTCGAAGAAACTCGGGCGCCGCCTGAAATTCCTGGTCGGCAAACCCGGCCTCGACGGCCATTCCAACGGCGCCGAACAGATCGCCGTGCGCGCGCGCGACGCCGGAATGGACGTGGTCTATGACGGCATTCGTTTGACGCCCGAAGCCATTGTCGAAGCCGCGGCCGAAGGCAATGTGCATGTCGTCGGGCTGTCGATCCTCTCCGGCTCGCACCTGCCGCTGGTGCGGGACGTCATCGCGCGCATGAAGGCGGCTGGACTGAGCGACGTGCCGGTCGTCGTCGGCGGCATCATCCCGCCGCAGGACGCGAGCGCGCTCAAAAACGCGGGCGTCGCCGAAGTCTACACGCCGAAGGATTTCGAGCTGAACCGCATCATGAGCGATCTGGTGCGGATCGTGGAGCACTCGGCTCAGGCCAAAGAGCCGGCTGACGCGGCGGAATAAGTTCCGTCACCCTGAGGTGCGAGCGTAGCGAGCCTCGAAGGGCGACGGTCCGGGCCGTGCATCCTTCGAGGGCCGCTTCGCGGCCACCTCAGGATAACGGTTTACAGGTGTTTACTTCGCCACCGCCGCGAGCGCTTGGCTCAACGCGCTCGGGCTCAGCGGCTTGCGCAGATAAGAATTCATGCCGGCGCCGCGCGCCGCCGCTTCGTCACCGGCTTCGCTGCGGCCGGAAATGCCGACGATCGGCGTGCGGGAGGTGGCGCCCGGCAGCGCCCGGATGCGCCGCGTCGTTTCGAGGCCGTCGATCCCGGGCAGGGTGACGTCCATCAACACCACGTCATAACCGCGCGTCACGGCGCTGACGGCTTCCTCGCCGGAGCCGGCGAAGTCGGCGTGATGACCCAATTCAGTGAGAATGGTGTTGAGGATGACGCGGCCGTAAGGGTTGTCCTCCGCGCAAAGGATTTTCAGGCCGCACGACGGCGACACGCTCGCATGCGCCGGCGAAATCTCCGCGGCATCGGCGCGCGCGACGGGCAGCACCGCCGCGAAACTGAAACGCGAGCCGCGGCCCGGCGTGCTGGTCACGGTCAAATCGCCGCCCATCAATCCGGCCAGGACTTTGACGACGGAGAGACCGAGACCGGCGCCGCCGTAACGGCGCGCAATCTCGGCGCTGGCCTGCGTGAACGGGCGGAACAGCCGCTTGATTTCATCGGGCTTGAGCCCGATGCCGCTGTCGGTGACGGAGAAAATAAGCTCGGCGCGGCCGCGCGCGGCGCGCTTTACCCGCGCTTCGAGGCGCACTGTGCCCGTGTCGGTGAACTTCACCGCATTGTCGATGAGGTTTTCCAGCGCCGCGCGCAGCCGCACCGGATCACCGATGAGCGTCCGCGGCAAATCGTCAGCGACGACGATCTCAGCATGCAGGCCCTTGGTCTGCGCCCGCGCCGTGAGCGATTGCGCCAGCGCCGCGGCGACGCGGCGCGGCTGAAATCTCTCCTGCTGCAATGTCAGCGAACCGGCGCCGGCCTTGGCGGCGTCGATGACGAGCGTGGTCAGCGAAGCGAGATGCTCGGCGCCGACCTTGACGCCGGTGGCCCAACGGCGCTCGCGTTCGTCGAGATTGGAGCTCGCCAATAACTCGCCGAGCGCGAGGATGCCGGTGAGGGTGGTGCGGATGTCGTGCGCGAATACAGCAAGCGCGGCCTCGTTGGCGCTGGCCAGCTTCGGCCGCGGCTTTGCCCTCGTTTTGGGCCGCGTCCGGCGGCCCGCAGACTTCGCTGCGGCTTTCTTCTTGCTCTTTGATCGCGCCATGGCTGCCCCCCGGCGCCTTCAACATGACACGGCAGCCGAATGAACAAAACAAGACCGGGAACAGGTCTTCAACACCCAATTTTGACGGAAATGCCAACGCCAAATTAGCGCCCAAGCCCCACCATGCGCCTGATATCGCGCGGAGTCGCGCCGCCGGCGCGCAATTCGCGCAGACCCGTGGCCTCCGTCGATTTCGACAGCTTGGCGCCGGCGTCGTCGAGGATGAGCTGGTGATGATGATAAGCCGGCTCCGGCAAGCCAAGCAGCGCCTGCAACAGGCGATGAATACTGGTCGACCAGAACAAATCCTGCCCGCGCACGACATCGGTCACGCCTTGCAAGGCGTCATCGAGAACGGCCGAGATGTGATAGCTCGTCGGCAGGTCCTTGCGCGCGAGGACGGCGTCGCCCCAGCGCTGCGGCGCGGCGGTGATGCTCCCGGTCTGGCCGTGCGGTCCGGCGCCGCTTTCGGCCCAGGACAGCACGCCGGCGCGCGCCACGGCCGCGTCCATGGCGAGCCGCAAGGCGAAAGGCTCGCCGGCCTCGCGGCGGCGCTTGCGCTCGGCGATGGAGAGCTTTCGCGCACGTCCCGGATAAATCGCCACCCCATCAGGGTCACGCGGCCAGCCGCCGTGCCGGTCCAAGTCGGCGACCAGTTCCGCAATCTCGGCGCGGCTCTCGAAGCTCGGATAAAGCAGCCCCTGGCCTTCGAGCTTGGCAACCGCGGCCTCGTAATCGGCAAAATGATCGCTCTGCCGCCGCACCGGCTCCTGCCACAAAATGCCGAGCCAGCGCAGATCCTCGTAGATCGCCTCCTCGTAGTCCGGCCGGCAACGTGACGTGTCGATGTCCTCAATGCGCAGCAAGAGCCGGCCGCCATGCTCGCGCGCCATGTCGTGATTGAGCAATGCGGAATAGGCATGGCCCAGATGGAGATGGCCGTTCGGGCTCGGTGCAAAACGAAAAATGCGGCTGTACATCGACGCTACGCTTCTCGACACCGGCACGCTTCACTGAGCAATTATATGCAAGTGTGCCGCCAAGCTTCGGGAACTTCAAATCCAGCGCATGACCACCGCATAAGTATGACATGATCACGCATATTCGCACCGAGTCAGACCTCGACGCCGCACTCGCGGCGCTGACGCAGGCCGATCCGCGATTTGCGCCGGTCATCGCCAAGGGCGGCCGGCCACCGCTGCGGCGGCGAGCCGACGGCTATGCCGGACTTGCCGCAACCGTCGTATCGCAACAGCTTTCAACCGCCAGCGCCGGCGCCATCTGGGGGCGGCTCGCGGCGGCGTTCGATCCGTTCGAGCCGAAAGCCATCATCAAGGCGCGCCCGGAGAAGCTGGCGCGGCTCGGGCTGTCGAAACCGAAAATCCGGGCGCTGAAGGAAATCGCCCGCGCCGTCGCCGGCGGCAAGCTTGCGCTCGCGGCGCTGGCCGACATCGCCGCCGAAGACGCGCATGCGGCGCTGACCGCGGTCCACGGCATCGGCCCGTGGACCGCCGATATCTATCTGTTGGCCTGTCTAGGCCATGCCGATGCATGGCCGGCCGGCGATCTCGCGCTGCAAGAGGCGGCGCGCCTTGCCTTCGGGCTTCCGGCGCGGCCGAGCACCAAGGACATGCTGCCGCTCGCCGAAGGCTGGCGGCCGCACCGCGCCGTGGCGGCGCGCGTGCTGTGGACCTATTATCGCGCCGTCAAAGGGCGCGAAGGCGCGCCAAACGTGCCGAAAGCACAGGCTTCACCACAAAAATCCGCCGCACCAAAAAAACCCGCCGCAGCCAAGAAATCTATCCCCGCCAAACCGTCCAAAACAAAATCGACCAAGAAACACCGCGAGAAAAAACATGCCCGCTGAACTCGATGGTCCGCGGCTCGCGCCGCGCTCCGGCACCGCGCAACAGCTTGTGGTGTTTCTTCACGGCTACGGCGCCGACGGCAACGATCTGATCGATATCGGCCGCGCCTGGCAGCAGTACTTGCCGCAATCAGCGTTCGTTTCGCCGCACGCGCCCGAACCGTGCGGGCAAGCGCCGGTCGGCCGGCAATGGTTCGCGCTGACCTTCCGCGATCCGAACGAGCGCTGGACCGGCGTCAACAAGGCGGCGCCCCAGCTCGATGCGTTTCTCGACGCCGAGCTGGCGCGTCATAAGCTGCCGCCCGCGGCGCTGGCGCTGGTCGGCTTCAGCCAGGGCACCATGATGGCGCTGCATGTCGGGCCGCGCCGCGCCGTCGCGCCTAAGGCAATCGTCGGCTATTCCGGCCTCCTGGTTACGCCGCCCGACGGCAACCTCGAAGCCTTTGCAGCCGAGATCAAGGCGCGGCCGCCTGTGCTCCTCGTTCACGGCGACCGCGACGATCTGATCCCGCCGGAGGCTTTGTTCCAGGCCACCCAAGGTCTCGCCGCGCTTGAAGTGCCCGTCGAATGGCACTTGTCCCCTGGCGTCGGGCACGGCATCGACGCCGAAGGCCTGCGGCATGGCGGGGAGTTCCTAGCGCGGCGATTCGGGGGCGCTATTTAACCGTAACTCCTTGTGTCCTGTAACGATTTCCTAGCAAATTCGGCCTAAAAGCGCGTTGCTGGAGCAATGCGCCATGTTTGCCACCTTTTTGAATAAATTCGTCCGGAACGCGATCAATTTCCGGTTTAACACACGCGGGAATGTCGCGGTCATCACGGCGCTTGCAGCGATTCCCATGATCGCCGCCGTCGGTTGCGTGATTGATTACACAACGGCGACGATGATCAAGACGAAGCTACAAGCGGCCGCCGACGCGGCAAGCCTCGCCACGATCTCCATCAGCTCTTCCGTAGTCACGGCCGCCAAAAGCATGAGCGGCAACGGCAACGTTTCGGGCGGCTCGACCTACGCGACCAATTTTTTCAGTGCGAATTTGAGCACGTCTCCGGAGAACACCGGCTATTCGAGTGTGTCGCCAACGGCGACCGTTACAAAGAACGGCCTGATCCTTACCGCGACCGTATCCTTCACGGCTCAAGTGCCGACGACTTTCATGGGCATCGCGGGCTACAAAAACGTCACGGTATCGGGCACGTCCACGGCGAGCTACACGCTATCGACTTATATCGATTTCTACCTGGCGCTCGATGTTTCCGGCTCGATGGGAATGCCGTCTACGTCGTCCGAGCAAACAAGGCTCATGGCGGTCAATCCCGACAATTTCGGGAATTATCCCAGCGGCTGCACCTTCGCCTGTCATTTCAAAGCGCAGGGGGCGTGCGGCCAGTCGACACAGGGTCAGACCGCTCCGGCCAACACGATCAACAATCCTCCAGCGGGCAAGAAGATGTCTGGCTCGTATATTCCAAACCCGAATCCCGGCGGCTATTGCCAAGGCTATACCATTTCGCGTTTGGGGACGAAGACACAGACAATCAACGGCAAGTCGTACATCGTCGTGAATTGGGGCGCCAATCCGGGGGTGAGCTCCTGCCCGAACCCGGGCTCCAGTTCATGCATCCAATTGCGGCTCGACGCGGTCGGTTATGCCGTAAGCCAATTGCTGACGACCGCGGCCAATTCCGAAGCGGCGACGGGAATCAGCAATCAATACCGCGTCGGGCTCTATCCCTTCATTGAGGATTCGTACGCGTACTTTCCACTGACCACCAATCTCACCGCGACCGGCTCCAGTTCGCTGAGCAAAGCCGCCTCGCAGCTTGCGACGCTGCTGGACACCGGCCAGAACTCCTCGCTCGGGTCAGGCGGCACGCACATCGACACCTCCTTGAGCGACATCAACTCCCTGATTTCGTCCGTCGGCACCGGGGCCAGCTCGAACAACACCCTGCCTTACGTGTTTATCGTCAGCGACGGTTCACAGGACCCGCAAACCTATTGGAACGGGAATTGGTCGGGAAGCAATCACGCGACCACGCCCAACACCTCGATCTGCACAACGATGAAAAATCGCGGCATAACCGTCGCGGTCCTCTACATTCCCTATGTCACGGTCAATCCCGTGAATTCGAGCTTTGCCAACGACGAAGACGACTACGCCAACTGGAACATTCCGAATATTCCCGGCGCGCTTCAGTCTTGTGCTTCGCCGAACTTCTTCTATACGGCAAGCACGCCGACGGACATCAACAACGCGCTGAACGAGATGTTCCAACAGGCCATCAGCACGGCCCACATTACGAACTAAGCTTCAGCCGCTCTGCGCCGCCGCGGCGCGAGATTATCAAAGCTCGCTAGATTTGAAATCTCACGTGCGGACCGTCCTGCCTCGGCCGGCGACAAAGCATGCCGCCGCAGCGTCGAGACGTACTGCTCCGACTTGACAACCTGGTCTAGATTTCAAGCGGACTGATCTTGATCTATGCTTTGGCGGACGCGCCGAACCGTGCCGGCGCAGCATCAGCCGAAACCAGGCGTGATCGCCACTCAAATCTTCAGGGCGTTATCCGCGTGATCGAAGCAATGCTTCGCGGCATCGCATACAGGTTGTCCGAAAGTTTGATGGTCGTGCTGCTTCCGAAATAGCCGAACATGGGCGTGTACGTGTAGCTCACTTCGCCGAAGATCAGGTAACTGTTCTTGACCTTAAGCGCCGCCGGCACAGTTACCGTGGAACCGACCGCGCGGGCAGTGCCGCCTTGCGTGTCGCTCCAACTGACCTTGGCATTGCCGTTGATGTCGATCGCGATCTGAGAGACCGTGACGGCGGCCGGCGAGCTCGAATACGGCGCAAGCACCGCGGTTGTCGCCCCCAAAATTGCCTGCATGTCGGCGTCGTGGATCGTCTGATATTGATTGGCAATCGCATTCACCGTGTAAGTCGCGGCGCGCACCTTCATGTAGATTGCGATCGCTCTGCCGCCGTCGAACGATGCAAGAAACATGATCGCAAGAACCGGCATGATCATCGCGAATTCGATCGCGGCGACGCCGCGGGTCGATCGGGCAAAACGGCGCCAGAGATTTTCCGGTCTCAGCATGATCAATAAGGCTCCACCCGGAACGCGGTGACGCCCATTATCTCGGCGGCGTTATTGGGAAGATTGGCCAGCGTAAAGCCCAACGGGCCTCCGACAACCGACCAGGGATAAACAAGTTGCACGACCATGACGTCACCCGGATTGCCGGGGCTGTACGCAAAGTTGGTGTTGGCCTGGCCCTGGGCGTTGTACAATTGCGGCGCCGATGTCTGAGCGCTGGCGAACGACGAGTAGGTTTGCACGACCACGACCAGATTATTGCAATTGAACAAGGCTTGAATCATCGGGCAAACGGCACTCTTGAACTGACTCTGGGTCATGTTGCTGTTCTGACCTTGGCCGGTCATGAATAGCCGGCCGGCCTGCATGGCTGCGTTTTGCATGTTGGCCTGCGCAAACAAAAAAAGTGTCGTTTCAAAGATGGCGATGAGCATCGCTATGAAGACCGGGGCGATCAAAGCGAATTCGACAACCGTTGCGCCCTGCTGGGCGCCACGGAAGCGAGAAGCGTTTCGCCGGAGAAGTTTCGCCAGATTTCGAAACATACCTAGCGTGTCCGTTCGATGGTTGATCTCTGTTCGCCGCATTTCCGGATCTGCATCGCTCGCTCATAGGTGAAACACGTTGATTATTGGTTGCGGGAAAAGAATAAACCGGGCTCCGCCTGTGTACGGCAAGGCATCATTAACGTTACCGCGCGGGCACGATCCTGCGACACCTCGAATGAGGCAATCCGAGCGACGCTCGTCAGCGCTCACGCTTTACTCTAAACCGGAGTTTCCGCCGCTGCCGACGGCGGCTGCGGCGCCGTGTCCCTGCCGAGGAAATAGGTCTGCAGGGCCGGCACGACGACGAGGAGGAGGATCGGCCCGGCCAGCATGCCGCCGACGATCACAGTGGCAAGCGGCCGCTGCACCTGGCTGCCGATGCCGGTGGAAATCGCAGCAGGCAGAAGGCCGATGCAGGCCGACAAGGTCATCATCAGGATCGGCCGCATCTGTTCCTGGACGGCATGGAACATGGCCTCGACCGGGTCGGTGAAGTCGGCCGTGAACCGGTAATAGGCGTTGATGATGAGAATGCCGCTCATCACCGAGACGCCGAACAAAGAGATGAATCCGATCGCCGCCGAAATGCTGAAATCGAGCCCGGAGACGTAAAGCCCCAAAATGCCGCCGCCGACCGCAAACGGCAGCCCGAACAGCGCCATGAAGCTGTCGCGCAGCGAATTGAACATTGCGTAGAGCAAGACCAGGATGAACACGAAGGTGATCGGAAGTATGATGGCGAGCCTGAGCTTCGCCTGCTGCAGCCATTCGAACTCGCCCGACCATTCGATGCGGTAGCCGGCCGGCAGTTTCACGTTCCGCGCGATGCGCTGCTGCGCATCTTCCACGGCGCCGGCGAGGTCGCGGCCGCGGACGCTGAACTTGATCGGCACGAAGCGCTGATTGCGCTCGTGGAAAATGTAGGACGCGCCGCTGTCGAGCGTGATCGAGGCCAATTCGCCGAGCGGGATATAGGCGTTGCCGGACGCGGTCTGCACGCCGATCTTGAGATTGCGCACCGCCTCGAGATTGTTGCGGAATTCCGGCGCGAGCCGGACCACGACGCCAAATTGGCGGTCCGATTCCAGAAGCGTGGTCGCCGTCGTGCCGCCGAGCGCAGCCTGGATGACATTATTGACGTCGCTGACATTGAGCCCGTAGCGCGCCGCCTTGGCGCGGTCGATCTTGATGTTCAAATTCGGCTGGCCGAGCACCCAGAACACGCCGAGATCGGTGATGCCTTGCACCTGCGCCATTTCGTGCATGGCGCCGCGCGCGATTTGCTCGAGTGTCGCGAGATCGGGACCGATGATTTTCGCCGAATTGGCGCCTTTGACGCCCGACAGGCCTTCCTCGACATTGTCCTGGATATATTGCGAGAAATTGAAATCGATGCCGACGAACTGTTTGTCGAACTCGGCCTGCATGTCGTTGATCAGCGACTCTTTTGTCACGTTCGGCGGCCACTGGTCGGCCGGTTTAAGCGGCACGAAAAATTCGGCATTGTAGAAGCCGGCCGCATCGCTGCCGTCGTCGGGGCGGCCTTGCTGCGAGGTCACGGTGATGACTTCCGGATATTTCAACAGGATTTCGCGGATCTTGGTGACGATCGGCTCGCCGGCTTCCAAGGAAATCGTCGGCGGCATCGAGGCGCGAATCCACAGATTGCCTTCTTCCAGCGTCGGCAGGAATTCGCTGCCCAGGCGCGAGCCGAGGAACCCGGTGACGAGGAGAAAGACCACGCCGATCGCAACCGTGATCCTTCGATTGTCGAGCGACCAGCGCAGCACCGGCGTATAGGCCGAGCGCAGCCAGCGCACCACCACGGTTTCGACCTCGGCGACGCTCTCGGGCAGCAATAGCGATGCCAGACAAGGCGTCACCGTAAAGGTCGCGATCAGCGCGCCTATGAGAGCATAGGCATAAGTCCGCGCCATCGGGCCGAAAATCTGGCCTTCGACGCCCTGCATCGTGAACAGCGGGATGAAGGCCGCGACGATGATCGCGATGGAGAAGAAGACCGCGCGGTCGACCTGCAGCGCGCTGACGAGAATGAGCCGCAGCCGGTCGTTCCATGACTCCAGTCCCGCGAAATCGCTGCCGCGCGTTGGATCGGCGCCCCATCTGCCTTCGGCGAGATGCATCAGCAGCGCCTCTCTGGCCGGTGGCCGCGCCTGGAAATTGCGATAGATATTTTCGACCAGGATGACCGCTGCATCGACGATGATGCCGAAATCGATGGCGCCCACCGACAGCAGATTCGCGTCTTCGCCGCGCAGCACCATGATCATGATGCTGAAGAACAGCGCGAACGGAATGTTCACACCGACGATGATGGCGCTGCGCAGGTCGCCGAGGAACAGCCATTGGATGAAGAAGATAAGGAGGCAGCCATTGACCAGGTTGTGCAGCACGGTGGCCGTGGTGACATCGACCAGCGAGGTGCGGTCGTAGAACGGCACGAGCTTCACGCCGGGCGGCAGCGTGCCGTCGCTGTTGATTTTTTTAATCTCTGAGCGCACGCGGGCCACGACATCGTTGGTATGCAGCGTGCGATTCATAATGACGATGGCGTCGACCACGTCGTCGTCGTGATCGCGGCCGGCCTTGCCGAGCCGCGGCGCGTAGCCGACCGAGACTTTGGCGACGTCTTTGACGAAGATGGGCACGCCGTTCGACTGGCTGAGCGGGACATTCTCGATGTCCTCGACGTGGTAGCCTTGGGTCAGATCGGCGGCGCCGCCGGAATCCATGAGACCGACGCCGCGGATATTCACCGACTGCTGGCCGAAACTGATGGTGCGGCCGCCGACATTGATATTGGCGTTGCCGAGCGCTGAGATCACCTGCGGCAGCGTGACGTTGTAAGCGTCGAGTTTGTGCAGATCGACATCGACGTCATATGCCTTGGTCGTGCCGCCCCAGGTATTCACCTGCACGACGCCCGGCACGGTGAGGAGCCGGCGCTGCAAGATCCAATCCTGCACGGTGCGGAGATTGGTCAGGCCGAAATGCGGCGGCCCGATCACCTGATAGCGATAGATCTCGCCGACAAGGCTGGTGCCCTGGATTTGCGGCGTGACGCTGTTCGGCAAGCTGACATTCTGCTGCAGATTGATGGCGGTCTGCGTCAGCGCGAAATAATAATCGACATTGTATTGGAACACGACGCGGACGAACGACAGCCCGTAGAACGAGGTCGAGCGAATGACGTCGACGCCCGGCGTGGCGGCGAGCCCGACCTCGATCGGAATGGTGAAATAGCGCTCCATTTCCTCGGCCGACTGGCCGGGAGACTGCGCGGTGACTTCCAAAATCACCGGCGCCGGATTCGGATAAGCCTCGATGTTCAGGCGGGAAAACGCGAACAGGCCGGCGACGACGAAGAGAAACAGGCCGAGCAGGACGAGCGGCCGCCGGGTCAACCCGAATGTGAGGAGCCCCTTGAGCACGAACCTTCCCCCAGCCCGGGTTTTGCGCCGCGAATCGGCGCTACTTAACTTTGAACGCGGCTTTGGTGCTGCGCTATACGAAATTCCTAGAGCATGATCCGGAAAAGTGGAAACCGGTTTTCCGAAAAGATCATGCGCCAACGAAAAAGCGAGACCATGATCCGATTCCAACTTAATCGGATCATGGTCCAAGCCCCAGCGGTACTGTGATTAATCGCAGCCCGAATTGATCGCAGCCAAGGCGTTGGCGATGACTTTGGCAATGATCGCTTCGATTGCCGCCAATCCGTCGGTGAGCGCGGCAGGTCCCGGCTGCAAGATCAGCGGCGACTTCGAAGACAGCACCGTTGCGCACTGCCGGCAGCGCGGCGAAGCCGGGTCTGGCGATAACCTTCTCCGGACGAAATTTCTTGCCGCACCATGAACCAATTATGACATCGGGCGCGCCGGCGACCGCCGATCGACCTCAGAAACGGCCGGCGGATCCGCTTACAACGCCGAAAAGTCGATCGGCTTGTGACGATCGAGCGCGCGATGAATCGGCGGCAGCGGATATTTCAGGCCGGTCGCGCAGTTGAACAATACCGCCTGTTCGCTTTTCTTGACGCGGCCGTCGGCAAGGCTTTGTTTGTACGCCGCATAGGTTGCGGCGCCCTCGGGACACATCAAGAAACCTTCCTCGCGCGCCACTTCGTCGAGGCCAGACGAAATCGCCGCGTCGGAAACGGCGATGGCAAAACCCTTGCTCTCGCGCACCGCGCGCAGGATCAGAAAATCGCCGACCGCCTGCGGCACGCGAATGCCGGACGCGATGGTCTGCGCATTCTCCCAGCGCGGCGCGTGTTCGACGCCCTCTTCGTAAGCGCGCACCATCGGCGCGCAACCGGCCGCTTGCACCGCCACCATGCGCGGGCGTTTGCTGCCGATGAATCCGATTGTCTCAAGCTCGGCGAATGCCTTCCACATGCCGATGAGCCCGGTGCCGCCGCCGGTCGGATAAAAGATGACGTCGGGCACTTGCCAGCCGAGCTGTTCAGCAAGCTCCAGTCCCATCGTCTTCTTGCCTTCGATGCGATACGGCTCCTTGAGCGTCGAGACGTCGAACCAGCCGGTTTTGGCTTTGCCTTCGCCGACGATCTTGCCGCAATCGTCGATCAGGCCGTTGACGCGGTAGACCGCCGCGCCTTGCAGCCCGATCTCGCTTACATTCACTTCCGGCGTGTCCTCGGGACAAAAGATCGTCGACTTGATGCCGGCATGGCTCGCATAGGCGGCGAGCGCCGCGCCGGCATTGCCGTTGGTCGGCATCGCCATGTGCTTGATGCCGAGCGCCTTCGCCATCGACACCGCCATGACGAGGCCGCGCGCCTTGAACGATCCGGTCGGCAGCCGGCCTTCATCTTTCACCAAAAGCTCGCCGCCGCCGATTTTCGCGGCAAGCTTCGGCAGCGGCAAGAGCGGCGTCATCGCCTCGCCGAGGCTGACGATGTCGTCCTTGCGCCGCACCGGCAGCAATTCGCGATAGCGCCACAGATCGGGCGGCCGTTTCGCCAACTCCTCCTTGCTCAGCGCCGTCTTCACGCCGCCGAGATCGTAACGGACCAGAAGCGGCTTGCCGGCGCGGGACAGATTGTGAATCTCGTCGGCGGCATAGCGCTCGCCGGTGAAAGCGCATTCAAGGTGGGTGACGAACGTCTTTCGTTCGGTGGTGAGATTGTCATCGTAGCGCAAGTCTGGCCTCCGGCATGGGCGGGACATAATGTCGATTACAGGTGGAGAAGACGCCCGTTTCATCGAGCGGCTTTGAGCTAGGAGATTAGATGACCGTATACACCTACCAACGCGTCGAAATAAGGTGAAACGACGCGTTTTTGCACCGCGTCGTCGCACAGCAGCAAGCTTAAAGCCGTAAATTTTGGGGTCGCAAAGTGGATAGTGTCGATTTTGATGCGTTGGAAGAACAGGCGCGGGCGAAAATGCCGGCCGCCTCGTTTGCGTTCTGCGCCGCCGGCGCCGACGACGAGATCAGCGCAGTGGAAAATATAACAGCGTGGCGGAATATCCGGCTGCGGCCCCGCGTGCTCAACGACATTTCAGACGTCGATACGCGGATCACGCTGCTCGGCAGCGCGGTGCCTAGTCCGATCCTGGTGGCGCCGACCGGACGCCACAAATTGTTCCATGCCGACGGCGAACGCGCTACCGCGCGCGGCGCTTCGGCTGCCGGCTCAGCCTACGTGATGGCCAGCAATTCCAACGTGACGATCGAGGATGTCGCCGCCGAACGGCGCGCGGCGCCGCAGTGGTTTCAGCTTTACTACTGGCCAAACCGCGCCGAGGTCGAGGCCTTGATCGACCGCGTCGCCGCCGCCGGATTCACCGCGCTGGTGCTGACCGCCGATGCGCCGGTCGGCGGCTGGAGCCCGCGCGCAGCGCGCGAGCAGCACGAGCCCTCGCCTGACATTCTCAATATCAACATGCCCGGCTCGCCGATGGCGCGAACCTTCTATCATCCGGATTTCGCCGGCAAAGTTCTCTACCCGGCCACCTGGCGCGAACTGGAATGGCTGGTGAAGCGCTCGCCCGTGCCGGTCATCGTCAAGGGCGTGCTGCGCGCCGACGATGCCGTGCGTTGCGTCGAATGCGGCGCACGCGCGATCATGGTCTCCAATCACGGCGGCCGCCACCTCGACACCACGGTGACGACCGCCGCCGCGATCGGCGAAGTGGCGTCGGCGTTGTCCGGCAAGGCCGAAGTTTATGTCGACGGCGGCATCCGGCGCGGCACCGACATTTTCAAGGCTCTGGCGCTCGGCGCCCGCGCGGTGATGATCGGCCGGCCGGTTCTCTGGGGCCTCACGGTGCGAGGGCCGGAGGGGGTCAAGGATGTGCTCGGGCACCTGCATGTCGAGCTCCTGCGCACCATGCAGCTTGCCGGCACGGCGGCGCTCAAGGACATCACGCCTGATCTTGTTGCGCCTTCGTCTGGCGTTTGAATTCCGCGCCCTTTGACGCGAAGCCGTCATGCCCTTTTCGCGATGGACAGCCCCGCGTCGCACTGGCTAAGGTTTTGCTTACAGGTGCGACATGCCTAACGAGATGCCGAACAACCAGCCGGACAATCGGAACTACGACATCATTATTATCGGGGCCGGTTCCGCCGGCTGCACGCTGGCCGGGCGGCTGTCCGAGGACAAAGGGCGCCGCGTGCTGCTCCTCGAAGCCGGCGGCTGGGACGACGATCCCTGGATCAAGATCCCGCTCGGCTGGCCGCGCATTCTGCTCAACCGCAAGCACGACTGGATGTATTTTGCCGAGCCCGAGGCGACGACCGGTGGGCGCGGGCTCGAATGCGCACGCGGCCGCATCATCGGCGGCTCATCCTCGATCAATGCCATGGCCTATGTGCGCGGTCACCAGGGCGACTACGAGCGCTGGGCGGCGTCCGGGCTGACGAGCTGGTCCTACGCGCATGTGCTGCCCTATTTCCGCCGCCAGGAATCCTGGAAAGGCGGGCCGAGCTTCTATCGCGGCGGCGACGGGCCGCTGGCAACGCGGATGACGGCCTTCTCCGATCCGCTGGTCGACGCCTATGCCGCGTCCGGACGCGCCGCCGGATATAAGGCGACGCCCGACTATAACGGCGCGCAGCAGGAAGGTTTTGGCGTCTGGCAGATGACGTCAAAGGACGGCCGCCGCTGCAGCGCCGCCGACGCCTATCTGCGCCCGGCCCTTGAGCGCAAAAATCTCACCGTCGAAACCGGCGCGCTGACGACCAAGATCGTTTTCGACGGCCGCCGCGCCTGCGGCGTCGAATATATCAAGAACGGCAAAACCCTGACCGCGCGTGCCGGGCGCGAAGTGATCCTCTGCGGCGGCGTCATCAACTCGCCGCAGCTTTTGATGCTGTCGGGCATCGGCGATCCGGACGAGCTTGCAGCGCACGATATCGCGGTGAAAGTCGCGCTGCCCGGCGTCGGCAAGAATCTGCAGGACCACATTTCGGCGAGCATCGCCTATGCGCGCAAGACGCCGGGGCCGTTCCATCGCGCCATGCGCTTCGACCGGATCGTGCCGGCCTTGGCGCGCGCTTATCTGCGCGGCGAAGGCATTGCGAGCGACCTGCCCGGCGGCATCATGGCGTTCCTCAAAAGCCGTGCGGATTCGCTGTTGCCCGACGTGCAGCTCATCTTCAACGCGGCACCGATGACGGCGCATCCTTATTTCTGGCCGTTCCGGCGCGCTTACGCCGACGGCTATTCCTGCCGCGCGGTGGTGCTGCGGCCGGAAAGCCGCGGCAAGGTCGAGCTCACCTCGGCCGATCCGAAAAAGCCTGTTCGCATCCGGCAGAATTTTTTGGCGACCGACAGTGATTGGAAAACACTGCGCGCGGGCCTTCGCATCGCCCGCGACGTCTGCAGCCAGGCGCCGCTGCAGCCGTTCATGGACCGCGAGATCGCGCCGGGCTCGACCGCCACCGACGACGCCAGCCTCGACGCTCACATCCGCGCCAATTCGATCACCGTCCACCACCCGCTCGGCACCTGCAAAATGGGCCTCGCCGCCGATCGCATGGCGGTGGTCGATCCGGAGCTGAAAGTTTTCGGCGTCGATGGCCTTCGCGTCGTCGACGGCGCAGTGATGCCGGATCTGGTCGGCGCCAATATCAACGCCCCGATCATCATGATCGCGGAAAAGGCCGCCGACCTGATCCGCGGCCGGCAGCCGCTCGAAGCGGTGCGAATCGCGGGCGCCACGGAATTGTCGCGGCCGTGACAGGCGCCCTCCACCGCCGCGGCGCTTTCGCGCCGCAAAGTCCACCAACAAAAGCCCGATAAAACCGGGTGTCGCATAACCCCCGGAACAGGCTTCACAATCCTGTCACGCCCCCTTATAAACTAGCCGCCATCGCCGCACTGCGGCATTGAGTCGAGGTGGGAGCGTCAACTTGAACGCTCATGTTTCGCCATCGGGCTGGCCCGCGCTGGTATTGAACGCGGACTTTCGCCCACTGAGCTATTACCCACTGTCGCTGTGGTCCTGGCAGGACGCCATCAAGGCCGTCTTTCTCGAGCGCGTGAATATCGTCGCCAATTACGACCGCGCGGTGCACTCGCCGAGCTTCGAGATGAAGCTGCCCAGCGTGGTGTCGCTGAAAACTTATGTAAAACCCTCGACGCATCCGGCCTTCACGCGGTTCAACGTGTTTCTGCGCGATCGCTTCGTCTGCCAATATTGCGGCGACCGCGACGACCTGACCTTCGATCACTTGCTGCCGCGCTCGCGCGGCGGGCACACAACCTGGGGCAACGTGGTCGCCGCCTGCTCGCCGTGCAATCTGCGCAAGGGCAACCTGACGCCGGAAGAGTGCAAGATGTGGCCCTCGCAACGGCCGTTCCAGCCGACGGTGCAGCACCTGCACCGCAACGGCCGGCTGTTCCCGCCCAACTATCTGCACGATAGCTGGCTCGACTATCTCTACTGGGACACCGAACTCGATCCGTAAGATTGGGTCACCTAGACCATGATCCGATTAAGGTGAATCGGATCATGGTCTGGCTTTTTCGTCGGAGCATGATCTTTTCGGAAAACCGGTTTCCACTTTTCCGGATCATGCTCAAGCCTGCGGCAGCCGAGGCCTCGACAGAGCGTCCTTGCTGACAAACAGCAGACGACGGCGGAAGGCGGTCGGACTCTCTGCGACCAACACGCCCTTCAACGATTCAAGCCCGCCAGCGAAAAAAGGCGTGCGCAGATCGTTGCCCTGTGTCTCGGTCCATCCGGGCACGGGCAATTCATACGATTTGGCCAAGTGCTCCGCCATTGCGGCCAAGTAGGCATCGCGCAACGCGTCGATCAGCTCCGGCCGGTCGTTAATGGCAGACGCCCGGAGCTCCGGATACGCATAAAATGTGTCCAGAAATTCGAGTACCGCGGTGTCGAATTTCTGTTCGCGGTTGATGACCCGGCGGGCAACCTCGCTAAGACTTCTCGGCCTCGTTCCAAATATCGTCATGGCTTCCTCGATGGGCCTTTATCGCCGCGCGGTTCTACATCAAGAGACGAAAAAATCTCCTCCAATCCAAATCTGGTTTTAGGTTCGAGCATGTTGTGCGGATAGAATTTCTCCACAAGAGCTAAGGCGTCCTTGCTGCTCGCGACGCCGATTTCGCGGGCCAAAAGCTTTATATCCTCGATATCGGCGCTGGAATCGACACCGCCGACGCGCATAGCCCTGCACTTCATCGCGAAAAGATATTCGGGCTTAGCCACGAAGACGCGGACGCCCGGCCGCTCCTCGGACGGGTAGGTCTTGAATAGGGCCTTGACCCGCGGGTTGGCATCGATCGCGCTCAGCCATCCCTTAACTCCATCGTTCAGCCAGTTCTCTTCCCAGCCGAATTCCGCCGCCATTTCGGAGGCTAGCTTTTTGATGAAGTTCTTGTCTTTTTCGAATACTGCATCGACATCGGCCGTATTCACCTGCCTGTTCAGCGTCAGCAGGAGCGCGGATCCACCGTAGATTGCGATCTCCACCGTCCGGCTGGCTTCATAGGATCGGCGGCCAAGTTCTGCCAGTGCGGACTCTAGCGCTGGCAAGTCAAAGCTTTGTATTTCGCCCATCGACCGCTCTCGAAAGTCCCTAACGATCCAAGGCTAATCTACGCATTGCGGGTACGATCCGATAGCCGCCGCGCACCCATGAGCAAGGTCAGGCATAACGGTGAGCGCGTAGCGAAAGCTGGGAAGGCCGATCAAAGTGCCGATCCCCCCTGAAGGAGGCTGGACTCCTCGCAATCAACACGCATCAAAAAAGCCGCCTGCGGGAGCACCGCAGGCGGCCTGAATTTCATTTCTTTCTTTTTATCTTCGATTTTCTTCAGTTCTTCTGCGGGGCGGGCGACTGCGGAGCCGAGGCTTGCGGTTGGGCGAGCTGCGGGTTCGCCGCGAGATAGTCCTCGTAGGTGCGGCCGGCGTAATCGGGATTCGTCGGCACCACCGACATCGGCACCGCCGTTGCCGCGACCGGCGTCGTCGGAACCTGCGTCGCCTCGGCGCTGTAGGAAGCGTCGACCGAAGCGCTGGCCGATTCCTTGGTGCACACGTCGGCGAACACCACCAGGCCGGACGGCGTGTAGGTCTTGGTCAGGCAGGTGCACGGGCCGGGCGCAGGGCCGTCATCGACGTCGGCGGGCACCACTTCTTCGGTCACATCGTCGATCACGATCCAGACGCCACCACGAAACACCCAGTGATGATGATGGTGGTGGTGGTGATGGTCCGGATCCGGATCAGGGTTGTTAATTACGATCGGGGGGATGATCGGGTGAATTGGCACGAGGGGGTGGATCGGAACGATCGGGACGAACGGGGGACGATGACCGGGAGGCGGGCCCGGGATGATCGGGACGATACGGCCACCAAGGCCGCCGACACGGCTGGAGCCGCCGCCACCACCGAGGCCGCCGACACGGCCAAAGCCGCCGACACGGCTGAAGCCGCCGCCACCGCCACCGCCGACGCGGCTGATACCGCCGCCGCCGAAGCCGCCGAAACCGCGAGCGTCAGCCGATTGAGAGGCAAAGGATGCCACGGCAATCGCCGCAGCAGCGAGACTGAGGATCATTTTGCGTGACATGGTCATTCTCCGCGTTTGGGGTTCCACGAGTAGTGGGTTTGGGTTCCACTAACCGTGGGACAGCGACACCGGAGAAAGGTTCAAGCGGCTTTTCGACCCGCGAAATCGGCGCGATTTCCGCCTGAATGGTCTGCCGCCCGATTGATAATGGCGCTGCCGAATTCCCTCGAAAGATAGTCAAAATGAGCGATTGCGGGGCCCCGGCTTGCCCAATTGCGCCTAAAAAGGGACACTTGCGCACGAGCTGCCGGTTCCCCGATAGGCCGCGCAAATCTTTTTTCGATTTCATTTGAACCTGCGCGCAGGCCGGCTGCCTAATTGACGAGGCCGATAACCCGGCGATGCAGACAATTTCGGACGAGGTTCTGATCGCAAAGATCGCCAAAGGCGATCGGCCCGCCATGGAGGCTTTGTTTACGCGCTATCGCGTCCGGGTCTTTCGATTCGTGCTGCGGATGGTGCGCAACGAGGCCATTGCGGAGGAGTTGAACAGCGATGTGTTCCTCGACGTCTGGCGGCAAGCCGGAACCTTTGAGGGCCGTTCGGCGGTCTCCACTTGGATATTCAGTATCGCCCGCTTCAAGGCGTTATCGGCCCTGCAGCGCCGGCCGGAGGAGAAACTCGATGACGAGAGGGCAGATGCAATCGAGGACGACGCCGATGACCCCGAAACAGCGCTCGCCAAGAAAGACAAGGCCGCCGTGTTGCAGCAGTGCCTGGTCCAACTGTCGGCGGAGCATCGGGAGATCGTCAATCTCGTCTACTATCAGCATAAATCGGTGGAAGAAGTTTCTGGAATCGTCGGCATCCCGGAGGCGACCGTGAAAACGCGAATGTTTTATGCGCGCAAGAAATTGTCCGAGCTCTTGGCGGAGCGCGGCATCGAGCGAGGCTGGCCATGAATCCGGCAAAGGACGCGGCGAACAACAAAGCGGCGAGCGACCGCGAACCGAGCGAAATCGAGCTTCTGCTGCCCTGGTACGCCGCGGGAACGCTGGACCGTCGCGAGTCGGCGGAGGTCGAAGCGGCGCTCGCCGACAATCCCGAGCTTGCCCGCCGCCTCGAATGGGTGCGCGCGGAGTTCGCGCAGGAGATCTATATCAATGAGGAAGCGGCCTCGCCGCCGGATAATGATGTCAAGGCGCTGTTCGCCAGGATCGATGCCTTGCCGGCGCGACGGCCTGCAATATCGACCATAGCCTCGACAAGTCTCGCCGACCGCATCGCTGAATTTTTTGCCGCGTTGTCGCCACGCACGCTGGCCTGGTCGGCCATGGCGGCCGGGCTCGCCATCGTGCTGCAAGCGGGAGTGATTGCCGGGATCGCGTTCAAGGAGAAGTCGTTGGGCGGCTATGAAACGGCTTCGGCGCCGGCGAGCACGCCGAGCGAGGGCGCCTATGCCTTAATACGCTTTCAGCCGCAGGCCACCGCCGCCGATATCGCGAGCTACTTGGCGGCGAACAAGCTGAGCATTGTTGAAGGACCTTCCGGCGGCCAGATCTATCGGGTGCGCGTCGCGCCGACAAAGCTCGCTAAGCCGGAACTGACGGACATCGTGAAGAAGCTGCAGGACGACAAGGTCATAGGCTTCATCGCCGTAACGGATTGATCGACGGACTGATCATCAAACGGGAGCAAGGCATGCGAAGCAACTCAGCGGGCCTGCGGCCGGTTCCCACATTGTTGCTCTGCGGCTTGCTCGTGACGGCGCTCTGCATCGGTGGATATGGTTCGGCAGCCGCATTCGGTTTCGGTCGCGCCGCCGGCTTCGGCAGGCCGATGGGCCCGCCAATCTTGCGGCTGCCGAACCATATCCACCGATGC
>Ga0207416_1000734_pt1 | contig 50882 bp, 53 predicted proteins | sample PaiPotPPM11metaG_FD_184107 | JGI IMG/M metagenome (GOLD analysis project Ga0207416, IMG submission 184107) | Iron sulfur acid spring bacterial and archeal communities from Banff, Canada, to study Microbial Dark Matter (Phase II) - Paint Pots PPM... ... | reverse complement strand
TCTCTCCCCGTGTCTATGGTGAATTGACGTTTTGCCAAACGGTGTGACTGACCTGCATTTATACAAAAGTTTTGTGGTCATCACATGGATACAAAATAGATAGCTAACAACGAATGTTCAAAAGTGATTTCGAACATATTCTCACTAGGTATCCTATTTATTGAAATTCAAAGCAGCTGAGTAAATTTGCTAATCGGTCGGATTGAATCCAGTCACTAAAGTATGCTTGAGTGGTGTAACGCCATGAGAATTGGTGGGGCTTGCTGTGTAGCCAGTAACAATTTTGGATGAGGCATCGTTGTTAACCATATTAGTAAGACTGGAATTGATCCAACCACAATCATCGTCAGGACTATCAGCCATGTTGCCGTGTGCATATTCGTACTTCATGACAACTGTATATAAATTTTCAAATTTCTTGGATGACGACTCGTCACGCGCCGGTTATCTTTGATATTATTCCATTGTAGTGTTCCACATTTTTCAACTACTTTGCCTGGTGTCTCATTGATCACCACCCATGCATAAAAGAAGGCTGTGAAGTGAAAATGCGTATATCTGAATAGAGCTATCTGCGTTCACGAATATCAAATTTGGATTACTGACTGTTTTGATTGGAGCAGTATATCTTAGCTTACACCCACTTTGTAAAAAATTGGTTTATACGAATCGCCATTCACTCGCAGATTGAAGCCACGAAGAAAATAGGATTATAAATAAGCCCATTTGAATGTCCTCTGCGCTCACATGAGATTGCTCGAATTTCAAGGAAAGGAACTTTTTTCGCAGTACGGTATCTCAGTCCCGGCAGCATCTCTCGTTAACTCTAGGGATGAAGCCATTCAGGCCGCAGCCAATCTCGGATATCCGGTGGTATTAAAGTCGCAACTTACGGTCGGCGGAAGGGGCAAGGCAGGTGCAATCCTAAAATGCAAAAACGCCTCCGAACTTTTACCTAAATTCGACGACCTCATAAATAAGGAGGTAAAAGGCGAACTGCCTAGGGGGATTTTGGTTGAAGAAGTGGTAGATATAAAAAACGAACTTTATTTATCGTTTTTTCTGAACAGAAGCAGGAGATGCTACTCATTAATTGCGTCAGCAGATGGAGGAATAGAAATTGAAAGTGTGGACAACAAGGTAATATTTGATATCCCCTTAGAGGGATTATCTCCTGAGATTGCCGAAGGCGCAGCCCGGAAATTAGGTTTAAAGGGCATCACACCAACCGCCTTTGTAGATTTTACAATTAAGCTCTCAAAATTGGTTATGGAAGAAGAGGCTGAGCTAGCGGAGGTCAATCCTATTGCCATGTTGAGTGACGGCTCTCTGATGGCACTAGACGCGAAAGTGATAATAGATGACAACGCGATGTTTAGACATGCCGAACTAAAGAAGTACGAGCATATTTCCGAATTGGAGGAACAAGCCGGAAAGAGTGGCTTTTCATTGGTGGAACTGGATGGGAATATCGCCATCATTGGAAACGGGGCCGGCTTGGTAATGTCTACAGTTGACATGGTCACAGATGCAGGTGGTAAGGCTGGCTGCTTTCTTGACTTTGGAGGTGGAGCAACTACTGAGACGATTTATGAAGCGCTAACGGTCATTAGCAAAATAAGAAGGATTCGAGGGATCCTAGTGAATCTTTTCGGCGGAATTGTAAAAACGAACTTAGTCGCTCAAGCAATACTGGATGCCTATAAAAATAATCTGATCGACGTGTCCTTGTTTGCAAGGATCACCGGGGCAGAATCTGAAAAAGCCAAAGCAATGCTCGCTGGAAGCCAGGCGAAATTATATGATACGGTAGAAGAAGCCATACATGAGGTAGTTAACCAAGTTTCGTGATAGAGAGATGAGAAAATAGTGGATCAAGAATACGACATATTTGAGTTATTGGTCGGCAGGGACGAAGATGAGGATTACAAGAAAAAACCTGTCATAATTCAAGGAATAACTGGGAGCTTTGGTTCCACCCATTCTAGATTAATGACCGCCTATGGCACAAATATTGTGGCTGGTGTCACTCCTGGCAAAGGAGGCCAGACATTTGAAGGAATTCCTGTATTTGACAATATGGCTGAAGCTGTTAAATCAACAGGAGCAAAAATCTCTGGGATGTTTGTACCTGCACCTTTTTTCCTTAACGCCGCAAAAGATGCCCTAGATAGCGGAATAAAATTATTGGTAGCTGTCCCGGAGCATGTACCTATAAGAGATTCAATAAAAGTTTTAGAGTACGCGAAGACAAAGGGAGCAAAAATGGTGGGACCTAATACGCCTGGCGTAATTGTCCCCCAAGTTATGAAAGTTGGTATCATGCCGGCACAACCCTTTAAGGCAGGTGACACGGTAGTGTTCTCACGCAGCGGCACGTTAATGTATGAGGTCTCGTTTAATTTGACCAAGTCAGGATTCGGACAGAGGTTATGTTTTGGAATAGGCGGCGATCCCATAAACGGAACAAATCTAATCGAAGCTTTTAACATGATTAGGAATAAAGATGATGTTCGATCGGTGGTAGTCGTAGGCGAAATCGGCGGTGATGCTGAAGAACTACTTGCAGATTATTTGATCGAAACTAGATTCCCCAAAGCTGTTGTAGCGTATATCGCGGGGAGAGCTGCACCAAAAGAAAAGAGAATGGGACACGCCGGTGCGATCGTCTACGGAAACTATGGCTCAGCAGAATCAAAATTTATGAAATTTGAAAAGGCAGGTGTGCCAGTTGCGAAACGACCAGCTGAAGTCCCCAAATTGCTCGCACAGAAACTACGTTTACAAGCAGAATAGGTTCTTGTATACAATACTGAATAACAAACCATAAACATGCAGACAAGGAAATTCTTTACGACATTTCTCCATCCAGTAGTAGCTGCTCTCGCCTGTTTCGATGTACCGAAATATGCGAAGAACTAATGCTAAGCCCAGCCCGATTAGATTCATAAATACGATCTGGTGGACATGTAGGTAGCTTTTGACAACTCCGGAAAAGCGTTTCTGCGATAGATGTATGACAAGGACGATACATGATGTTATTGAGGAAGAGGAGGTGGTCTATACATACAAGCGTAAGAGGCTCTACCGTTGTAAAACGTGTGGACGTACGAGTCTCAAAAGAGGATTGAGACCTAGTGCTGAATCGGTTTATTGAAAAGGTGAAGTTTCGGAAATGAGCTATTCAGTCACACACGGTATTGTAAAATTGAAAAACGAATTTATCAAAAATCACGCTACCCGAAGCATTGTCAGAGAGGTAATACCGTTGTCATATTCTACATTAGTACCGATAGCTGAACAAACGTTATCGCGTATAAACGATTTTGTGAACTGCAACCCCATCTATGTTGAATCCGAGGATATACACTTATTTGATATACCGTGTAGAGCTTACCTCGGTGATATCAACGATTACTGGTTGGATTCGAAAAAATATGACGCTAATTACCAGCCCTTTTACCCCACGTGGATGCTATCTGCCTACGCTTTAGCATTAGGAGCCAAATTATTAGGCTTCAAAGATATTGTTGATATTGGGTCGGGGGACGGTAGAATTGCATACTGTGGCAAGTTATTGGGGCTTAGGTCGGTCGGGATAGAAATTGATAGCAAACTTACAATCCTCCAGCAGGCAATTTCTGCTTTAGCTGATGTTGAATACGAAATACATCAAGGCGATGCAACGAAATTTGCATACGATTCGCTTCATCTTTCAAGACCTATGTTCTTTATTTCGGGATTGCCAGAGGGGGGCGACATGCTTGCTAGCTCTGCAATTCCTCGTATCATGGAAATATCTGAACTAAGAGGATGTTCCGGGTTCAATTTTATGGGAAGCCACATAATGAAGGAATATTCAAGGGATAAGACCGGATGGGGATGGGGTAAAATTATCGAAATGTATCACCTCAAGATAAAAAAATGTATTACTTTACCTACTTGTTGGACTAACGACCAGAAGATCGATACTGCTTATGTGTTCACAACCACTCAATAAATGGTTATGGTGCGGCATACTTTTTTTCTTGGGATATCTGTCATAGGTGTGCAGGTGAGCGCTTGGTCTAAAGGATTTATTCAATGATGAAAAGCACTTGGGGCTCACGAAGCTCTTGAATCTGTCTGGAAAAATGCTCATCATGAGGAAAAGGACCTGCTGAATGGAACCATTTTAATTGCTGCTGCATTCGTTCATGACCAAAAAGATGAATATAGCATTTGCATTGCCATACTGAGCAGAGCGATGGAGAAGCTAACACAAGCTAAGGGATTGTATTTCGAAATGGACTTGGACGAAATAAAAAAAGGGTGTTACGAATAATTGAAACAGGAAAGATAGAGAGGTTTACAATTTAGAGCGTTTTTGCTTCTCGATACATAGCTGATAGATTACTTGCGCAAGATTGCGCTCACCATTACTCGATTAACACTTTCCGGGACGGTACCTGTCTATGCAGAGCATTAATCTATTGGTTGGTGGAATACTTGTAATTCGTACAGGGGCGGAAAAACTCGTTACACCCACAACCTCCCTAGACCTTCACTTTGTGTGGAGAACGCTCAAAAAATTTAAACTGGTACCTTCCGTAGTAAACAAGAATTCGAAGTGAACAATGGATTCCCTCGTATACTAGAAGAGATGAACGCAATCCAATTAAGAAAAAATCTAAATAGTAAGACAGTAGCTATGCTCGTTTTTGGTGCATGTGAGAACCATGGTGACCACATGCCTTTTGGCTCTGACTTTTTTGTTCCTATGGAATTGGCGAAACGTGTTGCCGCCAGAGCAGGGAATGTGTTGGTGCTGCCTGCTTTTCCGTACGGAGTTAGCTCACATCACAGCGACTTTCAGATGACGATAACGTTAGAGCCACGTACAATGATTATGGCGATTGAAGACATATGTTCAAGTCTAATCAAAAACGGCATTAACAGAATACTCATAATAAATGGACACGACGGCAATATCGCACCTTTAGAATTGTCTGCAAGGACTATTAAAGATAGACATCCTAACGTAGTGATAGCGTGCCTTGAGGCATGGTGGACCCTTGTGGGGAAGACCAAAAATCTATTTGGCGAATGGGCTGGACTCGGTCACGGCGGAGAGGCTGAGACTTCGGTGATGTTATCAGTTCGGCCCGATCTAGTAGACATGAAGTACGCGCCCAAGAAAACGATTCCTAAGCTACCACGGAACGTAAGGATATATTGGAGATTCAGCGAGCTAACTAAGACTGGGGCTACAGGTGCCCCACGGCATGCGAGCAGGTCAAAGGGTGACGAAACTCTACATACACTCGAGCGCCTGTTACTTGGATTTATCAATAATATGGACAAAAAAAATTGGAAATACGGGCTTGCTCTCAAATAACATTTGACAAGGAGCTGAAGACTAGTTCCATTAAGTTACGTCAATCTCCTTGATGAACTGGCAGAAGTGTGGTCAATATTTAAATTGTAGGACCGGAAGTTGAAAAAATGGGGCTCGTAGCGCAGACCGTTCAATTCGGCAAATGTGGTAACGGGCGTACAATGGATAGCGCGGACGCCTCCTAAGCGTCAGGTCGAGGGTTCAAATCCCTCCGAGCCCGCTACGATATTAATGCTTTTTAGTGGGATTCACCACTAAAGAGGATAATACTTTTAGCATGACAGATATCTATTCTCGTTTATTATTAGCAAGTGGAGTTCTCAATCCAATTTATTCTAGGATTTAATTTTGATGAATTTGGTGTAAGGGTGGCTCAAAGAAAGAGTTGTTGCTCCAATATCGTGTGGTTCACACTCTTTAGGATTATACAGCACTCTGGGGCTTTTAGATGAAACTGCATTTCCTTTGTATACAAGGGCTAAAGTTACACTCATTGAATAGTCTTAAGCCGCTATAATTCGAACATAACGTCATAGTATAATAGCAACGCGGGCGTTCGGCTTCAAATTGTTTTCGGTACTGTAAGCAATTTGAAGTATTGAGTTGGGTATCAGCCCCTTGCTTACCACTATTTTTCTTTAATGCAATTAATAGGAGCCATTTCATTTGCTGGTGTGGCCGAAATATTACGGTGTATAGTACTTTCACGTCATTGATTGCGGCACCCTCGCATTTCCATACTTTTCTAAATCAGCCGAGGAGTAGTAGTAGGAAGAAGTAAGATAGTAAGAAATTCTACGTTGACTTCCAACAGCCACCTGATTTTGACTTATGTTTAGATATCTAGTTTAAGGAAAAAATTCTTGTCCAAAATGTGCCTATATAGCGCCGCATAAAGTTCCATTCTCTATAAAATTTTGCAGAGGAATACAAGGGTGAATCAGGTGTTAATGCTAAGTCTTATAAAGAAGAGAAAAACAACGATAAAGAGCAACTTATTATGCCGCTGCGATAGGGTACAATTTTAAGAATCTTTTAGGGGTTTTACAAAGTCACATACCCTAAGGGTTATTCAAATCTAAGAAGACACAGAAGGACGGATAGCAAGATATTTGAATCTGACAGGCAGGCTTGGGGTGCTTTACATAAGTGCAAAGACGGAATGGGATGCAATAGAGATGAAAAACTATGCTAGGGGTATTCGGAAATTTCAAAGGGAATTGAAGATATCAGTATCAAATTTTCAACAACTAGGTTTGATATGTGAACTGACGAATGACTTGGTGCTCGCCAGACGAGTAATAACTTTGGTGGAGGAAGGAGACTTCAGCGACTGAGTAGTCACATATCAACAGTCTATTTTTTACATCTTCTTGATTAGCGTTCTACTTCCAATTAACTTCTATGCTTGCATGATGATTAACTAAGATATTCTATACAGAGAGTCGAATTCAAGTAGGTATGTATTCTACTTGAATTCTTCTTCCAGTATCCTTGTTCTTCTGCTTAGTTGGAATAATGTGTCTGTCTTCTTAATTGCCTGTTCTCTAGAACGTCCAAAGACCATTGATTGCAGCAGCAAATGATTTTCAGGGATAACCATGCCTGTCTGGTCGTCTGTGTATAAAATCTTGAGAACATCATTTTGAACTCTTAACGCTTCTTGATGGATATGTACCATGTTTGTATCACCATGTTGAAAACCCAGGGTCAAAGCTTTCTTTCTTACGTCGGCAGTTCCATTGGCGGATTTTAATATTGCGACTCCAAATTCCTTGCTGAATGCTTCAATAATAGTATCCTTAGTAGGAGCCTTTGTTTTGAATCGGATTAACATTTGATGGAGATGCATCATCCTAGATGGGACTTTGTATGCCTCTACGAACAGGTTTGCTGCTGGCATAAAATCCTTAACATCTTCTTGATGATGAGGAGATTCATCCCATTCGATTGAATCTCGCACCTCTTTCGAATCCTCAAGATCTGCCCATCTTCTGACGATGGTTACGTCGTACCTTTCAATTTCATCCCCAAACTTTTCAGCCAGGGGCTGCATTATTCTCCCCATACCTGACACGTTACAACTACCTTGGATAACATACATTTTACCGCTGGCCTTTGCGTAATTTACCCTTGAATTATGAATCATATCCGCTACCGAGTGGGCACCGTGTCTATCTTCTCCCCCTTGAAATATAGCTGCTTTTTTCATAGGCTCGTATAGTCTCTTTTTGTTGTCGAACCCCCCGCCTTCTTTAGCCGCATCTATAACTATGTCGCTTTGCTCTACAGCTTCTTCCACAGTTCCAGATACCTCATAGTTACTTTCTCTGAATTGTTTCAAATTATGTTTGGGGACATATACATCGAATTTGCTGTCTAGCGCCTCTCTTGTCTTCTCGTCGGCGGTATATTTCGCGACGCCTAGGAATTGAATTTCTTTGTCTGCAGACAGCATAGTCGCTAGACGACGCCCAATATTGCCATACCCATTCACAAAAACTTTAACCAATATACTTCACTAATAGCTAATGTTTCAAATGGATGTGGTTTTCGACATTTTATATATATTTCCTGCCACTAGCAAGCGCATATTTTTATGTACGCATATCGCATTTTTACTCAATAAATCGGTATTGCACAAAATCAAAAGTACTCTACAAGATTATTTTGTAGCAGCGCCGATCTTGAACTAGGTTTAAATATAATTTCAGGAGTACGTACGACAGCGAAAATTGTGTTTTGACTAAATACGCTTTCGATTTGAGGTCAATATAAAATGAGGGTCCTTGTTGTAGATAATTATGATTCTTTCGTATATAATATCGCGCAACGACTAGGCGAATTAAAGACCGAACCGACAGTCATTCGAAATGAGAAGATTACCGTTAATTCGGTCAAAATTATGGATCCTGATGCGATAGTCATTTCTCCTGGCCCAGGCCACCCCGCAGACAGGAGATACTTTGGCGTATGTACTGACATTATAGCTGAGCTTGGACCACAAATACCCATCCTTGGAGTCTGCCTTGGACACCAAGGAATAGTCCACGCATTCGGCGGGAAAGTAGTCAATGCCAGAAAAGTCAGACACGGAAAAACAAGTATTATTCAATACAACTCCGGAAGACTTTTTGATCAGGTAAGCAACCCGTTTAAGGCAACTCGCTACCATTCTTTGGTGGCCGATAAGAAAATTCCCCCTTGTCTCGAAGTTACAGCAACGGCGCTTGACGATGGTGAAATTATGGCGATCAGACACAGACAGTACTTGATAGAAGGGGTACAATTCCATCCCGAATCTGTTTTAACGGAACAAGGACCGAAAATTCTTCTCAATTTCATCTCTATGGTGAAGAGATGAGTGAACGGAAAGACATTCACCGATCTGCGCCCCATGGTCCGGAAACTAGTGTCTAGAATTAATCTATCTGAAGACGAAATCCGCAAATCAATGAATCTGATTCTTGGAGGCGACGCTTCGGAGTCGTCTATTGCCTCATTCTTGGTCGCGCTTCGGATGAAGGGCGAATCGCCTAAGGAAATTACGACGATACTTCAGGCTGTCAAGCGGAATGCCATTAAGATTACACCAAACATCACCGGCGAATTGATTGATACATGCGGGACCGGAGGTGATAAGATAAAATCATTCAACATCAGTACCGCTGCTGCGCTCATAGCGTGCGCAGCAGGCTGTAAAGTAGCAAAACACGGAAATAGATCTGTCTCGGGATTCTGTGGCAGTGCAGATTTTTTAGAATTTATTGGAATGGACTTGGATACTTCTCCTGATATCATATGTGAGGCCATCGAGAATATAGGTTTTGGTTTTCTCTATGCTGCAAAATTCCATCCGGCGATGCGCAATGTCGCGTCTGCAAGAGAATCCATAGGCATAAGAACTGCCTTTAATATTGTAGGACCATTAAGCAATCCCTGCACAAATCTTTCCGGTCAACTTATAGGAGTTTATGAGCCCGCATTACTCGAAACAGTTGCTGTTGCAATGCAAAATTCTGAGCTTGATGAACTTATGGTCGTACATTCTTACGATGGTTTTGATGAGCTTTCCAACACCTGTGAAAACGATATTATCAGGGTAGTCGACAAAAAAATTCAACGATTTCGATTTCATCCAAAGGATGTAAATGTATTAGTTGCTAAGCAAGAACAGCTGTTAATACATTCTGGACAAGAATCAATAAGAGATACACTCCGAGTTATATATGGCCTCGCTAGCCCCGAAAAAGAAGACATAGCCGCGCTGAACGCTGCGGCCGCGCTAGTGATTGGGAAAATTGCGAAGGATCTAAAAGAAGGTGTCGAGCTCGCACGAGCAGCGGTAAAGGCGGGTACCCCCCAAAAAAAACTATCAGAATTAATACATTTATGTGGTAACAAGGATAAATTAATTGAAGCTGAACAAGAGTTCCTTATGATATAGTTTATTTCTCTATATCATAACTGAGCTGCTTTAAGTATCAGTTTTCTGTCGTGCTCGATCAAAATTCCTGCTATTGTGATATCCTTTCCCGAGAACATTTATTTCAGCCGGTTCCTAATGAAGGGATGAAAAAGGAAAAGATCGTTATGATTGATATAACTAGTGTGATAGATATAATATGAATCAGTATAGATATTTACAGTCGTTGGATAACAAAAATAAAAATTGGAGTAGACGAACATTCCATCCTACCCCTTCTACTTGACATGCAAACAAATAGTTCCTACTAAGCGCCTTTGTTACTTCCTCTTGCTGGTCGATTTTGCTTTTACTTTTGCGGTTCTTGTAGTTGGTTTCTTGCTAGCTGCTTTTGCCTTAGCAATTTTTTTGCCACCACCGCCTATCTTGAACATCTTTGTACCACATACGGTGCATATCCCTGAGATAGCGCCTTGACCGTTTTTCATAGTTACCTGCTTTTCATCTTTCATATCTCGTTTTGCTTTACATTTCACACAATAAGCTTGTGTTGCCAACTTGAGATAAATCCTCGTGCTTGAATATAAGAATAGCTGTATATTGGTTTCTTACGGGGACAAAATCTAACTGTATTGTGCCCATTATGAGAAATCTTCATTCCAATTATTGACCAAGAGTTGTCAGCCGAGATTCAACTCCATTTTTACCTGGTTTCCGACCTTTGTAAGAAAGATATGTCCGAGGAACTTGACCCAAGAATAGGACTGTCACATTGCTTTTCCAGTATATTTTTATGTCATGGCTTTCCTCCCATATGTAGCAAGGTAAGCGACCGGTTTGAGCTCTGTAGATCAAAATCCAGTTCACGATCTAGAATCACTGAACTGGGATGACTTACTGACTTTGAAACGTAGTCAGCTTAACCAGATAAAGGACTTGACTGACAAAATTATCGATATCGAAAAAAATCGATTTCGTCTGATAAATGAGAATATCCAGCAAGAGAAAAATAAACTCGTTAACATGACAACAAGATTGGCCCAGATTCGGACAGAAATGAATTCTAACAACTCTCAATTACTTACGATTAGTGAAAAAATTTCAAAGTCCAAAAATTTTGTTAGTATAATGGGAAATCGACTTCCCTCCGACAATGAAGTTGATCTGGTTAGGATTCTTGAGTCAAGCCAGAAATTAGTTGATGAAAAAAGGTACAAGAATGAACGACAAAAGAATGAAGCCTTATCCGTAATGAACGATGCTTCAATGAAGCTTGAAGCAATAAAAGCCATACGCACCGTGAACGAACAGTTAATAGATCTCAAGGCACAAGCTGAAGAGATTAAAAAAATACTGAAAACTCTTGAGAACGAAGGCACTTCGCTACAAACCCAGATTGCAGATACTCACAATAAAATAGACAAACTATTTGTGTCTAAACGACAGCAAGCTGCGGAACACCAAAGCTGCCTTAAGGATTACGACGAATTCCTTTCGGCTTTAGATAGCGTAAATTCGCGTCTTGATGCTATGGCACAGTGGAGGAAAAGGCAGCGTCAGGAATATGGTTATCGACCTGGAGACGATGCCCTGTTCAAAGTTAAGGAATCTGCAAAGAAGAAGTTTGAGGCTGGTGCCAAATTAAGCTTCGAAGAGCTAAAGTTGCTGTATGATGAAGACAAGTCGAGTGAAGGATGAATGTCCTACCGAATCGCCAAACGGCAGTGCTAGAAATAGGATGTCTATGTATGATCCTGAATATCAAGACATAAATCAGGTTCAAAGTCGAAACACACGATATACTGTTCACTGCTTCTTTGTCTACTTGCTTTGGGCTTATTAATATAAACTCGTTGAAAGTGATTTTTCAGTTCCTCCTTCAATCCATTAAGTAACTCTCCTTCGAAAACTTTGAAAACTGAAGTGCCGCGTCTTTTCAGTATCTTAATAGCTGCAGCCAAGGCACTCCTTGAGAGGGAGATTTGTCGACTATGATCCAAGTCCCATATACCGCTTACGTTTGGAGACAGATCTGATAAAACTATATCTGCCCTACCCCCGACTAATTTGAGAACTATATCTATTATTTTAGCATCATCGATGCTACCCCGCAAAATCGTGACGCCTTCCAATGGCTGTACTTGCTTGGTATCTATCCCGACCACCAAGCTGTCAACACCAACTTGTTGTTTTGCTACTTGGAGCCACCCTCCCGGTGCGGAGCCCAGATCCACTACAGCTTGTCGTGGCCTAAAAATACCGTAAGAGCGGTTTAGCTGAAGGAGTTTGTATGCAGATCTACTACGATAGCCCGCATTTTTCGCGAGCTTTCGATAATAATCTCTTGTTGCATCTGTCAACTTCATCGTTTATGCCATCTCTGTAGCAAAAAAGAGTGGCGAAGTATACTACATAATTCAACTGAGCCGAACATAAAACAATTTCACAACATGTGTCCACATTAGCAATAAACCTCGCATCTTATGCAGCCGCTATTGTACAAGCACTATATGCGTATCTATCTAGTTAGCATTAACATGGTATGTCATAATGCATTATTATAACGGTCTGCAATAGTCTAAGGCTTTTCAGACCTGATTACACTTATAGGCATTCTGTTCCATCCGAGGGAAGTGTTCCACCCTGCTTCTTGTGATTCTTCAACATATTTTCCATCAAAATGGTGGCACTAATTAATTTATGAAACGTTTTTCTTCCTTGGTCCGTCACCATGCTCCAGTGAGCCGGCGGTGATTTAAGAGATAACTCTATGTTCAACCTCAATTAATAATAGCGAAATACTAGTTGGAAAAAGAAGAGCAAGATTATTTGCGTGTAAAAACTCGTGTCCTCATAGGGGTGAGTCTCTTTCCAAGGGTGACTTTAATGGAGACAACATTGTTTGTTACATGCACGGATACGAACTTAATCTCTTCATCGGAAATTTGGAACACATGAAGTCATGGAAGAATGACGAGAGATGGATGGAACAAAACGCAGAATGGAGAAAATCAGGTAATTTGGACCTATATTCAGTATTAGAAAAAGAGGGAAGTATCTATATAGAATTACAAAATTAATTAAGAAATTTCAAAATAATCAAATAGATAAATTTAAACGCTGCTATTTCCTCATTACTTGTTAATTTCTAATAGCTTGTTCGATTGTTGTTTTGCCATCGATGATTTGGACTCGCTGACTAAAAGCTCAGCCTCATTTACGTTGCTTCTAATTGGGTCATCTTGATGTTCTGAGACAATTTCTTGCACATGGTGTTTTTGATGCTGTTCTTCTTGTTGGGTTGCAGAATCAAAAGAAACTAAAGTCCAATTCTCAATTAGGTTACAGCTATTAGGACTGTAGTAAGCGTCAACCGAACACATATGTTCGACTGGACACGTCAGGCAGGGCGCCTCTTCGATAGTTTGGGTGCCGACAGGTAATTTGACGGCAAAGAGTTTATAAGTCCATCGTCCGTTTTCCAATATTTTCTCACGCTTTATAAGAGACCTTTTTTCAAGACGGATAGCTACCCGTGAGCCATCACGACTAGTCAGATCAAGTTCCTTCCATAATTGTGATTGAAGGATGCCATCTTTTCCATTGTTGATAATAATTCTAAAACTTTTTCCTGTCAAGCCTTCTACGTCAGCATCATTTAATTTCACTAAGATAACCCCGAGATATACTTATAGGCGCTGTACTGCTAAATAATCGTTTTGCAGTCGATCTTGGCAAATCTAAGCACCGAGCGGAGTTGGCTGGAAAATGATATGGAGATTATGCTCGTGGAAATGAAACATACTCCAAATCTATTTATCAGCGAGAGCAGCAATAAATCTTGATGGGCAAATTCCTGGGAAGGAAGCCTAAGCCAGGGTCTAACCCTGCTTCTGAAACCACAAATCATGTGAATTACGATGACAATTCGGAGTTCCAAAAGCGTGACCTGTATCAGAAAGGCGTAAACCAAATGGCGAGCGAAAAGTTAGAAGATGCTATTCGCAGTTTTGATCTGGCTTTACGAATTGACCCAAAATATGTAGACTCGTGGATTAAAAAAGGATACGCGCATTTTCATCTTGCTCAATATCCCGTTGCCATTTCCTCGTACGACAAAGCGCTAGACGTCGATCTCAATAACGGGGAGGCATGGAATTTGAAGGGGTTAGCGTATTATAGAATGAATAATTACGAGAAAGCTGTCGCAGCGTGCGAAAAAGCAATTGATATTAATCCCAACGACGGAATGTCATGGTATAACAAAGCATGCTATCTGACGGTTGTCGGAAAGGTAGACGAAGGCATGGAAGCTCTCAAGCGTTCAATAGAGATAGATATATCATATGCAAAGCGAGCCGTCCGAGATAGAGACTTTGAGAACGCGAAAGCAGAGGAAGGCTTTAGACGTATTATTGAAGTTGTAGTCCTAGAGTCTATAAGACAAGGCTACAACCATGTAGGTAAAATCGTCTGGGTTACAGGCATGGACAAATCGGAGGTCGAAGACGCTTTTATGCGGTTATCAATGAAAGGATTGACTGTAAGAAAGGAAAGGAAAGAAATCCATGGTTTTTTCACAAGTAAAGAGGAGTATTACGAATTAGTCAAGGAGATCGCTGATAAAGTAGGAGTGGCTAAACGAGTTGGTTTTTTTGGTCACAGTATGGAAGTATCTGCACCTGTACAACAGTTAAGGGATATTATCGAGGTCCTTGGAAAAGCGAAAGAATCAATAGAAAAAGGTGATGTTAATGCAACGATCGAATGTTTTGACAAGCTTATTAACCCTACAAAGCACGGTACCGCAATGATAGAGCAGTTCTTTGATGAACACAGAGATTTGAGACTCTTTCAAATTAGGTTAAAGGACAAGGGACACGAGTATCTAAACTCGCACAAACCTGATATGACGAAGCTTATAACAGATATTGAGGCTAAGATGCGAACTGGGCCTGTCTCGAGATCAGCAAAGGATTAGATCCGAGAAGAACAGATTCCAGGCCATGATTGTATAAACGCCTGGCATTACCTCCCAACGTTCCAAATTATTGAGTATACAGTTTTTGATCAAAAAGCCTATTGGACCCGCTTATCTTTTTTCATATCAAGTCTCGTAGCCTGTCTGAGGTGAAAAAGCGCCTGCTCACAATACCGATGGTACTTTGCTGCCAGTTGACTTTAACTGAGGCTGGCTTGCAAATATTCAAATATGATATGCGGTGTACTGCACCCCTCAATAGACTAGATTGGAGATCGCACTAAAATGTTTAAGAAATAAAAATACATTGTTGCCAATCATTAGTAACGGTTAAATAATTTCTTTATCCTCATGATATTGTGAAACAGGTACAACTATTGCGGCTGCTCGTTAGAGAGAGAGCCATCGTCAGACTTTTAAAGACTATAGGATATTCAGAATATCCGACTCGAGAATTACTCCAGAGGCTAGGAGCATATGGTTATGGTCATAAACTTTTATTGAAGGCGCAACGTAATGGATTGGTCCAAAGAAAAGTCGTCAAGAACAAGGTATACAACAAACTCACAGGAGATGGCAAGAAGCTTATCAAATTAGCGAAAGAAATTGGAGTTTAGTCTTAAAGGAACTTTCTTAGGTTTCTGTTCAGTATTCGATTGATTACTGGTCGTTAAATCCGGAAGCCAATTCGTAGATTTTCTCGCTCCAAGAGTGTGATTTTACTACGCCACTTGCTACCAGAATCCCCTCTGCACCAAGTCGAGCTGCGCTGCTGACATCGATTTTTTCCACAATTCCGGCGCCGCAAATTAGCTTTGTAGAACTAGAATACCGGGCTTTTGCTTCTACTGAACGCGTAATGAGAGAGGGATTATGTTTCGAAACAGCTTTTCCAGATCCAATTAATTCAGGAGGTTCGATCGCAATAAAGTCAGGGTGAAACTTTGCAATACTTGCTACCTCGTCAGGAGTTTTGGCACAAACTACCGAAGTCATCTGCAGACTGCGGAGACGTTCGATTAGCTTACGGATGGTTTGTCTCCCTAGTCTATGTTCGCTATGATTCAGGAGCGAACCACTAGCTCCGAACGACTTGGCCATTTCGGGAATGAAGAAGCCTGTAGCGGCACCTTCGGGCGCATCGTCGAGATGTTGGCACAGAACCGGGATTGGGACGTTCTGACTTACAGCAGCGATTGATGCTTGCGGCGGAGCCAAAACAATCTCTACTTTCGTATCGTTGGCAACTTTCTGAGCTACTTTCGACAACTCAATAGTGTTTTGGCCATAGGTTTCTGGGTAATTTTTAAAATTTATAATAATAAAAGGAAGCCTCAACTGCCCCCACTATTCCTGTACTTTGCTGTTGTGTTTGTTCAGGTTTGATTCTCCTGCTAGAGGCTTAAATTTCTTGTTGAGTTTTGACATTCTTGCTTCATATCCCTTATTGTACTCCAGTTCTTCTGGCACGAGCGTCGCTGGGTGAATGAATCCTTGGTTACGCATGATTATTGCTCTTTCAGCTGCCATCAATCGTTGCAGATCCCAATCTGTGGTGCCAAACCCGTCAAGAGGACCTGTCATTTTCCCGTTATGCATGCTGAATACTATGCATGAAACAATTGGCAAGGAATAATTTAAGCTAGCTGCCGAATTCAATTTGACTGGCATGAGCGGCAGATGATGGCTACCCCTTGTGTTTCCTGCGACAAAGTGAGGATTGTTAAATGCACTGCCTGCCTCCTCGGTTGCTGGAAAATCCTTTTGTGTCCGCACGATAGCTATTGGATCATCCTTCCCCACATATGTACCTGCAATGTTGTGTAACCTGTCAGTCGATGCCGATACAATATGTTCTCCGTCAGATGAAAAAACTGACTGTATCACATATCTTCCAGGATACATAAGTGCTGCTTCGAGTTCTGGCTTGTCTTCCCACATTTTTAGGTCCGCTATCTTACCACCTATCACATCCATTATCCTGAAAGTTACTCCAGCGGCCAGCTTTTCATTAATAAGGAGACCCGTATTACTTCTAGAGTCGACAAATATACGCCACATCGGAAAATTAAATGCACCAGGCTCCGTCTTGTCTGCGGCAAAGATACAAAAAACTTCACTTGGCCGCTCCTCCATCTCGATCTCTGCTACCCCTGGACCCATCCCTCTCACATTACCTGAAAACGAATCCTTCAGGAGGTCTTGGCCGGCACCGTACAACCCTTGTTCTTTAGCAACTATAGTCCCTTCTGTAAATGCATCCCAAGCAAGTTTATGGACTCTATCGTTATCGACGCTAAGAGTATGACTCATGATAATATGAATATCATCCCCTGTATAACCTACATAATAATCGATCAACAGATCTTTTGCCTCTCTTCCAACAAAGTTTCTGACTGTTCCAACCAGTTCTTCACTTGGGCGAGTATGACCACCGATTCCTCCGATGTCTGCTTTAATTGCTGATAGTGTAATTCGCATATCGAAACTCTCCTGCCTCAAGTTTAAAACCTTTCTGATAATGTGACACATGATCTGTTACTCCAGCGGCTCGAACCTGACACCAAATGAGTTGATAATTTAGATTTAATATGGGCTCACAAAGCATTTGCGTAAAGGCAGACCGACCTATCCCTAGCCCCAAAATCTACGAAGAAAACGTACACATGATTACTGCTACCTAATTGTACTCTACATAATACTTGTAACGTCGCTTAACTTCTTTGATTTCCCCTTGAAGCACCTTTTCAAACTCCTTTCGAAGGATCCCCCTTGCGTAATCTCTAAATTGGTCGATTTCTGGGCCTTGCGGAAAGGTCGACAATGTATATTCGAAATGTTCCATGAATTCTACAACTTTGCTCCGGAATTCTGCCCTCGTGGGCAACTTGGTTTTCGATAGCTTAAAGCAAGTGGTAGCACATGCAGTAGAATATATTTTGGCGAGATCTTCGATCAGACGATCTATCTCAAAATAGTCGTGCATAGGATAGGAATAGACCCAAAGCTTAAAACTATTCCCGGTTTTTTGATCGAACATGATTTTTTACTATACGAATCTTGAAATGAACAAAGGTGACAGTAATATTCACATAAGGATACCGCAGAGATGAAACAATGTTATACAGACTCGGCAATGATGGGAGAAATGAATATGGCTACGCATTCAGATACTCGCTTTGACTTGTGAAACGAATAGAAAGGTACAAATCAAGGTTTTGTCCATGGGTAGCCGAGGAAAATATTGCCGATTACTGATGCTACCAAGAAACAGATAGCGCAACAGCGCAGACTTTTCTTTAAAGTCTGCTTTAAATGCGGTGTAAAGAATCCCATCTCTTCCACAAGGTGCAGAAAATGTCATGGAAGCCATATGAGGCTCAAAAACCGGACTTTGGGGGCCAAGAAATAATTTCTTTTCACTAATAATTGGGATTCTGCATAAAGATATCCGGAGAAAATGGAATAATCAAAGGTGTGCCCTAGAGTGGTGCACCAAACTTGATCATCAAATAGATTTCTATTTGAGCAGCAGGTATTATTTCTCCTGCGAATTTGGCCACATCATCTTGCGCATATCTTTTCCAATCTTTTCTACTTGGTGATTTTCAAGATCTTTCATGTATCGAGCGAACGAATTTTTTCCCTCTTTCTTGTAAACACTAACCCACTCTTCTGCGAACTGGCCTGATTGAATTTCTTTTAAAATTTCCTGCATTCGATTTCTTGATTCCTCATTAACCACCCTTGGTCCTCTGGTCAATCCACCGTATCTGGCGGTTTCGCTTACACGGTTATACATGCCTGTAATCCCATATTTTTGAATAAGATCTACTATTAATTTTAGTTCATGAAGACATTCGAAGTACGCAACTTCGGGTTGGTATCCTGCGTCTACTAGCGTTTCAAAAGCATCCTTCACCAGAGAGTGTGCGCCCCCACAAAGATCTACCTGCTCACCAAACCAGTCCGTTTCGACCTCCTCTTTAAAGGAAGTTTGAATTACTCCTGGTCTCGTGCTACCGATACCCTTCGCCATTGCCAACACCCTATCCCAAGCTTTTTCTGTATGATCCTGATGCACGGCGACCAAAGATGGGGTGCCAAAACCTTGTTGATATAATTCTCGTACGAGTTGTCCTGGACCTTTAGGGGCTACCATGATCACATCCGCAGTCTTCGGGGGGACTATCCACTTCCAGTGAATTGCCGCTCCGTGAGAAAAGCTAAGTGCATTACCCTCTGTCATATGTGGGGCAATATACTTGGAGTACGTATCTGCCTGTTCCATGTCCGGAATCAAAATATGGATGATATCGGCGCCAGCTACGGCTTCTGATATGCCGATTACCTTGTGACCGTCCTGCTCTGCTAATTTCCAGGTCTTGCCATCTTTTCTCAGACCAATAACTACGTCGATTCCGGAATCTTTCATATTGCTCGCTTGTGCACGACCTTGAATACCGTAGCCGATCACTGCGACGGATTGGTTTTTTATTGGATCGATTTTAACCTGCGCATCCAGCCATCTTTTAGCAGACATAGCGATCGAGTGTGAAACTGTTCTATATATGCGCTATCCCGGTTTCGCTCCTCTATATTCCAAGGAATTAATGATTATATGTGTTATACATTGGACCACTTCAGCATTTCAAGACACCGTCACCGCTGGAGATGCAAGTCTTTTAATGCATACTTTTGATTTATATATGGATAGATAAACCCTGACCTCACCGATTTGCTCATTGCAGATCGAGTCTTGTGACTGAGCAACATTTCTTCTGCAAAAACAAAATTTCTACTTTTTGAAACGTTCAAGATAATTATACGACTCAAATGTTTTAGATCTGATTGCCATAATATAAATAAAATTAGCTTCCTCTCAGTTGCTGAAGAGAGTTCTCAATCTTATTTTCGTCGTTGCTCACCCCTTTTCTGCAAATGACGGCTTAGAAGCTCGATGTCACAGCCTTTCAGCCGGTCTTATGTGCACCTGCAGTTATGAATATTCCATTCGTCTTCATATTAATGCTTGGGAGCAACGAGCGCAAAAATGCGGTGATCATCCATAGAATGACTATCGTAAGCAAGTCACGCCGAACCTCCTTAATACATTGAAAGAGATAGCAGCTTCGTAAATTCGGTAGTTGTAAGTTTGCCACCTATATCTTTGGTTTTTAGGTTGTTTTTTAGCAGCACAACCATAGCGGATTCTATACGGTGTCCCTCTTTAAATGCGTCCCTATCATTATATTTGTCTGATAGCCACTCCAGCATCATCTTTATTGATAATAAAATGGAGGATGGATTCGCTATATTCTTTCCAGCAATATCGAAAGCGGCTCCATGAACCGGCTCGAACAAGGCAAAAGACTCCCCGATATTAGCAGCTGGACCCAATCCAAGCCCTCCTACTACCTGCGCGGCCTCGTCTGACAATATGTCACCGTAAAGGTTCGTTGTCAAAATAACATCAAATTCTTCTGGATTCCGAATCAGATTCATAGCGCATGTATCTACATATGATTCGCTATAGATAATTTCGGGATAATTTTGAGCGACTGACTTACAGGTTCTTGCAAATAATCCGTCACCCTTGCGCAAGACGTTGGCCTTATGTGCTGTTACAAGTCTCTTCTTTTTATTCCGAAGCATCGCTGTTTTAAAGCCGTACTCTGCAATACGTCTAGACGCCCGTTCGGACGTTATCCTCAGTCCCACCACTGTATTCTCATCAGCGTCAAATTCCCATCCTAAGTAAACGTCCTCCGTATTTTCTCTTACTATTACTAGATCTACATTGGCTGAAAGATTTGGAATATTAGGATAGGACTTTGCCGGTCTAACATTTGCGTACAGATCGTACTGTCGTCGTAAAACGAGGATCACGTCTGCAGCGCTCTCTCCCACAGGTCCTTTTAAACATACTTGTGACTTTTGTATTACATCAGAGCTGAATTGGGGAAGGGCTTTACCATATTTGGCTAGAGCCCTGTCACCTGCGTCTACATTTCTTATATTAAATTTAATGTTAGTATTATCGTTTATCGTTTCAAGTATCATTTTCGCAGATGAAGTGAGCTCTGGGCCTACTCCGTCACCTGCCATTAGCGCAACATTATACCTTCCCAACCTACAACCAAATTATTTAACTAGGTATAAACTTTAATACTTTGAATAGAGCACTTTTTGCAACATAACTTTGTTAATCGCATCCATCATAGCCTGAACCGAAGCAACCACGACATCCTCGCCAGCTTTTCTTGCAGAAACAACGTTGCCGTTTTTGTCCTCCAACTTCACGGACACCTCAGCTAATGCGTCCGAGCCCCCAGTGATAGAATCTAGCCGGTATTCCCGGATTTTTATATTTGCAATTTCTCCTGCAATCTTTTGTATCGCTTTTAGAGCAGCATCGACAGGCCCAACCCCAATTTCTGAGGCGATAAAATCCTTGCCGTCCGTATTTAATCTAACTACAGCGGTCGGTATTATATTCATCCCTGTAACAATATGAAAGTCATAGAGTTTGAATTTCTCTTCGAATTTATTATTACGCATAACCTCGCCCGCTATAGACAAGAGCTCTGCGGTGGTGATAGATTTCCCCTTGTCAGCAAGGTTCTTTTGCTTTTCCACAATCTGATAAAGCTCCTTCTCAGTCGGCCCGATGCCAAAACCCTCCAGCATTGCCTTTATTCCGTGAGCACCAGCGTGTTTACCCGCTTGCATCCATCTTTTTCTACCCACAAGATCAGGACTAATTGGTTCATAGGTAAGCGGATTATTTATAATACCGTGGGTATGAATACCAGATTCGTGACCAAAGGCGTTTTCACCGATTATTGCTTTGTTTGGTTGGACAATTATTCCCATCGTATTTGATACGAATCTAGAAGTCTCATATAGCAACTCAGTTTTGATATTATGTTTCCTACCGTAGAGGCATTGAAGTGCCATAACAAATTCCTCAAGCGATGCATTACCTGCTCGCTCACCTAATCCGTTTATTGTCACATGGGCGCAATCTGCACCAGCGTTAATTCCCGATAGTGAGTTAGCTACCGCTAAACCAAAATCATCATGACAGTGCATACTAATCGGAAGCCTAGTGTATGCCTTTACATCTTTGACAAGCTGTTCGATATATTGGGGAGTAGCGTAGCCTACTGTATCCGGGATGTCTAATCTATCAACACCGACATTGGCCACGGCCATGAAAACTTGATTTAAGAATGCTCGATCGGATCGTGTTGCGTCCTCAGCAGAAAACTCTACCTCAAGACCATGTTTTTTAGCGTATTCTACCGCCCATACAGCCTTTTCCAGCACCTGCTGTCGATCCATTTTTAACTTAAACTGCATATGAATATCCGATGTTGCAATAAAAGTGTGGACGTAGGTTAAGTCGCAATTTATTGCAGCATCTAAGTCCGATTTTATAGTGCGGGCCAAGCCACAAATTTCTGCTTTTAATCCTTGTTTGGTTATATTTTTGATTGCAATTGTTTCCCCGTGGGACACGACAGGAAATCCGACCTCAATAGCATCGATTCCAAGCCCATCAAGTTTAATCGCAATCTGCACCTTCTGCTCCGGGGTTATTGAAACTCCAGGGGTTTGTTCACCGTCTCTTAACGTTGTATCAAATATTCTTACTTTACTGTCAGCGCCTAACATTTAGAGTTCTGCACCCCTCGGGAGAGCAGAAACACCCGTTCTGGCCAGCTGTGTGATTCCAAAGTGATCGACAAGATTCTTAAACGCCTCGATTTTGTCAGGCGTTCCGGTAAGCTCCACGGTAATTGTCTCTTTTCCGATATCGAGTATATTTGCTCTAAAAATAGATGCAAAATTGGTTATTTCCATTCTCGTCGTGGGGTCTCCTGCATTCATTTTTATCAAGGCAAGCTCACGATAAACTGTTTTATCTGTGTCAAGTACCTTGACCTCTACCACATCGATTAACTTCCTAAGCTGCTTTGCGAGTTGATCAAGCGTTCTTTCGTCACTATTAAGTGTAATTGTCATCCTCGAGAGATCGGGTTGTTCGGTGGAACCTACAGTTATACTTTCAATGTTAAAATTCCGGGCCCGAAAAAGATTTGTCACCCTAAACAGAACGCCGGGTTTATTTTCTAGCAGAGCGGACAATATATGCCAGCCGCCGATTTTTTCATTTAGGATAGTGGTCGGAGTTGGTGCTGTCGGGGTGCTAGGTAAAGTTGTTGTTACCACACTATTTCACTATCCTGTAACCATGTCTTTGAGACCTGTACCTGGTATTACAAAAGGATAAACATCTTCCTCAGGGTCTATAATAATATCAATGACGGTAGCAACTTCCATCTTGAGAGCCGATCTAATTGCTTTTTCCAACTCTGACAAAGACTGAGCTTTAATACCCTGTGCGCCATACGCTTGTGCTATTTTTACATAATCTGGGCAGTTACGCTGGTGGACCCCGCTATAGCGTCTGTTATAAAACGTTCTCTGCCATTGAGCCACCATCCCAAGCATATAATTATTCATTAAAAAGACAATTACAGGTAAGTTATCCAGCACAGACACGGCAAGAGAGTTCTCCGTCATATTAAATGACCCATCGCCAGCTATATCGACGACAGGTACTACTGGCCTAGCAGCCTTTGCGCCTATCGAAGCAGGAAAGCCGAAGCCCATAGTCCCAAGTCCGGTTGAGCTAAAAAAAGTGCCAGGAGATATAACATCAAAGTGTAACGATGCCCACATCTGACATTGGCCCACTTCAGTGGTCGCAATCGAATTAGCCGGCAATATTTCCCTAAGTTTTTTTAATGCTTTTCTGGCTGTCAGATCTCTTGGATAATCCTTTAGCGTCTCTGCATAATGATCGATAAGTTCTTTTCTTCTCCTCAGCCACGGGTTATCTTGATCTTTTTTTACTATAACCTTTGACAGCATTTTGAAAAGGGTTCTCAGAGACGACTTTACATCTCCGATGACTGCTACATCTACAGATTTGTTCTTGCCAATTTCCGCAGGGTCGACATCCATATGTATAATGCTCATACCCCTTCCAAATTCATCGTACCTTCCAACTGATCTGTCTGAAAATCTTGCGCCCACTGCCAATATACAATCTGCCTCCAAAATCATTTTGTTGGCCTCTGCGTGTCCATGCATCCCAATTGGACCCATAGCGAGAGGATGATTTTCAGGAAACGATCCTTTACCCTTAAATGTAGTCACCACCGGAGCCATCAGTATTTCTGCAACTGCTTGCAATTCAGAAAAAGCCCCCGAGAGAATTACACCCCCTCCGCCCATTATTATGGGTCGCTCAGAATTAAGCAAAATTTCCACTGACTTGCCTAACTGAGAAAGGTCCGCATCTATCACCGGACTGTATCCTCTTACTTTTATAAGTTCTGGGAAGTTCATATCGGCGCTTGACTGCTGTACGTCCTTCGGGATATCTATCAGTACAGGTCCTGGCCTTCCGCTTTCAGCTATATAAAACGCTTTTTTTACCGTCTCTGGGATTTCATGTGCAGACCGGGGTTGGAAGGCATATTTTGTGCAGGGATTTGCAACACCAATAATATCTGTCTCTTGGAAGGCATCCTTGCCAATCATTGCCAGCGGCACTTGTCCTGTTACAGCAATCATTGGAGAAGAGTCTGCATGTGCAGTAGCAATACCTGTAATAAGATTTGTAGCGCCGGGACCTGAAGTTGCAAAACATACCCCTGCCTTTCGCTTTATTCTCGCATAGCCATCCGCCATATGAGACGCCGATTGTTCGTGTCTGACAAGTATATGTCTAAAGTTGGCATCAACGAGGGCGTCGTAAATAGGCAAGTTCGCCCCACCTGGCAGTCCAAACACTATGTCCACCCCCTCCTTTTCGAGAGCATGGATCAAAGCTTTTGCGCCGATCATTTCTACCATTTACACAGTTCACCTATTTCTTTTTCAAACAACGCCCTGCTAAAACAATGTGCAGAGCTGTAACTATAGCAGCATGACAGCTGCTGCGCTTAGAACATTGACTTGTAGTTGCGAAGAATCTACAATATACTCTTCACCGTTAGCATCAGGCATTTTCGACAAACTGGATGCTGCAACACAATTTATAAAGATTGTGTCCAAACTAAAGTGCAAATTTAGTATACTCCATATGCAGGCAAGCAGTTTTTGGTCCGTGTACTCTGGTTTCTCAAAAAGTTGGCCATTGCCATTACTTGTAGTTGTCACCTGTGTCTGGAAGAATAACGACGCGGAAACACCCGAAAACATACCATACCACAGGTACTGATGGATGAGATTGTGTAGAAGAGAGAAACCAGCAAAAAAGCGACGGCGCTTTGCTATGCGGTCTTGAATACCTCCTTCTGCTGTTCAACTTCCTTTTCTTTTATGAATTTATCATTAGCATCTTTTACGTTTGAATTCTCATGGATAATCGCCCTGACTGCTTTAATCATAGCCACAGGATAGTCTGATTGCCAAATATTTCTGCCCATATCCACTCCCATTGCACCGTTGTCTACTGCATCATACGCTAATTGTAAGGCGTCGAGCTCGTTGGGCAGTTTCTTGCCTCCTGCAATAATGACAGGTACAGGGCAACCCTCGACGACCTTTTGAAAGTTTTCGCAATAGTATGTCTTTATTAGATGTGCTCCCAATTCGGCAGCGATTCTGCACGCAAGTGCTAGATATCTGTGATCTCTGGCCATTTCTTTACCAACAGCAGTAACAGCAAGAATAGGGATTCCGAACCTTTCACCTTCATCAACGAGTTTTGCTAAATTGGTCAATGTTTGATGCTCATGCTTGCTCCCAACAAAGATCGAAAGAGCGAGGCAAGAGGCATTAAGTTTCATGGCATCTTCAATCGATGTGGTGATACTTTCCTTTGAAAGATCTTCTCCAACGATACTACTGCCTCCTGAAACCCGCAATACAATAGGAACATCCGTACTTGGATTTACTGATGTTCGGAGAACGCCCCTGGTGAGCATCAACGAGTCTGCATAGGGTAAAAGTGGCTTTATCGTTCGACTAGCATTCTCTAGTCTCTCTGTCGGTCCCAAGAAGTACCCGTGATCGACTGCAAGCATAACAGTTCGTCCATCTTGCGGACGAATGATTTTTGACATTCTGTTTTTCATTCCCCAATCCATATTACTTATTGCTGCACTAAATCCCCCCGTCGTAATTATTTATAGTTTCCACAGTTCTACTTCGCTGTAATAATTACTTTGATCGCATCTTCTGCTCTATGAGCGCACTCTATTCCCTCTCCTGCGTTTGCAATATCAAAACGATGAGTTATCAGCGAACCTATCTCAATCCTCTTTGAAGAAATAAGTCGGATTGCTTGGTTTATTTCGATTTCTGATGATGCGTAACTTGGAATAATCGATAGCTCACTCGAATATACCTTACTTATATTGCATAAAACCCTACTCCCTTCGGTTGGAACCCCGAAAAGGAGGACGTTACCTCCCTTTCGTGTCAAATCAAATGATTGAAGAATCGCTTTTGAATTTCCTGTGGCCACGATTGTAGTATCAGCACCTCTACAGTCCGTAATTTCCTGCATCTTTTTAATGACATCCTTTTCCCTGGCAACATTATAGGTATCGATACCAAAATGCTCTTTGGCAAAATCCAATCTGAACTGATTGAGATCGAACGCCACAATTTTACCTGCACCGGTCAATTTTGCGAGGATCGTAAGCATTAGGCCGGCTGGTCCGGCCCCTAATATTGCAATATCGTCACCTTTTTGGAGTCTACATTTGGCCAGACCTCTTATGCAACATGCTAATGGTTCTATGAGAGAAGCCTCATCAAACGTCACATTTTCTGGCAATTTCACAAGTCCACCTCTGATGACATTCGCTTCAGGTACTAAGATCTGCTCAGAGAGCCCGCATGGTTCGATATTACTCTTTTGATACATGTTACACATTGTGAGATCACCGTGCCAACAATAATGACATGCATGGCAGCTGACATGATGATGTACAAATACACGGTCCCCTATGCTGAAGCCTTTGACAGATTTTCCCACATTTATTATATCTCCGGTAGGTTCATGGCCCAATCTGCTAGACGACATTCCGTAATCACCGTAAACTTTCTCCAAATCAGAGCCGCATAGCCCACAGGCTCTCATTTTTACAAGAACATCTCGATCGCCAAGATTTGGAACTGAAATATCGTCAACGGCAACCTTGTTCTTGCCTCTTACGAAAACAGCTTTCATTAAGTCTTCCTATTTACTTATCAGTTATAAAAATGGGGTTATTCCTTGTTTGGCAGGTATCCGTTATCCATGAGGCGCTTGGATTATATATATAAGGCTTCAACTACTTAGTCGTCAGACTCTGTGAGAAGCAGTTCGAGGTCAAGGTCAAGAAGCTCCAGTCTGTGAACCTATTATTCTAGCATTTTATTTAATTGCATTAGCAAAGCTTCATTCTCAACCGGTTTTCTAATAAAGCATTTGGCATCCTCCACTGAAGGAAAGACTGCCTTTCTAAGCTCTTCATAATTTATTTCGCTGGCCGTTAGAAAACAAATCTTAACCTTTCCATCGATCTTTCTTATCTCCTTATACAGCTCTAAGCCACTCATGCTCGGCAATTTAATATCCACAAGCAAAATGTCATGCAGTTGAGGTTTAAAACTCGATAATGCCAACAGTGGGTCGGTGAATGAACTAACTACGAACCCATTCTGCTCTAAAATTATTTTCAATGTAAAAACAATATCGGATTCATCTTCCACAATCAATATTCTTTTCAACGTTGCTCATTAGCCCTCAAGTGAGCTCTAACTTGCCTTGTGTAACAGGCACTTCATGCCTACGGGACCGGTGCATCCTAATTCTGTACTCGGGATCCATCGCAAACAAGGGCAATCTTAATACGTTTAGGCGTAAATTCCTAAGCAAGATTTTTAGTATTGCCATTCTCAATAGTACCCATACAATCCTGCTGGAGGATCCATTAAGCCTAGTATTCCCTTCTCGCCATCAAAGGCGTTATCCGTTGACGGCCGGTTTTGAATTCCAATCATTCCCTTAAGCGTGCCATAAAAATTAATTGCTTCACTGTTTATGGTCAATTAGTTGTTATGTCGAATACAAGGTATCCATTGGTTATAAATTTTTAGCAACGCATTCTATCCTCCGAAAAAGTTCTCGCTACGAGATATGTACATTCTCTATTGGCTAGACAAGTCTCTGATTTCGCGGAAACAGTAGAGTCCAAATGAGATAACCATGCATCAGTTATTTTCAAGGCAAGGGAACGTATAACCAAATATGGAGGCACATGATGCAAATGATGGTATATCTTGATCTCAGGACTGATCACAACAACAGTCATAACACATTGAAAATAGTTTGATTCATAGGAAAAGGAGACAACATTTTCCGCTGGTCAAGTATATTTGCCCGGCTTTTTACTAAAGATCCTTTTGCAGCCTTCAGAGCAGAAATAGTAGTCCTTACCCCGGTGTTTATAGGTTGTCGCAAGTGTTTCATCCATTTCTATTCCGCAAACTGGATCGACAGGCATCCCAGTTATGGGAGTTTACTAGTGTATTTATTTATTCTTTAGACTATGCGCATCCTTATCAGCGTTATCGGTCTCTCTCCGATATATTATTTATTATCATGAACTTTGTATATCCGCGAAGTGCCTTTTTCGTAATCTGGTAACAAACCATAAGAAGATTTGTACAACAGACGTGTCAAAATAATTTCACTGTACTTAGCCTTTGAAAATTATTATTACTAATTTGGTCAATCCATCTTGACGTAAAATTTGATATTCTATCCAATGATATATACGATGTTATTTTTCTTGTCTTATCCATCGATAGAGATTGTTTGTGGAAAATGCGGATCCGTTATCAACAAAATAATAAGTTTGAAATCAATAAAGGATGTTTTGCGACCTACTAATGGTCGATGTAGGATATGTGGGAATGCGCTTAATCCTTCTGAGTTCACAATCGACTTGGAAAAGCAGCATTAGATTAAACCATCGAAACACGAATGCAATTTATTGGAATTCTTAGAGAATACCAACTCGGTAGGATTGGAGGAAAACATCATCAAGTCTGTCAATTATGTTCTAAACTTTTTGTTCAGAATATTCAGTCAAAATGTTTTGACCTACAGTAATTTAGTCTTCGTAGTGATCTGTTTAACGTGTTAGCTGGATCTCTTGCTGATATAGTCAGACATGTACAAATATGGTGGCTTGTCGGTGCCTTCTGTGTTATAGGAGTCGTGATAGCTTGGGGAATAGCCAAGAACAGGTAAAGAAATTATCAACAATGGACCTAGATTCGCTGCTGTAGACTCTAACTTTGTGCATGATTTAGATAAACAAACTTGCTGCCAAAACTACGCCCGTGACTCGAGAGTAAGCCACCGTTGCACCCATGACCGGTACTAATTTCTCAACATCTTGGTAAGATTTGCTGATCCGTTTAATTGCACTTACAGCAAATGGCGCTGATAGAAGGGATGCAAGAGAATATATTTTTAAGTAACCCAGAAATATTCCCGCTATGATTAGAACATAGGTACAGAGAATCATCCATGGGAAAATTTTTACTGCTCTCTGCCTTCCCAACAATATGACTAAAGTTCGTCTTCCTCGTGAACGGTCAGCTTGATAGTCGGGAAAGGAATTTACAAATAAGACCGATGCCGATAAGATGCCCATTATAATACCAACATAGACCACACCAACCCCGATCGACGACGTTTGGACATAGTAAGATCCGACTACAATAAGAGTGCCTTTGATTGCAACAAAAGCCTCCCCTAAGCCGAGGTTGACGATACTTGTTGAATAAAAATATACTGCTAATACAGCGAATCCGAGGAGTAAAGAAATCATAATGCCTCTTATCACCACAAAGTACATCCCTATTAGAGTCCCGATTAGGAGAAAAATAAGGCCAACGGAATAAACGTTACCCGGTTTTAAAAGATTTTCCGGTAGTACTCCTGTTCCGCCACTAAACTTTGTTCTCCGCGTTGCTGTGTCTATACCTCGCTTGTAATCCCAATAGTCATTCAACAAGTCTATACTTGCGTGAAGGCAGATAACTCCAACGAATGTTAGAACCGCGTCCGATAAGTCAATCTGTTTATTTTTCCAGAAAGCAAGTGCTATACCATTGCTGACTGCGATTACGGATGCTAATAGAAATCTTAATCGTATAGCCCGCAGCCAAGTTCTTATCATTTTGGGTAAGGATCGCAGACTATTATATAAGGGCTCAAATTGTATTTTAGAGTGTACTGAACATATAGTCAAGCAAAAAAAATGGACTTGAAAAGAGTGTTTGGATTTTGTGTCTAAACTATAAATATATTAGAAGTTTAGTACGGCTAGAGACTGAATTGGGCGAGAGTTCGTGTATCTTCTGCGACATAGTTAAAAAGAGATTGCCTTTTGTTGATGTCTACGAGGATGACAATTTTCTGGTATTGATGGACAAGTATCCAATAAGTAGAGGACACACTCTGATTATTCCAAAAAACCACTACGATAATTTGCTATTAATGCCAGAGAGGGAAGTCGGAAGATTATATTCACTCGTGCCCATCATAGCCAGGGCGATTGTACCAACCGTAAAAGCAGACGGCTTCAATGTGGGTCAAAATAATGGCAAAGCGGCAAATCAAATTGTCCCACATGTCCATGTTCATATTATCCCGAGGTTCAATGATGATAGCCCTAACGGCCGATGGCCGATGAGACGTGTGGCTTCACACGAAGAACTCTTCAAGATTGCTGATGGGATTAAACGATTTTTGAATCCCACTTTAGTTAATAAAGAATTAATTTAACCAATATTATTCTGCTATCGGCTGGCATCTCTAAAAATATTATAGACTTGTTTTGATAATGAGAGCATTTGTGTCCGTCTGTACACGCTTCTTCACAAGAAGTAAAAAAAGTTAGCCTCGATTACTTTTAAGGCTAAATCTACTGGTAAATTAGATGACTTCAATTCAGCTCGGTAAAAATTCCAAGTACGACTGCACAGAGTTAGTTTACTCTATTGTCCGAAACAATAGCGGCAAAGTTACGGGCAAGCAGCTTGAGCGGGAAATTGGAAGTAGATATGAAGTCCGATACGCCATTACACGTCTGACGAAAGAAGGTAGAATTAAAAGAATCAGAGGTTTTGGTGTCGACAGGGTCGAATTTTTTTACCAGGTTGTTGTATCTGATGCTCATCAACAGATATGATACCGAACAGTTTGCTCATCTGTTGTCAATCGTATAATCTAAATGATATTTTGGTAAAAACCGGTACTTAAATAATTGTATTAAAGACATAGATATTTTGAACATGATTAGTGATTAAGATTATTGAACAAGCAGATAACATAACGCCATCCGAATGAACAACAAGAAGAGAACAACAAGAAGAGTTATTGCCGTGTTCTAGGATGTTTGATTATTCAAGAAAGTAGGGCACCGTTTAAAGACAACCAAATGATGATAATAAAGATAAAGTAAAGATTAGAAAATCTCTTCGTCGCCCCTAATACCGGCCAGCCTGGTTTTTACGCCGGATGCACACTCTAAACAGACGCTAGTGGAGAAGGGAAAGCTCTTCATACAGTCTTTGCATGTAGGCTTGCCACAATTCGAACACGGCCTCGTAAGCTTTTCGGTGTTGCACAAGTAACAGAAATTCGTATACATAATGAACTATACGACCCTATGCCGTAAAAGGTTATCGCATAATTATGGCCTACTTAATGATCTAATCTTTCCGTCGACAGGAGATCCATTTTGTAACGAAAACAATAGCAGCGTTGATATAGATATTCCACATATGACGACAACACTATTTTGAAGGTTCAGAAAAGACTTTGAGGTCCTGTTGTTGGTTTTTCATTCTTCGCTTGTATTCAAGAAGGTAATCTAATGCCTCTTTCTTAGAATCGAACTTTGCTTCGCCTCTGAACGACCCGTTTTGATCTATAAGACTAATGGCATTCCAGACGCCGTTCTTGCTTAGCTTTTTTACGATAAACATCTGTTATGATGTATACTATCATAACCGGGATTAAAATTAGATCCGTGTCACATGAGTAAAAAATAGAGCGCGATGATGCTTAATTACGAATAATAATATCTGCTAGTCGCGCAAGTTTCACAGGTTTTATCAGAATTTGTATCATTTTGTCGTCGAAGAAAAAGTCCTTTTTCAATTCGTCCTTTACACCATGAAACCCTGTTAGCATTAAGATTCTGCCAGAGGGGTAACTCATCAGAATTTCTTTTGCGGCCTCTAACCCATTCTTTTTTCCAGGAAGTTTATAATCGATTATGACAAGGTCAGGTCTATATTTCTCATAATCGTCCATTGCTTCATTAGCCGTAGTTGAGGTCACAATTACAGAATGACCTTTTGCACTCAGATAATCCTTGTAGAGGTGGAGGATATCCTGTTCATCCTCCAATATCATCACCTTCCGAATCTGTCTTTCCTGTCTACCAGTTCCTGTCATATCGAGAGACTACGTATATTGGCAAAAATTCTTAAAAAAAGATATCAAGATATCCGAGCGATAGTATTACTGCTACTGGGCCTGAAGCGGAGAATTGCTCCTATTCGCCCAAGGCTGGCTATCTGAGCGCCTTCTTCTGATTTTCCCGAGATTATTTCCAGCCGACTGGCTGTCATAGTCGCTAATTCTTCTAGATAATCTACAATATCTTTCTCGCTGCTTTCATAATCGACTGCTGAGCATGAAGGACATGGTTTTGATAAAAGATCTTGTTTCGTGGATACCAAGTTACTTCTCTCAATAAATTTTTCTTGTATGGTGCCACATCTTTTGCATTTTACATCCAACTTTAGAAAAGTAATATCGTCAGTCACAATAACCATATCGACAATTCCGTTCTGGAGAGATTTTATAACATCCAAGATACCGTAGATACCAAGACCTCTTCCTGAATGAACCTCGCCCATGAATTTCTTGACTATCTTTTTTTCCTCCATCAACCGATATTCTGTCATAACACCTTGATCATTAACCTTGTCTATGATTTCGCGAATGCCTTCGTCACCAGAATAAGAAGTGTCTAAAGTCGTAATAACGTTGTTCTGCAGTCTGTAATCCAGATATTCTTCTCTAAGAAAATTCTCCTTTGTTGGACCAGGTCCCCCTACTATAAGCCCTCTAACATTAAACTGATCAATGAACACTTTTTGAGCATGGTCTCCTACTCTGTGATAGTACTCATTTAGTTCATTATCGCGAAGCCTTTCAAATCTTCTTGCAGATTGACCTCCTTGCCTGTGTTTGCCAGCGACGCCAGAGGTCATTGTGTCTACAACTACCCATCTATCACCGGTCAATATTCCAAGGCCAGCTTCTTGTGTATCAATAGCAATAATCCCTATTACTTTATCATCCTTCATCATATCCCTCAAGTGGTCTATCCAAAAATGATCGTCGCAGCGATAAAGCTGAATCTGAACTGGCTTCGGTGGTAGAACAGGATAAAGTTCAATCTTTTCTGTGCCGAAACCCTTCCCGCTTGGAATAGCTCCGCAAAATATGACGAGCCCATTCTCCGGCGTCTCCTTGAAAAGTTTTAAGTGCTCTATTGTTCTGCTCAAAGCGTCTTGAACGTGGGTTCTCGTCAAATCGGATTTGATGTTTGAAGCAGTACCTGATTCATTACGCAATTGTGCAATGACATCGAAAATCGGTCTCCTGGGAGGGACATACACAGTTACAAGTTCGGTTCCATGACCCGAAATGCTTCCAAGTTCGTTCAACATTTTGGTTAACTTGTATCTCTTTACCGAATCCCACTTCGGTTGCGTACTGCTGCTGCCGTTATTCATCGTTGCTAATAGAGACTTTTCGTGCGCACATAATATAAGGATATCAACAACATAGCAGGAAAGACAAAATCTTTATTATTTGTCTAGATGGTAATGCCTGGGTCATAATATTTTGTTGTTGCCTCGTTCTCCCAGATTCCTGACGTTTGCTTACTTTAAGCCAAAGTTATTATTAAACGTGAGAATGTAAGAAATCAAAAAATAATGGAGATGCTTCCGAGACTTGAATATGTTAAACAGGCCAGAGTTAGACTCGGCTTGACTCAGCGCAAGCTGGCCGGGCTAACTGGAATAAGCACATCCATGATCAACCAGATAGAGTCAGGTCGCTGCAAACCAAGCTATGAGACTGCCCGGAAAATCTTTGAGCTCTTAAGCTCTCTCGAAGGACAATCTTCGATGAAAGCTGGCGATATTTGCAGTCGTAGGCTAATTTTAGTACAAAAAAACGACACGCTTCGGATAGCCATTGATAGAATGAGAAGTAATTCTATCAGTCAAATTCCAGTGTTCGACGGCTCCCGTGTTGTTGGTATTGTAAGTGAAGACGGCTTGGCAAAAAACATGGTGGAAAAAGCCGAAAAAGAGGGCGGACGCAATATGACGATTTCCATGATTATGGAACCACCGCCTCCTCTAGTTGATTTATCAATTCCTGCCAAGGCACTGGTTCCTTTGGTCAGATTTTCAAAGTGTGTTCTTGTTAGTGAAAAGGGTGCAGTAGTAGGGATTATCACGCTCACAGACACCTTGAAAATGGTAGAATAATAATAAATGGATAATGGAGGTTTATATGCCGTTTAGTCATAATAAAAGATATATGATAAATCATGCCACGTAGGCTCACGCGATTCTGGGTTTCATCAATCCGAAGTTATCCGCGAAGTTATTTGCTTACCATGCATTATCAAATTGAATATTCCTAAAGACTAAAGAGTCTCTACATTTTGTCTTCCATACAATTCATAACGAAGTAGTTGTTATTATCTCCGAGTGTACGAGTATGATCGATGTGTTTCGTTGCTCTATCGTAGACAATTCTGCTTTGAGCTACGCTAGGCACGCCAAATACTGATCGAAATTTTTTGCTTACCAGTACGAGACTGCATCCTATGATAAAGTTTCTAAGAGAAGATACTGATAAAGAGGGACAACTAAATAAATACAAATGAAATACAGCCATAAGTCAATTGGAGCCATGTTACGAATGTTGACACCCGACTATGTGGAGGCCCAATAGAGCTGCCTCTGTATTTCACATGTGGAGGCTTCCAAATAGTGCAGTATTCATAATACTCATAAAGCACCAACTCTAATCTGTACACTTCCTGTTGCTATCACTTGCGATAAATTCGCGATAAGAACGTGGCACGTCTTGTTGCGGCTATTTTTATCGGCGGCGGGAGGCTCAATCTCCTTTGCTTGTATGCGAAAAATACTATGAATGCGATTATTAGAAAGTCCATCCTATTTGCATCCAGTGCTCCCCACATGAATTTTGAATTTGCAACAGGAGCACAGCCATTTTGCTCAGATCTGCGTGGGGGTAAAAAATCCGATAATCGTCATAATATCAGTCGCTATCACTGTAATTGGTTTTGAAGCCGCTATGGACCTAGAATACGTTCTAATCCAATTCGGATTAGGTTTGTTCCTTCTACATTCGCTGTCTCTAGATTTGATCTGCATTTCTCATTTCAAGTTATGATTCTCATCTTGGTTGAACTGAAATCAGAACCGTTTATCTACGAGGAACTTAACGTATGTCGATTGTATCGTAAGATACTATGCAGTGGTTTCAATCATAATTATTTCGTTGTACAAGCTAGGTTGTACGATCTCTGCCTAAGTCTGCTAGGTTTACAAATGAACTAAACACGAAACGCGCATTACATCTCTGGCGATTATTATCGCTACTCCCAGTACTATTATCGTCGTTAACATCTCCACCGTTAGCGTCGTGACTGCGAGTACTACGAACATCTTGCTGCTGGACTAACCTTATTGCTATTCCTATGGTCAATGTTATTCCCAAACCAATTACGTAAGTGAGACGTCTTTGATGTCTTGACATATGAACAATAGAAATCTGGCATTGCTTAAGCACCGGTAGAGTCAAACGCTAAAGAGATAATGATTATCTGGATTGTCGATTAGTCTAAGCCGAAGGTATTGTTACTGAGCTCAAAAGAAAAAATTGCAAATGGTCAACTCAAATAAGTTCACACTGCTAAAAGAACTTGTTAACTAATGGAGATCATGAGCGCCCGACGATGATAGAAGCTTGGAGAGTGAATGAAACGAACTATCCTTATTCATCAGGCGCTCAGATTTATATGCAGTACTACAGCAATATTATAGCTTCTTCTCTCGCATCCGATACATGAATTCCAGAGTCGCAGGGAAACGAAGAATTTCATAGACATCTGCTTTTTTTCAGAGGATATGTCGAATTACGAATTTATGAGGAACCTATGGTTACCTGCAGTATGAAAAAAATGAAAATTGCCCACTTCCAAAGAAAATGGCCATATTTCACGTTTTTTGGGTACAGATAGATATAGATTATTTTTCCGTACTATACTACTACAAAAGTTATTCTCGAATTTTTTCTAGTCCAACACAACAATCGGCGCTCTTTATACATTCTGGACAAAGATTTAATTCGCTGGTTGTCGGAAGCGAACATCCGCACAATGGACATTCCTTCTTGGAAGTCTCCTCATTCTTGCGCAGTAACATCTCCTTCTTTGGCAATATATCGAGATGATAACCAATCACACTATTTGAACTCTTCATACTTCATCAATAACGTTCATTTTCGCATTATCGTCGTCAGTACTATTCCCTCTGCCCTTCCACTTTTTAAATCCTAAAAAAGCTAGTGCTGTCTTTTGATGAGTTATAAGAGGCCGGACTCGTGAAGATTGTCAAGCAAGGGGGCTAATCTTGTTATAACCTCTATCTCGCCTAGTATGAAATCTGAGCCTATGCTGAGGACTATTGATAGCATGTTTCTATCTTCTCTTGCAGTATATATGCCACTACCAACTATGTTGAATTCTCGATGATTTTCAGCAATCCATCGCTTCCATAACCTCGTTCTTTCCAAGTTTGTCTCGAGTGATTCAATAGTATAATCCAAATCTATTCCCTCCTGTATATCTAGTAGATTGAGCTTCAACATAGGAACCAGGAGATTTCCTCCCGATACCTTTGCTTTGGATTTATTTAGTTCGTCTGTATGTTCGTCATTAAGCTCGCCTGTTTCCCCCGATTCAACGGATCCATACCTTGGGAAGAAGTAACCTGCTAATTTTTTGTCCCAATCATAAATCTTGTACAGGCTATTCTCATAATCAACTTTCCATTTGAGTTTTTTCTTATTCTTATTTATACCCAACACTCAAGTGTAACACTACTACCTTCGAGAAGAGTAAGTGTAATAAAGTCATTTAGAGCAAGACAAGTGATTGTCATCGAGCTGAGCATATGCTGCAATCTTCGCTCTGAAACATGTGTATAACAACTATTGATCCGGTAAACATAGAACTAAAGCCGCGGTTCATATTATATCATCTAACACTTCCACATGGGGATCAGAATCAGCCGCAAGAGAATAGTTCTTACTCTTGCAAGTCTCCAATTTTTTCAGTCACTTCGATTCCGAAGGGCGCCCAGAGAGTGCGCTGTAATATTTACCAGTTCTATTTGTGCAACTTCTTGGAGATATTACCTTGCCATCTTTGTCATACAGAGTAGCACTGACAAATGAGTTCGTTGCAGTTTGCGACTCTAAGTTTACGCCTATAGAGTAGAATCCCAATATGTCGAGTCTTGAGTTATCAGAGTGATCCCGCAATTAGCTGGGTTTTAACTGCGTTACGGAACCCATCGAAGACAGTTCATAACTCATCACGGCCATAACAGTCCCGTCGGCTGTAATGATTCAGCGATGTTAAGCAGTCTGAAATTTTGATATGTAGTTAGTCGTAATTTTGATCATTGTAGCGTTGTCATATTGTTTTGATTGCCATTTCCTATCTCGTTTTGAAAACTGAGTTATTGAAGGCGAGTCTGAAATAAGTTTTTCATATAAATCTGAAAAGTTTTGTGCCTTTCTAATTGAAACATCTATCCAAATATCACAATCACTGCTATTACCCCTGATACGATAAAAGTTATCGCTTTTTATTTTTGTTTTAGATTCACAGGCTGTAGGATGATCATCTTGAGCGAAATATAAAAACATTACAAACGAGACAGGAAATTTTTTTATTAGTTTTCATTAGTACTATCAGTAGTACCACAAGCAGACGGACATCAGGGGGCCGCGACTGAAATCACATCGTGTCCTTAGCAGCGGGATAGATGAACATGATTAATATTTTGAAAAAACTGAGGCGGGAGGAAGAAATATCCAGTGTTTGTCTGACAGACAAACAATATAATCAATTGGGACTTACTGATAATCACTAGCCAAAAGAATGAAGTCTTGATGCTCCCTCAACTATGCCCCAAATGGTTCTCTTCTTATGATCGATTAGTTCAACTGAATATTCATCAACCAATTTCTTTCGTATCGCATCCGATTCATAGAATTTCTTTTGTTCTCGTAATTGATCGCGCATGCTTATCAAGCTTTCAATTTCTTTTTTCTCGATATCGTTGGCTTCGATAACCCGAAGGCCCAAAACGTTCATGATATTATTGAAAACTACGCCGGCGATTTTAGACATATCTGCCGTCAATTTTTCTTCTGCTGCATAGCGATTTAACTCGGTGACAAGCTTAAGAAACGCAGTGAAAGCTAAAGAAGTGTTCAAATTATCTTCCATCGCAGATTCAAAAGCCTTCATTGTCTGATCAGACAATTGTTCCACTTCTGTTAGGTAACCCTTATTTCCTATCGCAAAACGTAATTCACAAGCGCAAGTCTCTATCTGACGCCATTTATGCTTAGACTCGTTTAGTAATTTCTCTGAGTAGTCCAAAGGTTTTGAATAATGTACAGAAACGCTGTAAATTCGTATACTGTTAGGTCCCCATCTGCTTAGAGCATCCTGGATTGTTACAATATTGCCCAAGGATTTGGACATTTTTTCAGAATTGACAGTTACCATTCCTGAATGTATCCATATTTTTGCAAACTGTTTTCCTGAAAAAGATTCCGATTGAGCAATCTCATTCTCATGATGAGGAAAGACAAGATCGTATCCACCTCCGTGGATCTCGAAAGGGCTTTCAAAATATTTCAAAGCCATCGCAGAACACTCAATATGCCACCCAGGTCTCCCCATTCCCCAAGGACTATCCCACACTGGAGGATCAGAATAGAATTTCCATAGAGCAAAATCAAGTGGATCTTCCTTTGATTGATCAATTTCGATTCGAGCTCCTACGTCTAAGTCTTCGATTGATTTTTTCGACAACTTGCCATAACCTGAAAATGATCTTACACGAAAATAAATTCCGTTAGGTGAAAGATACGCATAACCTTTTTTCATCAGTGCACTGATAAGCTGTACCATTTCTCGTATGTGCTCTGTAGCTCTGGGATATCGATCGGCCACCAATACGTTTAGGGAATTGAAATCCTTGAAGTAATTCTGTATGTACCTAGACGCGACTTCCTCCACTGTCACTCCCTCCTGTATTGCACGATTTATTATCTTATCATCAACGTCTGTAAAATTCTGGATAAATTCTACGGGACAATTCTTGGAAAGGAGGTAGCGGCGTAGAATATCGAATACCACAATCGTTCTAGCATGACCAACATGCGAATTATCATAAACTGTCACGCCACAGAGATAAATTCTCGTGGAGGCAGCTCCGTCACAGTTCAAGTCGTCAAGGCGCCTTGTTAACGTGTTATATACTTTCAATGGGATGAACCCTTATCTCTGGGGATTACTATTCAATTCGGGTTCTTTGCGTTGTACTGCATAGACAGGTGTCAATTTTCTTATTGATAGATGCCAGTGATATGCTCTGTTAGTATTAGTAAATTTGGGAAATACTAAACATCTACATAAATGTCGTTTCCCTTGATGTCAACATCATAAGTTGAAAGTTTGACTCCTCCAAGATAATCAAGGAGTTCGCCTGTCCTAATATTATAGTGCCATGAATGTAGAGGACATTCTACAATCTCTCCATCTACCTTTCCTGGGGCCAAAGAACCATCTTGATGTCTGCAAAGAGCCTCAACAGCATAATACTTTCCGTTTGCGTTAAATAATGCTATTCTAATCCCGTTTACGTTCAGCTCCTTTCCCTTACCTACTATGATCTCATCTTTGACAGCTACCTTGATCCTAGTCATTTCGCATGTTGTGTTGTGACTTTTCAGGCTATAAAACGTTTTTTGTTATGAGCAGGAGCTTTCTTTTTTGGCTCCCCGGCATGTAAGCGAAAACAACCGGAATAAATAAGTCTAGAAACAATATATGGCGCTACGATAGAATAAAACCGGAATTACAGATATAAATCATGGAAATATCTGCCTCACGTCTTGAAATCTTTTTCTTAGTGTTACAATACTGGTGTCGCCTGCCGCTGCGATTTGTGCTCGGCTAACCTTAGACACGCGGCGTATAATACAGCCACAGCAAGTGCATCAGGATCTTTGCCATGCGATATCGGAGTCTCCTTTACGATAGAAAGCATCTGAAGGGCTCTGCGGGAAGCCTTTTCGCTTACTCGCCCCTATTAGATATCTTGGCCAGGTACACGTTCGAATCAATTATCGGCAAATGAAGTCCTAGATGCCTAAGAAGTAACTTGTAACATTTACCAGCAAATATAGTGTCTGCATTAGCAGTTTGTGCTATTTCAACTAGCGTTCTTGGCACATTCAATTTTCTGCATGCCGCATAGGCCGAGGCAACTACGAGTGCGCGTATAGACATCCCTTTGATAAATCGTTTGCCCAGAGCCTTTCGATAATTATAAGCAGATTTTTCTATATGCGCGTCGTTTAGCGACAGTTTATCTTTTAGTGCTTAAAATAGCAAAAGCATTTTTCAGATTTCTACGATAGCTTCTGTTATTGCTCGAAATCTTGTTCCAGTGTCTCATTCTTTGAATCTTAGCCATCTGTTCAGGGCTGATCACACCACCGTTTGCGTCCACATTTGAATAAGAGATGAATGTTGAAAGCCCCATAACGTGAAACGCTAACGAAGTTGGCATACCTGTTCTGCTCTTGCTTTGGATATCGTCTCCTGAGTATATTCCCCATTCAGCGCCTAACGATTCGCCATTCTCTTGGAGAACCAGCCCACATTTGCTACAGACGGTCTTATTAGTTTCGGAATCGAAAAGGATCGCATTGCTGTTACATAGACCGCAAATGTCGAGACCGTTTGCGCTAGCTTGCACCAGTCCCTCTTGTTTTTTTGTAATCTATGCATCGGTTCGTTAGTCGGAGAATACGCAAGCTAACTAATCGAGCCCTTCTGAGGAGGGTCTGTCGAGATTTTTGCCAAAGGTATCAACGATGACCGAAATGTAATAAGGAACGTTGTACATCTTTGCAATTACGACTTGACGTGAACAGAAATCGACACAAATGGCTACAAACACCCCACTATTTATTACCTTGGTGAGTATCGTTTGCTTGATAGTAGTTTGGGAGGTATCACAAGTTCTGACGCGCGCTCGGATACAACAACCAGATCTTTTAGATTTGGTCTGGATTTATCTAAAGTTTTGGACGACGAGGCAGAAAGAATGGGTATCTCCGTTAACGCATTGGTAGGAACTATATTGAAAAGATATGCAGAATTTACCCGATACCTATCGAAAATAGACATGGTAGTTATAAATAGAGAGTTCATAACTTCCTTGCTCGAATCACATGATGAACAGAGTCTATACACTCTTGGGCTAAAACTTGGGGAAACGGTAGCGAGGGACACGATTCTGTTCTGGAAAAAGGAGCTTACCGAACGATCAGTCCTAGAGTACATTGAAAAAATAATTTGCCGATATGGCCATCTCGGTACGTATGATGAGGTCTCTCAAGCTGACAATCGAATTATAGTGATCCGACACAGATTAGGAAGAAAAGGTTCCAAATTCTTCGAAGGATATCTGAGGTCCGCCTTGAAGAATATAATCGAGAGAGATGCCGTGTTCGAGGTGACCGACTCCTCTGTAAAATTTGACCTTAGAAGCAGGTAAAAGCTACCTTGCGATAGGACATGGTCAAGGTATCCAAAAGGTTCATAAATTGATGCTTGGATCCAACAAGCGTACATCCATTATGTTTGAAATAGTGCATATGAGTGATGTAGTTAGAATTCCTCCTAGTAGATTAAAAAACTCATTGAAGGATACAGCTATTGGAATTTTAAAAGAAAAATACGAGAGTATGATCAGCCCTGAGCTCGGATACGTCATAATGATCATTGATGCTATTGCCAATTCAGTTGGTAAACTGGTGGCAGGCGACGGTGCTACTTATCATAGGGTAACCTTCAAGGCATTAACGTTCTATCCAAAGTTGCAGGAGGTGGTGGAGGGCGAGGTAGTCGAAATTACTGATTTCGGAGCTTTTGTGAGAATTGGGCCGACTGATGCGTTGTTACACCTGTCGCAGATTACCGATGATTATCTGAGAAGCGACGTTAAGCAAGGTGTCATAGTCGCCAATCAAACAGCCAAGAGTCTAAAAATTGGCTCGCGTATACGCGCCAGGGTTACAGCCATAAGTCTTGGCAAGGGAGCCGCAATGGGAAAAATAGGCATAACCTGCAGACAACCATTCCTTGGTGCTACTGAATGGATTGAACAGGAGGTGCTTAGAGCAAAGCAGCCACCGGCGGCAGTAGCTCTGAAGGAAAAGAAAGGCGGAGCAGGTGGGAATAAATAATTGGCTAGGGAAGTAGCTTGTAAAAAGTGCAAAGCTGTCACAGTTGGAAAGGTTTGTCCAGTTTGTAAGTCGGCTGATCTAAGCCCAGACTGGTCTGGCATTATCCTGATTTTTGAGCCGGCAAAATCTATGGTGGCGGCCACACTCGATATAACAGTTCCACATAAATACGCGCTCAAGGTGGCTTAATCGTGACAAAAAAGAAAGATGAAGAATTTACGTGCATATCTTGAGGTTAGAGAATCACTAATAAGTTTCTTACAGCAGGATGTGGGCACTGGGGACGTTACTAGCGAAAGCGTTCTCTCACCAGATCTCTATGCTTGCGCCCAAATTATCTGTAAATCCGGAAAATCGGCAATAATAGCTGGTCTTGAGGAGGCCGGAATCCTTTTCGACATTTGTAGGTGCAGGGTTCAGACATTAGTGACAGACGGATCTCGTGTAGAAAATGGCAGTGTAGTAATGAGTATTTCTGGCAGAGCGCTCGCTATACTCCAAGCAGAGAGAACCGCATTAAATCTGATAATGAGAATGAGCGGGATTGCAACTGAAACTCGGAAACTTGTTGAGACGGTTGGAAAAATTAACAGATCCATAAAAGTTGCTTGTACCCGAAAGACCGCTCCAGGACTGAGATCTTTCGACAAAAAAGCTGTACTATTAGGAGGTGGAGTGACCCATAGGATTAGACTTGATGACATGGCCTTGATAAAGGATAATCATCTGGTATTGGCAGACTCGATAGAACAATCTATCAGACTGACGAGAGAAAAAATTAATGGATGTTTATTATTGGAATGTGAAGTAAAGAATTTGGCCGAAATGGTCTCCGCGGTTATGGCAGGGTCAGATATCGTGATGCTCGATAACTTTTCTCCAAAGCAAGCAAAAGATGCAATAACCCAGATTAGAAAAATGGGCGTTCGCAAAAAAGTCAAAGTAGAGATTTCAGGAAGGATTGATCCGCATAACATAGCTGATTACGCAAAGTTACAACCTGATATTATTTCGCTCGGATACCTAACACATTCTCCAAAAGCAATTGATTATAGCCTAGAGATAGTGAGCAACAGTGATTGCCAGCCATCTTAATTCACCACTCACACCTTTTTCATTCCCCTTTGTATTCTTCAGTCACGATATTGCTAGCATACGCTCGATGGCAGCTCGTGCTTTCACAGCGGTTTTAGGAGGAACTTTAACTTGATACACGTTATTAATAAGCGAATTTTGAATTTTTTCCAAATTGATCAATTTCATATATTTGCATATAGCGTCTTTCTTAATAGGTATGAATTGTTTATGTGGATTTTCCTTCTTCATCCTGTAGAGTATACCCGTTTCTGTTGCAACTACAAACTGCTTTGCAGCGGATGCGGATGCGTGTTTCATCATTCCTTCGGTGGAAAGTATATGTGCAGATTTTTCCAATTCTCCAGTCGCGATATGATACAATGTTGTTGAGGTACAACCACACTCCGGATGCACCAGAAAATCAGCATTGTTGAAATTCTGGAACATCTCATTAATGTCTTGAGCCTTTATACCAGCGTGCACGTGACATTCACCGGGCCAAATGTACATGTTTTTCCTCTTTGTCATTTTAGCTACGTATGATCCGAGAAACATATCTGGCAGGAATAGTATTTCTCTATTCGAGGGTATGCTGTTCACTACATTAACCGCATTAGAAGATGTACAACAGTAATCTGACAGGGCCTTTACTTCTGCTGTGGTGTTAACGTAACTTACTACTACAGCATCATGATGCTCGGCTATCCAAGATTTCAATTCACGGGCATTAATACTAGCAGCGAGCGAACAGCCTGCGTCAGGATCAGGAATTAAAACTTGCTTATCTGGACATATGATAGCAGCGGTCTCCGCCATGAAGTGCACGCCACAGAACACTATAGTATCGGCGTCTGACTGGGCGGCAGTTCGTGAGAGTGCTAATGAATCACCTATAACATCCGCTACATCTTGCACTTCAGGCAGCTGATAGTTATGTGCTAGAATCACTGCGTTTTTTTCCTTCTTCAAGGATAGCACTCGATGTTTGTAGTCTGCTTCAAGCATCATAATCGTACATGTCTCACAGCACATTTAAATGAGTATAATCGAGGAGATGATTGCCCTACTGGTTCATGTCGTAGGCAATACTTGCCACTATAGTTGTGTTGAGGAGAATGTGCATATGTATATATAAGATGTAGCTTCAATAATCGTCAGCAATGCCAACGCATGGATCTCTGACGAAGGCTGGGAAGGTAAGGGGGCAGACTCCGAAAATTCAAGGGAAGGTAAGACTAAGCCCTGTCTCAAAGTTGCGTAATAAGAATAACTTTATTAAACGCTTTGAGAAAAGACGACCCCCAGGGCAGAAGAGGCCAGAGCGAGGCGGAAGACGTTAGAAAATTAACAGGCCTGAAGTAATGAGCGGGCATCACGATTCTATCGAAGTAAAAAATTAGTGTTTGTGATGAAGGTTTGCCTTATAGGTTGTGGAACTATTGGAAGCGAACTAGCGGTAGCCATAGATTCTGGTAAAGTAGGAAGCGCTACGCTTGTAGCGTTATTTGATACCGTCGAAGATGCAGCACAGAAACTGAAATTGCGATTACGCAAGGACAATGTAGCTCTATTTTCAACCTTTTCAGAATTGGCTTCTTCTTCTGAATTCAAAGATGCGGACATCGTTATTGAGGCTGCCTCTCAAGCAGCGGCTAAAACCTTTAGTAAACATGTTGTTGAAAATAAGAAGGATCTGCTCATAATGAGCGTTGGGGCATTAGCAGACGAGTTCTTCTTATCCCAATTGTTGAGTGAGGTCTACACGAATGGAAATCATATTTATGTCCCCTCCGGTGCGATCGCGGGCATAGATGCGATTAGGAGTGTAAAAGGACTGCTAGATTCAGTGACGCTCACAACAACAAAAAATCCCAGAGCTCTGGCCGGTGCTCCTTTTTTTAATTCCGAGCCTACAAGATTGAATTCCATAAAAAAAAAGACCCTGGTTTATGAAGGGACCGCAGCAGACGCAGTCAACAAATTTCCTGCCAATATCAACGTTGCGGCAGTACTCAGCCTTGCAGGAATTGGCATTCGACAAACGAAAGTCAAAATCATTGCGGATCCTAATATTACTGTAAATCAACATCAAATTGAGGCGACGGGTGCTTTCGGAGAGATGTCTATAACCGTGCGAAACGTTCCGAGCCCGAATAATCCAAAGACCAGTTTTCTCGCAATACTTTCAGCAATAGAATGCTTGCGGTCAATATGCGAGCCCGGAATTAAAGTTGGAACCTAAACACACACCGGATCGCGCTTTTGACAGTTTATATATGGTTCATTATCTGACTTGAGTTAAGGTATTAAGAATGAGCTACGGAGGATTCAGAAGAAACGATAACTTTGGTCCAAAACCAGTCGAAACTGGTAAAGACTATGACGTACAGATTACAGAGATCAGTAGGAAAGGTGACGGTATTGCAAGGATACAGGGATTTGTAATCTTTGTGAAGAACGGTAAGGTAGGTCAGAACGCCAAGATTCGAGTGGTGCAGGTCGGAAACAGGTTCGCAACTGCTGAAATTGTGAATGGGGGACCATCGTCCACATCATCGTCGCCAGCCTCAACGTCGACAACAGAATCATCTAGCGAGCAAGTCACAAGCTAATCTGCTTTACTGCCTCACACGCAGTCTGAGTAGCTTTCGTATTTTTATTCCACGGTCACTTCTTCAATCACATACTTCTTTTTCATTCAAAGCTTGTCAAGTGTTATTAGTGAATTTATGATGGATCGGAGCACTTCGATTATCATGTGGCCTGCAAGTTTTCACTTTTCCTTTTTCTCTTACGTAGCCATTCCATCCTTCGACCACAAGTTTGGCAGGATCGAACATACTCGTGAGAAATAAATTCAAAATATAAACATAATACTAACGTTCAGCCAACCATCAAAAGGTTATGCAGGCAAAGCATAATCCTAGGGCTTATCAGGAATATTTTATTCTGCGGGGCAATAAGTTCTTAGTGGACAGGCAATTGTTCTCCAAGGAAGCAGTATGCGGACCCTGCCGCGGTATCATCATAATGATAATTTAACTTTTCGATTCATCTATGTAAAATATTACTTCACTTCTTTTGAGAGATGAAACCGAGAGTAGATGAGTTAAGGAGTTTTTCAACATTTCAGTATCAGGCGGCTCTCCTTCTATATTTCCTGGCAGTACGAGATAGAGTCGAATATCGGAACCCAAGACATCAGCAAGCTCTTGATTCACCGTGGCAGTATATGGCCGTAATGCACCTCTGAAAACTTCTGAGCGAGCTCTGACAGTTCCCGAAATCTTTTTACCCACAGGGGCATCAGGGCCGATGATTACAACTACACCCTTAGAGCCTCTGAATTTCACCGGTTCATCCGCTGCTCCTTCAGGCGCCATCATATTAACCGCTTCCTTCACGATCAAACCGGGGATATTAATGAAATTGTCAACCAATGAATCCCATTGTGCTCTTGCCAGAGAGGAAAAAGGCACATCATAATCGTAGTCTCCTGTGAGATGTATCAATGCATCTAGACTGCCAAATTTCGATCTAACCGTTTCGAAAATCATTCGTACGCTCTTTTCTTCTGAAAGATTGACTGAGTGACTGTGGAAACCTCTGAATCGTGTCAAATCTGCGGGATTCTTGGCAAGTATTACAACTTGTTTGACATTGCTAGAAGACAGCGCTGCCGCGATTTTATTTGCACGATCCAGATCCTTTTCCGACGAAGACGTTATTGTAATGACAACAACTTTGTCCTTAATTTTTGGATGAAGTAAATTCGTTCCCAAGATCGCAGTTCCAACTAGAGGTTTGACTGGATAAAATACGCGATCGTTAGGAACAACCCTACCGTTAATTAACTTGCTTATAACATCGTCACACAAATTCAATACCATATTCGCAACGTCGTCTTGAGTCAGAAATTCACCGTCGACTATCATCTTGGCAGTATTGAATTGTATCTTTTCGGCGATTTCTTGTACCTTCGCAAGTAACCCAGAGAGTACTGCCTCCATTTTCGCAACACTTGAAAATGAGTCAGTACTACTACTCTTCTGGGATTTCGAGATTTCGTTGGCGGCTTCTCTTATGCCCTCCGAAATAATTGGTTCAGGTTGACCGAGTAGCTGTAGTAATATGGTTAAAACTCTTTCAATTTCTATAGATGTGAGGCCTTGATAGCCACCAATTCTTAGGAATTCGGCTGCCGCCTTGGGGTAGACAGTTTTATAAATTCGATCTGAGTGGACAGGACCCGGATTTGTTGCAATCGACTTTATGCCTTTTTCTACGAGCTCCCAAGCCAGAGCCTCTGCCAACCTAATCTTCGATCCTTGTGCAGAAGTGTAGGGAGCTCTAAATCGATACGGTCTTTGCTCATAGCGATTCTCTTCAGTGAAAAATGTGGCAATCGTAATTATCTTGCCACCTCGTTCCATTGACTTAATTCCCTGTAGCGAAGTCCAAAAAGCCCCCGTAAGATGAATCGCTACACACTCCTTGAATTCCGCATGGGTGGCACTAGTAAATACCTTCACCGGACCTGACACTCCCGCATTATTTATGATAATATCGACCGTTCCAAATTCTTCTTTAATAACTTTGAACATATTGTTAATCCCAACCTCGTCTGCCACGTCTACCCCATGGAAAGATCGTACTTTACCAGCCGAACCGGCAGCCTTTACAGTATCTGATAATATTGCAGAGGTAAGCTCCAATGGTTCTCTTCTTCGTCCCATAATCACGATGTGTGCGCCGTTTTCTGCAAATTTTTTAGCAATCGCCTGACCTATTCCTGTACCGCTTCCAGTGATTACAACTATTTTACCGTTAAATTTCAAAGAAGGTCTAAAGGATTGCGCTTTCACGGATTAAGCACTTTCCCATGACTATTAAATTTAACCTCTGAGTGAGTTTGTGGTCCTGATCTGGCTAATGAGCGCTAAAATGATCGATTCGTTTCTCTCGTGTGCGATGAGGTCAAGGTTACGGTATTGTACCGACAACTTAATTAAAAGGGTAGCTACTCGTACTAACATTGAGCGTTCCAGAGGCAAAATTTAAGATTAATGCGAAGGAAGGTATAGTAGAATTAGAAGGTACTGTTACATTTGTTGACAAGCATTTAGAAAAGTTTGAAGAACTCTTCAATTCTGCAATTAGAGAGGCCATGGGCATGGGAGTTGAACAAGGCCTTTCCAAACAGGAAGAAATTTATAAAAAATCTCTACCTCTCCATACAGAGACAAAGTTATCGGCAATTCAAACGAACAATACGAGGCATAGCTCCTCAAAACAGTCTCTAACTCTTCCGCCAATTCCTGTAGATCTAAAAGCAAATGAAGACAAGATTGGATTGAGGGAGTTTTATGCGCAAAAAAAACCGTCCAATCACTATGAAAAGGCCGCCGTGTTTGCCTATTATTTATCCCATTTTAACAAAAAAACAGAAATCAGGTATGGTGAACTTTTATCCTGTTACGAAGAAGTCGATGAGAAAAAACCAAGCGTATTTGACATCGTCAAAAACTCTATCAGATATAAGGGCTGGCTCGAACCAGGCTATGATAAATTTGCCACTCGTCTCACAATCTCGGGAGAAAACTTTGTAAAGTTTGACCTGCCCCCACAAAAAGCCCGTTGGTCGAACAAAACTCATGCAACTCAGACGTCCTTGAATCGATAAACCTACACACTGCTCTATTTTACTAGGCTCGCCACCATTCAAACCCGACAAAATCAACCTTTCTGTCCTTAGTCCTCGGGATTGCTAGGATAAACTGCTTTTTCACAGTTGTGGCTAACCTTCCAAAAAGCACAATTCCTGTTGCCGTCATTTGGTCGGTCGGCTTGAAGACCTGCACTAAATATGGTGCATGGTCAATCCCCGGTCCCTGCTCGTAAACGGCAAAGTCACAGCCAAATTTAAGACTTGGTGATACGATATAGCCCCTGTCCCGTAGGTTCTGAAAAACCATGTACTTTATCTCAAAATTTGCATATTCCTTCTTGCATATAGCCCGGATATCTTTGGATGATAATCGTCTGCCACCATTACTAGATATTTCGAGTTTACCTATTTGACTCAAGTAACATCCCTCCATCAAATCCAAAATTAGTGGGGAATCAAATTGGATTCCTTTCGGCTTTGGGACTCCTAACGGTTTACCGTAGTATCCGTTTCCAAATAAAGCACGCGAGTGTTCTATATTCCAGACAATTATTCTATTTTCTACCAATATCCCTTTAATAGGATGCATTACATACTCAGTGCCAATATGGTAAGCGAATCAGAGGTCTCTTGACATTTATCAGCCATACCTTCAATCCCTTCGATCGCATCTTTTAAGAGAAGTAAATCCTTAGTAACGGAGATTTCGCTGAGCGCCTTTATGATGACGGCCCTGTACCTTGCATCAACTTTTCGTTCCAATTTTTCAACATCTTGTGCAAGCTCAATCGTACTTCCTGGATTAATACTGAGAGCCCTAGCCATTTCGTTCAATTTAAAAATCGCGTCAACGACCATTCCAATTAGCTGCTCTAAATCCTCATCAAACTTTCCTTTCTTTAAAGATGTTAATTTCATATTGGCAAGTCTAAATGATACTCCGCTGATATAACCTGCGATATCGTCCATAAGATAGGCGGCTCTCAATACGTCCTCTCTGTAAACCATCAGGCTTCCAATTTCTGCAACTTCTCGGGTAATTTTGCGGCGGAGATTCTCTACTTCTTCTTCGGCAGTTCTCATCCTTTCCAATGATGCATGTATATCCTTAACGTCTCCCCTGACAAGTGAGGTAGTGAGAGAAGACAATTCCCTTGCCGAATTTAAAATCCTACTAAATTCATCTTGCAAAACAGCCAATGCTTTCCGCTTGGCCTGTACCTCCAATTCCCCACTATACACTTATTTAGAAACACCTTATCAGGCTATTAATCCTTTTGACAAAGCAAAAATTTTCTGTTGTCTGCATGGATGGGTGAACAGGAGGATCATTGGAAATCATTATCTGCATGATAGACATAAGCAAGCAAGAAATATTCAGTTAGCTTCATTTAGTCTTACTAGAATAGCACTGGTGCTAACAGTCATGTTTTTCTTTTCTGATCATAAAATCTCTCGTTGTTCAAAAATAGTATTTCGAATATCTATTAGGTCTCGAAGAACCGCGCTTGCAGTTGGAATGCCCCCTGCGCCTTGACCAATTATAGTATGTTCACCCGATTG